>Ga0209253_10002926_pt1 | contig 15077 bp, 16 predicted proteins | sample FrelakmetBRP12BR_FD_187145 | JGI IMG/M metagenome (GOLD analysis project Ga0209253, IMG submission 187145) | Freshwater lake sediment microbial communities from the University of Notre Dame, USA, for methane emissions studies - BRP12 BR (SPAdes)... | ecosystem: Environmental > Aquatic >...
CCAGTCATATTTACGCTCCTGTCACCGAAGCTGATAAAAATTCCTATGGTCTTGCTCCATTGGATGAAATCGCACTTGCCATCGCAAGCCTTTGTGGTCTTGATCTGTTCTCGACAGAGATTGCATTCACTCCAGACGGATCGTTCATGGTAGTGGACTATGTGAATGACCAGATCGATCTACGACTGCAGTCCATTGCAGCAGAAGGGGTGCCGGATGCAATCGTACGTGAGATCGCAGAACGATTGGTTAATCATATTGCAGATCAGCTTTAGGGAGCTCTCCCCAGGGGTATAGGCAGTTTAGAAAATAGGTAGTAATAGAGACAGCCTTTGGGGGGTCATTAGGTAACTTGCATCGGTTTCGTTCGACGGGATCCCTGATTTATCTATTATTATCCATCGCCCGTGTCATTCTCTCCGACCCTGAGATCCTGATCCTGGTTGAAGCTACCAGCTCGGTGGACACCCTTACTGAAGCCCTCATTCAGCGAGGAATGGAAAATTTAATGAAAGGTCGAACGAGCTTTATTATTGCCCATCGTTTATCGACCATCAAACGGGCAAGCAGGATCATTGTAGTAGAAGATGGCTGTATCACCGAGATGGGTACCCACGCAGAACTTCTACGTGCGCGCGGACATTATTATCGATTGTATACACAACAATTTCGGCAGCAGCTTGAACAAGAGTACGATCCGTTTTTCAAGCAAATCTCGGTCCAACCTGCTGATTAATTTTTTCCAATAGGATTTATAGCGTTCAAGCAATCTTATTGTTACTTGTATTATGACTTATAATTTTTATTTTAAATGCGCAGTGTATAATAATTGTGTGCTTAAAAAAAATGTGTTTAAATGGAGCAGTAAATGACTGTCATTGGAAAATCCATTCAACGAATTGATGCACGAGGTAAGGTCATTGGGGAAACGTTATATCCGGGGGATATCAATATGCCAAACCAGGCATACATGAAGATCTTATTTGCTGGTCGACCTCATGCCATTATCCGTTCTATCGATACTACACTGGCCGATGCTCTACCTGGTGTAATCGCAACCTTCACTGCCAAGGATGTACCCACCAACGAGTATGGTTTGATATACACTGATCAGCCTGTGCTTTGTGGACCCGGTTCAAACAAACCTCACACTGACCGAGTGAGATTTATTGGCGACCAGGTGGCATTGGTAATAGCTGAAAGTGAAGAAAGAGCTGCGATAGGTCGAGAATTAATCAAGGTAGAATTTGAGGATCTACCTGTTGTCACAGATATGGTGGAAGCGATGACGGATGGCGCAACGTTACTCCATCCTGAGAATGGATCCAATATTTTTTGCCATTACCGCGTTCGTAAAGGGGATGTTGAAAGTGCGTTCTCTGAAGCTGATGTAATCCTTGAAGGTGAATATACAACTCCGAGCCAGGAACATGCTTACCTTCAGCCTGAAGCTGGTGTTTCATACATTGATGAGGAAGGGCGGGTAACTATCCAGGTTGCAGGTCAATGGACGCATGAAGATCAGCAACAGATTGCCCACGCTTTAAATCTCCCTTTAGACAAAGTGCGTGTGATTTATCCTGCGATCGGTGGCGCTTTTGGTGGGAGAGAGGATATGTCGATACAGATTGTATTGGCATTGGCAGCATGGAAATTACATCTTCTAGGGATTGACCGACCTATAAAAATAATTTGGAGTCGAGAAGAATCGATCATTGGACACCATAAAAGGCATCCATATATCTTGAGAACTCGTTGGGCGGCGAGAAACGATGGAAAATTACTCGCTGCTGATGTTGAAGTAATTGCCGATGGTGGAGCTTATGCTTATACATCCACGAAAGTTCTGGGTAATGCAACATTAATGTGCACGGGTCCTTATGAAATCCCCAATGTTAAAGTAGATTCATACGCAGTTTATACGAATAATATACCGACAGGTGCCTTCCGGGGGTTTGGTGGTCCACAAGGTGCATTTGAAGCAGAAACCCAGATGAACCGTTTGGCTGAAAAGCTAAAGATCGACCCTGTTGAATTTCGACAGCGAAATTTGATAACTGAAGGAGCATTGCTATCTGTAGGAACGCCACTTCCAAAAGGAGTAACGATCGACAAGGTCGTGGAAAAATGTGCCCAGGAGATCAAACAATCTACAATCGCACACATAGGAACAGATAAATCTCATCTTTTACGCGGAACAGGTTTCGCGTGTGCATTTAAAAATGTGGGATTTTCGTTTGGGGCTCCAGAGCAATCCACGGCAACAGTAGAAATTCATGGTTTTGCTGAGATCGAGCGCGTTGTTGTGCACCACGCTGGAGCAGATGTTGGTCAAGGTGCTCATACAGTGATGATGCAGATGGCAGCTGAGACATTAGCAATTCCGACCGAGAAAATACAACTTATCGTATCCGATACTGCATTTACACAAGATTCTGGAAGCACATCAGCCTCAAGAATGACTTTTATGGCGGGCAATGCTATCAAAGGTGCCTGCCTCCAAGCACTTGAAAAGTGGAGAGCTGAAGAACGCCCGGCAATATCAACTTTTCGATATAAGCCTCCACGAACTACACCTTATGATCCGCAGACTGGTAAATCTGAACCGAATTTCGCTTACGGATATGTCGCCCAAGGAATAACGATCGAGGTTGATATAGAAACTGGTCAGATAAAAATCTTAGAAGTAATATCGGTAAATGATGTTGGGCGTGCGATCAATCCATCCCTTGTCCAGGGACAGATAGAAGGTGGTGTTGTGCAAGCAACAGGTTATACCATCCTGGAGAATTTTATACAAAAAGATGGTTATGTATTGACTCCACATTTGTCTACATATCTCATCCCCACGGTACACGATGTGCCGGATCAAGTGAAATCAGTGATCCTTGAATATGCTGATCCTATTGGTCCGTATGGTGCACGAGGAATGGCGGAGATGCCATTTTTACCCCTCGCACCAGCAGTTATCGCTGCTGTGCATCAAGCCACAGGAGTCTGGTTTTATGAATTCCCATTAACACCTGAACGAGTTTTACGAGGCTTGGGAAAATTATGATTGTCCTTATCCGTGGCGGTGGTGACCTAGCAAGCGGGGTAGCATTCCGCTTGCACAGAGCGGGATTTAGGATAGTAATCACCGAGCTGCTAAAACCAAAGACAGTCAGGCGTCTCGCTAGCTTTAGCGAAGCGATTTATGCAGGGGAAATGACTGTAGAGGGGGTCACAGCGAAACGAGTTAATGAAATCGATGATCCGCTCAGAGTTCTGCAGCTTTTATCCAAGGGCCGAATTCCCGTAATGGTGGATCCCGATGGGAAATCCATCCAGTCAGTCCACCCAACTGTGATCGTTGATGCACGCATGCTGAAAACAGCACCGGAAAGCTTAAGACATACTGCCAAGCTTTATATTGGCTTAGGCCCAGGATTTATCGGTGGCACTAACTGCCATGCCGCCATTGAAACACAACGTGGCCCTTGGTTAGGACGTGTGCTGTGGGATAGATCTACGCAATCCGATAGTGGTATTCCAGAATCCATTGGGAATATTCATTCAGAGAGGGTTCTATATTCACCTGCTGATGGATTCGTTATATCTGTGAAAACGATTGGTGATCAGATCACCGAAGGTGAATGTGTAGCGGAAATAAATCAACAAAAAGTGATTGCACCATTTAGTGGCGTTCTACGGGGGTTGATCCATCCAGAGGTCGAGGTTCGGAAAGGAATGAAAATTGGAGATTTAGATCCACGCAATGATCCAGAATTATGCAATCATGTCTCGGATAAAGCGCTTGCAATTGGTGGGGGAGTTTTAGAAGCCATTCTGTCAAAACCCGAATTAAGATCTCATTTATGGTCATAAGGATCAAGTCTGCTTGAATTAGTAAATGATTATACGGATTGTTATTAAAGGATAGATCCAGTGCAGTTAATTGAAGCTCTGCGCTATCAGCAGGATACTTCCGTGGCTTTTGTAGGTGCAGGTGGAAAGTCTACTGCTATGTTTACAATTGCCAGGGAATTATTAGCCAACCAAAGCGGGATTACACCCAACAAAGCAGTATTGGTTACAACAACAACGCACCTTGGTTCATGGCAAGCAAAGTTGGCAGATCGAACTTTATTAATAAATTCGCCTTCTGGTTTATCAAAGCTAGAAAAGGACCTTCAAAATGGAATCACGCTCCTGATTGGAGGGGAAGTAAAAAATCGATTATCTGGGTTATCAACTGGGCTTCTTAATCAAGTATATCGTTTATCAGAAAATCATAAGCTGCCATTGCTGATCGAAGCAGATGGGTCAAAAACTCGTCCCTTAAAAGCACCAGCGAAACACGAACCGGCAATTCCGGAGTTTATAAATACTGTTGTCGTCGTTGTGGGATTAACAGGATTATCACAGCCCTGTTCAAGTGATTGGGTGCACCGTCCAGAAATTTTCGCTGAGCTATCAGGATTGTACCTTGGAGATATGATATCCGTTGAATCAATTGTTAATTTCTTATGGAATAAAGAAGGCGGTTTAAAGAATATACCTCCCGATGCGCGCAGGGTATTATTGCTCAACCAGGCAGATAATATAAATCTGCAATCACAAGGAAAAGATATTTCCGAACAATTAACACAAGTTTTTCAATCGATAGTTATTGCATCCTTAATAAGAGAAATTAGCGAAGGTGGTAAGAAAATCTTAAAAGAACAAGGTGATATCCATGCAGTAGTTGAGCCGATCGCAGGGATCGTTTTAGCAGCAGGAGGCTCAAGTCGATTTGGTGCGCCAAAACAAATATTGCCTTGGAAAAAGGAACCAATCGTCAGGCATGTGATTTACACTGCGATAAAAGCGGGGTTAAATCCCATTGTTGTGGTTGTGGGATCATCCGATGAAGAGGTTCAGAATGCGATATCCGACATGCCAGTGCGTATAGTCAATAATCGTAATTGGAAGACTGGAGTAAGTTCATCCATACGAGAAGGTATCAATGAATTACCAAAAGAAGTTGGAGGAGCTTTTTTTTTACAAGCAGATCAACCACAAGTATCTTTACCGTTAATAAAAAGCATGGTTGAACTGCATCAAAAAACACTAGCTCCAATTATTTCTCCCCTAATTAACGGACAAAGAGGGACCCCCGTTTTATTTGATGCACAAACTTTTAAAGATCTACATTTTCTAAGTGGTGATACCGGAGGAAAAGCCTTGTTTTCACAATACCCAATTGAATGGATGCCATGGAATGACAAAAACCAATTAATTGATATTGATACTCCATCAGATTATCAGAAATTCCTGGAAACATTCCAAGATATATAGAATTGATACATGTGAATGTTAGGGAAGATTTTTTAATACAAATGTTAATATGGGTAAATATGTCGTTCTGAGCTATATCATACGTTGAGGCCATTTAATCACTTTTGAAAAATCACTATTTACTGGTTGAAAAAATCTTAATACTCCGAAAATATTGTATCAATTATTTAATTTGATTTTCTCTAATAATCCAATATAATGGTTACTTGAAAGTATACGCTGTTAAAGTCGATTAATCACAAGAATGTCAGTCATAAGAGCTTTTATCGCCATTGATCTCTCACCAGAGATTCACCAAAGATTGGATGAAGTCCTGGGTAATTACAGGGGACAGTTAAAGGAGATACCGATACGTTGGGTTTTGGTAACAAACATACACCTAACATTGAAATTTCTTGGTGATGTCTCTTTAGCGAATTTGAGTATCCTCACTGGTATGATTCAATCTGAGGTTATTACTCACCATCAATTTGAGATCAGTGTAGGTGGTTCAGGCGCGTATCCAAATAATCGTCAGCCGAGAGTAATCTGGGTTGGAGTTGAGGCACCACAAGAATTGGTGGCAGTACAGGAAGGGATCGAATCTGCAACCGCTAGGTTAGGTTATGCTCGAGAAGAACGAGCATTCTCGCCCCATTTAACACTTGGTAGAGTGTCTCGGAATGCTACCTCCCAAGAAGTTAAAGTCATTTCAGATAATCTTGAGAAAGCACGAATAGGCTTTTTAGGTGCTACCCGAGTTGATAAAATTCATTTATACAGAAGTGATCTACGCCCTGATGGGGCTGTTTATACACGAATATTCTCTGCACCATTGAAAAAATAATCCAAACAATCCAATAGAGAGGTGAAATCTGGAAACATTAGAAATAGCACGAGCAATAATTAACCACCTTGAGGAGAAAAAGGCAGAGAACTTGATCCTCATCGATATAAAAAACCTGTCGATTTTCGCAGATTTTTTCATTATTTGCTCTGGTACCAGTGATCGTATGTTAAATGCATTGGCTAAATCGGCAGTCGAATTCATCCATCAGAATTATCATATTGAAGTTAAAAATGAAGGTGAACCCAGGGATGGTTGGGTTTTAATTGATGCAGGTGATATTATCATTCACCTATTTTCACCAGAAAAGCGGAGTTATTATAAGCTCGAAGATTTATGGTCTCAAGGAAAAATCCGCTTGCACGTTCAATGAATTGAATACAGATATGATTATTGGTAAGAATGAATTTAATGTCCGTAGCGCTCAAAATTCTGATCGTTTAAAATTAGCTAATATAATTCATTTTGGATCAAATATTCACCAGCACCTTGATTGGCAATCTCCACTAGATTTGATTGGAAGGAAACCATTTCTTGTCATTGAGAATGACCAGGATTTAGTAGCGACATTAGCATGCCCTCCTGATTTACCTGAAATTTCGTGGGTCAGACTGTTTGCAACCAGCTCTCACATAAAACTAGATATGGCATGGAAAATGCTATGGGAAACGACCTTAACTGAATTCTTTCAAAACGGTAAAATTCACATTGCAGCATTATCCATGTACAGCTGGTTTAATTCACTTCTCGAAGAGTGCAAGTTTAACCACATCGATAATGTAATTGTTCTATTCTATGAAAGTACGACAAAAATAAATGACCCTAATACAGGGAATATTAATATTCGGGAAATTTTGATCGAGGACCTTCCAATTATTTTGGATATCGATAGTGCGTCTTTTGCTCTGGAATGGAGAAACTCATTTGAATCATTAGAACTTGCTTTCCATCAGTCAGTGTATACAACGGTTGCAGAGATGGATGGTGAAATTGTTGGTTACCAATTTAGTACGTCCAGTGGAATTGGCGGACACTTAGCACGTCTTGCTGTAAAAAACGTTCACCAAGGGAAAGGAATCGGTTATTTCCTCGTATACGATGTATTAAAACATTTCAAGATGATGGGTCTTCTAAATGTAACAGTGAATACACAACAAAGCAATGCTGCCTCTTTGACTTTATATGCAAATGCAGGATTTAAATTAACAGGTGAATCATATCGAGTATATAAATATATCTTAAAGTGAGGGTAATTATGTCATACATAGAATTTGAAAAGAAGTCATTTGATGGAATTAGCCTATATTTTCAAGGTTGGCTAGTAGAAACTGGTCAAAAAGGCGTGATTTGCTTGATCCATGGATTAGGAGAACATAGCGGCAGGTATGCTCATTGGGGAACCTTATTAAATCAGGCTGGTTATGGTTTATTAGCATACGATTTACGTGGGCATGGTAAATCTGGAGGGCTGAGAGGGCATGTATCATCCTTTGACGATTATTTAAAAGACACTGATCAGTTATTGAAAGAAGCTGACGTAAGATTCCCTGGAATACCTTGCTTTTTATATGGGCATAGCCTGGGCGGCATCATTGTCACCTATTATATTTTACGTAGACAGCCAAAACTGGAAGGTGTTATCGTCACTGCTTTGAGTAATAAAACCTCACTTCAAGATCAGAAAGTAAAAGTACTATTATCAAAAATCCTTGGATCAATTACCCCCAAAATGACGATTTCTAGTGGATTAATCCCAGCAACGATTTCTAGAGACCCGGAAGTTGTGAATCGATACATCAATGATCCCCTGGTACATCACCAGGTTACAGTTGGTTGGGGAAAAGGAGCTTTAGCAGTAATTAGCTGGAGTGACGAACATGCTAGTGAATGGACTTTACCGGTTTTATTCATGCATGGTGAGAAAGATGTTCTTGGGTTTGCTCAGGGAAGCCGAGAATACTCTAGTAAGATCAAGGGAGATTGTACTTTAAAAATCTGGCCAGGCTTATTCCATGAAGTTCATAATGAACCAGAGAAAGAACAGGTCTTCGAGTACTTACATAATTGGCTGGACAAGCATTTACCTGCAACCTAATTAATTTTGATACTAGACAAAGATGAAGTCTCATGGGAAAATTCAGCCTTGACCATTTTTCTCAGGAGTTATTTGTATGACAAGTACTAAACGTGATGCAATTAGAGCTCAACGAACAAAGAAAAAAAGACAGCAGCGGATGAACACATTATTATGGGTGGGTGGGTTTATCCTTTTACTCATAATAATACTAACATTACCATCAATCTATACTGCAGTAAAACCTGTTGGAGATTTTGTCAAAATTACACCGATTCCGTATCCTCTCATTGATGGGAAGGCAATTGGCAATCCTGAGGCGCGGGTAAAAATTGAGGTTTATGAAGATTTCCAATGCCCAGCATGCAAGGGATATACAGAATCTATTGAAAGGCAGCTATTAACGAGCAGCTATATCACCGATGGTCAGGTGAATTACACTTACAGACAATATCCTTTCTTAGATTCACAAGCTATTGGAAAAGAATCTCTCCAGGCGGCAAATGCCAGCATGTGCGCATTAGAACAGGATAGGTTTTGGGATTATCACGATCTCCTTTTTGCAAATCAAGGTGCAATTGAAAATGGTGGTTCCTATAATAACAAGCGTCTTCAAGCGTTTGCCGAATCCCTTGGATTAGATATGACAGCCTTCAATTCCTGTTTCAACCAAAATAAATATTCCAATGAGATCGAAGCTGATTATCAGTTAGGTAGATCTGCCGGGGTTACTAGGACACCGTCAATCTTACTTAATGGTGTGAATAATTTTCCAACTTATTTACCAACATATAGCGAACTAACAGCTGCAATTGATTCAGTTTTAGCAACTGGTGAGTAAGATTTTCAAATATATATAAAGGGAGAGTGTTATTTTTATACGTTCTCTCTTTATGATTTATAAAATAGCTACTCCTTTGCAAGTGTAGGTGTACTGCACCCTGACGCTTTATTTTCCAATAATTCAAGAGCGAAGCATAAAGATGACAACCGGTTCAAGTAACGAAGTAGCTCTCTATTTTCGATTATTTTCTGATCTAATAACTCTGAGAAACACCTTTCAGCACGGCGAATAATCGTCCGTGCCAAATCTACTACTGCACCTGACTTGGAATCTCCTGGAACGATAAATTCGTTCGGAATGGAAATTTGTTTGGAAATCAGATTAATTTGCTCTTCCAGCCAAGCTACTCTTTCACTTGTGATCTTCCGAAATCGAGGTGCAATTTCGGGTGATGCAGCAATTTCAGCCATGATGTGGTAAAGATCTTTTTGAACGGTTATTAATATTGATGACGTTTGAGCATTCTGACTTATTGACCGGGCAAAACCTATCGCTGCATTTGCTTCATCGATTGCTCCAATAGTCTCGATGCGCCGATCAAACTTCGGGGTTCTACCTTCACCAAGTAAGCCAGTATATCCATCATCACCAGTTTGGGTGTAAAATTTAGTCATATAATTACCTTTAATAAAATAAAAGGAGAATCTTATGCAAATTCGGTGTCAAAATTGTCACCGTCCGTTTGGACTAGATAAGACATCTGTTTCTGCAGCATTGGATCAGCTTTCCAGCGAAAACCAAGGACATTATAATGTTCATTGCCCGCATTGTGGAAAATCCAACCAAGTCTCGAAGATTGAGCTTCAACGAGCAGCTCCCGATTGGAAAAAAACTGAGACAAAACCTAATTAACCGATTAACCTTATTAGTTAAATTATTTTATTATAGAAAGATACGAGTATTGTTTTTTTGATCAGAATAAAATGAGCGCTAATTCTTGCCTATATTGCAGGGTTAATGGGTGGTTAGGTCCAAGCACTTCAAATAAACCGAGAAGAACTTTCCTGACTTCATCATTGTGATAATGTTTATCCTGTCGAAGTACATCCAGCAATCCGTCCATCGCTCCTGGTAGGTTCCCGCGCGTAATGAGGCGTAAAGCATTTTGATATTCTGCTTCGAGAGGATCATCTGTTTTTTCTTTGTCCGTATTTCCCTTCACCAATCCATTATATAATGGACGAATAACCTCCATACTTGCATACTCCGAACTAGGTGGAAATTCATCCAGTATTCTTTTTACTTCAGAATAATTGCCTAACATTAGCAATGATTTAAGCAGTCCTAATAATCCACCTGGATGATTGGGTGATTTGGATAAGAATTGACGAAATGTGGCTGAAGCTTCTAACCAATTAAGCGATTCAAGAAAACTTTGACCTTTTTCAAGCATTAAATCGATTTGACTGGGTGCTAGATTGCGTATGAATTCCTTAACACGGGATTCAGGTTGCAAACCGAGGAATTCAGACACAACCTGACCATCACGAAATGCTTTTACGTTAGGAATACTACGTACATTAAACCGCAAGGCTAAGTTGGGACTGTCATCTACATTAATTTTTGCAAGACGGAAGCTTCCCCCAGCATCGACCGCAATCTTTTCTAATATGGGAGTAAGTGTCTTGCATGGACGACACCATTCTGCCCAAAAATCTACAATCACAGGTGCCTGATTTGAATATGCTACCACCTCATATTCAAAATCTGATTCAGTTACTATTTTTATATATTCTGATTTCATAAAAGAATTCGCTACTGATCCTCAGGAGCAATTGTACCTGGTTGGATTACTTCGAGTACTTCACCATGAACATTAATCTTGACCCGAAATCCCATCATTCCCATATAAGCACGGCCTTCCTCGGGAATGCCAGTATGTAATACTGTGTCAAATTGTGAATCCAGGTTCTTCAATTGATTTTCAATGAGTGCCTTTGAAAAAATATCATCTTGACCAAGCATCTTCGCAGTTTGCTCAGCAAGCTCATCTTCGTGCCCTTCAATCATGGTTCCCATTTGATTCAATACCTGGCGATCTACAACTACTGAAGGTATATGCCGGCGAAATCCCGCATCATTTACTACATAACAAGCTTCATCTCCAACATCTGTTACGTCAACAGGTTGATCATATTCATCAAAAATAAGACCTTTGAAAAGTGGTTGATATGCCATATTTTTATTGCTCATACCTGAAATAGTTACCTTAAAATATATTGACCATGAAAGCGCATATCGTAAATCAAATAATTATTTCCACACTCGTACCAATATCTTTATAAATCCATTCCTGGTTAGAAGGAACAGTAGGCAAAGTCCAACGGAATACCCATTTTGCAGCCTGTGGAGTAAGGTTTATACACCCGTGGCTGCGAGGTTGACCAAAATTATTATGCCAGTAAGTACCATGAAAAGCAATACCATTTTCTGTGAGATAAGAATTCCATGGCACTCCAGGAAGATCATAACCATTTGCAGCAAGATTGCCACGTGCCATGTGCCTGGATGAACGTTTATGGAATGTCATATAACTTCCCGGAGGTGTTGAGAAATCACCATTACTGAAAACTGCCCCTGAAGCAATTCGAGCCATGAAAACCGGTTGATCATATTCATAGGCAATCAACACCTGTTCGGGTAGGTGTACTTCAATGTGTTTATATTGGGATGGCACAGAAGGAGAGATCGGAGATATCTCTTCCAATGGCACGATTCTAAGATGTTCACTCGGTACATAATATATATAATCCCATTTATCATCCCGAATCCCATACCATGGTTTTCCCTGGCCATCAATAATAAATTCCTTAATCCAATGCGTGGTTGAAAAGTAAAAACGGTAGGCAACTAATTCATTTTCGCCTGGATCCCAACGAGCATCTGTGAATGGGACAGTTACTTCTGCCAGAGCTCCATCAGGTGGAAGGTCTGAAACTACAGGATTAATTTTGGTAAAAACAGGTTGGATAGAACCAGAATGTGTATATCCTTCATCACCGATTTTGTACCAAACCATGTTAAATGAATCTTTTGAAGTACCTATGGAAATAGCGGTTATTGGAAAAATAAAATCCCGAAAATAAGTATTTACACGGCTTGCACTAAAAGAAGGCTGATCAAACACTTCAGCAGATGAGTGTAAAACCCGACCTTGCTGCTCTATATTTGGTAGCTCAAGTTGCCATGATAGATCAAGAGATTTATCTATTTTGAACCGATTCGAATCAATTCGATTAATAATTGAATAAATCAATCTTTGTGATGGAGATCCAAGCCCAAGTAATGCCATTATTCCGGTCGTACTCACCTTAAGGAAATCAAGGCGGGTTATTTTTGATGAACCTGAAAGAGGGTGTTTTTTTACTCTCATTCGTGAATATTTACCAGAGTTCCTACATCTGCCCAATAAAACAACCATTCTGCACCAGGTATAGTTAAGTTTATACATCCATGGCTCATTGGAGTTCCAAAATTGCTATGCCAATAAGTTCCATGTAGTCCATAACCGTCATAAAAATACATTACATATGGAACATTTGGAAGATAATATCCCGGACCCGCCATATCGGCATATTCATATTTCACATATATATAATATTGCCCCGTGATTGTTGGATGCATCCAGGTACCGGTTGATACCAAGAAAGACTGTACAATTTCATTTCCTTCATATGCAAATGTCATTTGATTGGAAAGGTCAACATCTATCCAGCGTCCTTCTCCACCAGGCTCTGGTAATTCATATTCTATGGGTTCTAATGTTGGATAATCAGTATCGGTTGGATAAGGAGTATATGTTGATGTCGGAGTATCGGTTGGCAGTGGAGTAGGAGTGTCTGTGGGAGTTGGTGTCGGTGTTTCAGTGGGGGTTGGTGATGGTGTAATCGTTGGGGTATAACTGGGAGTAGGTGTGTTAGAGGATTTTATTAGCCCATATTGTGAAGACATTAATACCTTTGGTTGAAAAAATATAGTGTTGATATAAAATCCCAAGGCAGGTGAGACAAGAGCGCAAGAAATTATTGCTAAGAGGATAACAATGCCAACCCAAAAATGAGGTTTTACGTGTTTTTTTCTAGGAGAGAGAGTGGCAGATAGTATTTTAGATTTGTCTGCTTTTGGAGGTTGACTTCTAGGGATATTTCTTGGATATTCTGGTTGTGGTTCAAGTCGAACACGTTTAACTGCCCAATGCATTGCCTGTCTGGCACGATGGCTTTGGGGATTAATACTGAGGGCTTTTTGTAGGTAACTAACGCTGGCGCGAGGTGAAGAAACCGCCGCCAACCATAGCCAAGGTTCTTCGATGTTTGGATTGATATTAATTGCTAATTTTGCCCAATATCTGGTGTTGGAATGATTACCCTGGTGATATGAAATCCGGGCGTTCTCGAGTGCCCTGTGAAGTTGATTTGCATTGTCAATCATGGAATTTGTGTTGGGCTAACATCTTCATTCCGAATGAAACAAAGAATACCAGAAGCAATTCCATTTGCAATAACATCCTGATGTTGGGTTAGGATTTCACGATCCAGATTCATAAATCCAGTTTCGATGATAGCTGCAGGTGTTTCATTGTTTATTTCGCTAAAAGCATGATAATTGGTCATGTCAGCAGTTACACTTCCAGAATGAAATTCCATTCCGGTCGTATCTGCATATCGAGATCGCAAACAAGTGGTTAACCTAGCAGCTTGCTCCGGGTACTTTGTGGATATTGCAGCTGATACCTTAAAACCAGTAGCTTGGTCATTTATGTAATCGCAGGAATCCGCATGGATGGATAATAATGCCTGTGCACTATAACCGGTTAAGCGTGGATCAAATTCAGCTAAAAGATCCACATCATATCCTTCTGCAACAAGTGCTTGCCGAACCAGGCTTGCAATGCTGAGATTAAGATCAACCTCCCGATTTCCGCCTAACGCATCTGGACAGACAGCGCCAGAATCATTTCCTGAGTGACCTGCGACAATTCCAATTCGGGGGATCGGTCGTGCAGTTGTTGTTGGTGAATTGGCTTGAGGAGTAGTTCTCTGTAGAGTAAGTGCATTGGAAAGTCTGTCTGACAAACTCCCTGGGAGGAGGCCTGGTTCTGTCCATGCGGTAAAGAGTGTGGCGATAAGAAATGCCACACCTAATACAATCTCAAGCTGCTTGAACATTCCAACCGAGCTTTTTTTTGGTAGCGGGGATGAATTTGGTATGGGATTTTGTGATGTTGAAACAGTTTTATTATCCATCTGCTTGATACTACCTTAATTACCAATAGATGACAAGAGTTTTTTTACACCACGAGCTTGACTTGATTCAAATGCGAATGTATATTGATATTAACCATATTAAAGAATGGAGAGTGCATTTATGATGCCAAAAAGACATTTATCAGAAGAGGATAGGCTGTTTTTACTAAAACTAGCCCGGGAATCTATTGAGAATGATATTAATGATAAACCATTACCGAAATTTGATAAAAATAATCTTTCTAAGGTGCTACAGGAAGATGGAGCAAGTTTTGTAACTTTAACGAAGAAAGGCTACTTACGCGGTTGTGTTGGAGCACTTGACCCCTACCAAAGCTTCGTAGAAGATGTACAAGAACATGCAGTAGCTGCAGCTTTTCAGGACTATAGGTTCCCGCCGGTTCGTGCTGATGAAATCGATGAAATTCAGATTGAAATTTCATATCTCACTCGACCGGAGGTTCTTAATTATACCAATCCAGATGACCTGTTGAAACTGGTGAGACCTAATATAGATGGCGTAGTTATTCGTGATGGAATGCGGCGGGCAACCTTCCTACCCCAGGTTTGGGAAAAAATCCCCTATCCAGAAGAGTTCCTTGAACAGCTTTGTATAAAAATGGGAACGTCACCAGATTTATGGAGAAGGAAGAAATTAGAGATATTAGTTTATCAGGTAGAGGAATTTCACGAATAAACAAAGATATAAATTAATAACCATCCTCATCTCCAAAATCAAAGAGGGGACCGATGGATTGACGGGTGTAA
>Ga0209253_10002927_pt1 | contig 15072 bp, 14 predicted proteins | sample FrelakmetBRP12BR_FD_187145 | JGI IMG/M metagenome (GOLD analysis project Ga0209253, IMG submission 187145) | Freshwater lake sediment microbial communities from the University of Notre Dame, USA, for methane emissions studies - BRP12 BR (SPAdes)... | ecosystem: Environmental > Aquatic >...
CGCGACCCGCGGGCTCTCTCGCAGTGAAGCAAAGTAGCCGTCAGGCAAACCACAACTAGAACCCCATCATCCGCGGCAGCCACAGGCCGATCGATGGCACATAGGTCAGGATCACAAGGCTGGCGAGCAACGGCACCAGCCACGGCAGGATTGCCACCGTCGTGCGCTCGACTGAGAGCTTGGCCACGCGCGCCAGCACGAACAGCACCATGCCCATCGGCGGGTGCAGCAGCCCGATCATCAGGTTGAGCACCATCACCAGGCCGAAGTGCACCGGGTCGACGCCGAGCTGGCGCGCGATCGGCAACAGGATCGGCACCAGGATCGTGATCGCCGCCACCGGCTCGAGGAAGCAGCCGACGAACAGCATCAGCACGTTGGCCAGCGCCAGGAAGACCCAGGGCTCCTTGGTGAAGGCCAGCACCCATTCGGCGATCGCCGCCGTCACGCCGGTGGCGGTGAGCATCCAGCCGAAGATCGATGCGGCGGCGACGATGAACATCACCGTGGCCGTGGTTTCCACCGTATCGAGGCTGACCTTGACGAACATCTTCCAGCTCAAGGTGCGGTACCAGAACAGGCCCAAGCACATGGCCCAGATGCTGGCCGCGATGGCGCCCTCGGTCGGCGTGAAGAGGCCGGTGGTCATGCCGCCGATCAGCAGCACCGGCGTCATGATCGGCAGCACCGCCTGCCATTTGAAGTAACGATCCGCCGCGAACAGCACTACCAACGCGACGGCCACCGTGAGCTGCGGCTGCGCGCCGGCCTGCACCAGGTAGTACACCACCAGCGGCCAGGCGGCCACCACCGCCATCTCGATCAAGGCCTTGCCGAAGCGCGTGCCCGAGAACTTGATGTCGCCGCCCCACTTGTTCTTGTGCGCGAAATACGCCACCGTGACCATCATCAGGAAAGCCATCAGCACGCCGGGCAGGATGCCGGCGAGGAACAGCGCGCCCACCGACACGTTGGCCATCATCGCGTAGATCACGAACGGCAGGCTCGGCGGGATGATCGGCCCCAGCGTCGCCGAGGCCGCTGTCACGCCGACGGAGAACTCGGCGCTGTAGCCATGGTCGCGCATGGCCTTGATCTCGATCGTGCCCAGGCCCGCGGCGTCGGCGATTGCAGTGCCGCTCATGCCCGCGAAGATCACCGAGCCGACCACGTTCACGTGCCCAAGCCCGCCCTTGAGCCAACCCACCAGGGCGAGCGCAAAGTTGTAGATGCGGTTGGTGATGCCGGCGTTGTTCATCAGGTTGCCGGCCATGATGAAGAACGGCACCGCCAGCAACGGAAAGCTGTCGATGCCGCCGATCATGCGGTGGATCACCACGAACGGCGGCAGGTTGCCGCTCGCGACGATGTAGACCAGCGAAGCGCCGGCCATCGCGATGGCCACCGGAATGCCGGTGACCATCAGGAACAGGAAGATGATCTTCAGCATGGTGCGCGCCGCGGAGGACTAGCGGTCATCCATCGTCGTCTCGGGCCGCTCGAGCACGCTGTAGCCGCGCTGCCAGTGCACGCGCATGACCCAGACCGAGCGCAGCGTCATCATCACGAAGCCGAACAGGCAGGTGCCGTACAGCAGGTTCATCGGCAGGTCGACGATCGTCATCTTGTAGTTCTCCATCTTCTGCATCATCTGCGCGGTGAGCACCACCATCGCGCCGAAGAAGGCAATGCGCAACACGTCGACCAACAGCGCCATCGCGCGGTCGACCTTGCGCGGCAGGTAGCGATACAGCAGATCCACCTGGATGTGGTTGTTCTTGGCCACGCCGATCGATGCGCCGACGAACACCGTGGCGATCAGCAGGTAGCGTGCGATCTCCTCGGTCCACGAGGCCGAGTTGTTGAGCACGTAGCGCGTGAAGAACTGGTAGAAGACCGTGGCGCCCAGCATCCAGAAGATCACCAGCGCGATCCAGCCCTCGAACGTGGTGTGCGACAGGTCCACCGCCTCGTCGACAGCGTGGAACTGCCCATCGTCGCCCATCACCTGGGGCAATGCGTCGATGTCCATCTTTGGGCCCGGTAAATGACGGTGTCAGGAAGACTCGGCGGGCGCGCGAACGCGCCCCCTCTTGCGAACTACGCTGGTCTACTTGATAGAAACGATGCGGTCGTAGTCCTTCTTGTCGAAGCCCATGCCTTCGACCGATTTGTTCTTCAGCACCGCGTCGACGAAGCTCTGGCGATTGACCTGGTGCACGCCCAGGCCCTTCTTCTTGAATTCGTCGACCAGCTCCGCCTCGCGCTTCTTGATCTGCGCGGTGGCGCGCGCGGCGGCTTCGAGCGCGACGTCGCCGAACATCTTCTTCTCCGCGTCCGTCAACTTGCTCCATACATGCGGCGCCACCTGCGTGACAAGTCCATCAACGATGTGGCCGGTCAGCATGATGTGCTTCTGCACTTCGTAGAACTTCTTGGCCTCAATCGTCGTCAGCGGGTTTTCCTGTGCGTCGACGGTGCCGTTCTGCAGCGCCAGGTAGACCTCGGCGAAGGCGATCGGTGTCGGGTTGGCGCCGCAGGATTCGGGCGTTGCGCGGTAAGCGGGCACATCGGGCACGCGGATCTTCAGGCCCTTCATTCCGGCGCAATCGGTGAACGGCTTCTGGCTGGTCGTGTGGCGCGCACCGTAGTAGGTGTAGGCCAGGATCTGAATGCCGGTCTTGTCGCGGAAACCGTCGACCATCTCCTTGAATACCGGGCTCTTGCTGTAGGCCAGCAGGTGGTCGGCGTCGCGGAAGATGAACGGGTAGTAGGCGATACCCAGGCGCGGATAGCTGCGCGCCGCGAACGATGGGCCGCTGATGATCATGTCCACCGTGCCGAGCAGCATGCCCTGGTTGATGTCGGTCTCCTTGCCGAGCGAGCTGGCCGGAAAGACCTGGATGTCGAACTTGCCGTTGCTGCGCTTCTTGATCTCCTCGGCCGCCCACACGCTCTCGGTGTGGTACGGCTCGCTGGTCTCGTAGACATGCGCCCACTTGAGCTTGGTCTGGGCCAGGGCGAGCGGCGCGGCCAGGGCCACCGCCGCCAGGACGGCGATGCGCTTGAGGGTGTTGCGTTTCATGGGTGTTCGTCTCCGTGAAGGGGTCACTTGATGGCTTGCAGCCGGTCGTACAGCGCCTTGTCCCAGGTCGCGTCGGGTCCGAGGTGGAACTTCTGGAAGGCCTGCGCGAAGGCCACGCGGTCTGACTTGACGACCGTCTTCTTGTACTTGGTGGCGAAGTCGTCGACCAGCTTGGTCTCGGCCACCGCGATGTCGTCGGTGGCCTTGGCAGCGGCCTCCTTGAACACCGTCTCGAAGATCTTCTTGTCGGCGTCGCTGAGCTTGCTCCAGGTCTGGCCGCTGACGATCGTCAGCAGCATCTCGGTGATGTGGCCCGTCAGGTTGATGTGCGACTGCACCTCGTAGAACTTCTTGGCCTCGATCGTCGGCAGCGGGTTCTCCTGGGCGTCGACGGTCTTGTTCTGCAGCGCCAGGTAGACTTCGGCGAAGGCGATCGGCGTGGCGTTGGCGCCCACCACCTTGGGGTACATCACGTAAAGCGGCGCGTCGGGCACGCGCAGCTTGAGGCCGGCCATGTCTTCGGGCTTGTTGATCGCCTTGTTGGCCGTGGTGTGGCGCACACCGTAATAGGTGACGGCGAGCGGCTTGTTGCCGCCCTTCTTGAAGTAGCCGTCCATCAACTCCTGCAGCACGGCGCTGTTGGAGTACTTCTTCCAATGGTCGAAGTCGCGGAACATGAACGGCGCGCCGCCGATGGCCAGCGGCGGATGGGTGCGCGCTGCGAACGCCTGGCCGGTGTAGATGGCATCGACGGTCCCGAGCGTCAGACTCTGGTTGATGTCGGTTTCCTTACCGAGTTGCGAGGCCGGGAACACCTGCATCTCGTAGCGGCCCGCGGTGCGGGCCTTGATCTCGTCGGCGGCCCACAGCGCCCACTTGTGGTACGGCTCGGACGTTTCGTACACATGCGCGAACTTGAGCTTGGTCTGTGCCAGCGACGGGCCCGCGGCCAAGGCCGCGATGGCCGCCGCGCATAGGGCGAGCAGGAACTTGCGTTTCATCGATATCTCCTCGTCGTCGGTGAGAAATTGGCGACCTAGTCGGCCACCAGTTGAACCTTGGTACTTTGCGTGCGGTCGAGCGCCAGCTCGAACGCCTCGCGTGCCTTCGAGAGCGGGACCTGCGCGGTGATCAGGGGCCGCACGTCGGCGCGCCGCGTGCGGATCGCTGCCACGGCCATGTCGAATTCGCGCTCGGCGCGAAACGCGCCCACATAGTCGAGCTCGCGCACCATGAGGCTGTTGCCCGGAAAGTCCACGCTCGCCGGCAAGGTGCCGACCTGCACCACGCGCCCGCCGCGGCGCACCGTGGCCAGGCAGGTGTCGAGCGCGGCGGGGCTGCCGGCCGCCTCGATGGCGACATCGGCGCTGTCGGCCAGCGCGGCGAGCGCGGCGTTGCCACCGGCCACGCCGAGGTCGGCGCCGACCGTGCGCGCCATCTGCAGCGCGCGTTCGTTCAGGTCGCAGACGACCACGCGCTGCGCGCCCGCCAGGCGCGCCGCAATCACGCTCATGCAGCCAATCGTGCCTGCGCCCGTGATGAACACGCACTTGCCCAGCACGTCGCCTGCGCGGCGGATCGCGTGCAGGCCGATCGACAACGGCTCGGCGCAGGCGATCTCGCCGAGCGAGATCTCGGCCTCGTCGATCGGCGTCAGCTGCGCCTCGCCGATCACGATGTGCTCGCGGAACAGGCCCTGCGCATGCGGGAAGACACTGGCGCTGCCGAGAAAGAACATCGAGCGGCACAGGTTGAAGCGACCCTCGCGGCAGTAGTCGCAGCGGCCGCAGGGGTGCGACGGATTGATCGCGACTTTCTGTCCGCGCCGCACGCGCGTGACCGCTGAACCCAGTTCGGCCACGACACCCGAGGCCTCGTGGCCCGGTACCAGCGGCTGGCGGATCACGAAGGCGCCGACGCGGCCCTCGCTGAAATAGTGCAGATCGGAGCCGCAGATGCCGCCCGCCCCCAGGTGCAGCCGCACTTCGTTCGGTTGCAGCGACTGCGACGCCACGGGCTCGAGCCGCAGGTCGCGCGCGCCGTGGATCGTGCAGGCCAGCGAACGGGCGGTCATGCGGCCTGCCCTTCGGCGATCTGGCGGTACAGGCGGCGCGGTTCGATCGATTGCAGTGGCATCCGGGGGTCCGCGCAGCGGGCGGCGGTCAGGTGGTCAGGCGAGTCGCGGTGCAGCATAGGTCAGGCCTACGGGCGTGTCGGCTGCGGGAAACCCGAAGCGCGGCCAGCTCACAAGGTGTGAAAGAAACCGTCGCGCAGTAGGCTTATTCACACCTTGTCACGCCAGGGTGCGACGGCGCATGGTCCCTGGTGCCGCTAGCAATGGATGTTGCGCGGTGCACCGCCACCGGCCGCGATCACGTCTCCGTTGATCGCCCTGGACCGCGGCGAGCAGAGAAACGCGACGACGTCGGCCACCTCGCGTGCATCCACCAGGTGGTGAATCGAGTTGCCGGCGGCCATCTGTTCCTCCACGGCCTGCGGTGCGACGCCCTGTGCTGCCGCGCGTGCGGCGACCAGCGGCGCGGTGCGCTCGGTGCGCGTGAGCCCTGGATGCACGACCGTCACGTTGATGCCGAAGGGGCCGAGTTCGTCGGCCAGGTTCTTCGTCAACGCCACCACCGCGATGTTGCGCATGCTGCCCACCGGGTTGCCGGTCTGGCGCGCGGCCAGCCCGCTGATGTTGACGATGCGGCCCCAGCCCTGTGCTCGCATGCCCTCGGCGACCTCGCGCGCGCAGCGGACATAGCCCATCACCTTGGTGTCCATCTCGGCGTGGAAATACGCGCCCGTGATCTCGTTCAAGCGGGGCGGCGCCGCGAACCCGGCCGGCTCGGCCGCGGCATTGACCAGGATGTCGATCCTGCCGCCCAGCAACTGCACTACCTCGGCCACGGCGCGGCGCACCTGTTCGTCGCTGGTCGTATCGCCGCTGACACCGACCACGCGGCGTCCCGTCGCGGCGGCGAGTTCGGCAGCCGCCTGCGCGAGCGTTTGCGCGTTACGCGCCAGCAGCGCCACGTCTGCGCCTTCTTCGGCCAACACGCGGGCGATGGCCTTGCCGATGCCGCGGCTGCCGCCGGTCACCAGCGCCCGTTTGCCCTTGAGTTCCAGATCCATGGCTGATTGCGTTGCCTGCGAGGGGCGATCATAGCGAGCGAGCCAGTCGGTTCGGGTGGGCGCCCGGTTGTGATCGGGCGAACCCGTCCGCCACGCTTGTGCGCGAACGCCGAGATCGGCTATCGTCGCCCGGTGCCTTCGCACGCTACAGGCTTGCCTTGATCGCCCACCGAATTGCCGCTTTCCTTCTGGCCTGCGCCCTCGCCGCCGGCGCGGCGGCACAAGCGCCGGCGCCGGTGCCGCTGCGTGTCATCACCTTCGACGGTGGCTGGAACCTGCCGCTCTGGGCAGCGCAGCGACAGGGCTTCTTCGCGGCGAACGGTGTCGTCGTGCAGACGACCTACACACCGAGTTCGGCCGTTCTGGTGGCGTCGCTGTTCGACGGACGATCCGACATCGCGCTGGCGTTGATCGACAACCTCGTCGCCTATCAGGAAGGCCAGGGCGAGACGAGGATTCCCGACCATCCGGACCTGTTCGCGTTCATGGGCAGCGACGGCGGATTCCTGTCGGTGGTCGCGGGCCCTGGCATCAGGACTTTCGCGGACCTCAAGGGCAAGACGCTCTCGGTCGATGCGATGACCACCGGCGCGGCGTTCGTGCTGCGCGAGATCATGGCGCGCAACGGCGTCGCGGAAGCCGATGTCACCTACGTGCGTGCCGGCGGCACCGCCAACCGCTATGGCGACTTGCTGGCGGGCAAGCACGAAGCCACGCTGCTGCGAACACCGTTCGACTTGCTGGCGCGCAACCGCGGTTTCCACCAGCTCGCGCCCGCCGAGACGCTCGGCGCCTATCAGGGAACGGCGGGCATCGCGCGGCGCTCCTGGGCCCAGTCGCACGAGGCGGCGCTGACGGGATTCATGCGCGCCTACCGTGCCGCCGTCGACTGGCTCTACGACCGCACCAACCGCGACGTCGTCGAGGCGCTGCTCGTCGCCAACAGCCGCGACATGACGCCAGCGCTGGCCAGGCAGTCCTACGACCTGCTGCTCGCCGACAAGGGCGGCATCACGCGTGATCTGGCCATCGATGCGGCCGGCATGCGCGCGATACTCGAGTTGCGCAGCAAGTACGGCGTGCCGCAGAAGACGCTGACCGATCCCACGAAATACCTCGATCTCACCTATTACGAAAAGGCGTTCGGCAAGCGCTGAAGCGCAGGAAGGCATTCGGATGGCCAAGAAGAAGACGCGCGAGCCGACGATCATCCGGCCCGACGACATCGACCCGGATCATTGCTGGGACCGGCCGCTGCAGGCGCCCGGCCACATGCAGGTCGATTTCGAGGAACGGGTGAACTTCCGCCGACTGCACGACTACCGGCTCGCGCGCACGCGCGCCGCGCTCGCCCACTCGGGCCTGGGTGCGCTGCTGTGCTTCGACCAGCACAACATTCGCTACACCACGAGCACCGTGATCGGCGAATGGGCGCGCGACAAGCTGACGCGCTACTCGCTGCTCACCGGCAACGGCGACCCGTACATCTGGGATTTCGGCTCGGCGGCGCGGCACCACAAGCTGTACACGCCATGGCTGTGCAAGGACCATTGCAAGGCGGGTCTGCTGGGCCTGCGCGGCGCGGTGGGCGGCGACGGCAAGCTCTTTCGCGCCGCGGCGCGCGAGATCAAGGCGCTGCTCGATGCCGAGGGCGTGGGCGACATGCCGCTCGGCGTGGACGTCGTCGAGGTGCCGATGATGCTCGAGCTGCAGAAGCTTGGGCTAGATGTGCGCGACGCGCAGCAGACGATGCTGCAGGCGCGCGAGATCAAGAACATCGACGAGCTGACGTTGCTCAACATGGCCGCCGCGATGGTCGACGGTGTCTACCAGGACATCGCCGAAGCGCTCAAGCCCGGCGTCAAGGAGAGCGAGATCGTCGCGCTCGCCACGATGCGCCTGTACCAGATGGGTTCGGACTGCGTCGAGGCGATCAACGCGATCTCGGGCGAGCGTTGCAGTCCGCATCCGCACAACTTCACCGACCGCCTGATCCGGCCGGGCGACCAGGCGTTCTTCGACATCATCCATTCGTACATGGGCTATCGCACCTGCTACTACCGCACCTTCAGTGTCGGCATGGCGAGTCAGCCGCAGCGCGACGCCTATCGACGGGCGCGCGAATGGATGGATCGCGCGATCGACCTGCTCAAACCCGGCGTGTCGTCCGAAACGGTCGCAGCGTCGTTCCCGACCGCGCAGGAAATCGGCTTCGCGACCGAGATGGATGCCTTCGGCCTGAACTTCTGCCATGGCCTGGGTCTCGGCCTGCACGAGCGGCCGCTGGTGTCGCGGCTGAATTCGCTGACCGAGCCGATCGAGTTGAAGGTCGGCATGGTGTTCGCGGTCGAAACCTATTGCCCGGCGAGCGACGGCGTGTCGGCGGCGCGCATCGAAGAAGAGGTGATCCTCACGCCGACCGGGCCGAAGGTGATTTCGCTCTATCCGGCGCAGGAGTTGCCGATCGCCAACCCTTACCGGCTCTCGTAAGGCAAAGGCACACATGAAACTCGGTTGGATCGGCATCGGCCGCATGGGCTACGCGATGGCCGAGCGGCTCGCCAAGGGCGGCGCCGACGTCACGGTGTGGAATCGCACGCGCGCCAAGGCCGAGCCGCTGACCGCATACGGCGCCAAGGTAGCGGCCAAGCTCACCGATCTGGCGGCCTGCGACATCGTGTTCGTGATGGTGTCGACCTGGGACGATGTCAAGGAAGTCATCGCCGGCCCGGGCGGCCTGCTTTCCGGCAGCCAGGCGCCGGGAATGATCGTCGAATGCTCGTCGATCTCGCTCGAAGGCTCGGCCGAGTTGCGTGAGTTGCTTGCTGCGCGCGGCGTCAAGATGCTCGCTGCGCCAGTGTCGGGCAACGCCAAGGTCATCAAGGCCGGCCGGTTGTCGTTTGTTTGCTCGGGGCCGAAAGCGGCGTTCGATGCCGCGCTGCCGTCGCTGAGGATGATCGCGCCCGCGGCCAGCTACGTCGGCGAGGGCGAGCTCGCGCGCATCGTCAAGATCTGCCACAACGTGTTCCTCGGCGTCGTGATCCAGTCGCTGGCCGAGATCACCGTGCTGGCGCAGAAGGCCGGCGTGCCGCGCCACGCCTTCCTCGACTTCATCAACCAAAGTGTGATGGGCTCGACCTTCTCGCGCTACAAGACCCCCGCGCTGGTGAACCTGGACTTCCATGTCACGTTCACGCCGAAGCTGCTGCGCAAGGACCTGGACCTCGGGCTCGATGCCGCGCGGCAATTCGAGGTGCCGATGCCGCTGGCCTCGATCACCCGCGACCTCGTGCAGACGCTGATCGGCGTGGGGCTGGACGACGAGGACTTCGCCAAGCTGATCGTCCAGCAGGCGCTTGCGTCAGGGTTGGAACTGGTGCCGGAGAACGTTCCGGTCGGCGATGGGCTGAGTTGAAGACTCCGAAGGAGACGACATGAAACGATCATTGCGCTGGGTGGGTGTCCTGGCTACGGGTGTGCTGTGGTCCACCCTGGTGTTCGGACAGGACTACCCGAACAAGCCGGTCAAGGTCATCGTGCCGTTCACGGCCGGCAGCGCCACCGACATCCTCGCACGCACGGTGGGACAGAAGCTCTCCGAAATGTGGAGCCAGACGGTCGTCGTCGAAAACCGGGCGGGCGCGGGCGGAACGATCGGCGCCGGCATGGTGGCCAAGTCGCCGCCGGACGGCTACACGCTGCTGGTCCATTCGGCGGCGCAGGCGGTGAACCCCTTCATCTACCCGAACCTGCCGTACGACACGCTGAAGGATTTCGTCCAGATCGCGCCGCTCGCCGGCCAACCGAACGTGCTGGTGGTGGCCCCCTCCACCGGATACAAGACGGTTGCCGATCTCGTCGCCGACGCGAAGAAGAAACCGGGCGGCCTCAACTTCGGCTCCGCCGGCACCGGCAGCGGCACGCATATCAATGCCGAGAAGTTCAAGCTCGCCGCGGGAATCGACGTGCTGCACATTCCCTACAAGGGCACGCCGGAGGCACTCACCGACACGATGACCGGGCGCGTCGCCTACTTCTTCTCGCCGATCTCGGCGGCGCTGCCCCATGTGCGTGACGGCAAGCTCGTGGCGCTCGGCGTCAGTACCGCCAAGCGCGCCAGCACGCTCCCGAACGTGCCAACGATCGCCGAGTCCGGGCTGCCGGGCTTCGACTACGTGCTGTGGGTCGCCGCGTTCGCGCCGGCCGGGACGCCGGCCGATGTCGTCGAAAAGATCAACCGCGACATCAATCGCGTGCTGCGCGAACCCGACGTCCGGGAGCGGATGGCGGCCCTCGGCGCCGAGGCGATGCCGATGAGCGTGGCCGAGTTCGACAAGTTCATGCGCAGCGAGATGGACGATGCCGCCAAGGTGGTGAAGGCGGGCGCCATCAAGGTGCAGTAGCGCGCACCGCCGCAGCCGTCATTCGGCGTCCGCCTCCCGGCGGCGTTGGGTGATGCAGCAAGGTCGAGCGCCGGCGGTTTTGCCGCGCTGGTGAATCACCGCCGCACGGCGCGCCAGGTCGCCAGCGTCGCCGCGGCCGACAGCGCCATGCAACCCCAGATCACGATCGCGTAGCTGCCGCTGCGGTCGAACACCCAGCCGGCCGCCCAGGGGCCCGCCAGATTGCCGAATGCGGCGCCGGTGTAGAGCGTGCCGATGATCGACGAGACCGCGCGCGCGCCGAAGATGTCCATCGCCAGCGCCGGTATCAGCGACACGATGCCGCCGTAGCTCAGGCCCATCCACACCGCGAACACGGCCAGCGCCGCATAGCCGCCGGCGCCAGCCCACAGCGCGAACGACAGGCCCAGCGAGGCCTGCATGACGATCAGCGTCAGCGGCCGGCCCAGACGATCGGCCAGCGCGCCGATCGCAAAGCGCCCGGCGAGGCTGCCGATGCCGATCAGACCCACCAGGCCCACGGCCTGTGCATCGGCGACACCCATGTCGCGCGCGGCGGCCGACACATGGGCGAACGGGATGAACATGCTGGGCGCGCCCAGCATGCCCATCGCGTACAGCCATCGGAACGACGGCGTGCGCGCCGCGTCGCGCAGCGTCGATCCGGCCGCTGGGCGTCCCGCAGCGCCGGTGGCTGCAGGCGCCCGGCGCATCAGCAGCGCAGCCGCCAGGCCCAGCAGCAGCACGCCGAAGGCCAGGCCGCGCAGCGCTCCGCGCCACTGCAGCGCGGCGATCGCCCAGGCTGCCAGCAGCGGCACCACCAGCGTGCCCGCGCCGATGCCGGCGCTGGCCACGCCCGCCGCCAGCCCGCGCCGGCGCGTGAACCAGGGCGGGACGCAGCCGATCGACGGCGAATAGACCAGCGCGATGCCCACGCCGACCCCGATGCCATAGGCCAGCGTCACCTGCGTCATCGAGCCGGCCGCGCTGCTGGCCAGCAGGCCTAGCGCGATGCAGACCATGCCGGTGCTCGATACCGCGCGCGGGCCGAATCGATCGGCCAGCATGCCGCCGAACGCGCCGAGCACGAAGTACAGCAGCCCCGACAGGCCGAACACCAGCGAGACCTCGGCGCGCTGGGCCTTGAACTCGCTGGCGAAGGACTCGAAGAAGGCGGCGAACGAGTACGCGACGCCGAAGATCACCGCCAGGCTGGCGAAGGTGGCCCATACGACCACCCAGCCATAGCGCGGTTCGTCTTCGATGCTCTCCTGCGTCGCTGTGGCCACTTCGGCTACTTGGGCGGCGTTGCACGCGCCGTCGTGTACAGCTCGGCCAGCGGCACCACGCGACCGTGCAGCGGTGCGATGCGATCCACGGCGAGTTTCAGGCGCTCGATATTGGCGATCAGGTTCACGTTGTTCGCGTTCGGAACCGCCGGCGGCGGCGCATTCGGCGCCGAGGGCGTAAAGGCATCGGCCTCGATCAGGATCTTCTCCTTCGGCAGGTAGATCATCTGGAAGGTGTCGTTGTGCACGCTGTCGGTGATGCGGTGGATCTCGATCGTGCGCGCGCCGTCGGTGAGCGTTGCCTTGTCGCCCACGGGCATGAAGCTCGCCTTGCGGCCCGATTGCGCGAGCCGATCCGGCGCGATGCGGTTCGGCGTGGCCAACGCGCGCTCGAAGTAGGCCACGTTGCCGGCTTGCGTGACGACCGTCGCGCCTTCGGCGACCGCGGCGCGCAGGCCACCCGAATGGTCGAAGTGGCTGTGCGAGTTGATGACGTAGCGGATCGGCTTGCCCGGTGCCAGCGCCTTGACGGCCTCGATCACCGGTTCTGCGCGGAAGTCGCCGAGCGGCGATTCCACCAGCACCAGATGGTCGCTCATCTCGATCGCCACGCTGTTGTGCGAGCCGCCGCCGACGAACCAGACACCGTCGGCAATCCTCTCCGTCACGGCACGCTCGGTGAAGTTGCGCAGCAGCTCGGGCGCGACGATGTCGACCGCCGAATTCGGCTCGACCTCGCGCACCTGCACGTCGAGCACCGTGTGCCCGTCCATCGACTGTTCGATGCGGCCGGGGAACTTGACGCCGCCGAAGTCGCGGTAGCTGGAATAGCGCGTGACCACGTCGACCTCGCCGAGCACGGCGTCGGGCGCGCGCGACTCGACGCGCTGCACCAGCGCGTCGGTACCGACGATGACGGTGGCGTTGAACCAGCCCGGCTCACTGAACGTCACTGCGGTCGTGCCGTCACCGCGCGCGGACGCGCTGGCCTTGTTGCGCTGCGCCGCCTTCAGGGCGCCGTGCGGCGTGATCCACAGCTGGTGCAAGCGGTCGGCCAGGAAGCGAGGCCCCGGCAACGGGCCGCCGGGCGTCTGGTTCCATGCCATCGTGCCGCTGACCAGTGCCTCGCTGCGCTGCTGGCCTTGCAGCGGATAGCCGCCGCCGCCCTTGGGCTCGGCGCGGCTGATCGTGATCTCCTCGCGCATCGAACCGGTGTCGTAGTTGATGCTGCGCGCCATGGCGTGCACGGTGATCTTCGGCCACGCCGTGCCCGGCACGTAGGCCTGCCCGAAGGTATAGCCGGTGCCTTCGGCGGTGTAGCGGATCGACTTCAGGTTGCCTCCGCCCATCGCCTGGTTCGCGCGCTGCAACACGGCGTCGGCATCGACGCCGGGCGTCGCGCACGAGGCGAGCAGCCCCAGGCAGAGCGCGATGGCGCCGCAGGCGCGATTGAACGTCGGTGGTTTCCGATGGCTCGGATCGTGCATGAATGTCTCCTCGGGTTGTGTCGCGCGAACACGGCGCGCACAGGCGTATACGTATCCTGATCGATCGGCATTCCACGCTCGTCCACGGCCCGCCTTTGCATGGCGGGCCGGTTCGCGAGGCAATCGCGAGCGCGCAGGCGCTCGCTCATGTCCACGCTCGTCCACGGCACGCCTATGCATGGCGTGCCGGTTCGCGAGGCAATCGCGAGCGCGCAGGCGCTCGCTCATGTCCACGCTCACCCACGCCCGACGAACGGCATCTTGGTGGCCATCACCGTCATGAACAGCACGTTGCTGTCGAGCGGCAGGTTGGCCATCGTCAGCAATGCGTCGGAGACCGATTTCAGCGGCATGCGCGGCTCGGGCCTCATGCTGCCGTCGGCCTGCGGCACGCCGGCGACCATGCGCGCCGTCATCTCGCTGGCGGCGTTGCCGATGTCGAGCTGACCGACCGCGATGTCGTGGGCGCGTCCGTCGAGCGACGCGGTGCGCGTCAGTCCGCTCACCGCGTGCTTGGTGGCCGTGTAGGCGATCGACATCGGCCGCGGCGCGTAAGCCGAGATCGAGCCGTTGTTGATGATCCGCCCGCCGCGCGGCTGCTGCGCCTTCATCAGCCGAAAGGCCTGTTGCAGGCACAGGAACGAGCCGGTGAGATTGGTGTCGACGACGGCCTGCCACTTCTCGAACGGCAGTTCGTCGATCGGCACCGCAGGCGCCCCCATGCCCGCGTTGTTGAACAGCAGGTCGAGCCGGCCGAAGCGCGACTTCAGCGTCGCAAACAGCGCCGCCACCGAATCGGGCTTGCCGACATCGGTGCTGACCGCGAGCGCGCGCTCGGCGATGTCGCCGAACGGATCGCCCGCGGCCGCGATCCCCTTCTGCAGCGCATCCAGCCGGCGGCCGGCGAACACCACCCGCCAGCCATCGACCAGCAGCGCCTGGGCGCAGGCGGCACCGATGCCGCTGCCGGCGCCGGTGACCAGTGCAACGCGGTTGTGGGGCTTCTTCGACTCGGCGTTCATCGGCGGTTCTCCTTGCGTGAAAGGCGAGTCTGCCACTGTTAGCCGGACTAGCGGGGAGACGGCATCCGGCGGCGCCGCGCTGGCGGCTGCCGGGAGAGTCAGCGCTGTCACCGCGGCGGTCCGATCGCGCGCACGGGGCGGCGCCCCGCGACCTGGCGCGGCCCTCAGTGCAGCCTGAGCAGCCAGCGGCCGTAGCGCAGCGCCCAGGCGCCGACCGCGGCGATCCAGAACTGCACGGCCAGCAGTGTCAGCGGCGTCGATGCATCCGGGACGAGCGCCGCGACGACACGCAGCAGCACGGCCGCCTGCAACACCCAGAACATCGCCCAGGCCCAGTTGTCGGCCACCAGCGGCCGCCCGCCGTGGCCGCACACCACGCGCGTGGCCATCGCGATCAGCGTGCTGCCGAGATAGCCCATCGTGAACGCATGCAATGGCGCCAGGCCGAGCGAGAGCGCACCGCCGCTGGCCACCGTCAGCGCGTGCGAAAGCCCGCCCAGCGTGAGCGCCACGCCGAGCCAGAAGAATCCCATGTGCAGCATCGCCAGCAGCCGGATCGAGAGCGATTGAACCAGGCCCCAGCGGATGGCCAGCCACAACAGCAGGGCTCCTCCGGCGAGCTCGATCGTCGCACGCAGCGCCATCGGCCAG
>Ga0209253_10002928_pt1 | contig 15071 bp, 11 predicted proteins | sample FrelakmetBRP12BR_FD_187145 | JGI IMG/M metagenome (GOLD analysis project Ga0209253, IMG submission 187145) | Freshwater lake sediment microbial communities from the University of Notre Dame, USA, for methane emissions studies - BRP12 BR (SPAdes)... | ecosystem: Environmental > Aquatic >...
ACTCGCTTCGCATCCTCCTTCGCTCTTCTCTCCTTCCAGTCGAGAAACCGTGCCCGCTCAGTCGTCCACGGACTTCCTCACCCACACCCTTCGCCTTCACCCCAAAAAGAGCGGCTTCCCTCGGGCCTTATCCCGAAACGCCGACCTGATTGAGGTCCCCCTTCAAGGTCGCTTCTCCATTCCCAAGCTGCCTATCACATAAAAGGAGATGCTTCCAACAACCGTCAGACAATGATGCGCTGGCCGTCCCGCGGGACGGTCAGACGGCCTTCGTACGACCGCCGGATCTCGGCTCGAGCCTCGCCGGGGGCGGACCAGACTCCGGCCAGGAAATGGCAGGGGATCAAACGCTTGACGCCGGCCTCCCGGCTCCACCGCCCGAGATCAAGCGCCGATGTGTGAATGCCGTATAGCCTGGGATACTTCTTAAAATAGCGGGCGGGAGCGCTGGCCTCATGGATGAGACAGTCGACTTCACGCGCGTCCTCAAAGAGAGGCCTGTGGACGGGCGTATCTCCGGAAAAGACAACCTCTTTTCTCTCCCGGCTCAAATAAAAGTGGTAGGCCAAGGACGACGAATGGTGGGGAACCCGAAGACTCCGGAGGGACAGGGCGTTGTCAAGGTGCAGGATGCTCCCCGGCCGGAGAGCCAGAAAACGAACCCGCGTCCTGACTTTTTTTCCGCGGAGCTCAAAGAGGTCCAAGAGACGCCGGGCAAAGGCCACCGTCTCCTCGGAGCCCAGGAGCCGGATCTCCCCCTCCTCGAGGATCAGGCTATGGATGAAGGACGGCAGGCCGTAGATGTGGTCCGGGTGGACATGGGTGATGATAATGGTCGAGACCTCGCGCGGGTCGAAATTGAGTTTCCTGATTTTTGCCACGGCGCTCCCAGGGCAGTCGATGAGGACGGGCTTCCCGCCCGCCCGGAGCAGGATGGAGGTGTTGTCCCTTTGCGGCGTGGGTACCCAGCCTCCGGTGCCTAGAAAATAAATTTCCGCCATGGTCTCTGCAAAGAGCCATATTTAAACCCAATCCATACGCAAAATCAAATCTATCCGAGCTTCCGAAGTATATTTATATATGCAATAAACAACTTGGGAATGGAGAAGCGACCTCGAAGGTTCCGCACATCCGAAACGCCTCCCAGACTCTGTTCTTAGGTATTAATTCCCCTTATCCCCCTTGAGAAATCAAGGGGGATTTGCCTAAGGTCGGCGTTTCGGGAAAAGGCCTGTGGACGGCTGAGCGGGCACGGTCATTCTGCTCATCACCAGAGCGAGGGATAGTCCCTACGAAAGCCCTCCGCAGCGTAGCGGGCACGGTTCCTCTCGGTTTCCCGAGAGGAGAGCGGAGCGAGGACGGGGAGCGGATTTTTCTCGCGGGGAAAAATTCGCGTCTTTCGGAGGGACTTTCCCGAGATCAAGCCTCTTGGTTGACAGGAGGCGGAAGTTCAGCTAAAAGTGATGTTCCGCTCGACGCCCATGGCGCGGAGGAGGACATATGATCAACGCCACGCAGATCCGCAGAGGGATGCTCATCCTCCTGGAGGGCCAGCTCTACCGGGTGCTCGAGGCCACGCATGTCACCCCGGGGAGATGGAAGGCGATGATGCAGACAAAGCTCCGCAATATCAAGGATGGAACTCTGCTGAACTACCGCTTCCGTTCCGAAGACCGGGTCGAGCAGGCGTTCCTCGAAGAAGTGGAGATGGAATTTTTATACAAAGCCGGCGAAGACTCGGTCTTCATGAATCTTATAAACTATGAGCAGATCCGGCTCTCTCCGGAAATCATCGGCGACGGAGTCAATTATCTTGTCCCCAATATCATCTTCACCATCGAGCTTTATGAAGGCCGGCCGGTCGCCGTCCGGCCGCCGCTGACGGTTGATTTAAAGATAATCAAGACCGAGCCGTTCATGAAGGGAGCGACCCAGTCGGCGAGCAGCAAGCCGGCCACACTGGAAACCGGTCTCCTCATCACCGTGCCGCAGTTTCTCAACGAGGGAGATGTCGTGCGCATCGACACCCGGGACGACAAGTATCTCGAACGGGCCAAGACCGGCTGACGGCTAAAACGTCTGTCTGTAGACGCCGACATTATGGTGTCGGTCGGTCACCCGGACCGTAACCAGGTTCTCGGCATTGGCCGGCAAAGGCACCCGGAGCTTAAAACTCTCAGTCCGGGAATCGCAGATACCGTCGGCCGGAAAGACCACCCGCCATTCTCCCGGCCTGATGAGATACTCCACTTCCTGAATGGAGGAAAAGGAATCCTGCACTTGAAAAGCGACGTCGAGCGAGTTCCCCTCCCGCGTTGCGGTGAAGCCCGTGACGACCGGCAGGGAATTGTCGATGACCAGGGGGGAGCTGGTTTTTTCCGACCTGAGCTCCGAGCCCGGAGGGTTGGAGCTCAGGTCGCTCGCGCCGAGCTTGACGAAATAGACTCCATCAGGATAGGAGAGGGTGTCGAACACAAAAAGAGAATCCCTCCAGCCGTCCTTGACCACGCGCCAGCCATTCTCTCCTTCTTTTCTGATCGATACGGTGTAGTCTAGCCGGTCTTCATTCTCGTCAGTCGCTTCCCAGGTCACGGTCTGAAAGCCTTTGCGCTCGACCTTCTTGGCCAGGTACACCGAACTGTCGTCCTTCCGGCTCTGGTCCCGGGCCGGAGGGGATTCTTCCATCCCCCAGATGATCTCATCCTGGTCGGGAGGCTTGAGGTAGACTTCATTGGGGGGAAGAAGCTCGAGCCTCTGGACGACAGGAACAATGTTCGCTTGAAGATAGAACAGAGTGACGCGCCGGACCTTCGGAGAGATATTGCCGGACTGTGTCTTCAGCAAGACTTTGAGCTGCAGATAGCGGGCCTTCGGACTCAGGATCTGCTCGTCTTTTTTCTGGATGGGAGGAGACCAATCGCTCCACATGCTGTTCGGCTCGAAGGAATTCCCGCTCCTCGTCTGGATCTGAATCGTCGTGCCCGCCGGGAGCTCGCCGTCGAACTCCATCCGGCCCCACGAGGAGATGGTCCGGGTATCCAGGACGTCGCCGGTGTATTCACCGCTGAACCTCTGTTCGGCGAAAAAAACCGTCAGGCGCGAGGGATTGTCGAACAGGGCATAGACCTTCGCTCCGGCGGGCTCAAGGGCATAGACCTGCTCCGAGCCGCCCTGGATGAGAAGCGAGACCTTTTCGTCGCCATCTATGGAATAGATGCGGCCTCTGTTTCCCGTCCCGAAGAGAAGCTTCTTGTCCCCTTCCTGCCAGAGCAGCGAGTAGATGAGCTCATCTTCAGACTCCCACAGCTTCCTGGCGATGCCATCGGGCCGGACCCGGAGCAGCGCGCCCGGCTCTTTTCCGGAGGAGACCAGAGCTGCGGGCGCCGGCGCGCCGGAAGGGGCTGATCCGCCGGCCGTGACAGTGACGTCTGCGGAGACGCGGACGGGCAGTTCGGAGGCCTCTTCCTTCCTGGTCCGCGACGGCGTCCCGCCGCAGGCGGCATAGATGTTTCCCGATCCGTCAAGGGCCAGGCTTTTGATTTCCTCATAGGGCGATTCGAAAAGGACTGTCGCTCTGCCCTCGGCGCTGAGCCGGTAGATGACGCCGACGCCCCCGGTCCCGGCCAGAAAATCTCCCTGGCCCGCCTTCTGCAGACAGAGGATGTGGTTCTCTTCGGCTTTGAGGACCCTCTGACCCTCCCCTTGCGGGCTGATCTTGTAGATGCCACCCGCCTCTCCGACCGCGGCCATCAGGAATCCGGCGTCGGAAAACGCCAGGTCCCAGATGTATTTCTCCTCCGGGTTGAAGAAGGCCTCGCCTTGATCCTTGCCGGTGATCTTGTAGACTTTGCCGTTCGGAGCCGTCCCGGCGAACAGGACGCCCTTGCCGTCCAGGGCCAGGCAGGTGACATCCATCTCCTGGACCTGGTAGTAAAGCTCGGACTTGCCGTCTTTGCCGATGCGGTAGATCTTTCCCCCATGTCCGGTGCCGAGATAGGCGATTCCCTCCTGTCCGAGGAGAAAAGAAAGATAGAACTCCTCGGCCGGGCCCTCCAGTTTGTCTTCTTTCGGAGCAAGGGAAAGGATGCCCTCATAGGATACGGAGACGCCATCCAGCTTGCCCTTGAGGAAATCGTCCTTGGTCCGGAGCTCCCATTTGCGGGGAACCACGGCCTCGAGCGCAGAGCTTAATCCGAGTATTCCTATATAAAATATAAGTTTAAGGTACTTGTTCATTCTCATCCCGAGTCTCCTATCTCTTGATCTTGACGGGGATCGAGGCCATCCCCCGAAAAACATAGGGGATGGGAAGCTGGTACTCCCGGAGAGTCGACCGGGTCAGCTCGGTTGGAGCCGAGGCGGCGGCCCGGGGAGACGCGAACAGGGACTTCATCGACGGCGGCAGGTTCGGCATCTCCTCCCCTTTGACAAAGAGCCCCGGCTTGGAAGCCATCAGCTTGAAGTAGATGCGGTTGTTCTTGCGCAGGTTGTTGAGAATCCGGATCAACTGACCCAGGTTGCGCGGGACGAAATCCTGACTCCTGTACTGGAGATTCTCGACCTGGCGGATCGAGGCGGCGTCGGCGATGACCAGATGGAACTCGGATCCGGCCGGAAGCGGAGGCGTTTCGATAACGACTTCTTCCTCGAAGCTCTGGCCGCCGAAGGCGCGACAGTAGATCTTCACCTGGATCGGCTCTCCGGCCGAGACTTCATACTTGTCGAGCCAAACCCTCTCCAGGGAGGAGAACCTCACTTCTTCCACGGCGCCGATGTTCAGCTTGATGCGGTGGATGCCGACCGTCTGGAACTCGTTGTTGCTGAGGAAGTAAACCACGGCAGTCAGCAGGCCGCTGAGGTTGGTCTTAGACTCGTCCAGGTTGCCTGAGAAGAGGTCCTCAAGATGGACGCTGGCCCCGTTGTCAAGGTAGACATCACCCTCGAGCGCGTAAGACAGGTCGCCGACGGAACGGTCCTCGCTCGCCAGAAGGGAAGCAACCGTCATGTTCACCAGCAAGGGAGTCAGGATCTTGTCGTTGGCTAGATCGACCTTGAACTCCCTGGCCCTTCCGCCGGCCTCGCTGAGACGGACCTCCAGCGGCACGGGCTGCGGCATCTGACCCAGCTCGCCGAGCATTCCGCCTGTCCGGTCCTGAGAGAATCGCCCCAACCGCTCTCCCGCTGTGGCCAGCTTGAATGAGTTCTCGAGGCTCGGGACAACAACCACGACGTTTGCCGCGGCCATGGCATAATCCACTTTTCCCAGGTTGTAGAGAGGATGCCCGAAGGCCAGAACCCTCTGCCCATCGACATAGGTTACGGTTCCCACTGCCGCCGAGCTGAGGTCTCCGCCGACGAGCTCGACGGCGACGGGGTCCCCTTCGCGCAAGGTCGCTCCAGCCGCTATCGGAACCTCTTTAGACTGCCCCGCGCTGCCCCAGTCCACAGGGTTGAACCCCCAGCGCGCAAAAAGGGGCCGCGCCTCCTCCACGACTGTCCGGGAGAATCCGCCGAAGACGAGCGGAACGCCGATGGGCGACAGCGTCTGCCCTTGGGAAAACACTGCGGGCCGGGGCGCCGCCAGGTCTTTAGTCACGGCAATGAGGTCGGCCAGCGAAAGGCTGGCCTGAAACGGGAGCGAAGGGGCAGTGGCGGGTTTGGCCGGCGCCGCCTTCTCGGCGACTGCCAGCATCTCACCGATCGGAGTGATCCCGGCGATCGGCTCCTTGGAAAAGGGAAAAGAATAGGCGACGGCTCCGATGAGTTTGCCTTCGATATAAACAGGACTGCCGCTCATCCCCTGGATGATGCCGGTTTGTTCGAGTCCCTTGCCGGAAAGCCTGGCCAGGATGATGTTCCTTTTGGGCTGGTTATTGGTGATTATGCCCAGGATTTCGACGCCAAACTCTTCGATCTGTCCAGCCAGGAAGACGGTCCTGCCCTTCCCTTTCATGCCCGGTTTCACCTGCTCCAAGGGCATGGTTGGGGTGGAAGCTTGGACCACCCCAAGACATGTTCCCAAAATGACGGCCAGCGCCGCGATGTGCTTAATGGTCCTTCTCCCGAGAAATGTCCATACTCGCTGTCTCCTTGCCCGGAACGGCCGATGTTGACCCAGCCGGACAACTTTTATACAATTGGGCCGATGAAGGCTTTCCTCACGGGCGGAACCGGTTTCATCGGCGCTCATCTCATCGATCTCCTCCTGGCCAGGGATGTGGAGGTCTATGTCCTTGTCCGGAACCCAGACAAAGAGCCGTCCCTCCTGAAAAAGGAGGTCCGGGTGCTGAGGGGAGACCTTTTCTCTATCCCTCCGCTTCCGGCCGGCCTCGATATCGTGTTCCACCTTGCCGGCAAAACACGATCTCTGAATTCAGGGGGTTATTATACTGTAAACCAGGAAGGGACGGCAAGCCTCTTCCGATCACTTCTCCGGCTGAAAGAGCGTCCAAAAGTCGTTCTCCTCAGCAGCCAGGCCGCGGCCGGCCCTTCATTGGAGGGACGACCGGTTAAAGAGACCGACCCGCCCCGCCCCATAACGGCCTATGGCTGGAGCAAGCTGCGAGGAGAGCAGGAAGCGCTCAAGTTCAAGGATCGGTTTCCCCTGGCGATCGTACGAGCCAGCTCGGTCTTCGGACCGCAAGACCGGGATTTCCTGTCCTATTTCAAGGTGGCATCGCGAGGTCTGGTCCTGGGCTATGGGGAAAAAAGGGTCCTGAGCCTCGTCTACATCAAGGACCTGGCCGAGGCGCTCTTCCTCTGCGCTCAAAAAAGCTATCCAAGCGGAGAAATCGTTAACGTCGCCGACCCCGAGCCACACACGTGGGAGGAGCTGGGGATAGCAGCGGCCTCAGCTATGGGCAGAAGATACCTGAAGGTAAGGTTGCCCGATATCGTTTACTATCTGGGCATTCTTATCGCTGAGGCCGGCTACCGTCTGGCACAAACCCCGCCGATCTTAGACCGCGATAAAATTCGGGCCATGATTCAGCCCAGCTGGCTTCTGGACGTCAACAAGTCGGCCGAAATGCTGGCCTTCCGCACACGCTATCGTCTGGACCAGGCCGTGCGGGAGACGATTTCCTGGTATGTGGCCGAGGGCTGGATATAAAAAGTTTCAGGGGCTCTTCCGGACGGAACTCGACCGGGTGGCAAAAGGCACAAAGAACTTGGCCGTATTCCTTGCGCACCAGCCCTCTTGCCGCGAGCGGGCAAAATACTTGACCCTTCCTTCGAGAATATGGCTCCCCTTGTTGGCTTCCGGGCTGACGGTGAAGGGGATCCGGATGGCCTTCCCGAGCTCGAGGGATTCCTCTCCCTCTCGAACGACGGTCTCGACTTCAAGGTCGGTGGCGGTGTAAAAATTCTTGGGAAAGAGGATCTCGGGACAGGGCTTGAACTCGATGATGAAGTCCGGCTGCGGACTGACCGTGATGCCCTCCTGGAGGCTGAGCTTCAGGAGAACGGCGCCCTCCTCCCCCCGTGAGAGCTTTCGGGGCGCGATCGAGGCCTCGATTTTGAGGAAGTCCTCCTGAGCGGAAAGCAAGAGGACCCAGGCGATAATAAGGACGGCCGACAGCGGATTAATCGGTTTTTTCATCCGGTTTTATATTCCACTTTCCATCCGGCCATTATGGTACTCTCAAGAGAGGAGGTCGTCAATCCGGCCCCAAGATTTGCTTTATTTTTGAATATTCATCCGCTATAATGGTGGGCCAACACCATGAGCAGACGGACGATCATCGCCGGAATCGGCCACTTTGTCCCGCCCCGTGTCGTCACCAACTTCGACTTGGAAAAGCTGATGAACACCTCGGACGAATGGATCCGCCAGAGGTCGGGCATCATCGAGAGGCGCCATGTTGAGGTGGGAGTCGGGACCTCGGACCTTGGCACCGAGGCATCGCTTCTGGCGATCCAAAACGCCGGCATCGAGAAATCCGAGATCGACCTCATTATCGCCGCCACCCTCTCCCCCGATCACTATTTTCCCGGCATCGGTGTTCAGGTCCAGGCCAAGCTGGGCCTCGTCCCGATCGGCGCCCTAGATATCCGCAATCAGTGTTCCGGCTTTATCTACGCCCTGTCAGTGGCCGACCAGTACATCCGGACGGGCGCTTATAAAAAGATCTTATTGGTGGCCGCCGAGGTTCAATCGACCAACTTGGATTATTCGGACAGCGGCCGGGACATGGCCGTGCTGTTCGGTGACGGCGCGGCGGCTCTCATCCTCGCGCCGAGCGACCAGGACGATGGCCGCGGCGTAATGTCCACACATTTGTTCGCCGACGGCCGTCATGTCGCCGACCTCTGGCTGGAAAAGCCGAGCTGCCTGGATAAGCCGCCCGTTACCGAGGAGCTCGCCCGGACAAAAAGATTCTTTCCTTATATGGACGGAAAGAACGTTTTCAAGAACGCCTCTGAAAAGATGCCGGAAGCGGTCCGGATCGCCCTTCAGCATAATGGCCTCACTGTGGACGACATCGCTCTTCTCATCCCCCACCAGGCCAACGACAGGATCAGCCAGATGGTCGCGCACAGCCTCAAGATCCCTCTGGAAAAAGTCGTCCGGAACATCCACAAGTATGGCAACACGACGGCCGCTTCCATCCCCATCGCCCTCAGCGAATCCATCCAAGAAGGCCGGGTCAAGGCCGGAGACGTCATCGTGCTGACGGCCTTCGGGTCCGGCTACACCTGGGCCTCCGCAGTCCTGAGATGGTAAGTCAAGAAGTCTCTTGGAATCCCTTGTCTTTTTGTGATAGGATGCGCCGTTAGGAATTTTTTGAAACGTGGATTGTATAAATAATTAAGGAGGCTTCCATGCGAAAAACAACCGTATCCGTCAGCTTATTCATCTTCGCCTTTGCTTTCCTGAGCCTGGGTCTTCTCCTCTCTCATCAGGATCAGGAAGAGGCCAAGTTCCAGAAGGTGATGGACGCCTATCTCGATGCCTACTGGAAATTCTACCCGACTGCGGCCACGATGGCCGGCTACCACAAATACGATAACCAGCTCGAGGATCTGAGCGAAAAAAACATCGAGAAACACCACGAAGAGCTGGACGTGTCCAGCCAGGATATGGTGACCAAGGCGGACAAGACCAGGCTGGGCGCCGAGTCCCAGATCGACTACGACATCCTGAGAAACGCCCTGGACCTGGAGCTGATGCGGCATGAGAATCTCCTCCCCTGGCAATACAACCCCATTTTTTATAACCAGATCTTGATGAACAGCCTGAGGAGCCTCCTGACCAAAGAGAACGCTCCACTGGATGCCCGGATGAAGGCGGCCACGGAAAGGGCGAAAGCCCTTCCCGGTTTGATCAAGCAGGCCAGGGCCAACCTCCAGACCCCGCCCCAGATTTATACAGAAACGGCCATCAAGCAATTCCCCGGGATTCTGGATTTCTATAAGGTTGATGTGCCCAAGCTGATCGACGCGGCACCGGCTGATTTGAAATCCCGATTCCAGGCTGAATGGACCAAGGTTGTGGCCGCCTTGGAAGAGTACCAGTCGTTCCTTAAGGCTGAGCTGCTGCCCAAGTCCACGGGGAATTTCCGGCTGGGCGAGCAAGCCCATTCTCGATTGCTCACCCTGACCAGCGAGTTCAGCATCCCCGCCCAGGAGCTCGTAGCCCGGGCCAACGCCGACTATAAAAACCTCCGCCGCGAAATGTTCCTTGTCTGCATCCCCTTTTACCGTGTCATGTATCCCAACATCAACCTCGAGCAGTTGACCACTCAGCGCGGTGAAGAGGAGGTCCGCGACATCGTCATCCAGGGAGTGTTCGATAAGATCAAAGTCGAGCATCCCACGCGCGAGGGCTTGTTCGACCGCGACAAAGCGAACGTTGAGGCGCTCAAGGCTTTCTTTGAGCAGACCAAAATCATCGAACTCCCCGACACCCCCTTGAAGGTCGAGATAATGCCCTTGGCCTGCCGGGGACTCTCCCTGACACGGCTAATGGCCCCCGGAGCCTATGAAACGGGCGGTTCCTACACCGTCGAGGTCAGCCCTCTTCCCGCCGATCTAACGGATGCTCAGGCCAAAGAATTTCTGGAAGAGTACAACGATTTTTACTCCCCCTTCTGGACGGTGAGGCAGGTCTTCCCCGGCTCGTTCATGCCCACATTTTTCACCCAGAAATCGGGTTCGCTGATGAGAAAGCTCTATCCCAATGGCCCGCTTCTCAGGGGTTGGCCCGTCTATGTCGAGGAGATGCTGATTTACGGAGGATTCGGCAATTACGACCTCAGACAGCGGCTCAACCAGATAAAGAGCCAGCTCAAGATCGTCATGGACTTCCAGCTGGAACTCAACATCCACCAGGCTGGAATGACTAAGGAGCAGGCCCTTTCTTATATGACCAAGCGGGGTTTCCAGACGGCGGCCGAGGCTGAATCCAAGTGGAACCGGATCCTTCTCAGCCCCTGTGATGCCGCCTATCCGTACATCGGCATCCAGGAGATCTGGGACATAGAGAAAGACTACAAGAAGATGAAGGGCGATGCCTTCACCCAAAAAGAGTTCCTGCAGAAACTGCTGAGCTACGGCGCGCTGCCAATCCGCCATCTCAAGGCCAAGCTCACCCAGTAATAGCGAAACTCCGATTCGCCGGGGACCGACCGTGGTCTCCGGGAAGAAAGACCGTCGCCGCATGGAATTCGCCGATTCCCATGCCCACCTGGACATGGCCGAGTTCGACCGCGACCGCCGGGAGGTCGTCCAGAGGGCCTGGGCCGGCGGGATCAAAGCCCTGCTCTGTCCCATCGAACTGACGACTCGGGACAGCCTGGCCCGGATTCTCAAGCTCCGGCAGGAATTCCCCTGGATAGCGGCCGCGGCCGGAATCCATCCCCATCAGGCTAAAGACTTCTCCCCATCGCATCTCGAAACGATCCGCGGACTGGCGAGGGCGGGGGAGATCGCGGCGGTCGGGGAGATCGGGATCGACCATCACTACGATCATTCCCCCGCCCCGGTCCAAGCCGAGGCCTTTCGAGCTCAGCTCAGCCTCGCCCAGGAACTGGAACTTCCCGTCGTCATCCACAGCCGCGACGCGGGCAGCGAAATCCTGGCGGCGGTCGAAGAGGAGGGGTTCAGGCGCGGAGGCGTGCTCCATTGTTTCACTGAGAAGCGGGAGACGGCCGACCGGATGATCGGGCTGGGCTTCTTCATCTCCTTTTCCGGCATCCTGACTTACCCCAACGCGCAGAATCTCAGGGGAATCGCGGCCCGACTCCCGGCCGAAAAAATCCTTGTGGAAACCGACTCGCCCTATCTCGTTCCCCAGCCGCTCCGCGGCGCTAAAAAGAGGAACGAGCCCCTTTTCGTCATCGAAACCGCCCGGCTCCTGGCCGAGCTCAGAGCCATCACGCTTGAAGAGATCGCGGCCGTCACCCTGCGCAACTATCGTTCGGCTTTTAGGCTTTGACCGAGGCGATGATCCGGCTGAGCTCCCGGTCGAGAGCGGGGTCGAGCGGGGCGGGCCGGTGGGTCTCGAGTATGCGCCGGGCTTTGTCAAGGGCCCAATCCGGTGCGCCGTCCTTTTTTTTCTCCCAAACGCTCATCGGCCTGCGGTCCAAATAGGAGCTCAGCCAGAGCTCTCGCATATGCCGCTTGGTATGGTCATGGGTTAGGTACGTCCCTCCCGGACCGACCTCTCGAATGGCTTCGAATGCGACGCTCTCCTCATCCACCGGGATCCCATCCATCACCTTGGCGACAATCCCGAAGATTTCGCAGTCCATCATCATCTGGGCGAATGACCAGACTGTGCTTCCGGCCAGCAGGCCGACGCCCAGGAGCATGTCCGACATGGTCAAAGACGCCATGAAAGTCGAAAGCGAGTTTTCAAGGCCGGCCTGCCAGTTCGGCTCTTTAGCTCCGGTGGCGAAGGATCCCATCGAAAGCGGGACGCGATAGAAATCGGCCAGCCGGTTGGTGGCCGCGCCAAAAAGGAAGTCTTCGGGACCTCCCCCCGTATAGGCTCCCGTCCTGAGGTCCATCGCCGTCTGCGCCGCCGCATAATAGACGGGCGCCCCGGGAAAGGCGAGCTCGATGAGGGCCAGGCCGCTCACCACTTCGGCGTTGCCCACGACGAGGTTCCCGGCCATAGTCGCGGGCGCGGAAGACGCGCACGAGGCCATGGTCATGAAACCCACGGGGAGGCCGAACTCCGCTCCGACCAAGGCGGCATCAAGGCTGCCGCCGTCATGGGCCAGGGGAGATATCGTGCACTCCATTATCGAGAGCAGCGGCCGCTTCCGCAGAGCGTCTTTTCCGCCGGCGAGCAGAGCCGCCATCTCCGCAGCGGCCCGGGCTTCGGACGCCGAGTAGATGCTTTCCGTCTGCACATGCTTGGTTGAATTCCTCCAGATCGCCAGGAGCTCGTGAACGCCGCGCGATTCGGGCGGGCAGTCCTGGGCCGACACGGGAACCCAGTGGAAAGCCACCTCGGGCAGATGATCGGCGATGCGGGCTATGTCGGCGACATCCTGGAGAACCGACCGCCGCCGCTCTCCGGTGCGGATATCGATGACCTCAACCCCGCAGCCGTCTGTCCCGGCGTAGACATGGTTCCCGTCGAGCGGAAGGTCCAAGGCCGGGTCGCGGGCCGCCAGAGTGTAGACGGGCGGAGCCTTCCGGAGGGCCTCCTCGATCAGCCGGCCGGGAGCCCGGACAACCATCGAGGCAGGGTCCACTTGAGCTCCGTGGGAGCGCCAGATATCCAGCGCCCTCGGCGAAGGGAACCTGACGCCCACCTCTTCGATCACCCTCAGAGTGTTTCGGTGGATCTTCTGCACATCCTCCGGGCTAAGAATGTCCAAGTTCAGCCGGGGGTTGGAGATGGACTTGATTCTTTCGCTCATCTTTGAACTCCTTTCCTTTCGATATCGCCGGACTGGGCTTTTCTCTTCCAATAGAAGTAGGCGGGAATTCCCAGGCCCAGCAGGAGCAATCCAAACATCGATTTCTGAGGTTGGGATACCACCGTGTTGAAGAAGATCAGGAGGTTGACCAGGGAAAAAAGGATGGGAACGGCGGGATATCCCCAGGTCCGGTAAGGCCGGGGGAGATCGGGCCGCTTGCGGCGCAGGACGATGACGGCCAGGCCGGTGGCCATGAAAAAAATAACCAGGGCAAAGACGACAAATTCGTAAAGGTCCCGGTAAGTCCCTGAGAGACAAAGCAGGCCGGACCAGACCGCCTGCCCGATGAGGGCTTTTGACGGGACATGGAAACGGGGATGGATATACCTCATGCTGCGGAAGAAAAGCCTGTCCTCGGCCATGGCCAGGTAGACTCTGGGTCCGAACAGGATGTTCGCGCTCAGGCAGCCGAATATCGAAACAGCGATCGCGCCGGACATGACCACTGTCGCGGTCGAACCGAAGAGCTGAGTCGAGGCCAGCTCGCCGACCCGGACGGCCCCGCGCATCTTGTCCACGGGCAGGGCAAGAACATAAACCACGTTGACCAGAAGATAGATGAGCGTGACGCCCAGAGTACCGAGCATCAGCCCGAGCGGGATGTTCCGCTCCGGCCTCTTGATCTCCTCGGCGGTGCAGTTCACGGCATACCAACCGTCATAGGTCCAGAGGGCGGCGATCAGGGCCAGCCCGAAAAGAGTGAGCGTGTTCGGGTTGAGCTCCGGGCCGCCGGAGAAAAGCTCGTGGACGCTCGTTATCCCGGCCCGCTTTCCCACCGTCAAACCCAGGACAACCAGAGCCAGGACTGAGCCCAGACGGAGAAAAGTGAAGATGTTCTGGACGACGACCCCGCTCTTGACGCCGAGATAGTTCACCCCGGTGAGGAGTACGATTGTCACGGCCGCTACAATCTGTCCGGCCGAGAGAGAGTAGGGAAATCCTAGGATGGTTATTTTTAGGAGGAAGCTCTGGGTGGACAAGGCGGGAACAAAATAACCGAAAAACTCGGCGAACCCGACAGCCAGGGCGGCTATCCCGCCTCCCATGATGAACCAGAAAAAACCCCAGCCATACAGGTATCCCGCGAAAGACCCGTAGGCCTCGCGGATATAGACATATTGCCCCCCCGCCCGGGGATACATCGCTCCGAGCTCGGCGCAGGACAGGGCTCCCCCGAGCGTGAACAGGCCGCCCCCAAGCCAGACCAGCAGAAGCCATCCCGGCGATGATACGTACTCAAGGATGAAACCCGAGGTCATGAAAATCCCGGAACCCACCACCGCGCCGATGACGAGGAAGGTGGTATCCAGGAGGTTGAGCCGTCTCAAGAGCTGGGGTTTGCCCTGGCTTGAATGGCACTCAGAAGGCATCGGTTCACAAAACCTTCTCGAGGGCTTTGGCGAAATGCTCGTTCTCTTCTTCGAGCCCGGTCGAGACGCGGATGCAGTTGGGCAGGCCGAAAGCGCGGAGAGGCCGGACGATAACTCCTTGGTGAAGGAGCCTGTCATACAACCTGTTCACCGTCTCTTCCGAGTCCAGAATGATGGTTACGAAGTTGGCGTGGGATTGGAGGTACCGGATGCCGAGCCGGTTGAACAGGTCATAATAGAATTGCAGGCCCAGCCGGTTGAGCCGGAGGGTTTTTTCCAGGAACTCCGTGTCGTGCATGGCCGCGATCCCGGCCGCCTGCGCCAGATGGCTCGGCTCAAAGGTGAGCTTGACTTTCATCAGGTTGGCGATCAGGGGTTCGGCAGCGAAGCCATAGCCGATGCGGATTCCCGCCAGCCCATAGGCCTTGGAGAAGGTGCGGAGCGTGATGACGTTGTCCAGCCGGTACTGCATGGAATCGGGAAAGACCGGGTCATGATGGGCGAACTCGAAGTAGGCTTCGTCCAGGATGACCAGGACGCGTTCGGGGACGCGTTTCATGAAGTCCCGGAACTCGCTGACCGTAAAAATCGTGCCCGTCGGATTGTTGGGGTTGGCCAGGTAGATGACCTTGGTCTTGTCGTGGATGCGGTCGGCAATGGCGGCCAGGTCGAGGCGGTAGTCCCTCAGCGGAGCTTCGTTGATTTTTATCCCCCGGGACTGGGCCTGGATCCGGAAGCTGATGAAGGAATTGGCTGAGGTCAGCGC
>Ga0209253_10002930_pt1 | contig 15066 bp, 11 predicted proteins | sample FrelakmetBRP12BR_FD_187145 | JGI IMG/M metagenome (GOLD analysis project Ga0209253, IMG submission 187145) | Freshwater lake sediment microbial communities from the University of Notre Dame, USA, for methane emissions studies - BRP12 BR (SPAdes)... | ecosystem: Environmental > Aquatic >...
TAGGGTAGCTTTGGCTCGGGACACACTCGCGGGGTCTGAATGCACGGCGTTCGCCCTCAACCCATGGTGTGCACCCTGTTGTGGTGCGAAGAATCGTGACAAAGCTTCCCACCGCCGTCCCTGTGTTGGCACCAGTGAACCTGTCCCACTGCACGTCCGCTTTGAAACGTGATGTGAGCTTCTTCTGAATTCCTGTGGCTGCGCCGGGTGCCGCGACAAAATATCTTCAAAGAGCATTGTGTCGGTGAAAGATCACCCCTTACTTTTCATTACCAGGGTTTGCGTTCATTCATCGCCTTCTGAATGGCCCGCTTGACAGCCAGGATATCGACCCTGTCCACTTCGCGGTAAATCACCTTGCCCTCCGGGTCAAGCAGCACCGTGTAGGGCACCGCTCCCTGCCATTCAGGATCAAATGTCTCCATCAACCGTTCCCTGTCAGTTGAAGAAAAAATGAGGTTACGATTAGAGGCCTGTTCTTTCTTGAGGAATCGGAGTACCTGGTTCTCTTCATCCGGCTGATTGATGGACACCGTAACAAGCTCGAAGTCGCGGTGCCGGTACATGCGGTTCACAGTCACGAACTCCCCAAATTCGGCGACGCAAGGCGGGCACCACGTCGCCCAAAAATTCACCAGCCGGAATTTTCCGGAGTCATTCTTCCTCAGCTCTCGTAGCACCGTTGTGTCTGCTTTCGCAATTGCCACGGGTTCCTCGGCCAGCTTTTCCATATACGCCTTCACCTGATCCTCTTTGCCGGCCCATTTGATGGAACAGCCGACAGCCTTCGTTTGGGTCACGGCAGGTTCTTTCCCGGCGAGGAGGGCATCGAGTGCGTCGCGCAGATAGTTCTTCGTCACCTTCTGGATGCGTTCCGAGTTGTCGATAGCTCCCCCATAGCGCAGCTTCCGGTCGGCATCGAAGACGAACACGTGTGGCGTGGCCACCGGACCATAGGCCTGTGAAGTCTTTTCGGTTTCGCCATCATAAAGGTAGGGAAAGTTGAACTGACGTTCCTTGGCCCGGAGCTTCATCTCCGCAAAAGAATCGCCCAAGTCGGTCCAGCCCAACTCGTCGAGGCGGACGGACTTGGGGTCGTTCGGCATGATGGCAACCAGCGCGATGCCTTTACTCCCGTAGTCGGTAACGATCTGCTTAAGGCGCCCTTCATAATACTGGGCCGTCGGACAATGATTGCAGGTAAAGGTCACGACGAGGATTTTAGCTTTGTCAAAGTCTTTGAGCGCCCAGTTACGTCCATCAATACCAGGGAGATTGAATTCGGGTGCAGTCGCACCCAACGGCAGTGTGGGAAAGTCGTCCCGGAAAGGTGGCTGAAAGAGAATAGTCAGGCTCGTGAGGAAAATGCAGAGCAAGAGGTTCATCATCGTCTCTTCTCCTCTCTATGATCGACAGATTCTTCCTCCGTCCCGGAGAGCGGGGGGCGCGGCCTATTTCTTTGCCGTGAGAATGGAGACGAGACTGCTATCCGGAACTCCTCTCTCGTTCACCACGGGAAAATCAGCCTTGTAGTTCCAATGACAATAGGAAATATTGTATTTTCGCATGATACTGCAGATATCCTCGTACCAGCGAAGTTTCACCTTTACGGGAATCGCCGGGAAGACTCCAAATTCCCCGCAAAAGAGAGGCAGGTTTCTCATTTGCGCCACTTTGATTGCCGGGGAGATGATCTTTTCCAGGGTGTCTTTCGTGAAAAAGCCGTTTCCGACATTCCTCATGAACTGCACTGCGGATTCGGCCATCGTCCGATACGCGGACGTGTCAACAATCTGCCCCGGATACCGCACAGGTCCCGTGTATTCCGCAATGGGCGTCCACGGCGCAGTATGATGTGTGAGTGCCAGCGGGGTATAGAAATGAAAACTGAGAATGATATTTCTATCGTTGTCCGGGACCTTCAAGGCAGGAAACGTGCCCGGAATTTGCCACGAATTCGAACCCACCACGATTTTTCTCTCTGGCTCCTTTGATCGAATCGCGGCTATCACCTTATCCAGAAGGTTGTTCCAGTCTTCAGGATCCTGCGCCACTGCTTCGTTCAGGATCTCATACGCCAACCAGGCATTCGGGTACCGGACCAGCTCATCAGAGAGCTGGCGCCACATATTGACCAGTTTCTCCTGCTCTGCTTTCTCTGTCCAAAGAGGATTGGAAGACGCATTGAAATAGTGCGAGCGAATGACGTGCAGGTCCACAATCGCTCTCAATTTGGCCCCCATTGCCCACTGAATTGCATGGTGGAGCAATGTGAAGGCCTGTGATTCCTTTTGCCCCACCGAATCCCAGAGCTGGACTTCGTCGATCGGAATCCTGACGTGGTCGAATCCCAGGGCCGCGATTGTTTCGAAATCAGCTTTCGCGATGTAACGCTCTCGTTCATCCCCCCTTCTGCCGGTTTGGGATAGCCAGTGGCTAACATTTACCCCTGTGTTGATGACGAACGAACCGTTCAGGGCCACCATCCCGGCATCCTGGGATTTCATCGGCATTGTCAGAATCACGGAAATCAAGAAAGAAATTGAAACTCTTCGCAAGCGCATGGCAAGAACTCAGTGGTTTCGTGAGAGGGGTTCCGCTCGATCAAGATTTCCATCTGATTCTGACAAAGAGATTTCAACAAACCTCGGTGTGCTTGAATGTTCTGACAATTATCGGGCTTTCTGATACCCATCCATCCCAACTTTGGCTATTGCCACATCTTGTTCACCGCTGGCGCCACTGAAAACCGTTACATTGAATCCAGATTGAACTTGTTTTATCAGACCGCCTGGATGGCCAAATTCTCCCTGATATGCTGATCTCGCCTTGCTTCCGCTGTTCAACTTGGTATCAGCCATTTCTGCCGCTTTACAGTAAGCAATCGCAATAGCATTATGACCCGGATACTCCTGCTGCTGAGGATCCTCAGGGATGGATGTAATAATATCCACAGCTTTCATGTGAGATACCCATGAAGAGCCGGCATCATCCATACTTGCGACGACGATCACTCGTTTCACTCCGAGTTTTCTCGTATGATTTTCCATTTCAGTTATCATCTTCCATGAAACATTCTGAGAATTGTCCATGCATTCCCCGCCCGCCATACTCCTCGCTTCTCGCTTTTCACATTCACATGGAAAGGATTTCTCGCATTCATCCGGTCTTCTTACCAGTCGAGCGAAAGACAGACAGCTCATGACTGATTTTTTCGAGAACCGATTCTTTCAGCGGGTAAATAAACATGAATCCCGCAGCAAGAAGGGCCCCCAGGCCGGGGTATATGCTCAGCATCATGCGGATACCATTCTGTGTCGCTTCAGCTTGTTCAACATTGGCCTGGTAGCCATATATGGCCAGAATCCAGCCTACCAATGCAATACCTATTGAAGCTCCGAATTTCTGCGACATGGATGCGGCGGAGAATACCAATCCTGTGGCACGACGACCGTTTTTCCATTCGGAATAGTCAGCGGTATCGGCATACATCGACCAGACTAATGGGAATATGATACCGGCATTGATGCTGATCAGAGCCTGGAATATGAGAATCACTGTGATGTTGGTCCTGTCCAGCATGAAGAAAATAAAACTGAGGATCGCAGCATTGACCATGGCAACCAGGAAGGTGTTCTTCTTGCCGATTCTGTCGGAAACGGGCCTTGCCAGAACAACTCCGACAATATTGGCCGCCTGTCCTAACAACAGGTAAATAGTACTAATGGCAAGAATCATGGACGAGCTGAACTCGATATTGTTCATCCCTCTGAAATAGTACAAGAAGTAATAGACTGCAGCTCCATCGCGGATTGTGTTAAAGAAGATTGTTGAAATACCAGCACCAAGTAGAATAAACCACGGACCATTCTTGCTGAGGTCTTTCAGATCGGCTTTAAGTGAAGTTTTGACTTCAGTCGGCTTTACCTTTTCCCGGGTAAGGGAAAACGTGAGCAAGAAGAAAATCACTGCCAGCACTGCAATGACTATCACTGCCTTCTGGGTCCCGAGGCGGTAATTGATCTCTTTTAGTGTAATGTTTCGGATCGCGATGGAATGTTCGTCAATCCCCCTACACGCAAATTTGAGATCAGCAAGATGTGTCAGGTTGTCTCGAGGTGTGATCTGATCCAGCTTTATCTTCACATCACAGGTGGCGCCCGTACGCAACAATCCTAAGGTGTCCTTCCCTTCAGCAAAATTGAACCCGTAGTATTGACTGGTCTTTGCATTGAAAACCCCGAGGCTGAAAGCTTCTTGTGTGCTGGTATTCACTTTTGCGGTGACAAAGAGGAGTGAATCAATGGGATTTGTCAGGGTCGAATCTTGAATCGTTCCATCCCAAACAAGTATTCTGCTCGTTGTTCTTGCTACTGTATCTGTAAGTTCAATTGTTCTCGTGGAAGAAAATTCATTGAAAGTCCGGGTTCCAAATGCGTCGAAGAGAGGCTGGAAAAGCCCCAGAACCAGAAAACTTCCACCAAAAGCAAAGATGAAACGATATGTCGCAAGGGTTGTTCTCTGTTTCCCATCGTCGGTCATGACCCCCATGAGTGAGGCATACGGAACATTGATCATGGAATAGATGATCATCATCAAGGAGTACGTGACATAAGCATATATTATTTTCCCGGTTGTGCTGATATCAGGAGTAGTAAACGTCAGCACTCCGACAATTCCAACTGGGATCGCCATCCACAGCAGGTAGGGCCTGAATTTTCCCCAGCGTGTATTGGTGCGGTCCCCTAGTATCCCGACAAGCGGATCGAAGGCAGCATCGCCAATGCGGGTTACCAGGAGCATCGTTCCTACTACAGCGGCCGGAATACCGAAGATATCGGTATAAAAGAACATGAGGTACATTCCGAATAGCTTCCAGAACATCGACGAGGCGGCGTCGCCGAAGCCATAACCGATTTTCTCACTCAGTTTCAGGGGTGGCATTGCTTGTATCATGGTCGGATACTCAAATGTTGTGTATTGAATTCTGAACCGAAGGCCGATTCAACGAAAGGCTGAGACTACTGATGTGTTTGCATAAAATCAACATACGGTTTTTCCGGAGGGGCTTTCATGAACGGTCCATTGAGTACTGTGGTTTGCGAAAAGGGTCACACCGGGGCAAGAGGAAGGACGGTGAGAGATTTCACCGGTGTTCGGGTACCCGTCAGGCCATCGCCACGGGAAGATGATTATCCCCCTCCCCCCCTCAACCCCAATTGGAGAGGGGGATCTTCTCTCAACGTGCAGTTCCTGTGTTACTCGGGTCAACAGTTTGTCAGCCCACCAGATCTGCCTCGTAGACCAACCCCATTTGCTTTCTGATTCTATCCAGGAGTCTGATGAGGCGAAGACTGAAATCGAGCGGCAGAATCTCGCTTTCCTTTTTTCCCGAACGAAGGCACCTCACTGCCTCCTCAGCTTCGTAGTTGTACCCGTTGCCAGCATACTCGAAATGTATCGTCTGAGGCTGGTCGTCTCCCTTCGCCAATTCAATCGGAACGGGACAAAACCACCAACGATTCAGCTTCAATCTTCCCCCAGTCCCACAGATGTGAGTTTCGACTGTCGAGTCTACTGTGAAACTCGAAAAGAGGGTTGCGATCCGCCCATCGTTGTATTTGAATGTCAGGGCCAAGCTTTCGTCCACGCCAGTAGGACCGATATGAGGGACACTGTCGATCTGGTCCGGCTCTCCCCAGAGGAGAAGGGTCAGGAATACGGGGTAGATGCCGATGTCAAGCAGGGAGCCTCCCCCGAGGCTTTTGTTGAACGCCCGGTGGTTCGGGTCAAATGGTCGAAACACACCATGGTCGGATTTGATGTGGCGAACCTGGTCCAGAACGCCCGAGGCAATCGAATCAAGGACCCATTCAATGGAGGGCAAAAAGCGAGTCCAGAAAGCCTCCATCAGGAACACATGGTATTCCCTAGCCGTGGAGATCATTTGCAGCACTTCTTTTTCATTCATGGCAAACGGTTTCTCACACAGGACCGCCTTGCCGTTCCTCAGACACAGGAGTGTGTTCGCGCAGTGATACGGGTGAGGCGTGGCGATGTACACGATGTCTATTCCGGGATCAACAGCCAGCTCTTCGTATGACCCGTACGCAGTCCCCACACGATACCTGCGGGCAAACTCGTCTGCCTTATCTTTTGTTCTGGATCCGACGGCCACCAATGACGCATCATTGACGATCGAAAGAGCCTCTGCCATCTTTTGTGCGATCCATCCTGTGCCAAGGATTCCCCACCGGATTTTCTTATCCATGATAGTCAGATTTCTTTGGCCAAGGGATTGTCTGATGCTTTCCACCCGCGAGCTCCAAGCCCTCGCGGGAATTACTGAACTCGTGCCCCTCCAACTCAATGATTCTACACAAAAAGGGGAGCACGTTCCAACTATGAAGAATATCCCTGAGTGTTCAAAGAGTTAGTTGGAACGGCACCAGCCGCATCACACTTCACCTCGTGGTCCTGCTCTGTACAGTGAGACTTGTTTCAAAACGTGCGCGTTCTCTCCCTTCAGTCCCTGAGTGTGATGCCATCTTTGACCCATACCGCGTAGCCGCGCATGCCCGCCTGCTACGACGGTCGTCGCCGCTGTGCCCATTTCCTATTTCTTTCCGGGGAATGTCTCGACCGTAATTCTATTGATCTTCCCGGTGAACTTCTCTTTGTTGTAATATCCCGGGAATACCGGGGTGTTTTCGTCTATGCCTACATCGGCAGACTCATCAATGCCAAAAGTGTTCCCGTTTGTATGAGCAATTTTCCCTTCAGCGATCTTTTTCCCATCAAGAGAAACCGTTCCGAGACCGCCAGCACCTCTTCCCCCTTCATAGGCAAAATCGAATTTGAGTATATGTTTGCCGGGAGCCACTTTTTGGCTGGATGCGACAGTAAATAGGTCTAAACCCACCCAGTTGTACGTATAAGCAGGTTTGCCATCCAGCATGTAAAACGTCCATCCCCCGAAATCTCCGCCCTGGCAAATTAATACTCCGGAAGCATTGGCCTTGACATCTACGTCTGCGGTAATGGTGAGCGATGTATTCTTAACATTGATGAATGCATTTTCAGGTATGCCTTTCGCTCCTTCATACAAGGTCAACTTCGTACGTCCGTTCATGAGATCGGGACGACCGGCTACGGCAGGATCAAACCGTTCAATGGAGCGGTCATCGATGGGCAATACGTTGTACTTCACCGCTTCGTCCATGAATTTCTTTTTCAGTTCTTCCAGTTTTGCGGGATCTTTATCCGCTAAATTGTTGGCCTCGCTGAAATCTTCGTTGACGTTGTAGAGTTCCCAAACATCCTCCTTTAGCGGACGCCTCGGTGCCGCTTCCCAGGGAGCCTTGTGGATAGTCCCGGCAAACCACCCTTCATGATAGATGCCGCGGTTACCGACCATCTCGAAATACTGTGTTTTCCTGGCATCGGGTGCAGAGGCATTGTCAAACGAATAGGCCATGCTTACACCTTCGATAGGCCGTTGTTCTATGCCATTGACCATGCGTGGGGCCGGAATACCTATTGCCTCGTATATCGTCGGGGCAATGTCGATCACATGATGAAACTGCGAACGAACTTCATTTTTCGATTTGACTCCTGCCGGCCAGTGCACGACCATTCCGTTGCGTGTTCCGCCAAAGTTGGAGGCCACCTGTTTCGTCCAGGTAAACGGTGTATTGCCGGCAACGGCCCATCCTGCCGCAAAATGATTATACGTATGTTCTGTTCCCAACTCGTCAATTCGCTTCAATTGCATATCCAATGTTTCCTGTACCCCGTTGAAGTAGGTGTTTTCATTGAACATGCCAATCATGCCGCCTTCGGCGCTGGAGCCGTTATCGCCAACAATGTAGAAAAGCAGAGTGTTATCCAGTTCACCTCTTTCTTCCAGCGCTGCAATGAGTCTGCCCACTTCGAAGTCGGTATGCTCGGCAAAACCGGCGAAAATGTCCATCTGCCTTTCGAAAAGTCGTTTTTCATCTGCGGTGAGTTTATCCCAGTCTTTTATATCGGCCGGCTTGGGGGCAAGCTTGGTATTCTGCGGAACTACTCCCAGTTTCTTCTGTCTCTCCAGTGTTTCTTCACGCACCTTATCCCAACCCTGTGAAAATTTCCCTTTGTATTTTTCTATCCATTCTTTGGGCGCATGGTGCGGAGCATGTGTCGCGCCGGTGGCGAAATACATGAAGAACGGCTTGTCGGGCGTAAGTGATTGTTGGGTATTCATCCAGGCAAGCGCCTGATTGGTCATATCTGTCGTGAAGTGATACTTGGGATCGTGCACGTTCGGATACACTCGTGTGGTCCCATCGTAAATCATCGGATGCCACTGATTGGTTTCACCGCCGATAAACCCGTAAAACTTATCGAAACCCGAGCCGGTGGGCCAGCGGTCGTAAGGACCCGACACAGAGCCTTCCCATGGCGGACACTCATGATATTTCCCAAAGGCCGCCGTGCTATAGCCATTCAAACGGAGTACTTCAGCAACAGTTGTAATGCTTTGCGGACGGATACCAGTATTGCCGGGAAACGCGGTGGCCACTTCCATGATGGCACCCGCATTGTTGGAGTGATGATTGTACCCTGTAAGCAACGCTGTTCTTGTAGGCGAGCACAGAGCCGTCGTGTGAAAGCGGTTGTATTTCAAACCATTTGCAGCCAGTCGTTCCAGGGTTGGCATATTGATTGGCCCTCCGAAAGCGCCGGAGTGTCCGAAACCAATGTCGTCAATCAGAATGATAACAACATTGGGAGCTTTCGTAGGGGCTTTCACCTCGAACCGGGGAGGAGCTTTTGCATTTCGGGCGTCGAGTTCTGTGAAGGCAGGATAGGTCGGCTCTTTAATCGGAAGAACCGTCCGGTCAAGTGTACCAGGAGTTCCCGAAGATGGCTTCTGCTCTTCTTGTTTTGGCGTGCAGGAAGAGAGCAAAGCAGCCGCTATGAGAATTGTCAGGAACTTGACTTTCATGATGGTCCCCTTGGTTTGTAAGTATTGGGTGCAGCTCTGGATGATAGTTACTTCGTCCATGTCCATGGTAATCAGCATTCCGCAGTTGAGGGCATACTACAGCCGCGCTCTCGGGTCTGGCTCGCGAGGCCCCACAATCGACCCGTCCACAATTGAGCTCAATATCGCATTCGGAGACAAGAAAGGCAACGACAAAGCATGGAAACTCGCTTACACGAGATGACGGCCTGGGAAGGCGAAAAGGATTCGCTGTAGAGTAGTTCGCCAGAGTCGATTCACTTTTCAATCCGGTTGATGCAGGCATCGGGAGCGGTCACGCAAGCGGTAGCCGTGCCAGTCTGACGGTAGGCAGGGCATCAACAGAGGGAGGCGGGGAATCCTAAACGCGACCTGCAGCCGGGTCTGTGAGACGATGGCGCGGCGCTTGCCGGAGCCAGGTTTACCGCAGAACGCACGCTGACGAGGATCGTCATCATCCGGTCCCGACCTTCCCGCATGGCGGCGATATGGCTTCTTTGGTTTTTCTTTTTACATTCATATGTCCGCCTGTGAAGCCAAAGTGCCACCGTCGCGAGTACTCATGGTCAACCAGAAGGTAAAAGGTCTCCTCCACTACCTTGCGGTCACTACGGCTGTCAGCGTTTGCTTCATAGTGCTGGTCGAACTTGGGGCATGGGTGCTGATCCCCGGGCGCTATGAGAACCCGCCGGCTGTCACGGCCGACGCCTGGATCTCTTCTGATGCCCTCGCCGCCCAGGATACGGTCTGGCTGAAAGAATTCGTCGACGAGTTCTGCCGGTCCTACCACGCACATTGGAAGTCCTATGTGTACTTCCACAGAGATCGATTTTCGGGTAAGCACATTACCATCGACTCAAACGGAATTCGCTCCACCGTGCAGTGGGGGCTGCAGACAAATGAGAGCGCTCATCCCACTCGCATTTTTCTCCTTGGGGGATCGACGATGTGGGGAACAGGCTCGCGTGACAGCGGGACGATTCCTTCTGCCTTGGCACGCGTGATTGGCAAGGACCCGGGAGCAGGCCCTGCCTACGTCGTGAACATGGGAGAGTCCGGCTATGTGAGCATGCAGTCAATCCTGAGCCTCGAGCTGGAATTACGGAGGGGGAATATCCCGGATATTGTGATCTTGTATGATGGCGTGAACGACGTCTTCTCTGCGTATCAAAACAGTGAACCGGGGTTGCCACAAAACGAAATGCACCGGGCAACAGAATTCAATCTGCTGAAAGAGGGGGGAAGAATGCGGATGCTCGCGCTGGGTGACTTTTTCGACCGGACAGTGACAGCGTCGGTTCTTCAGAGCCTTCGAGCGGCAGTCTCCAGTACTCCACATCCGGCACCGCTCCACGCAGAACTCGCTGAAGGCATCGTCCGCCTCTATCGCGGGAATCTCGAGATTGTAGAAGCGCTAAGCAAGCAATATGGCTTTCGCTACGAAGCGTACTGGCAGCCGGTCGTGTTCTCCAAAAAGAACCTTTCACTCTATGAACAACTCCAGTCAGACAAGCAGCAGCATGTCCGACCCTTGTTTGTGGACGTTTACAGGCGCGTGGGGCAGGATTCAGTCCTTCTCAACAACGATCGCTTTCACAATATCAGCAGCATTTTTGATGTAACCGGGTCGCCGGTATACCTCGACTTCTGTCATATCACGGAGGCGGGCAACGCGATTATCGCGCAGAAAATGTTCGCCGGTATTCGAAGTTCGTTGCTTCCGCCGAAAACCCGCTGAACCGACTGGCCTTCTCTCCCTCCCCTCCTATCTCACAATTCCCTGGCAATTTCAAAGACAACTTGCGTTTCGCGCGGGCAGTCGCTACATTCGACGCTGATTCACTTCTTCGGAGAACGACGACGACCCTGGAGCAGCATGTCCGCCTCCCGGGCGTCCTTCACATCGTAGACAGCACACTCGCGCTTCTTGCCGGTATCGTTCTTTTTCTGACTCTTCTCGGATCGGGGGTGTTCGTCGGAGGACTGCCTGAGGTACGCAACGGTTTGCCGGTAAATGTGCGTGTAGTTCTTTGTACGCTTGGGCCGACCCTCGGAGGGTTCATTGCTCTTGCTTCGATTCCGGGTATCATTGGAGGCATTGGGCTGACGGAGCACAAGGAGCGAGCACGCAACCTCGTTCTTCTTGTTGGCCTTGTCGATCTTCTGCCTATCCCGCGTGGGACACTCGTGAGGATACAGACCATTTGCGCATTGCTGAATGATGAGGCAATCAAGCTGTCCGACGTTAGGAGCGCGAACCTTCCTTCAATCGGATCCTACCATCCAATCATTTTCCGCTACAGCGAGTCTCGGGCTTTGCCACCTTCCGCGCATGCCACACGATGCCGCCGGGGGACAGGTCCTGAACTTGCCGGAGTTCCTAGGTGGCTCTGCTGTGGCTGAGCAAGAACGTTGAAATCCATGAATACTGAAATGAGCGAACTGGACTGGGGAATCATTCTCGCCTATCTCCTTGGAGTCGTCGGGATTGGGATAGCGGCCGGATTTCTGCGGCGGCGCGGTACTGAAGGACGTCACTATTTTCTTGCGGGTAACTCACTGACTTGGCCAATCATCGGGCTGGCGATGTTTGCGGCGAATATTTCCACCGTCCATCTGGTCAGCCTGGCACAGACGGCCTACCAATACGGACTCGTGTACGGCAATTTCGAGTGGATGGCGGGCTTCACGCTCATCCTTCTGTCGCTGTTCTTCGCACCCCTCTACCTTCGCTCCCGCGTAGCTACGCTGCCCGATTACCTGGAGCGCCGTTTCAATCGCCCCTGCCGGGACGTGTTGGCAATCATCTCGCTCTTCTCTGCCATCGTAATCCACATTGGCGTAGCGCTTTACACCGCGGCATGGGTTCTGCGGGGCATCCTGGGTATGCCTCCAGAGGCGACAATCCTCGGCATTGATGCTCTCATGTTCATTATCATTGCGCTCGGAGTGTTGACCGGCATCTACACGATGCTCGGTGGACTGCTTGCCGTGGTTTGGACAGAAAGCATCCAGACTGTTTTGCTGCTCATCGGTGCGGTTGCGATCACCCTCGTCGGCTACATCAAGGTCGGCGGGTGGTCGGAACTCGTACACACCCTTGCCACACATCCTCACCCGCTGGCCGGACAGGAGGGTATCCCGGCATCCACCGGAAATTTCCTCAGCATGGCACGCCCCACCGGCGACGCCAGCGGGCTGCCATGGTATTCGGTTCTGCTCGGCTATCCGGTGCTGGGCATCTGGTACTGGTGCGCTGACCAGACTATTGTTCAGCGCGTTCTGGCCGCGCGCGACGAAAAGCAGGCGCGTCTCGGCCCGCTGTTCTGCGCCTTCCTTAAGATTCTCCCTGTGTTTTTCTTCGTCTTGCCCGGTGTCATTTGCGTCGCGCTCGTACAAAAGGGCTCTTTCGACGGCGCAGCACCGTTGACGACTGCAGACACGTACACGTTCATGCTCACCCACTTGCTCCCCGTCGGGTTGAAAGGCCTCGTGGCTGCCGCCATGCTGGCCGCCGCCATGCAAACGTGCTCCGCCGCTCTCAATTCTTCAGCGACCCTTTTCGCCTACGACATTGTCAAGCGATGGAACCCCACAACAACTGACCACCGGCTCGTCGTCATAGGAAAGATCACCACCGTGGCGGCGACCGTGATCGCTATCGCGATGTCACCGCTCTTCGGCCACTACAACACGATCTTCGAGGGACTGAGCCGATTGATTGCGTATATCGCACCGCCGATCACTGCCGTCTTCCTTCTGGGCGTCTTCTGGAAAAAAGCTTCCGGCAAAGCCGCTCTGCTCACCTTGATATCTGGCGGGGCGATGGGCCTTTTCCTGTTTCCGCTGGATTTCTGGCAGAAGCCGATCACGAGCTTCCTGGCGGAAAACAGTCCGCTCCTGGGGAGTGTCTTCACCGGGTTTTGCCGCTATGTCATCCAGGACTTCATGCTGACCGCATTCTACCTTCTGGTCATCGACTGCGGCATCATGTGGGTGGCGTCGATGCTGAAGCCAGAGCCCCTCAAAGAGGAAGCAAGGATGCTGGTCTGGGAAGACTGGCGCGAGCCACTCCTTGGCGAAGCCCACGGGCATGCTCTGGGCAACTATCGCATCCTCGCCGCCATTGTCCTGACTTCATTCGTCATGCTCTACATAATTTTTGGATAAAGCCACAAGAGATTGGGAAACCCATGAAAGGCCTATGCGTCCTGATCCTCCTCGGGTTACTCGCAGGTTGCACCCCCTCTTCCCCAAAGAAGCAGCCCCGGCATTTCGGCTGGGTGACCGGTCTGAAACCGGAGAAAGCGGCCTACTACAAACAACTCCATTCCCAGCCATGGCCTGGCGTTAACAAGATGCTCAAGGAGTCCCGGATCCAGAATTTCTCCATTCACTTGAAGGAGATTGAGGGGAAGCAATATCTTTTCGCCTACCTCGAGTACACCGGTGACGATTTTGACGCCGACATGAAGAAGCTGGCCGCCGATCCTGAAACTCAGCGTTGGTGGAAGGAAACCGACTCTTGTCAATCACCGCTTCCCGAAGCGGCCGCGAAAGGGAAGATCTGGGCGGACATGGAGGAAGTGTACTATTTGGAGTGAGCCGGAGACTGCAGGGCGCTTGCTGGAGACAGGACCTCTTGCCGTATTTCTACGGTTCTGGGTGCTCCCACCGCCGCTGGGTTGACCTGGAGAGAAGGAGAAGGAAGCATCAGTGTGCGCCCTCCGCTACGGCCCGCGAGGGACCAACTTGAAGACCATCGGCTTTCGACGGCCCGAGAATTGGAGGTCGCGAAAATCAAGAAGCCGGAATCTCTTCCGGCTTCGGTCACCAGCTTTGAAAGAATTGCTGGCGTAGTGTATCTGTGGCCACTTTCACTTCAACAAGAGCAGCCGCTTCGTCGCCACAAAGTCTCCGGCGGTGAACCGGTAGAAGTACACCCCGCTCGCAAGATTCGAACCATCGAATTTGACCTCGTAACTTCCCGGTGTTTTCTGCTCGTTCACTAACTCCGACACCTCCCGACCGAGGATGTCGTAAACGCTCAGCCTGACTACCGAAGATCCGGGCAACTCGTAATTGATCGTCGTGCTCGGGTTGAACGGGTTGGGGTAGTTCTGTTGCAGCGCGTACTCCGTTGGAATGCCGCCTCGTTCAGCAACGGACGTAACTGTTGTCCGGAACAGTGTATCAGCAAAGAACCCGCTCTCGATGATGCTGTTCGGCCCCTGCAGAGTGCCGACAAACCCCTGACCCATCAGGGACTTCACAATGGATGTGGATGACGACGATACTTCAAAGCCCATGCTGATTACAGACCATGGAACTGTGCTTTGGGCAGGGCCTCTGATGGGGAGGAGCAAAGAGGCCACCACCGCCAGTATTGATATCCTCGTCTTCATCGCACACCCCCTGGCTTCGGTGCCGCCTGCGGCCTTTCGCGTACCTTCATCAATTCCCGTTGTGCTTGCTGCTGCGCAATCACTTCCGGCCAGACCGTCTGCAGCATCCGGGTGTTGTATTCGACATCTTCTTCGTCCGTTGCCAGACGCTCGTCTTCGTAGTATCTCCGTTTGCAGACCACGCGATAGGTGAAGTGAGCATTGGAGGTACCATTTTGCAGCTCGACTACATCAAAGCTCGTCGTGGTCCTGTTCGCAACAAAAACACCCCTGCAGTCATCATTGACTTGCACGAATGCCCGTAGCGGATGGCGGGCGTCTACGGTGACGGTCTGGAGAAATTTCGTGTCGAGTTCAACGTGTGCCTTGCCGTTCGTAAGCGCGCCTTCGCCGTAATCCGTGAAGTACACTTCCGCAGCCTCTTCGGCAAACAGTTTTGCCTTCGAGCCGTTGGCAAGTTTCACAGTTGCAGGCTTGCTGGTGGACCAGTTTGTTGAGGTGGGATGAACTTCAAATACCCCTCCGGTTTGGTAGAACTTGCCATCGCAATACATGCCGATACCGCTCGAGGTGCCTCCATGAACGGCGATACCCTGTGCGCTATACCCGTGCACACCCCAGGCATTGGCGCCAACATCGGCTTGCCCCCAGACG
>Ga0209253_10002931_pt1 | contig 15061 bp, 8 predicted proteins | sample FrelakmetBRP12BR_FD_187145 | JGI IMG/M metagenome (GOLD analysis project Ga0209253, IMG submission 187145) | Freshwater lake sediment microbial communities from the University of Notre Dame, USA, for methane emissions studies - BRP12 BR (SPAdes)... | ecosystem: Environmental > Aquatic >...
CCGTGACCGCGGCGTCGAACGGCATGTCCTTGCGGGCCAGGACCTCGCGGCCCGCGTCAAGCAGGATCTTGAGACGGTTAGGCACGACGGTCTCGACCTTGAGGGTCTTGCTGAAGGTCATCCCGCCGACGAGGACGCGGGCCTGCCAATTGCCCGTTGGCGCCGATTCGTCCGTGGCGGCGACGAAGGCGTGAAAGGGCTCGACGGACCGTTCCGGCTTGAGCGTCCGGACGAGCTGGCCCTGGGGCGAATAGAGCTCCATGACCACGGGATGGCCGGCCGGCAGGACCTTCTCCCGGTCGAACAGGGCGAAGGTCAGATAGAGGGTGTCCCCCGGCCGCCAGACGCCGCGCTCGCCGTAGATGATGCCCTTGACGCCTTTCTCGGTCGTCTCGCCGCCGATGTCGAAGTGGCTCATCGGCAGGACGCCTTCGCTGGCGACCCGGAGATAGCCGATGTCGCCTCCCCCCTCCGCCGAGACATAGAACGGGCGGTCCTTGAGGCCGAGAAAGGCGAAGCCGTTCCCGTCGCTCGTCGTCTCGCCGAGGAGCTGGTTCTGATAGTTGTAGGCCCGGACCCGCAGGCCGGAGACCGGCCTGGCCGTCCCGAGGTCGGTCGTCACGACATGGAGGCCGCCGTTGGCCTCGAGCTTGGCCACGAGGCCGATATCGGAGGCGAAGAAGTTCCGGCCGGCGACGGCGGCTTGGTTGTAGCGGGGCATATAGTACGCATCGGAGCAGGGGTTGTCCCGGTTGAACCAGTCCTGGCTGCTATAGACATAGGACTCTTCGGCATAGTCCCAGTTCGAATAGCGGTCATAGCCGGCGTCGTCCAGGTTCCGGAGCGGCGCTTCGGTGACGACCGGCCGGTCGCTCGCGGGGCAGGGATAGGTCGAGTTGCCTCGGTTGAAGGACAAGACGATGCGGAAGAGGCTGCCCGGGCTCTCCCGGAAGAGCGGAGTGACGTCGAGGTCGTAACGCGACCAGCGGCCGGTCGCCGCCGGGTCGTCGGACAGAGGGATCGTCTTGCGCCAGAGGTAGCGCCCGACCCGGGCCAGCTCCTCCGAGCCTTCGAGACTGTTGACCTGGAAGAACTGGGCCATGTTGCCCGGATAGATCTGGAAGGCCGCGACCTGGAGGGACCTGAGGTTGACGGCCTCGATGGGCACGGTCAGGCGGTCCTTGCGCGGCAGGATGAGGCCCCGGCCGACGAAGCGCGCCGCGGGCCGGATCGATTCGAAGGTGACCTGGCGGCTCAGGCCCTCCTTGAGGCGGCGGTTGAGGGTGTTCCGGATGCCCGGCTGGACCTGGACGTTGATGGTGCCGACGAACTCCCTGGTCGAATAAGCCCGGACGGCATTGCCCTCGATCTCGAACGTCAGGGGGAGGTTGGCGACCCGGATGAGGCCTTGGAGGTTCTGGTCCCGAGCCAGGGCGTCGGAGAACCGCAGGAGGATGTGCCGCGTCTCTTGAATGACGGGATCCACGGAGACGAGGGCGAATTCGCCCAGGGCCGGGACCTCGACCTCGCGGCGGCCGCGATCGTCGATGCGGAGCGGGGCGCCGTCCCAGCGGAGGATGACCGCGGATGGCTCCTCCCGCCGCTCGACGTCCTTGACCGTGAAATAATGCGTCAGCCCTTCCAGGGCGTGGCTCCATTCGACGGCGAGCGCCCGGCCGCTCTGCTCGGCCTCGAGGACCTTTTCGACCAAGGCTTTCTCCTCCATGTCGGCGGTGACGATCCGGCCTCGGAGGACCTGGCTCTGCGGCCGGCCGGCGTCCTCGGCGAAGAGGCCTTCCAAGGTGACCTCCATGTTCGGCCGGACGACGCTGAAGCCGAACTCGAAGCGGGCGAAGGCTTTAGGCATGAAGTCGAGGATCTTGCCGAGGTTGAGGACCGCCTTGTAGTCCTGGCCCGGCTTCAGCTCGCCCTTGGGGGTGAAGACGAGCTCGCGCGCGCTCTTCCACTCCGCGGTCCCGTCGATCGACGGCGAGAATTCGAGGAGTCCGGCCGCGGCCGGGCCCGGGGCCCCGACGCTCGGCACGAACAGGACGCGGACGGCCGACTTGCGGAAGACCGTGCCCGACGTGAAGGCGCTGATGTATCGATACCATTCCTTTTCGGCCTCGGCGGGCGCGGGCTTCTTCGGCTTACAGGCCGCCGGCCCGAGAATGGTCACTAAGAGCAGAAGAACACAGGACAAGGCTTTCTTGGACATGGGTTTCCCTCCCCTCATGAGCGGCGATCGGTCATGCCGCGAACCGCGCATTCCCTTCGGAGCAAGGGTATTCGGGAGGTCCGGGGATGTCAAGGCGCGAGGCGGTCTATTCCAGGCGCAGCGTTCTGATAAGCTCGGCGTAGCGCGGGTCGGTGCGGACGCCGTCGAACGCGGGGAAGACCTTGAGGAATTCCACCCAGTGGTCGCCATCCTCCAAGGCTTTATCCAGCGCTTCGAAGCCCTTGTCGTTGTCCCCCAGGCGGAAGTGGATCAGGGACGTGAAGAAAGGCGAGATGTAGGTCTTGTCCGCGATCTGGGCCATGCGGGCAAGGACGCCTTGGGCCAGGTCTCTCCGGCCGGCCGAGGCGTGGATGTAGCCGATGCCCTGGACGAAGAACCCGGCGCCTCCCGCGAGCTCGGCGGACCTCTCGACGAGGGCCAGAGCCTGCTCGAAGTGGCCGAGCTCGACATGTGCGACCCCGAGATAGAACGTGGCCAGGACGTGCTGCGGATCGATCTCGACGGCTTTTTGGAGCTCCTCGACGGCCTGCTCGTAGTATCGGGCCAGGTAGAGGGCCATGCCGTGGCTCATGTTCAACTGGGCCGAGGTCGGATCGATCTCGAGGGCTCGCTTGATCTCCGCGAAAGACTCCTGGTGGCGGCCCATCGCGGCCAGGAACAGGGAGTACCAATAGTGGGCCCAGACGTATTCCGGGTTGAGCTCGATGGCCCGCCGGAAGCCCTTCTCCGCCCCCGCCCAATCGCGTTCGAGCTTGTGCTTGACGAAGGCCATGGACGTGTGGGCTTCGGGCAGCGTGTCGTCGAGCTGGAGGGCCCGGGCGGCGGCCCCCTTGGCCTTCATCAATGTCGGGCGCGGCGGCATGTAGTAATAGGCGCTCAGTGCGTAGCAGTCAGAGATGCCCGTGTAGGCCCGGGCGAAGGTGGGATCGATCTGGATGGCCTGGGCGAAGCACTCGAGCGCGCGCATCAGGCCCTCCGCCGTCCTCTTGTTCCAGAAATAGCGGCCTTTCAGGTAGAGATTGTAGGCCTCCGGATTGTCCGTCGTCCGCTTGACGAGAGGGGCCTTCTCATCCCCCAGGAACTTGAGCTTGAGCCGGTCAACGATGGCCAGCGTGATCTCGTCCTGGATGGCGAAGATATCCTCGAAGGTCCGATCGAACTTCTCCGACCAGAGATGGTAGCCGTTGACGACATTGAGGAGCTGGGCCGTTATGCGGAGCTTGTTCTCGACCTTGCGGACGCTGCCTTCAAGGACGGCGGCCACGCCCAGCTTGCGGCCGACCTCGCGGACGTCCATGTTCCGGAACTCGCCGGAGAACGCCGAGCTCTTGGCCGCGACCTCGAGCTCCGGGATCTTGGCCAGCGCGGTGATGATCTCCTCGGCGAGGCCCTCGCAGAAATAGTCCTGGTCCTTTTGGGGGCTCAGGTCGGCGAAGGGCAGGACGGCGACGGAGCGGAGGGCCAGCGTGCCGCCGGGCGTGAGGGTGTCGGCCATCGGGCGCGGCCGGGCGCTCGCCCCCGCGCCGAGGTCCTCGGCGATGACGTGGAGATCCGAGGCGAGCTCCTCGATCCTCTGGTAGCGCGCGCCCCGGTCCTTTTCCAGGCATTTGGAGATCGCGGCGCTCAGCCGTTCGGGCGTTTGGGGATTAACCTCGCGGGTTTCCGGGGGCCGGGCCGTCTTGTGCATAAGGGCGACGCTCAGCGGCGTTTTTCCCTCGAACGGCACCCGCCCGGTCAGCATCTCGAAGAGGATGATCCCCAGCGAATAGATATCGGCCCGATGGTCGATCTCCAGGCCTTCGACCTGCTCGGGGGCCATATACTCGGGCGTCCCGACGAGCGTCCCCCTCTCCGTGAGACCCTTGGTCTCGGCGCCCCGGGCAATGCCGAAATCCATGATCCGGGCGCTGCCCTCGCGGTCGATCATGATGTTGGCCGACTTGAGGTCACGGTGAACGATCCCGAGGCGATGGGCCTCGGCCAGCCCGTCGCACACCTGCCCGGCAGCGGACAGGGCCCGGGCCGGCGAGAACGCCCCCACCATCCGGATGATGCTCTTGAGGGTGTCGCCGGGAACGTATTCCATGGTGATGAAGTAGGTCCCCTCGCAGTTCCCCAGGTCGAAGATCCGGCAGACGTTCTTGTGGGCGATCCGGCGGGCCAGCTTGAGCTCGTTGCGGAACCGCTCGATCATCCGCTCGTCGAGGCCGAATTCGGGGACGAGGACCTTGAGCGCGATCGTCTCGCTGATCTCCCGGTCCAGGGCCTTGAAAACCCGGCCCATGCCGCCCCGGCCGAGCTCGTCGAAGATCGTGTACCGGCCGGCGAACGCGTTGCCGGGGAGGATCTCGCCGCAGGGGATGCGGGCCGTCACTGTCGCCGAAGCCGGTCCGCCCGGCACCGGTCCCGAGCGCAGGGGCGCCGCGCAGTTGCCGCAGAACCGCGTGTCCGCAACGTTCTCGAATTGGCAGTGAGGACACTTCATGGCGGGGTCCCTCCCCAGGGCCGACGTGTTTGAATCTTAGGACATAGGGCGGGTTCTGTCAATCGGTTTCCCCCTTCTTCGGCGGGCCCCTTTTATAGTATGATGAGGCGGCCTCAACCGAGGAAGGAGTGACCTCATGGGCATCACGGACAAGAAGCCGGCGGCGGACCGGATCAGCCGCCGCGATTTCCTCAGATCCTCGGCCGCGGCCGGGCTCGGCGTCGCCCTGTCCGGGCCGGCCTTCGGCCAGTCGCCGCCGCCGGCCGCGCCCGCGGCGGCGAAAGCGGCCGGCGAGCTGCGCGTGGCCGTCATCGGCTGCGGCGCCCAGGGCCGTGTCCTCATCGAGTCGATGCTCCGCATCCCCTCGGTCCGGATCGCCGCCCTCTGCGACATCTGGTCCTACAGCCGCCAGTACACCGGCAACTACCTCAAGAAATACGGCCAGGCCGCCAACGTCTACGAGGACTATCGCGATCTCCTCGCCGCCGAAAAGGACCTCGACGCGGCCGTCATCGCGACGCCCGACTGGGTCCACGCCGAGCAGACGGCCGCCTGCCTCCGCCGCGGGCTCCACGTCTATTGCGAAAAAGAGATGGCCAACTCGCTCGACCAGGCCCGGTCCATGGTCCTGGCCGCCCGCGAGACGGGCAAGCTCCTCCAGATCGGCCACCAGCGCCGCTCCAACCCGCGCTACATCCACGCCATCGAGAAGCTCATCCGCGAGAAGAGCCTCCTCGGCCGGGTGACCGTCGCCTACGCCCAGTGGAACCGGGCCAAGGCCGACCTCCTCGGCTGGCCGGAGAAATACGCCATCGACCAGGCCACGCTCGACAAATACGGCTACAGCTCGATGACCGAGTTCCGCAATTGGCGCCTATTCAAGAAGTTCGGCGGCGGGCCGATGGTCGACCTGGGCTCCCACCAGATCGACCTCTTCAGCTGGGTCCATGGCGCGCCCCCCAAGTCGGTCGTGGCCAGCGGCGGCCTCGACTATTACGAGAACTGGGAGTGGTACGACAACGTCATGGCCATCTACGAGTTCGAGACGAAGCAGGGGACGGCCCGGGCCTTCTATCAGGTCCAGACGACGACCCAGCACGGCGGCTTCTACGAGACCTTCATGGGCGAGAACGGCTCGCTCGTCCTGTCCGAGATCCCCGAGCGCGGCAACTGGGCCATGCGCGAGCCCCACGCCCCCGAGTGGGATTCGCTGGCCAAGGCCGGCTTGCTTCAATCCGAGACCGTGCCGATCCAGAAATCGGCGACGAAGAACATCTACGTCGACGTCCGGGTGACGGCCGAGGCGGGACGCTGGCCCCTGCCGGTCGAGCTGGCCAAGCCGGCCCACCAGCCGCATCTCGAGAACTTTTTCGACGCCGTGCGGACCGGCGCGCCGCTCAACTGCCCGGCCGAGCTGGCCTACGAATCATGCGTCGCGGTGCTCAAGGCCAACGAGGCGGTCAAGGCCCGGCGGGTCATGGAGCTCCGGCCGGAGCAGTTCAAGGCATGAGCCGCGCCGGACGGACTTCTCTCCGCGCCCTCGGCGGGGCGCTCCTCGCCGTCCTCGTCTTTGCGGCGACGGCCCCGGGACAGACCGCCGCGCCGGCCGCCGCCCAAAGTCCAAAGCACCTGGTCTGGGACGGCAACCGGACGATGCCCGTCCACCTCATCCCCCTGCGCGACGAGAACGACGAGCTCATCGTCCCGACCGAGACCGACCCTTGGCCCTATTCGGCCCGATTCACCTGCGGGCCGTGCCACGACTACGCGACGATCGCCGGCGGCTGGCATTTCGGGGCGATGACCACGGCGAACAGCGGACGGCCCGGCGAGCCCTGGATCTGGTCGGATACGAAGACCGGGACCGTCCTCCCCCTCTCGTATCGGACGTGGCCGGGGAGCTATGCCCCCGAGGCCCTGGGCCTGACGACGTGGGACTTCACCTTGCTCTTCGGCCGGCACATGCCCGGCGGCGGCCCGTCCGAGCCCTCGGACGAGGAGGTGCTGGCCCACCCCGAAGCGCGTTGGAGCGTCTCGGGCAAGGCCGAGATCAACTGCCTGGCCTGCCACAACCGGTCGGCCCGGCAGGACCCGAGCGAGTGGGCCAAGCAGGTCCTCCGCGAGAACCTCCGCTGGGCGGCCACTGCGGCCGGAGGCGTCGGCGAGGTCGGCGGCATGGCCTCGCGGCTCAAGGAGACCTGGGACATCACCGATGGTCCCAACCTCGACGATCACCTCTGGGCCGTGGCCCCCTCCGTTAAGTACCGGACGGTCGATTTCGACTCCAAGCAGCGCTATTTCTTCGACCTCGACTATCGGCCCGCGGACGACCGCTGCCTGGCCTGCCACTCGGTCTCGCCCAAGGACGAGGCCCAGTGGAACGCCGACGCCGACGTCCACGCCGCGGCCGGCCTCAAATGCGCCGACTGCCACCGGAACGACCTCGGCCACGCCATGGTCCGCGGCCACGAGGGCGAAGCGGCCGAGACGGGGAACCGGGCCGCGGCATCGTTCACCTGCCGGGGCTGCCATCTCGGCGAGAACGCCGCGGGCGAAAAGACGGTCGTCCCCGGGAGGCTCGGCGCCCCCTTTCCCAAGCACACCGGCATCCCGCTCGTCCACTTCAAGCGGCTCTCCTGCACCGTGTGCCACTCGGGGCCGAAGCCCAAGGACGGCTTCACCCGGGTGAGGACCTCGCGGGCCAACCGCCTTGGAATCTACGGCGTCGCGACCTGGTCGACCGACGCGCCGGCGGTCTTCGAGCCCGTCTATAAGAAGGACGAACGGCACAGGATCACGCCGCACCGGCTCGTCTGGCCGGCCTTCTGGGCGAAGCGGGCGGGGAAGACGCTGACGCCGCTCCTGCCGGAAGTCGTCGAGGCCGCGGCGGGCGACATCCTCGAGCCCGAGGAGCGGATCTCTCTGACGCTCGTCGCGCTCAGCCAGGTCATGGCCGAGGACGAGGTGCCTGTCCTCGTCTCCGGGAAGTCGGTCTTCGCGCCGAATGTCGACGGCGGCATCGACGCGCTGGAAGAGGCCGGGGCCCCGGCCGACCGTCCCGCTTACTGGGGCATTCGCAAAGGCGCGGACCTGCTGCCGCTCGTCGGCGATTTCGATCCGGCCGCGGAAGACAAGGACCCGGCCGTCGAGACGCGGATCCAAGAGTTCCTGCAGGCGCTCGGAACGGTCGCCGTTCGGCCCGGCGAGCCCGCGATCCTCGTCAGGAAAACGCTTTACCGGTTCGTCGGCGGCTACCTGGACATCTCCGAGGCGCCGGCCGAGCTGGCCGGGGCCGCGGGCCCCGGATGGCTCATGGACGGGAAGCTTCTGCCCCTCGTCCCGGAGTTCGACGTCCGGACCGTCGCCGCTAAGGCCGGGACCGAGCAGACCTTGACCGAGGAGCAGGTCGGGCTCGTCCTCGAGGCGCTGGCCCAGACCTCCGGGGACGCCGAAGTCGTTTATATCTCCGGCGGCAGGATGTTCCGGCGGGCGAAAGACGGATCGCTCGTATCGGACGATCACGACGCCGCGGGGCCGGTGACCTGGCCCCTCGCCCACAACGTCCGGCCGGCCCAGCAGTCGCTCGGATGGAAGGGCTGCACGGATTGCCACAGCGGCGGCTCGGATTTCTTCTTCAGCCGCCTCAAGGCCACGGGGCCCCTTCTGACGAAGAAGGTCGACAAGCTCTCGGCCGCGTCCTTCATGGGGCTCGGCGGGCTCTTCCAGCGCGTCTTCGGTCTTTCGTTCATCGTCCGGCCGGTCTTCAAGGTCGTCCTGGCGATCTGCGCGCTCGTCGCCGGGGCCCTCGTCTTCCTGGCCGGCCTGGTGGCCCTGGGCCGGGTGGCCGGGTTCCTGGATCAGAGGTAAGGCCATGGTGTTCACGATCTTCACGATCCTCGCTCTCGGCGGAGCGTTCCTCGGCCTCGCCCTCCACCGTTTCTGGACGACCCGCGAGGAGGCCAGGTCGACCATCCTTTACGCCGAGATCATGAAGAAGTACTTCGCCTGGCTGGCCCTACGGACGATCCAGATGTCCCGGAAGGCCTCCCCCAAAGCCTGGTGGAAATACCTCAAGACCCTGCCCCTGTGGCGGGAGCCCGCATTGGAGAAGTGGCTTTTCATCGGCTTCTACGGGAGCTTCCTTTATCTCGCGGCGAGCGGATTCTTCTTCGCCGTCTTCATCCCCCGCGGGCTCTTCGGCTATCCTCTCGTCGGTCACGTCATGGCCGGCGGCCTGTTCGCCGTGTGCCTGGTGATCATCGTCCTCTTCAGAGGCCGGGATTTCATCTCCGTCCCGAAGCCGGCTCACCTGAGCCTATCGCTCCTCGACCCGAGGAAAATGGGCATCACGCCGGCCCGAGTGAGGATATGGGCCTTTTGGCTGTTCGTCCTCGCCGGATTCCTGCTGACCCTGTCCGCCCTGCTCCCGATGCTGCCCCTCCTTCGCACCGGGGGCCAGAGGTTCATGTTCGAGTTCCACCGCTACAGCGCCCTGGCCTCGGCCCTGGCCGCGATGGTCTTCGCCGGCCTCGAGCTCTTCGCGTCCCTCCGGACCGGGACGCCGCCCGGCGAAGGGATGTGACCCCGCTTATTTCGTCCGCGGTGAGCGGTCGCGATTGCCGTTGTCGTAGATCCCGACGATCTCGACCGTCTTCCCGTCCTTGACCACGAATTCCACCCGGAAATAATCGAGGCCGTCGGTGGCGAAAAGCGTCGCGGTCAGGGGGACCAGACGGTACTTCGGCCCGGTCCTCTGATAGTACAGGGCGCCGGTCTCGAAGGTGACCTTGCGCTCGCCGTAGACGCCGGCGTAGGCCTGCAGGGTCTTCGCGTCGAGGCGGACCGGGTCCTTCTTGGCCTTCTCGCCCGTGAGGATCCAGTCGTACTCGGCCTTGATCCGCGGATCGGTCGCCTTGGCCGCGAGCTTCTCGACGGCCATCGCATAAGCCTTATCGAAAGCTTCCGCGGCGGGAACAGCGATATCCGGAGCGACGCCCGTCCCCTCCCAATTCGTCTTGGAGACGGGGTTGATGGCCCGGGCGAAAGGCACGCGCAGGACGAAGTCCGTCTGGACGATCCTCGTCCCCGTCGGATGGGCGCCGCCGCCCGTCGTCTCGCCGATGACGGTCCCCCGCTTGAGGTTCTTCATGTTGTAGGTGAATTCCTCGGCCCCGGAGAAGGTCCGGGCGCTCGTCAGGATGTAGAGATCGGCGCCGGCGGCCCTCGGCCCGGGGACGTAGGGCAGCGTCCAGTAGTTCTCGGTCGTATCGGTGGCCCGGGCATAAAGGTCGTTGAGGTGGACCGGCTCGGGGAAGAAATAGGAGCTGATGAGCTGGATCTGGGCCGGGTCGCCGCCCCCGTTCTGGCGCAGGTCGACGATGACGGCGTCGCAGTAGGCCAGGAAGTTCATGGCCGCGACGGCCGTCGCGCCGGCCTCGTCGGGAGAGGCGAAGCCGCGGAAATCGACGTAGCCGACGTTCCCGGCCAGGCGCTCGACCTTGCGGAAGCCGAAGTTGTTCCGGCGCGATTCGAGGAGCCGCCGCTCGCGGACCCTCTTCGCCTCCTCCTCGCTCTGGCCCATAAGGCGCCGGATGTCCTCGGCCAGCGCGGGGTTGAAGGCGAAGCCGATGTGCCCGTCCTTGCTGACCGTGGACAGGGTCGACGAGACGGCCTGGGCGAACGCGGGAGCGGCGTCGAGCCTATCGAAATCCCCGTTCTTGAGGCGGGCGCGGAGCGTCTCCTCCATCTTCTTGGCCGTCTCGGCAAAGATGTACTCCTTGTTGAGGAGCGAGGCGATCTCGTCGACGATGGCCTGCTTCTTGGCGGCGTCGAGCGTCGGCGTCTTGGCCTCCTGGCCGAGGGCCAGAGAGGCCCAAAGCGCCAGGATCGCGACGATGATGACCATCCAACGGATCATTTTGGACATCTTGAACCTCCTCAGCGGGCCTTCACCCGGGCCAGGATCGTTCCGATCTTGTTGGCCAGCGCGCTGGCCCCGCTGTCGTAGTTGCACATCGCGGCCACGATGTAGCCGGAGTCGATATAGATGTCGAGCTGAGAATTGATGCCCGAGAAGCCGCCGCCGTGGCCGACGGCCTTGCCGCCCGGGCTTTGGACGACCACGAACCCGTAGCCGTAGTTGGCGCCCTTGAAGTCGGTCCACATCAGCTCCCGCATCTTCGGGGAGACGAGCTTGCCGGAGAGAAGGGCGAGGGCGAACTTGTGGAGATCTTTGACCGTGGAGAATCCGCCCCCGGCCGGCCCGCCCTTGATGACATGCTTGTAGAGGTTGTTCTGCCACTTGTAGGGGCTGGCGGGGTCCGGGCTGTAGCCGATGGCCAAGTTCTCGACGGGATAGTCCATCTCGTAGCAGTCGGAGCTCGTCATCCCGGCCGGTCCGTAGATGGCCTTGCGAATGTGCTCGAAGTAGTCCTCGCCGGCGACCTTCTCGATGATGACCCCGAGGAGGAACATGCCGGTGTTGCTGTATTGATACCGCTCGCCCGGAGTGAAGGCGGGCTTGTCGTCCTTGATGAGCGGCTTGTAGTCGTCGAGCTTGCGGAACAGGGCCCGCGAGCTCCTGTCATAGACATCGTTGAAATAGCTCCCCAGCCCGGAGGTGTGGGTGATGAGGTGGCGGACGGTGATCTTGGCGGTGACGTCCTTGGGCAGCCAGGTCTCATCGATCCATTTGCCGATGGGGTCGTCGAAGGAGAGCTTCCCGGCCTCGACCAGCCGGGCGACGGCCGTCGAGGTGAACATCTTGTTCATCGAGCCGAGGTTGAACTTGGTGTCGATGTTGTTGGGGACGTGGAAGGCCTTGCTGGCCTCCCCCGCGAAATCGGTCAGGAGCGTTTCGGCCCCCTTGGCGACGAGCACGGTCCCCGAGTACCAGTCGTTGGCCTTGACTTTGGCCATCAGGGTTCGGACCTCCTCGAGGGCCTCCTTCTCGGTCAGGGGCGGCTCGACGATCCCGGCGGGGGGCCGGGCCGAGCCGAATCCCAAGCCGGCCACGAGCGACTGGGGCGCGTCGCCGAAGCGGAAGGTCAGGCCCCACCAGCTCCCGAGCAGACGGTCCTTGACGATGACGACGGTCGCGCCCGGGCGCTCGGGCGTGTAGGTCCGGACGGAATAGAAATCGACGCCGCCCGTGTCCCGGTGGAACCGGAAGGCCGTCGCGACGTGCTCCTCGAGCGGGACCATGTCCCGGAACCTCTTCTCGCATTCCTCGCTGAGGAAGCGTTTGAAGCGTTCGGCGCTCCCGGAGTTCATGGTTTCGATCAGGGATTTGATGCGCGCTCCGATCGGCCCTTCCGGCAGGACGGTCGTGTCCTTGAACGTCGGAGCGGGCGGCTGTTGCGCCATTGCGCCCGGCCCGGCCAGAATGGCCAGGAAGAAGAGAACGATGGCCCATCGAATGGTCGTTCGAAACATGGGGAACCTCCTCAGAACGCACATGATGATCGCCTATCGCGTCCAGCTCGCCGGGCGAGACGGACACGGAAGAAGGCCTTTGATGAGCAAGTCGGCGATGCGACCGACCTGGTCCTCCAGCTCTTCCCGGCGGCCGAGCTCCCTGGGCGAGAGGCTGAAGGGCAGGAGCGAATTCGTGCTCTGGATAAGGACGAACGAGGCCGTCCGGGGATCGGGGCAATCGAGGGCGCCCAGCCTCGCCCCCTCCCGCAGCACCTCCTCGAAGACGGCCGCCTCCTTTTCGAAGTAGGCCTGGCGCCGGACGAGCAGGGGCGCCCGGACGGAGGTTAGGAGGTCGCCGAGGCTCTGGGTATAGTGGGCAACGCTGTCGAACCGGTGGAGGACGCGGAGGACGAGCATGCGCCGGAGCCTTCTCTCGGCGGGATCGGCCGAGCCGGCCAGCTCCTGGAGCTTCCGGACGACGGTCTCGCCGATGCGGTCGATATGGGCCAGGACGAGCTCCTCCTTGGACGGGAAATGGAGGTAGATCGTGCCCTTGCCGATGCCGACCTGCCGGGCGACGTCCTCCATAGTCATCTTCTTATATCCGAACTTGGCCAGGAGGCCGTCGACGGCGTCGAGGATCAGATCCCGGATATCAGAACGTCTAGCTATTTGCCTCATAGTGACTCTTGACCAATATCATACTTTAGTCATTTTTGGCTGTCAATAGGGCAAAAATATTGATTTCTGTCCCAAGAACAGGACCCGGAAGCGTGGTTAAGCCAGGACTTGCCGCACGAGCTTATCGCCTGTCGTCACGAAGGCGAATCCGAAGGCGAGGTTCAGGAGGCTCGCCAGGTGCATTTCCTCCGTGATCGTCCCTGTCCCGTCGGCCGGAACGAAAACCCTGTAATCCCGGAAATAGGCGTCCCTCGCCGTCGATTCACAGCACAGGTTGGTCATGACGCCGGTCACGACGAGGTCCTCGACCTTCAGGCAGCGAAGGACCGTTTCGAGGTCGGTATCATAAAAGGCCGAATAGCGATGTTTGGCGATGACCTTCTCGCCCGGGAGCGGCGCGAGCGCGGGATGGATGCCGCTCTCCTCGCTCCCTTGGAGACATCGGCCCTCCCACCACCAGCCCATGAGGCCGAGGTCCGAGCCGTCCGGATGATGGACGTGCTGGGTGAAGATCACGGGACGCCCCGCGGCGCGGAAGGCCGCCGCCAACCGCATGATGGCGGGGATCGCGGCCGGGCCGCCGCCCGTGAACGTGGGAGAAGCGGGATCCAGGAAGAACATCTGCATGTCCACGATGAGCAAGGCGCTGGCGCCGGCTTTCAAGCTCATCTTGTGCGTGTTGTGGGCCTCGATCTTCGCCAGCCAGCCCGAGGTCTTGGCCTTGATCGTATCTGCGGTCACGTAGGGTTTCATGATCGATCGACCTGCGGTCTTCTGAGGTGGAAGTCCGTCCTCTGCTGATATGCGTGGGCGAGGAGCAGGATGTCGGCGTCGCCGAAGAGCCTCCCCGTCAGCCTGAGCACGGCCGGCTGGCCTTTGGAGTCGAAGCCGTGCGGGAAGGCCATCTCGGGATGCCCGGTCAGGTTCGTCGGACCCAGGGCGCTGCCGACAAGAACGTCCATGCCCTTGAAGAACCCGTGGTAGGCCTCCATGAGCCGGTAGCGGGCCCGGTTGGCCTGAATGTATTGGACGGCGGGGACGAATTCGTGGAGCCGGAAGGAGCCGACCCAGGCGCTCCGCTCGGGCTCGGCCGACATCAGGTCGAGCTTCCCGCTCCTTACCAGATCGTCGAAGGCGGCGGCCGCCTCGGTCGTCAGCAGGAAGTCCATCGGGCCCGAAACCGGCTTCGGCAGCTCGACCGGGAAGGGCTCGAGGCCGAGCTTGCGGATGACGTCGAGGGAAGCCTTGGTGAAGGCCTGCCCTTCCTTCATCCTCAAGACCCGGTCCGGGTTCTTGGGATCGTCCGGGATCTCCCGCTCGACGTCCTCCTTGAGATACCCGACCTTGAGCCGGCGGACGTCGCGGCGGACATCCCAGACGAAGGGGACGCCGAGGACAGAGTTGTCCCGGCCGTCGGGCCCCTGGATGGCGTGAAGGACGATGGCGCAGTCCTCGGCCGTACGGGCAAGGGGGCCGATCTTGTCCATCGTCCAGCTCAGGGCCATGGCGCCGTGCCGGCTGACCCGGCCGAACGAGGGCCGCATCCCGGTGACACCGCACCGGCTCGCCGGCGAGATGATCGAGCCGCGCGTCTCCGACCCGATGGCGAACGGCACGAGCCCGGCGGCCACGGCTGAGGCCGGCCCGGCCGACGACCCGCTCGAGCCCTGGCCGGCGTTCTTGGGGTCCCAGGGGCTTTTCGTCTGGCCGCCGAACCAGCGGTCGCCCATGGCCAAGGCGCCCAGGGTCAGCTTGGCGACGAGCACCGCCCCGGCCGCCGTCAGCCGCTCGTAGACCGTAGCGTTCCGGTCGATCGTCTGGTCCTTGTAGGGTGACGCGCCGAATGTGGTCTTGGTGCCCTTGACCGCCAGAAGGTCCTTGGCGCCCCAGGGCACGCCGTGGAGAAGCCCGCGATATCTCCCGGCGGCGATCTCCTTGTCCGCCCGGGCCGCCTGCTCCAGGGCCAGGTCCTCGGTCAGGGTGACGACGCAGTGCAGGATAGGGTCATATTTCTTCAGCCGCTCGAGGCAGAGCTTGGCCAGGTCGACCGACTTGACCTCGCGCTTCCTGAGGAGCGCGGCGAGATGGGTCACGGGCAGGAAGGCCATGTCCTCGTCGGTCCGGGGCGCCGCGATCTTGACCTTCGAGGTCTTCAGCATCGACGCGCCGGCCGGAAGCTTCGTCCCTGGCAGAACGGGGTTGAAGACGAGGGCCGATGGCGTATCGTTGCCCAGGCCCAT
>Ga0209253_10002932_pt1 | contig 15060 bp, 12 predicted proteins | sample FrelakmetBRP12BR_FD_187145 | JGI IMG/M metagenome (GOLD analysis project Ga0209253, IMG submission 187145) | Freshwater lake sediment microbial communities from the University of Notre Dame, USA, for methane emissions studies - BRP12 BR (SPAdes)... | ecosystem: Environmental > Aquatic >...
ACGGCAACGTGAAGGCCAAAGAAAGAGTGGACGTGATGAAGAAGTGCCTGCAATCACAAAGCATAGACCCGAAACGTCTTGAGATAGGTTTTGCCTCATCGTCAGAAGGACAAAAGTTTGCGACCATGATAACCAGCTTTGTAAAGGAAATAGAGAAACTCGGGCCGAACTCTTCAACGCCTATAAGCGAGGGCAAAAAGCTTGTACAAGATACTGGCAAAGCGTGAATTGGCACCGCATATTAACCTGTTCGAGTTTTCGGCCAGCGAAGTGGCTGCAAAAACCAAGCCAGGACAATTCGTGATCCTAAGAATAGATGAAGATGGAGAAAGGATACCTCTAACAATCGCAGACGCCGACGTGGAAAAAGGAACAATAGATGTGGCCTGCCATGAAGTCGGCAAAACAACGACACAGCTTGGAAGGTTGAAGGAAGGAGACTCTATCCAAGACTTGCTGGGCCCACTGGGAAAACCGGCAAGAATCGAGAAATTCGGCACCGTACTATGCATAGGTGGCGGAGTCATGGTGGCCCCGTTGCACTTCCAAGCCAAAGCCTTCCGAGAGGCAGGCAACAACGTCATCGGAATAGTTGGCGCAACGACCGAAGACCATCTGATTTTCCTTGAGGAGATGAAGAAAACATGCAACCAGCTCCACGTGGCCACTGACGACGGAACGAAAGGACACAAGGGAATGGATTTCCTCAAAGACTTGATCAAGGAAACGAAGATTGACCGCGTCGTGGCAGAAGGGCCAGTCGTAATGATGAAAGCCGTATCCGACCTCACCCGCCAGCACGGGATACCAACAATCGTTAACTTGATTCCGATAATGGTTGACGGCATGGGAATGTGCGGAGCTTGCAGGGTAACTGTTGGCGGCAAAACGCTGTTCGCTTGCGTGGACGGCCTAGAGTTCGATGGGCACCAGGTAGACTTCGACGAGTTGCTGGCGCGGCTGAAAGTGTATACTTCCCAGGAAAAACTCGCATATGTGTTCAGTGAGGAGGGAGAAAGAGACTGACGAGCACGCCCAAACCCAAAATTCGGAAAGAAGCCGTTCCGATGCCAAAGCAGACCCCGGAAGAGCGTGCACACAACTTCAGAGAAGTGGCCACTGGCTACTCAGAAGAACAAGCATTAGCGGAGGCTGAAAGATGCCTGCAATGCCGAGAGGCTCCATGCGTCAAAGGGTGCCCAGTGGAAGTGGATATCCCTGCATTCATAAAACTGGTCAGAGAATGCAGATATGGAGAAGCTGCCAGGAAGATCAAGGAAAAAAACAGTCTGCCAGCCGTGTGCGGCCGCGTCTGTCCACAGGAAGAGCAGTGCCAAGCGAAATGCACAGTCGGAAGGATAGGCGAACCAACTTCAATCGGGAGACTGGAGAGATTCGTGGCTGACTGGGAAAGACAACACGGCTACGAAACCCCGCCGAAGCATCCGCCCACGGGCAGGAAAGTGGCGGTAGTTGGCGCAGGCCCAGCTGGGTTGACGGTTGCGGCAGATCTGATAAAGCTTGGCCACGAAGTCACGATTTTTGAAGCCCTGCACAAACCGGGGGGAGTGCTCACCTATGGCATTCCCGAATTTCGGCTACCTAAGAAAACCGTTGAGGCCGAAGCTGAGTACATACAGAAGCTAGGGGTCACTCTGAAAATGAACGCGCTAATCGGAAGACTATACACAATAGGGGAGCTACTCAGGCAATTTGATGCGGTCTTCATAGGTAGCGGTGCAGGTCCTCCGACTTTCATGGGAATACCTGGTGAAAATCTTTGCGGGATCTATTCAGCCAACGAGTTCCTAATTCGAGTAAACCTGATGAAGTCCTATGATTTTCCACGGGCTGGAACGCCCATATGTGGAGGCGAGAAAGTGGCAGTAGTGGGGGGCGGCAACGTTGCCATGGACGCCGCCAGATGCGCACTGAGACTCGGTGCAAAAGAAGTGAAAATCGTTTATCGGCGATCCAGAGAAGAGATGCCGGCCAGAACTGAAGAAATAGAAAACGCGGAAGAAGAGGGCATAAAGTTCGAATTCCTGACAAGCCCCAAAAGATTCTTGGGAAACGAAAGGCGGTCAGTCAAGGCTATGGAATGCGTGAGAATGCGTTTGGGAGAACCAGACGAAAGCGGAAGAAGAAGGCCAGTTCCCGTTGAAGGCTCAAATTTCATGATGGACGTAGACACAGTCATAATGGCAGTTGGTAGAACGCCGAATCCGATAATAAAACAGACCACGGAAGGCTTGGAAACGACAAAGTGGGGCGGAATAGTGGCTGATGAGAGTGGAAAGACAAGCATTGAAGGAGTATACGCTGGGGGAGACATAGTCACTGGTGAATCAACAGTCATAAGCGCCATGGGAGCGGGCAGAAGAGCAGCAAATGCCATCCACGAGTTTCTGATGAAAAAAGAGACCGGCATACGAGAGAAGCATGTTGGATGAAGAACAGGAGAACGCTCCGCTACAGGCACGAGCACCAGAATTCGGGCTCGAATGAAAAGACCTGTTTCAACTTGCAGAAAGCGCGATATTGGGGAAAACGATAATAAGGTAGCTAGTGCGAAAAACATGCATGAACCCTCAAGATAGAAGTGCGCGTGCCTATGTTCTGGTGGAGATTCAACCTGGAAAGGAGAAAGAGTTCAGGGACGACATCTCGTCTAGGGGTCTGCTTGTGAATTCCACGGAGGAGAGGATGGATTTTGTCCACGGGGCTTTCGACTTCGTCATAATACTCTGTGGAGCAGTGAAGGACATAGACCACAGAATCATCGAAATAAGAAAATCCCCATATGTCACCAAAACTGAAACCCTGATCTGATTTGAGGCATCCAGTCAGATAGCAACTGAGTGTCCACATAAGGAGAGCACACGCCCGACTGTGAGAAGGGTGGTCCAAATGGTGAAAGAAAGACTCTCATTTCGAAGCCTAGATAAAGAAGTCATTGAACCTGGAATCTGCGCGGCATGCTACGGGTGCGTGAGTTTCTGCACTGCCAACGAACTGAACGTCTTGGCGATTGATAAGGACAAACCAGTCTATCGCGATGAAAAGAATTGTCTTGAAGACGGAATATGCTATTTGATCTGTCCCAGGACCTCGGATCTGGACAAGATGATAGAAAGCAGATTTGGCTCCCAGGAACCTGTCGGCTCCTTTGTCTCTGTCCGAAGCCTTCGCACCACGGATAAGGAAATTGCGGAAGTCGCCTGTGATGGTGGTTTTGTCACGAGTTTTCTACAGTTCATGCTGGATGCGAAGAAGATCGGCGGTGCCGTGCTCTCCAAAAAGGCGACCCTATGGAATAATGAACCCATGATCGCATCGCAGCGAGAAGATCTGCTCAAATGTGCAGGATCCAGCCTTGCGCAATCCAAGAGTATCCACGGGCTCGGCGATTTGACGACCTATGCCCCGATCTTGAGCGCCCTCAAAGAGCGGAATCTGCTGGATCAATCAAAACTTGCCGTGGTTGGTACTCCATGTCAAGCGCTGACGATTCGGAAAATGCAGTTGCTGCACATTGTGCCAAGCCACATGGTTCGTTTCATAATAGGTCTCTTCTGCTTCGAGAATTTCCTAATGCATGGCGATGGAAGAAAATATCTTGCAGCCAAGATCGGAGCGGATCTGGATCAGATTGAGAGGATCAACCTGAAAGATGATTTCACTGTCAAGCTGAAGGATGGAAGAATCTGTCACATCGACCTGGACGATCTTGGCCCGATCGTTCGCTCAGAATGTCTCGCATGCACGGATTTCTCCAACAACGTTGCGGACATTTCTGTCGGAGGAATAGGATCTCCAGATGGCTACACAACTGTTATCGTGCGGAACAATGCTGCTCAAAAGCTGATAAACCAAGCCATCAGCCAAGGCTACATTGAAGAGACTCGGGCAAAGGGAGTTATTGAGAAGATTGAGAAAATGGCTGAGAGGAAAAAACAGCGAGGACTGCGTACGCTCGCAAATAGAAAAGCATCAACCTTCAGTAAGCGTGCCTAGCGCGTGCGAATATTCTCCCTACTTCTGAGACTCTACTCCTTAAGCGAGATGTAAGAGCCAAAAGCGAATATTAGGTACGTCAGCGCGGCCAAAACAAATGGAGCAGTGAAGCCCCACTGTGAGATCATGATTCCAGTTAAGGCCAAGCTGAATGATTCGGTGATGTGGAATCCAGTCCACAGAAGCCCAATGTCTGTCCCGTAGGATTGTTTGTCGCTGATTCTGGACGCTATCGCTTCTTGTCCTATGCTAGCAACGCCTTGGATAGCACCGTAGAGGACTATTAGAGCTGCAGCAAGAAATGGGGCTGCGAAACCAAGAAAAAGGAATGTGGCGGCAAACATTATTCCACTGAGGAGTATTGATTGTCTTGTTTTAGTGGTCTTTGAAAGGAGATGGGAGAAAATGCCTGCAAGAAGTATCTGCAAGCCAAGTACCAATCCTATCCCCTCAAGGTTGAACCCATTAGCATCAAGAAACCACGTTAGCACAAAACCACCGATGAGTCCCAGGGATACGCCCATCATGCAGAACAAGACAAGGAATTTTCTGAACAGCTTGCCTTTATTGCGAAAGTCTAAGAAGCGCAAGGCCTTCGAAAAGTCAAATCCAACCCTTTTTTCTCGCTTTAGATTTAAGGCTAGCAGGACTACGATCACTCCGAAAGCCGCGCACAGCAGCATCGCTCCTTCAAAAAGTATCCAAGCGATCAAATAGCCTGCCGCGAAGCTTCCAACGGCATACGCGACATAGGCGACGGTTCGAAGACGAATCAGTGTTTTTAGCTGCCCGCCACCTTGCTCCAGCAGAAAAGCGCGGTTAACCGCCCACAGCGTACCCTCCTTGGTTCCCTCAACTGCTTTGCCGAACAAATACTCCAAGGGAGTGTGGGCAACATAGTATATCAGGCCAGACGCAACGGCAAGGAAGCCGTTAGAGACAAAGAACGTCTTCCTCCCCCAAAAGTCGGAGAAAGTGGCGAAGACCATCCTTCCGAGCTGAAATATGATAGGCATCGCAGCAAAAATAAATCCGACCATCACAACATTGATCTGTCTCTCTTTCATCATAATTGGTAATGCAATCCCAAGGATTCCAGAAGCAAAAGATTGCAACGTTTGAATCAGCAGCGTGGTCCGAATGGGGCGCAAAGGCGTCACACCGACTACGTTGACATGATGCTTTCCTTTAAACTCATCGTTCTGAACCAAAGAAATCCAAGTGTGCGTGAGCTTCGCTTGTTCTGCGAAAATGCTAAAAGCTCGGGACGAGAGTTTTCTCTTCCTCACCCTATATTACAGAAAATCAGTCAGCACCGTCGTGCCCATTGAATTCGGATTCGAAAGCCGCAACGCGATCATCTTTCTCTTCATTTTCAATCTCCTCAAGCGCTGCTTCCATTAGCATCTTCATTCTGCGGTCTCTCATCTTTTCCAAGACTTCCTCAAGCGTTTGGTAGCGAGATTGCGAGCTAGTGCCCGAAAAGCCATCGAACCATTCTCCTCCCAAGTCCGTGTTTTGTTCTGCAACCAAAACCCTTGCATCAGCGTTCTCTCGAGCCGTCTTCGGATGATAGTCATCAACGCTTTTTGCGCCGATCGCGATACCATGCTCATTGTAGATTTCAATCGTGCCAAAGCTACGCTTAGGCCGGATAATGTGAAATGAAGTCTCAAAATGACAAACTGGACAATAAAATCTTATGTTCGCAAATTTCTCATCATGTCTAAGCCTGAAAGTCTTTCCAGCGCAGCGAGGGCAACCAAGATTTGCGCATTGAGCCAATGCTGAATTGTTGACGCTTGCCCATCTCAGATACTGAGCCTCGGCTGAAGAGTCACTCTCTATGTTTTGAAACTCGATCCACTTGTGTTTTCTGGTTCTACCGCGTTTGTGAGCAGTCATTGGAGCTTACCTGATGCGTCAATTGAAAGTGAGCTGGTTCGGCGTATAAACTCTTTTCAAAGCTACGTAGTGCGCGCGACGATAGAACATGAGGGCTGCAGAATTATGTGCGTTTCTCAAGACTTTGGTCTTTCTTTTTTCAGAGGTAACTCGCTCTCCAAATACTTCTGATTGACCATTTTCTTGATCTTCATGGATTTTTCTGGACCATTTTTGGTTTCTCTTTCGTAGATGCTGATCTCTCCGTCGAAGAGTTCTAGCATGGCTTGAACTTCTTCTGGAGGATGCATTTGGGGATTCATTACTGCTAGAGTGGTGAAGCCTTTTGATCTTAGTTCCGGAAGGAGGTCGTTCAGCCATCTTCTGGTCTGGACGGCGTGATGCTGTAGCAGAACATCGGAAACGATTCCGATGCAAGCCCTTCTGGGACCACTTGGCGACGCATCTAGCGTGCGAAGAGATTTGGTCAATGCAATAGTGATTTCGGTGAGGTTTTCTACACCCCGCAATCGAAAAACGTTAGGTGAGCCTTCTGCCATCGTGTCTGCTCGAGGATTGCAGATGAAGATGTAAAAGCTTGTTTGAAATGTTTCTGCTAAGGTCTTCACCCCGCTCGTTCCTACAGTAACGAGAAACGTGACTTGTCCGTTCTTCATCCCAAATTCGAGAAACCTTTTGATCAGGAGGTCTTTTTCATCGCAGGAAGGTGAAGTCAATATGACTGAATAATTCTCTGGTATCCCTCCAAGCAGTAGATCATCGAGACCATCATTTCCAGTGACAATGCGTCCTGGAAGAGCAACTTCCAAAACGTCAATCGCCGCTGGTTTGGGTTCTGAGATCATTTGGTGTCCGGTTTCGTCTACATAAATGATTCTGGGTTTCATTTGGAAAGTGCCTCTGTCAAACGCCCTCAAGACAAGCATGACCTTTTCAGTCTTCAGCGGATCGAGCCGCTTTCCAATCATTTCAAGGCGTGAGTCTTGGAGGTGACAGTAGTCGGGTTTGGCAACCAGCTCGAAACCAGCAGGAAGGATCTCCTCAACTTCGGCTAATAAAACGACTCCTTTTCCCACGTTGGTAATCTGCATTTCCAAGATCAAGTCTTCTCCAACTTTGATTTCCCTTGCGTTGGGAGTCAAGTCGACTTGAACACTTGCGTGTTCGAATCTCTCAAGACCTACTGCCTTTTCGAGGGTTGGGGTTGGCATCGAAAAGGAGGTTGTGGTCGACATTATTGCCGGAGCATGCAACACCTCGGTCAGTGACAGGGCAAGCTCTCGTTCTTCTTCAATACTTTCTAGAAGCCTCTGGATATCTTGGTTCCTCTCAGGTTTTTTTGCCCTCTTATAGGCACCAGCTGAGGCGCGGAGGAGTTTCTCGGACATTTGGTAATACTGTGCCTTCTGCAGTGGATTAGTCTCTGTTTTGGCCTTGTGCATGTACATATGGGCGTCGAAGAAGCGTTGAGTAGCTTTAGCGTATTCTGAAGCGCTCTTAAATCCGGCTCTAAAGTAGAAGTTTGCAGCACCTTCTAAATGTTGGGTTGCAGCTGAATGTAGCGTCACGTCTCCGGTGGCTTCGAATTTTCTTCCAGCCTCTAGGGCCTTGCAGAAGCAACTGTGACCCAGAGCCAGTAGTTTGACTTTCTCATCGCAGCTCTGTTCTTTGGCTTCGTCGAAAAGTCGGGAAGCCTCTAAGTACAAGGCCGGCAAGGCTTCTGCTTCTGCTCGCATCATCATCTGCCAAGCCCGGCAAAGACAGACTATGGGTTTGAATTCTTGACCATCTGATTCTGGGCTCGCAACTTCAATCGCTTTTTCGAATCTTTCCACCGCAAAGCCATACTCTCTAGAGCTCGCGGCATATTCGCCTCTTCTGTCGAGGATTTTCGCGTCTTCCAGGGCGATTCTTCCAAGGCAGTATTCACGTCTCATGTCTGAAGCCTTAACCAGCTCAACTCCCATTTCCTTCTCCTCTCCGACTTCGATGCTTTTTAGTCGGGTCTCAATGGATTTTTTCGCTTCTGCAAACAGCTCGGTTGATTTTTGGAAGATGCCTTTCGCTTTTTCAGGTCGGTCTTTCCGGCTCAGGTCCTCTCCTTGTTCTAGTTGAGCCCAAGCAAGATAGTTGGAGGCAAGATATTTCCATGACTTGGAGGACTTGTGCAAGGTGGCTGCTTTTTCATAATGCTCCTTGGCACGGTTATGCTCTTGTTTCATGTGCCATTGTCTTGCCTTTTGTATTTCGCTCCAGCCTTTCATGTAAGATGCGTAGTTTAGATAGAAGTCTTTGAGTGAACGGATCTTATTGGCGGCCAGAAGATACTGTTTATGCGCCAATTCAAAGACTTCAGCCGATTCAGCGAAACTTTGCAGTTTGCCCTGGATTCTTGCCAACCGCCAGTGACTCTCAGCAGCGCGACTGGGGAGATCGGCTTTTTCGTACGTTTCGACCGCTCGTTTGAAAGCCTCCAATAGCTTGTCAAGAACCTCACTGGAGCCAGTCATTAGGTGAAGTTGGCCAAGAATTCTGCCATAGTCAGAGTAGTACGTTCCCAGCGTAGCATATTGCCCTTGACTTAAGGATCCAGACCTCAGGCAAAGATCTATGCAGCTTTCTGCGCTTCTTACTGCGTCTTCCAGAAGCCTTGCTCTTCGTGCTATCACGCCACCTGCTTTTGCCAGTTCAGCCTGTACCAGAGCCAGATAGCTGTGATATACGCCGCGATTCCAGAAATAATATGGCATTGCCTCCTCCAAAGCTTTAATATTCTCTTCTCTGTGCCGCAACGACTTCTCAAGAAGCCCCTTCCTCGTGTTCGCGTCCGTCTCCATGGTTGACAGGAAATAGAGAGATTTGCTGAGTGAGTGAAGGATAAGCCACACAGCGTCCACAGAACCTGAGCGTCGGGCATGCTCCAAGCCTTTTTCAGCAACATCGATTGATTTCCTGAGTAGAATACGTCTCTTTTTCAGGCTGGTCTCAGCAGATTTTGCCAAAACACTGTAATTCTCAGCGTACCAGTAGTAACTCCGCGCGACCTCTTGATTATTGGAAATTGATTGGAAGCTACTTATAGCATCTTGACTGTACCTTTCACACCTTTTTGATTCTTCCCTCACCTTTTCTGGGTCTTCTTCTGCAATCATTTTCCATGCCATCCGATGCGCCAGTAGATAGGATGCTCGCCCGATCAAGTAGTTGTCCCTCGTACTCATTCCGCACTCCAGGGCTTTCTCGAAATATCCGGCCGCTAAATCCGGGTGGTCTGTTAGGTCCACGATGGCGGATCCTGCCCAGATGCTTGACATTCCTAGAAGGAATTGGTCGCCAATCTCCTCAGAAAACTCCACAGCCTTTCTTGAATAGCTTAGAGCTTTCCTAGCAAATTTGCTCTTTTTTTCTAGTTCCAGCCCGCGCGCTGCAGTGTGGCAATAAATGCTTGCTGTGTAGTAGGCTCTTGCAAGCTCATGTTTTTCTCCCAGCTTTGAAAGTATACATATAGCTTTGTCCCCATAGCCTAGTGCCTTCCTCAATGTTTCTTGCCGTGTCTGTCTATTCCACTCAAGACTCAACCGGTCGGCTAGGAATGTATTAAGTCTGTTGTATGCCATTCCCAAGCTGAGGCGATCGCCCGTGCTTTTGTACAACTTTAGGGCTTCGTTCTCGAGTTTCCAACACTCGTCCAGCAACTTTCTCCGGGAAGCGGAATCCGGGCTAAGCCAAGACCTAATATATGAGGCAGCAGCCCTACATTGATACATTCTCGCTAGTTCTTCTGGTTTTTCAGCTTTACCGAAGAGCTTAGCAGCTTTGCTATACGAATTGAAAGCTTGAAACATGTAGTTCTTAAACTCTTGCAGATTCCTTGCTTGTGTGGAGGCTCGATGATAGCAGAAGCCAATTTGCTCCTGAATTTTCGCGGTCTCAGAAAGGTCGTTTCGTTCAAGTACAACGGCTAAGGCTTTTTCATAGCGCTCTACGGAAGCAACCCAATCATATTTTTTCTCTTGCTTCTTTCCCTCGCTTACAAGAAGTTTATAGTCTCGACTTCTGGGCAATGGGCTCACTATATACTACCTCATAGCAACGCACTCAAATAGCTTTCTTGAAATGCATGCAATTGAACGAATAGGGCTCTGCTACTTTCGCATTCGATTAGCTTTTGTTTGAAAAAAGAGGAAAAATGGAGAAAGCCCTTCCTTCTTCAATTCCGGTCATCAGCGTGTAATTGCTAGCATCCCTTGTGGTGGCTGCTGTTTATCACCCAAAGATCCGCAATGGTCTCGTGTCCAGGTACAGTGCAAGTCTTTTGGATTATTGCCTTAAGTACATCATGGCGCGTGAGCCCATCAGGGCTCTTAATATTGTAACACTCTTTATCCAGCTCATCAAACTCAAATATGATGTCATAGCGTCTATTCTCATCACTTACACGTGATTTGCTTTTGTCCACAACATGTGCCCAAACTACTGGTTCTATCCTTGAAATTTGCTTCGCAACATCAATAATGTCTCGGTTTGGAATCAGTCCGGATTGGAGTTTAACGCCTCCGAAGCCGTGACTTGTCATAAAATCACGTATTTTATTGGTGTTTGTGGCTGAATTTAAGTTTTTTGTAGAAATGAGGAATTCGACAAAAAGCAAGCAGAAAAATGACGCAGTCAAGAAAAAAGATCCGTTAGCTTGAGGCTTTATGACACGAAACGTCACCTTGCTGAAGCATTTTCTCAATGCTTTTGCGATATTGGAGATGGTTTCGCGTACGCTGGGAAGCAAGAGGATTTAAGTAGCAGAGTTGAATTTTGCTCATGAAACTCGAAAGAGAATTCTACTCCAGAGACACAAAAGAAGTCGCCAGAGGGATTCTAGGGAAAGTTCTTGTTCACAAAACTGAAGAAGGAACTCTGAGGGGAAAAATAGTTGAAGTCGAAGCATACCTCGGACTTGATGACCCTGGGGCGATAGGATTCAGAAGAGTGAGAAATATCCCTCAAGCATTGCTAATGCCAGCGGGTTTTGCATTCGTTTATTTCACTTACGGAAACCATTGGATGTTAAACATAAACGCAAAAACAGGTAAACTGGGAGCCGTGCTGATAAGGGCGTTAGAACCTCTAGAAGGAATAGAAATCATGAAAAGGAAAAGAGGAATCAGCGATACAGGGAATCTCACGAACGGACCGGGAAAGCTAACAAAAGCATTTGGAATAGATAAAAGACATAACGGACTAGACCTGACAAAAGACAGGCTATTCATAGAAGACTCATCACGTGAAAGAGTAGAAGTTCTAAAGTCAAATAGAATAGGGCTCTCAAAAGGCAAGAGCAAAATGCTGAGATTCTACATCAGAAACAATAGGTTTGTTTCCAAATCCAAATAGCACGCGCGCTTGCTAGATCTTGCGTAGCTCATAGTCTTTGTTGCCTACGCCATAATCTGACGCATAATCGATGTATCTCATGCTGGATTTTCTGGCTTCGAGTTCAGGCTCCACTTTCTGCAGCAAATCTAATCCGAAACAGTCCAAACTTACAGGGTCAGCTCCAGCAATCATTACTCCCAATTCAGCGGGGCATCCTCCATGCCTGCACTCTTGAGCCTTAACCATAGTTTGCACTGCATCTACAATGAACAGATTCGTAGGAACGGCGGCATTCACTTCTGCAATGCCCTTCTGGATATTCTTCAGTTTCGTGTGCATCAGAATCCTGTCTAATCTACTCAGATAACCAAACTGATTCTTCAATGCGCCGCTCAAACCGCATGTGTTATGAACTTTCAGAACCGGAACTGAGATGACAAAATCGCAAGACAGAGGAATCGCTGACACTTTAATTCTGTAGCCTCGCTTGCTCTTTATGTTTTTCATCGACTCCGAGTACAAATTTACCAAGCTAATGTTGTAATTCTCGCAGATTTCTCTCAGCGGCGTATTTCTCAAGATTTTGTCTGATCTTCCTGCATCCACGGCAGGCCCATCACCTACAACTATCTCGCGACCCGAAAGCCAACTAAAGAGAGTATCAAGTACTTCTGAGTGTGTGGTCGTAGGGTAAGGTTCAGATGACACTATGTTGGGTTTAACGAAAATTCTCTTTGCATTCTCCAACTGCTCCTTGAATATCTTCAATATCTTGGCTACGAAATCCCTGCGATTGCACGTCTCGCAATAGTAAACCACGCTCACGTATCTCGTCCCTCAATTTTACTACGCGCTCGTACAAAAAGAGCTTTTTCATATACGAACATACACCAAAAGCGCGTGCGTCACAAAAATAATAAATGCGAAAGCCCAAATTCACAGTACAAGGTGTGTCAAAAAATGAAAGATAAGAAGACCATAGCTCTTCTGAAAGAGATACTTGAGTCATTTGGACCAGCAGGGTTCGAACGCGAAACAGCTAAAATAATCAAGAAAGCTGTCAAGAGCTATGCCGACGAAGTTACCGCCGACAAGCTTGGCTCAGTCATCTTCAGCCACAAAGGAACAGCAGAGAGACCGAGGGTTTTGCTTGCAGGACATATCGACGAGGTCGGCTTTGTTGTTTCGAGTATAGATGGGGAAACAGGTTTCCTGACTTTCACCCAACTAGGCGGATGGTGGGACCAAGTGCTCCTGTCGCAACGTGTGACTGTTAGAACCGAAAAAGGAGACGTTCAAGGTGTTATATCAGCCAAACCACCACACTTGCTGCCTCCTGAAGAGCAGAAGAAGGTCGTTGAGAAGAAAATGATGCACATTGACATCGGCGCAACAAGCAAGAAAGAGGCAGAAGAAATGGGCGTTAAAATAGGAGACCCAATAGTTCCAACGTCGCCATTTTCAATGATAAGGAATGGCAAACTAGGAATGGGAAAGGCCTTCGATGACAGAATAGGAGCTTTCATCGCAATGGAAGTTGTGCGCAAGCTAGCCGAAGAAAAGATCAAACATCCAAACGTTGTTTATGGGGCTGCTACAGTGCAGGAAGAAGTCGGAGCTAGGGGGGCAGCAACAGTCACGCATATTGTCGATCCAGATGTGGCCGTAGTGCTCGAGGTTGACATCTCTGGCGACGTGCCTGGAGTCAAGTCAAGCGAGGCGCCCACAAGAATGGGAAAAGGTCCATCAATATTGACGTTTGACAGCTCTATGATTCCGAACCAACCTCTCAAGCAGTTCGTCATCGATACTGCCAAGAGGTTGAAAATTCCGTATCAGCTTTCCTTAGTGGCAGCAGGTGGGACTGACGCTAGCAGAATACACATGAGCAGAGCCGGATGCCCAAGCATAGTAATAGGTGTACCAACTAGGCACATACACTCTCACGTTGGCATACTGAGTTTCGAAGATGTAGACAACGCAATAAAGCTAACGCTTGAACTGGTGAAACGCTTCGACAAGAAGACCGTTGACAGTTTCACCGCATTCTGAGCAACAAATCCAAGGCACGCGTGCGTAGTACCTCAACGTCATCGTCCCCTTGGAACTGTTTTCAGAAATCTGTGCTCGCTAGGGACCGCAAAAAGGGATAAATCTCGAGACAACGAATACTCATGTTGCAGAAGAGGACGCATGCAACATGAAACTAGCATTGTTTTTGCTTGTCGTCTCAATGCTTTCAATCAACCTTTTGTTTCCACAGAAAACGGACATAGTCCAGACTGTAGCCTCTCCAGAAATATTCCAAGGTGACTTGATACTCACAGGGAACAACGTCACTATAATTGAGGGACAATTCAACATCGATGGAAGCATAATTGTAGAGGAAAACGCCACGCTCGTTCTCAGGAATGCCGCTGTGAATTTCGCTCTAACTCACCATGCGCAATTCAATATGAGCCTCCGGAACCCATCTTTTGGCAACCCTCGTCTCTTAGTTGAGAATGCTTCAGTAGACTCGAACAACTACTACATGACCATCAATCTCTTTGAAAACAGCTCAGCCGGGTTGAATGGGCTCACGCTTGGAAGTGACCTAACAATTCCCTACCCTTACATTCTGCTATATGGGGAATCTTTTGCTACAATACGAAACTCGACAGTCACTTACATCCCTGCCATGGGAAACTCGGAACTGGTCGCATCAAACTCCTCAATTGCCACAATAGGCGGATATGACAATGCAAATGTTGTGCTTACCAACTGCGAAGTTGATTCCATAACTGCAGGAGACCAAGCTAACTTGACGTGTAAAGACTGCACATTCAACGTAGATGCTCAAATACTAGCTACGAATTTGAACTACTCTATTGACGGACTAGTACCCGGTTTCTTCAAATACTGGAGCTTCACAACCAACTGCACAGTTCAAGAAACAACAATTCCTCACCTCACGGTAGCAGACACGCAAGTCGGAAACTGGAGCTTCATTTCAAAAGGAAACTCTAGCGCAACAATTTCAAAGTCGGAGACACGCACTCTAAGATTCCTCGAGTCCTCACATGGGCAACTATCCAAAGTAACAGCTGGATGGATAATCTCACACGACAACGCGACAGCAGATGTCTACGATTCAATTGCAGACTGGGTATTCGCATACAACAGTTCCAAAATCTGGCTCGCAAACACTACTAGCCAAAACTACTGCATAGCCTACGATGAATCAGAAATCGATTTCAACTGGCATTTAGACATATTCATTAAAGACTCGATTAACCAGCCCGTTAGCCTAGCAAACGTCACAGCCACCTATCCAAACGCAACACTTGCGGGATCGAGACTAACCGATGGGATCGGACACGCAAGGCTCACCCTCTTGGAGAGAATCAGAAACGCTAAAGGCCAATACTTTGTTGGCAACTATACAATCAAAGCGACCTACGAAATCTACTCAAACTCCACGACAGTAGACATTTATGGAAACCAAGAACTGGAACTAGTGTTTGCAGGACTGCAAATCCCAGAGCAACCATCAATCTTAGTTCTGCCAATATTCATATTGATAACGCTTGTCGCAGTCACGGTTTGCAGGAAGGATCGTCCGAGATCGCGCGTGCAGCATGTTCTGAGGTAGCAAACGATTTATTCTGCCGAGGATTACCGGGATTGGCGACTATGAATGTGTGTTCTGTTCTTTGTTTTTATGCTTGGGGCTATTGCCGTGGTGCCTATTCATTTTTTGTCAGTTGAGCATTTGAAACTTCAGGA
>Ga0209253_10002933_pt1 | contig 15059 bp, 12 predicted proteins | sample FrelakmetBRP12BR_FD_187145 | JGI IMG/M metagenome (GOLD analysis project Ga0209253, IMG submission 187145) | Freshwater lake sediment microbial communities from the University of Notre Dame, USA, for methane emissions studies - BRP12 BR (SPAdes)... | ecosystem: Environmental > Aquatic >...
CATGGATTAACAACCCATGGAATGAAAGCTTTTCATTATCTAGGCCCATATCTAGCACAAAAGGGATGGACTACCTTAGCTATTGATTTACCTGGATTTGGGCATTGGAATGACCAAGGGCATATGGGAGAGAAACAACATTGGGCAATGGGGTGCGTTGCTATGTCCAAATTTGTGAAACTATGCAATACATATGTTAATTTCCATGAAGAGAAGATAATCCTCTTGGGTAGCAGTCTTGGTGGGGCGATTTGTTTGAAATATCTGATGGATCATGTGAATGATAACGAAAATCTAATTGATGGCATGGTCCTATTAGCCCCTTTAGTGGATTTCAAACTCCCATTAATCCTTTACTTGATCCTATCATTAGTTTTGGCAGTGAATCCAGAAAAACGGGTCAAAATAGCACAATTTGACTCAAAAGGAAAAAGTCATGATTGCAATTCTATAATTTTCAAGGAAGATCCATTCCAGCTTACAGATATCTCCTTAGGATACTTCTTTGAAGCGTTTAAGTGTATCAAATCGATGAAAAAGTGGTATACTACTCCCTGGCTGGAAGACCTCCCTACCTGTGTTATTTCAGCAGGTTTAGATACTTTGGTCAATCCCGTTCATATCAAGCAGTTTTTTATGAAATTACCTGCCGTTAATTACTCTCAACACATTCATTATGAAAATGCGTATCATTACCTTTTATATGAAAACATTCGAGATGATTTGTTTGATAAAATTGAACAATTTTTGACAAAGATCCCTAAACGGAGGATTAAAAATGAATAGGGAAACCGCGTGTGTAATTTCACCAGCATTTATTAAGATTTGTTGTGTAGGCACGATAGTGACATGGAGTTGTATATTGATTGTTGGGGTATTACTTGCGCAATTGGATCCTTCTGGTCCCAACTTTGATCCCGCTGGATTCAATCCCCTAATTGATTACCTTAGCAACATGGGATCTATTCATTATACTCCTTTTCCCTTTATTTTCAATTTTGGGATTACATTTATAGCTTTATTAATGATTCCGGTGACATTTTATCTAAAAAAATTGATGATAGGAGATAATTCATGTGTGATACGAAAGATTTTGGCTCTGCTTTTTACCGTTTTAATGGTGACAGGATTCATTTTTCTTATATTAGTAGGATGGATCAATCAAGAACTAAGTAAAACATGGGAACAACAATTCAGCTACCCCTTAAACGCGTGTAACTGGCATTTTACACTAGCCAGTATTTCATTTTCTTGTATAATTCTAGGTGGGGGCGTGTTTACATTATTCTCGTTGATATTTTTAAATTTTTTACGAGAGAAACTTTTGATCCAGAATCCTATTCGAGGAAAAATATTACTTGTAGTTAATTACTTTATTCTCACACCTATTTTTTTGACATTGTTCACCTCATGTCCATTGTTACATAGTGAAGATCTTTTTTGGAAGACTTTACCAATATGGAAGTGGGCTACCTTCTGGGAATGGTTATTTGCAATTTCAATGACAATTGGTATGTTTTTTGTGTGTATTTCCCTTTTTAGACCTCTTAATGCGAAATTACGAAAGCCTTAAAAAAAACTATTAAATTTTCACCGAATCTAAAAAATTAGCCAGTTGTAGTTCACACAAATCGACAAAAATGGCTTTAAATGGAATAAACTTAACAACCATGGTGAAAATAATGATCCCAAATGAATAAGCGAAAATGTGCCATAATTGGATGCTCTGGGATGGCGGGACAACAATTCATAGAAACCCTCCAAAACCACCCATGGTTTGAAATTTCGGGATTATTTGGCAGTACACGGACTGGAAAATCTTATAAAGACATTTTACGTTATAGTGATCTTAATTTCGAAAAAAAAATTGAGGATATGCAAGTAGAAAAAATGGATGAGTTTAAAGCAGATGAGTATGATGTTGCGTTCTCTGCTGTTCCTTCGGATGTTGCTGCAGAAATAGAATCTTCTATTGCTCTACACCTACCCGTCATTTCTACTGCATCTTATTATCGGTATTTTGATGATGTACCGATTTTCCTCCCAATTGTAAATGCCACACATTCTGAACTGTTAAAGATCCAGCAACAAAACCGTAAATGGAATGGATTTATCTGTCCTGGACCAAACTGCACAACCGTGGGATTATCTATTAGTCTGTATCCGATTTTTCGGAAATTTGGACTCAGCTCTGTGCATATGGTTTCCATGCAAGCTGTGAGTGGAGCAGGCTATGATGGAGTTACCTCCTACGAAATATTGGGAAACGTTATCCCTCATATTCCCAAAGAAGAAGAAAAAGTCCGAAAGGAATTAAAAAAGATTTTTGCTTCTTATGAGAATGGAAAGTTGCATATTCCTGATATTCCCATTGAAGCGAAATGTAATCGGGTTCCCGTTCTCAACGGTCATACCCAAAGTGTTTTCTTTCAAACTACATCAGAAACAACGATTGAAGAAATCCAAATCGAACTTCGCCAGTTTAAAAGTGAAACGAGTGAATATGAATTACCTAATTGTCCCAAAAATCCTATTAAATTCTATACCGATGAGGATAAATTCCGACCACAACCCCGTCTCGATTTAAAATCCCCAAAAAATGGAATGATAACGTTTGTTGGGGGATTAGAATCTACCGTTTTCCCAAATGGATTTAAAATGACTGTATTATCCCACAATACAGAAATCGGTGCTGGACGAGGGGGGGTCTTAAGTGCTGAATATCTAATGAAAAAAGGACTGATCTAAAACACGGTAACAAAGGCATGGTATAAATAATGGCAAATAGAATCGAATTATTGAAAAATACATTTACTGCGCTTATCTCTCCGATGGATGCGGATGGTGATTTGGATAAGCAAAGGTATCGAACATTTATCCGCTCCCAAATTGATGCGGGATGTGGCTTAGTTCCGTGCGGAACTACTGGAGAATCTGCCACTATGTCTCATCAAGAGCATGAATCCGTAATTCGGTGGTGTGTGGATGAAGCACAAAAATCATCCAAGAAACCATTTGTTCTTGCAGGGGCTGGTTCTAACTCTACTCGAGAAGCTGTTAGCCTTTCCATTCATGCGGAATTGATGGGAGCAGACGGTATTTTAAGTGTTACCCCGTATTATAATAAACCCACGCAAGAAGGATTAATTGAGCACTATTCGGCAATAGCAAGAGCCGTAGACATTCCGATTGTAATATATAACGTTCCAGGACGAACTGGTTGCAATATTTTACCCGAAACAGTTGTAAAATTAGCTGAAAAATTTGAAAATATTGCGGGATACAAAGCTGCAAGCGGTAATCTGGATCAGGAAAAAAAAGTTATCGAATTGACTCCCAAAAACTTTGTGGTGATGAGTGGGGATGATGGAAAAACCTATGAGATCATGAAAATGGGAGGTAAAGGCGTTATTAGTGTTGCTTCGAACATTATTCCAAAGCAAATGGTTGAATTTACAAAATTAATGGAAGCAGGAAAATGGGAACAGGCAGCAAAAGTGAATACTAAACTCCAACCCTTGTTCAATGTGCTATTTGTCGAAACAAATCCTGGTCCTGTTAAATTCGTTGCTGAATTGATGGGAATTATGGATAAAACCATGCGATTGCCCTTAGTACCCCCAACAAAGCAATCCCAAACTACAATACGAAAAGTATTGAGGGATCTTGAGCTGATAAAATGAATCATAAAAATATAAACGTTGGTTTAATTGGAGCTGGTGGGAAAATGGGAAAAATTCTCATTTCCCTCATCGAAGAACATTCTGATATTCATCTTGTTGCTGCGTTTGAACATTCTGAATTCAAAGACATCGATAAATATTTAAATATTCAGTCAAATCCAGGAATAAAATATCAATCCCTGACAAATCTGGAAGAAGAATTATCTAAAACTAATATTGATGTATTTATCGATTTTTCCAATCCAGATTGTACAACTAAATGGGCTCCGATCATTCTAAGTAAAAAAATCCCCATTGTGATTGCTACAACCGGTTTATCCGATCAATTTTGGAAAGAAATTGAGAAATTGGTAAAACAACAAAAAACATCTGCATTGATGTCTACCAATATGGCATTTGGGATGAACTTATTCATCAAAATCGCTAAAGATATTGCATCCTATATTCCAAATTGGGATATTGAAATTATCGAAACCCATCATCACCATAAGTCGGATTCTCCCAGTGGAACAGCTTTGACCTTAGCAAATGAACTAAAACAAAGCATCACACAAGAATCTGGAGAAATATTCACTTTCGGAAGGGGAAAGGGAAGGTATCCAAGAAAGATAGGAAACAAGGAAATTGGGATTCATGCTGTTCGAGCGGGAGATATCGTGGGAGAACACACGGTTATTTTCGCTGGTTCAGGAGAAAGACTTGAATTCACGCACCGAGCACATTCACGGGTTTGTTTTGGTGAAGGTGCATTAAATGCTGCCCGGTTCTTAGCAAAAAATAAAAGCACCGGGATATTGTATCGTATTTCAGATGTTCTTGCGAGTGCTGGGAGAAATTAAGATGAATTACACCCAATGGCTAAAATATAAAGACTTAGAATATAGGAATGGAGTTTTATTTTTTGGAGAACATTCTATTGCCGAACTTGGAAAACAGTATGGTACACCTTCATTTATCATAAATGAATCTACGATTCGGAAACGTTACGAACAGCTCCAATCCATTTTGCGTAATGCATATCCTAACATTAAAATCCACTATGCTGTAAAAGCAAATAATAATCTGCGTGTGTTACGATTATTGGATTCATTAGGTGCACATTTCGATGTTGTATCCTCAGGCGAAATTTTTTTATGTAAAGCTGCAGGCATCAAACCAAATCGAATTTTGCAAACCAGCAATAACTGGACAGATGAGGAACTCGAATATGCACTACAAAATCAAGTATCGATCAATTTAGATGCGCCTTCTCAAGTGCAACGCCTAAAGCAAATCGTGGATAAGAAAAATTACCAAAAACCTGTACTCTCATTTCGAGTAAATCCAATTTTCGGAGCGGGTCATCATTCTCACACAATAACCGCCGGAGAGCACGTAAAATTTGGGATATTAGAAGATGCTATAGTTGACGCCTATAAAAATGCTATCAAAGCTGGATTCACACGCTTTGGAGTCCATATTCATATTGGTTCTGGTATTTTAAATGTAGAGGATTTCGAAAAAGCAGTGGAAAAGTATTTCACAATTATCCAAAAAATCAAATTGGAGCTTGCCATTACATTTGAATTCATTGATTTTGGAGGCGGTATAGGCATTCCTTATAAGCCCGATCAAGAACCATTAGAAATCCAAGCGTATGCGAATTTAATCCAATCCTATATTGCTAAATATGCAAAACTCATGGAATTAGGGACTCCTATACTAGTATTCGAACCTGGCAGGTTTTTGGTTGCGGAATCTTGTGTCATCGTTTCGAAAATCAATACAATCAAGAAGAGGGCTAATAAAACCTTTATCGGGTGTGATACGGGATTTAACACATTGATCCGTCCCGCATTCTATGGTTCATACCATCACATTATTCCTACTCAGCAAATTTCAGCTCAGACGAAAAATCCAGTTGATATTGTGGGACAAATCTGCGAATCAGGGGATGTTCTAGCTAAAGATAGACAATTTTTTGAAGTGCAGGAAGGAGACTATCTCTGTATCCTTGATGCAGGAGCCTATGGATACTCCATGTCTTCGAATTATAACGCCCGACCAAGAGCAATGGAAGTATGGATAAATGGAAAGAACACGCCAGAAATTGTGAGAACTAGGGAGACATTAACATCACTTCTCGATAATCAAATCCTATCCACAGAAAAAGCCGATGAATTCCTCAATATTCCTTTTATTAAGATGCATGGAACGGGTAATGACTATGTGTATTTGGATTATTTCAAATATTCCTATCCAAATTTGGATTACTCTGATTTGGCAAAAAAAATCAGTCATCGAAGATTTGGATTAGGAGGAGATGGACTGGTCCTAATATTACCCGAAATGAATTATTCTATACGTATGCGAATGTATAACGCAGACGGTTCGGAAGCGGAAATGTGTGGTAATGCAATACGTTGCATTGGGGGATATTGCTATAACCAAGGGTATGTTTCAACATCGGAATTTAATGTCCATACGAAATCAGGAATCAGGAAAATAACCATTTTGAGTCCCAATCAGATTCGAGTAAATATGGGAAAACCGATTTTGGAGGGATTAAAAATTCCAACAATTATTGATAAAACTCCAATAATTGATCATAAAATTACTGTAAAAGACTTTACGGGGGAATTCACTGCTGTTTCAATAGGAAATCCCCATGCAGTATACTTTCTGAAGGATATTGCATCATTAGATTTAGAAAAAATTGGACCCCTTCTAGAAACGCATTATTATTTTCCAGAACATGTGAATTCGGAATTTGTGGAAGTATTGAGTCGAACGGAAGCCAATTTCCGCGTATGGGAAAGGGGATCGGGAGAAACTTGGGCATGCGGTACTGGAGTTTCTGCAGCCCTTGTTGCGGGAGTTCTAAAAGGACTCTTTGAGAAAAAAGTTCTTTTTCATTTAAAAGGAGGTGACCTTACACTCGAAACCAATAATGACTTGACCGAGGTTTGGAAAACCGGACCTTGGGAATTTATTGGGGAAGGAGTGTTTAGGTACACTACACAAAAAAAACAATTAAAAACAAAATTATAACTCAAATAGAAAATAAAAAAATGACGACTAAATTAAAAGTAATGAAAATCGGCGGATCTTGTCTATCTTCTGTGCACTCTTTTGAACAAATTGTAAAAATAATAAACCAAACTCCTTCTTCCATGGTGTTTGTGTTTTCTGCATTTAAGGGAATTACCGATCAGTTGATCGAGACAATAGATTTTGCCTGTGAGGGAGAAACGCATAAATATAGCGAAAAATTGAAAACTATTGAATCAGTTCACTCCGAAATTATTGACGGTTTATTTGGGGAATATCCCATAATCTTCAATGAAATGCGTATGATGCTTCAGGAAGTGATCGGAAAATTAATTCATCTTTTGGAGGAATTGAAGGAATTTGGGTGGAGTCCGTATTTTAAAGACTCAATTATGGCTTTTGGAGAAAAATTAAGCACTGCTATAATTTCGAAATATCTTACACTAAAGCAAATCGAACATACTGTTTATCGTGGAGAAGATTTAATCATCACTAATGATCAATTTGGGGATGCGGTCGCTAATCTTCAATTGACTCAAAAACGGATTGAACGGGATTTATTACCGAAATTGACAGTTAATCATTATAAACGTATAGTCTGTGTCGAAGGTTTTATCGGAAGAAACATATCTGGATTAACCACAACATTAGGTCGGGGTGGTACAGATTATACCGCTGCAATTATCGCACGTTCCTTAGCGGTGTCAGGAAAATTTGCATCGGTTTCTTTAGTGTTATGGAAAGATGTAGCAGGAATTTTTTCAGCGGATCCGAAAATAGTTCAAAACGCAAAGCATATCGAGAATATAAGTTATGATATGGCTAAAGAACTAAGCTTTTTCGGGGCAAAAATTCTTCACCCGAAGTGTATATCCATTATTGAACCCTATAATATTCCCGTATACATAAAAAAATTTCCTGGGGATGAATATGATGACAAAACCGATGAAACAAGTAAAATTGAGGAAACTGGAACACGAATTAGCTCAAAAGAAAGCGAAAAGAGTATTTACTCTGTAAGTATCATTGAGGAAGTTTTTATTGTATCGGTTACATCAGAAACATTTGTAAATGTACCGGGAATTTTAGGGGAAATTTTTTCGAAATTAGGGGAAGAATATATTAGTGTTAATGTTGTTACTCAGTCCAGCTCGGAGATCAACACATCATTTGTCATTTCTAAAGAAGAGGGTCCTGAAGCGCTAAAAATCCTGAAATCCAATCCAAAATTTGATGAATGGTTTAAGATTAAAATGGAATTAGTGGGTATTGTTGCAATTATTGGAAAAGATATTGCCATTTCTAAAAACCAAATTAAGATCTATCAAGCTCTGAACAATGTAGGAATTAACCCCATAGCTGTAGCACAAGCAAGTGATGCTCTTAATATTTCTATAATCGTGCAAAAAGACGAAGTGGCTAAAGCAGCAAATGCAATCAACGAAGCATTCTTTAATCATGCCAAAAAAAGTGATAAAAAATAAATGGTGCACATAAACGAGCATTATCTCAAATTGGAATCTCGATACTTATTTTCTCAAATTGCAGAGAAGACCCGAGAATACCAAAATGCCAATCCTGATAAACGGATTATCCGATTTGGAATCGGAGATACCACTCAACCCCTCCCTCCTTCCATTATTAAAGCTTTTCATGTCGGTGTCGAAGAGATGGGAGTTGCATCCAGTTACAAAGGATACGGTCCCGAACAAGGATATTTGTTTTTGCGAGAACTAATCTCAACACACGACTACAAAGCCCGTGGAGCAGACATCTCTCCTAATGAAATATTCATTAGTGACGGAGCAAAATGTGATACGGGGAATATCTTGGATATTTTTGGGAAAAACACAGTAGCAATTACCAACCCCGCCTATCCAGTCTATGTGGACACAAATGTAATGGCTGGTACTACCGGAAAATTACTTGCTAATGGACAGTATGAAGGTCTTGTGTATCTTTCTGCGAATGAATCCAATGAATTTTGCCCGACTCCTCCCTCAGAACATCTCGATATCATCTATTTATGCTCTCCGAATAATCCGACGGGTGTTTCATTTACAAAAAAGCAGCTTAAGGAATGGGTGGATTATGCTTTAAAGCATAACTCGATTCTTTTTTTTGATGCTGCCTATGAAAGGTACATTCAGGATTCCTCAATTCCTCACTCGATCTATGAGATCCCTAATGCGAAACAAGTTGCTATCGAATTTCGGAGTTTTTCTAAAACTGCGGGATTTACCGGCACCCGTTGTGCATTCACGGTTGTTCCTCTCGAATTAAAAGGTTTCGATAATCGTGGAAATTCCGTATCTATTCATCAATTATGGAATCGCCGGCATTCCACGAAATTCAATGGGGTATCATATCCCGTTCAATGTGCAGCCGCAGCCATATATGCTCAGCAAGGAAAAGAGGAAGTAAATGGATTGATCGAATATTATCGTTATAATGCCGAATTAATAAAAGACACCCTTCAAAAAATCGGATTCCGATTTTGGGGAGGGAAGAACTCTCCCTATATTTGGGTAAAAACTCCTCAGAATCTCACATCATGGCAATTCTTTGATTATCTGTTGAGTAATTTGCAGATTGTCATTACTCCAGGCGTTGGTTTCGGATCTGCCGGTGAAAATTTCTTTCGAATAACCAGTTTTGGTCTGCATGAAGATACACAACTTGCAGTAAAACGGATGCTAAGCTGGAATTGGCATCACAAAATATGATTTGGAATGCGATTCTCACCAAGATAAAATTATATATAGAATTAAAACTGTCTTGAATCTAATGGTGATAAAAGAAAGCCCTCGCTTGATAGGAGTGGATATTTTTAGAGGAGCTTTAATTTGGATGCTGTTGTTTTTACACAATTTAAGCTCGTATCGAGGGGATCTTGATTCTCTCGGAGGTAACATGAGCAATCCCATAGTAAGTTCTATTGGAAAATTCCTTGGTTTGTGGGGAAGTTTTTTTTTTATTATCACGGGATTCGCGAACACGATCAGCTTATATCGAAAATATGAAAATCCTGAAGTGAATTCACGAAAAATTATATTCAAAAATCTCATTAAGGTGTTAATACTAATAGGTTTTGATAGAATTAGCGGAATATTAATAGGAAGGGAATCTCGAGGAGGTGGAATATATAACTTCAACGAAGGTCCTATCTATTACAGTATATTTTTAGGGTGGTTAAAAACGGGGATGATTCACACACCTCAGTTATTTTTTATTCTCTATTTCCAAACTGCAGTTACGACTCTTGCGTATGTTCTCTTGATATTGACATTCACAGAGGTGATTCTATTTAAGAAACGTCCAAAGAACCATAGATATCGCAATATGTTCATTCTAACATCGATCTCGATTTTTATTTTTATAATATCTCCATTTGTAATTCAATTATTACGTCCTATGTGGGTGGATGCTTTGATCAATAACAATATCGGAAGAATTCTAATATTTGGAGTTTTAGTGGGGGATACTCAATCTTTGCTCCCTTATCTCGGATTCGGATTTGTTGGTGCGGTTTTTGGATTAGCGTATGAAATGAGAATTCCTCGAAAACCAGTTGTAATTATCGGTTCGATATTTTCCCTTACGAGTGGTCTCATAGGCATAATTGGATATATTATTTTGGGTGAACCTCCTTATGAGTTTATAATACAAACCTTGCCTGGACGAGCCATGTGGCTTTTAATCGCTATCATGGTTATCCCTATTCTCCTGATTTATTATTTTGAATTCGTTCCTAAATCTCCTTTAAAATTACATAGGTTAAGCCTGAACATACAGCGTTTTGGGAAGGTCTCTTTGTCATTGTATGTAATTGAGGGTGTAGTAGGAGAGAGTCTAATTCTGTTAATTAGTCTTATATTTCCTGATTGGGCATCTAAAATGCAATTTCTGGCTCCGTTTGGTATTATATTAATCATAATCTGGGGGTATCTGCTACGATGGTGGGAAAGAGTGAATTATGTTGGTTCAGCTGAATGGATGATTCAAAAAGCAATTCAATTTTAACTGTCGATATTTATTCGGGAAAAAAGGATGCAACCATCATCCCGTAATACGTAGGGACTTTTCTAACCAATATTGAACTTTTTGCTTTTATATCGGATAGAATACCCTGCAATAATATAAATCCCGTTAATCCACAGCACAAAGCTTTACTTTGGGATGAATTGATTTTTTGCCATAACTCGTAATTCTCATACTCTTGAATCCAGGATTCGATCATCTCATCAAAAAGCTCTGCCTCCTTATACCATCCATATGGACCGTCTTTCAAGTGCGTATGGGCTAAATCTGCACTGATAAGAACCACTATTTTCTTCTCATGCGACCGAATAAATTTCCCAATATGTTTCCCAAAAATGCGGGTGTCTGAAATGAAATCCTCTTCAAAAAAAATACGTCTTTGGGGTTGGGACAAAAATATGTAAGAAATACAGGACAAATCCTTTAAAAACCATAAGGGCACGGCTTCTCCCCATCGCAGAGGGATTGATTCCTTAGGGGAATATGCAGTAATTTTACTAACATTACAATGGTTATCTTTCAAATACTTTACTAGTTCATCTGCAAACTGTAAATCAATTTTGACATCTACCTTATATTCCGTGTATAAACCATCCCATTCGGCTGTACCTCTAGCAGATTCGTTGAAATAAATTCCGTAATCGTAGTTTAATGAAATTCCATGCGGAGATGTTGCTAAAATTACATCCGGATTTACTTCTTTAATAGAATTAGCGATTTTTTTCATTGCTATATTCAATTCAAATCTTCCATCTGAGTGGGAAGAATTTGCATCTAAAACGATTGCTCCATGAGGGGCGATAAAGACTGCCGCAAGGACCATATTATAATTTACTACATAATGAGATAGAAAAAACTATGGATCAAAAAACCTTATTTTAATCCATGTTTTTCTTTGAATGCATCCAAAGAAATAGGAACGGTCTGTTCTAAAATGTCTAATATTGCCTTTGCATACTGGCGAATTTCCCATTGAGCTTCGGGTGTAATGCGTAACTTCACAAAATGGAGTAAATTCCGGAGGTTAACAGTCGCATAAAACTCCGTGTACATGTTTTGTGGTAATACCATTCGTGCGTGCTCCCGTGCTATACCCATTTCTAATAAATTATTATAGGTGGTTAATGCAAGTTCCCCATGTCTCTTCACCGTGTTACGAGCAATATCATTATTGATCTCATCGGAAAACACCGATCCTTGCTTATTATCCAAATCTTGTTTTCGAAAACGTTCGGGAATATAAAATACGATATTTTTACTGGTATATCTACGACTTATTTCATTATAAGACCATGTTCGGTGGCGGAACCATTGATTTCGGATAAACATGGGACATGAGACATGGAACTTGAATACAATATGTTCAAAAGGGCTCATATGATCGTGTAACATTAAATATCGGATAAGACGAGTGTCCTCCTCATCAGTTTTTCTCCCTTGACCAAATGAAACGCGTGCGCTACTAACAACTGACCAGTCATCTCCGATATACTCGACTAATCGTAAAAAGCTCAACCCATCTTCGAGCACATCTATGGGTTCTTTCAAGTGAGATGGATCCATTACTTCAATATTCAGTCATCCATAGTTTTTTCTTTTTTGGTTAAGGTGAAAATAACGAAAAAATCTCATAAACCACTCAATCAGACAAATAGTTATTTAAGAGCGTTTTTGGTTTACAATTATATACTATCAATAGGTGCATACTTTGAGTCCGAAAGATGAAGAACTAACGATGGGAGTAACAGGCGATCAAGGTGAAATTGTGTTCAAAGTTATAGTAATCGGAGATGGCTCTGTTGGAAAAACTACCCTCTTGAAAAAGTGGGTACACAAAAAATTTGAAACGGAATATATTCCTACAGTCGGAGTTAATATTCTAAAGGAACAAGCTCAAGTGGGAGAAAAGACGGTTAATCTGATGCTGTGGGACATTGCTGGGCAACCTCAATTCTACCTACTACATAAAGTATATTATAACGGGGCAAATGGGGTTATCCTAATGTTCGATCTGACAAACAGTCCATCATTTACTAACATTAACAACTGGTATAACGAAGTTGTGAAGTATGAGTTAGGGAATGTTCCAATTATTCTCGTAGGAAACAAATCCGATTTAAAATCCGAGCGTAAAATTATAGAACCAATGGCTCATAACAAGATGGAACAGATCGGAGTATCAGTATATTATGAAACCTCTGCACTCGATGGAACAAACGTGAAATCTGTCTTCAACAAAATCATTCAATTGATGATGGAACGAAAGAAGTTTAAATAAAAACTGGCTTTCTTCATATTGAAAAATTGTAAAAGTCCCCTCTCTTTCTCTTTTAATAGCATATTCAGTGAATTATTTCACTACAATTGAGCTTACTATGTATTTTTCATTTTCTTTTGTTCGTTGAACCGCAGAGAAAAATAGGCGTGGTCGCAGAACATTTAAATAGAAGGGTAATCATATTCTATATTGTTATATCCCATGATTATGGTTAGATGGAACGTTCCATAATCGGATAAAATATAAAAAACACGAGGGAATATGGATGCAGTCTCTAAAAGTGTCAGCTATTAAATTTGCATTAAAACACGTTGTCGATTGGGCTCTTGTGAATCCAGAGGATCGTATACCCAAAATAGTGAACCTGATTAAAAAAGTCTCATACATAAACAAGAATGACGGTGGTCGTAATAAACGGAATCTTGTATTAAATACTTTCGCTGATCAAGAAACTTTGATGTATAAATGGTTAGTTCGATGGATGAAAGAGATGGATCCAAGAGTCACCCATAAATTCTTCAATAACGTAGCAGTTAATGCAGGATTTGTCGGCAATAGATTAAAATGGCAAACTAGTAATCGAGAGAATTGTAATGTGCCTTTCGCAATATTAATGGATCCCACTTCTCAGTGTAATATTCACTGCATAGGTTGCTGGGCAGCAGAATATGATAAAACGGATAATATGGAATATGAATTACTAGATCGAATCATCCGGGAAGGTAAAAAGCTGGGAACCTTCTTCTACCTATATTCAGGTGGAGAACCTACAATCCGAAAGAAAGATCTATTGAAATTGGCCGAAGTTCATGATGATTGTTTCTTTATGTCATTTACGAACGGAACATTATTAGATGAGAAATTCGCAAAACGATGCGCGGAACTAGGAAACATGAGTTTTGCGATCAGCGTCGAGGGATACGAGGAGGAAACGGATTTCCGGCGAGGCAAGGGAAGCTTCCAAAAAATGATGGAAGGAATGGATAACTTGAAGAAATACGGTGTCCCATTTGGATTTGCCTGCTGTTATCATAGACAGAATATCTATACCGTGGGATCGGAAGAATTTGTCGACTTTCTGATAGATAAAGGCTGTATTTTTGGATGGTATTTTACATATATTCCAATTGGCAAAGATGCCGTCGTGGATTTAATGGTTGAACCTGAGGAACGCGAATGGATGTTCCACCAAATTCGACATATACGAAAAGATCGAAAAATCTTCGTCATCGATTTCTGGAACGATGGAGATTATATACGAGGTTGCATTGCTGGAGGGAAAAATTATCTTCACATTAATGCAAGAGGAGATGTAGAACCATGTGCATTTATTCATTATGCAAGCGTGAATATTCGGAATGTATCATTACTAGAAGCTCTGAAATCTCCAATTTTTAAACAATATCGATGGAACATGCCTTTCAATTCGAATCATCTCCGCCCTTGTCCATTGCTAGATAATCCCGACGAATTGGAGAATATGGTTATCTCAACGGGTGCTTACTCTACTCAAACGCTGGATCATGAAGATGTGAGAGACTTGTGCGCTAAGTGCAGACCCATGGCGAAAAAATGGGCGAAAACTGCTAATCGGCTTTGGCAGACCGATCCCCAAGCGATCAACTACAAAAATATCCAACTTATGAAAAAACAAATCGAAGAAAAAATCAGGAAAAGAGAGAAAAAAGCAGTAGAAGCTGTTTCTGAATAATTTTTTTTTATGTCGGGATTTCTCGGAACTGCATTTCTAATAATTTCTTATATAATCCATCTTGAGCTAATAACTGTTCGTGTGTGCCCTGCTCGATGATCCCTTTTTTATCTTTACTGATAACAATAATTTCATCCGCATTCTTAATAGTTGATAAACGGTGAGCAATAATAATTGTTGTTCTTCCTTTTCGAGCTTTGTCTAAAGCGTCTTGAATTAATGTTTCGGTGTAAGGATCCACCGAACTGGTTGCTTCATCCAAAATCAGCACTCGAGGATCTATGATTAATGCACGTGCAAATGCAATTAGTTGTCT
>Ga0209253_10002934_pt1 | contig 15058 bp, 12 predicted proteins | sample FrelakmetBRP12BR_FD_187145 | JGI IMG/M metagenome (GOLD analysis project Ga0209253, IMG submission 187145) | Freshwater lake sediment microbial communities from the University of Notre Dame, USA, for methane emissions studies - BRP12 BR (SPAdes)... | ecosystem: Environmental > Aquatic >...
ACGCGGCGTTGCTGCATCAGGCTTTCGCCCATTGTGCAATATTCCCTACTGCTGCCACCCGTAGGTGTCTGGCCCGTGTTTCAGTGCCAGTGTGGGGGGCCACCCTCTCAGGCCCCCTACCCGTCGTCGCCTTGGTAGGCCGTTACCCTACCAACTAGCTGATGGGACGCAGGTCCCTCCCAAAGTGGATTGCTCCTTCAGTTGCCAGGCCTCTAACCCTGGTAACCACATGGGGTATTAGCTCCAGTTTCCCGGAGTTATTCCTCTCTTTGGGGTAGGTCACCAACGCGTTACTCACCCATTCGCCACTAGGAAGTCCCCGTATTGCTACAAGGACTCCTCGTTCGACTTGCATGTATTAGGCACGCCGCCAGCGTTTATCCTGAGCCAGGATCAAACTCTCCGCAAAAAATTTATGCATCTTTCGATGCGTAAAGTCTGCGTTTTTGTCGTTATAACGACTGGCTGATTTCCTATCACTCTTCAGTTGTTAAGGTGCCTTCAATCGAGCGGGCGGGATTTTACCACCGCCCCTAGAGCCTGTCAAGGCTTTTTGAGAGACTAAACTGCCGATGTTAAACTCAACATCGGCACGTCAGACTGTGAAGTGTAAACACTTTAGTCTCTGACGCTAGGGCGTCTTTGCTCGTTTGTAAGTGTTCTGCCCTTCCGAGCGAGAACAAGAATGTTCAATTGCGAAGGTTAATTATAAGTCATATACTTAACTTGTCAAGAGGAAAAACAAGACAAATTGTCAGACATTTAACCCTGTTTTGCTGTAACCTAACTCATTTCCTGCCGTCCCATCAAGGCGCGCAGCAATGTGGTCTGGTCGGCATACTCCAGGTCCCCGCCAATTGGCAAACCACGCGCCAGGCGGGTCACTTTAACCCCCAGAACATTGATTTGCTGCTGTATGTACATGGCCGTGGCGTCCCCCTCCATGCTTGGGTTGGTAGCCAGGATCAGTTCACGAATACCTCCTGCCTTAACCCGCTTGACCAAATCTCGGATGGTTAGATCTTCTGGTCCAATCCCCTCTATTGGAGATAATGCCCCGCGCAGGACATGATACCTGCCCTGGAACCCACCAGTACGTTCCATCGCCAGCACGTCCAGGGGCTCTTCTACCACGCACACCAACCCTGGATCACGTTCAGAACTTGCGCAAATCTCGCATTCCGTTCGTCCAGCGCTGGTTACATTGAAGCAGATAGGACAGTCAACTGTGTTCGCTTTAAGCTCATGCAGGGCTTCCGAAAGTCCCCCAGCAATATCTTCCGGTGCATTCAACAGGAAGAATGTTAAACGCGAAGCAGTCTTCGGCCCAATGCCTGGAAGGCGAGAAAATGCATCGATAAGGTTTTGGATCGGGATTGGAAGGATCATACGCGTGCGCTACCCTTGTGTCAGAAAGGCAATCCTCCTGCCAGTGGTCCCATTCTTTCAGACGCCAGGGCACGCGATGCTTCCAGCGCGCCGTTTACCGCCGTTAGCACCAGGTCCTGGATCATCTCAGCATCACCGTCTTTAAATATTTCTGCATCAATGATCACGGACTGGCAGCGCTGGTCACCGGTCATAACCACTTTTATCACACCACCTCCGGCAGAATATTCCACGGTTTCCTGGGCTAGCTGCTCTTGAGCTTGCACCAGTTGTTCCTGCAATTTTTGGATCTGCTGCATCATTCCCATTTGCCCACCCTTTTGGGAGAAACTTGGTCGATATTTAGGCATAATTCGCTCCTGATTTTATTGTATATCCACAATCTCGCCACCCAGGTCACGCAATGCAGATGCTACCAATCCATCACTGTCCACATCCGCGGGTGGGGTGCTCTTCTTCCCTGAAACCAGCTCGGCTTGCACATCGATCTCCATGTCCATAACCTGCTTGAGCACAATCCTGAGCAGCTCAATACTGTCAGGCTTTTCTAGCGTTGTCAAGTAAAAATCGCCGTTAAAACCCAGGGTAAGTACATTACCCTTTATAACGCGTACCTTGTTAGAATTCAACACCCCGGCGAGTTTTGGATTCTGCTCTTTCACTCTGGATATAAGCTGGTCCCACCGGCTGTTTAATCGTTGGTTGGCAGCTGCATCCGCTGAGGATGTTTCAACCTCGCTGGTTTTCCTTACTTCTGGCGACAGCTTTAGGTTTGTAGATTTTTCTTCCACCGAGTTCACCCTTTGGGTTGCCTGTGGTTTATGGGACGAATCCGTTGCGGTCCCACTGCCTCCCGGAGGGTTGTCCAGGGTGATTGCTTCAATAAAAGCCATCTCGATTGGCAATGCAGGCTGCCAATTGCCCCGCATTTCTGTCGCTGCCTGGTTAAATGCCTGGACGACCTCCAGCAGCTCCGTGACCGAGAATGCCTGCGCATGTTGGGCCAGCTGGTTGCGGCTTTCTGGGGTTGCGTCCACCTGGGAGGCATTCCCCATCGCCACCAACAACAGGGCGCGCAAGTATTCCACGATCTGTCTTGCAAACTGGCGTGGATCTGAACCAGAATCCAGGGAGCGGTGGATTATCTCCAAGCCTTGAGAGGATTGGCGTTTAATCACGGCATCGATCACATCGATCACCGCCTGGCTGGTGGCTGTACCCAATATATCCTGTGCCAATTGCAGCGTGATGTTATCACCTGCTGAAGCCAACTGGTCAAGCAAAGAGATGGCATCGCGCATGGAACCAGTCGCCTGGCGGGCAACCAGGCTGAGGGCATCTGAATCCACCTGGATTTTTTCCTCATCAGCCATTGCCTGTAAATTCCCGATGATTTCCTTTACCGGTATGCGCCTAAACTCATGTCGTTGGCAGCGTGAAAGCACCGTGGCGGGGATTTTGTGCACCTCTGTTGTCGCCAGGATGAATATGGCGTGTTGAGGAGGTTCCTCCAGGGTTTTAAGCAGGGCGTTGAAGGCAGCCGAGGATAGCATGTGCACTTCATCGATGATATATACTTTATAGCGCCCCTGGTTGGGTGAAAAATTGATCTTGTCGCGCAGGTCGCGCACATCGTCCACGCTGGTATTGGAAGCTGCATCGATTTCAATCAAGTCCAAAAACCGCCCCTGGTTGACTGCCTGGCAGTGTACACATTGGTTGCACGGGCGGTTTGCCAGGTCTTTTTCAAGACAGTTAACCGCCTTCGCCAGAATGCGCGCTGTGGTAGTCTTGCCCGTGCCGCGCGGACCAGAAAATAGATAGGCATGCGCCACCCGGTCTGCACTGACGGCGTTCCGTAAGGTTTGTACCACGTGCTCCTGCCCGATGACCTGGTTCCAATGGGCTGGTCGCCATTTCCGGTAGAGGGATTGTGACATGTCTAGAGTGTATCAGACTGAATCATATAGGTCAATCTATTCCCGGGCTTGAATGATCATTCACCTGTACAACCCGAGCGCCACAACCTGCCATCGCGAGCCAGTAATACAGTGGCTTCCGTCGGACCCCAGCTACCCCGGCGGTATAAAGCAAGATCGGGGATATTGCTCGTTTCCCAACCATTGGCAATTGAATCGATCAGCTTCCAGGCTGCTTCGATTCCATCCGAGCGGGTGAACAATGAAGCATCTCCACGCAAAGCTTCCAGGATCAGCCTTTCATAGGCATCCGGTAAAAGCCCTGTGAACGAGTCGCGGTAGTGAAAGTCCATATCTACTGAACGCATTTCCTGGTCGGAATCGGGCACTTTGGCTTCAAACATCAGGTGGATACCTTCATCCGGTTGGATGAAAAGGGATAAAATGTTGGGGATAAATTTGTACTCGTCCGGTAGCTGGAACATCAAATGAGGCGGGCGCTGGAATTCAACGATGATCTGGGAAGTTTTATCTGTCAGGCTCTTCCCTGAACGCAGGTAAAATGGCACGTCTTTCCAGCGCCAATTATCGATATAAAGCTTGAGGGCTGCATAGGTTGGCGTTTGGGAATTTGAAGAAACGCCCTTCGTCTGGCGGTAACCCTCATACTGCGCCCGCACCGTATCTGTCAGGGCAACTGGGCGAATGGATGACAGCAGTTTGAAGGTCTCGTTTCGCACCGCATCCGCCTCAAAGGATGCCGGGGGTTCGATTGCAACCAATGAAAGCAGTTGCAGTAGATGGTTCTGGAACATATCGCGTAAAACCCCCACGCTGTCATAATAATCTGCCCGGTGTTCGATATCCACCGTTTCAGCCACCGTGATCTGGATGTTATCCACGTAGCGCCGGTTCCAAATAGGTTCGAATATCGTGTTCGCGAATCGGAAAAACAGGATGTTCTGGGCAGTTTCCTTGCCCAGGTAGTGGTCAATCCGGTAAACCTGGTTTTCGTCAAAAACCGAATGTAAAACATTATTCAATTCCCGGGCGGATGCCAGGTCTTTCCCGAAGGGTTTTTCAACGATGATCCTCCGCCAGCCTTCTGTCTGGTCTGCTAAACCAGCCTGACCCAGGCAGTTGACCACCGGGATATAGTACTCTGGTGCTGTAGCCAGATAATATAACCGGTTGGATGGAACCCCTTCCTGCTGTTTAAGAAACTCATCCAGGCGTTGGAAATCTTCCTTTATATCCAGGTTTCCCCGGAAGTAGACCAGCCTCGAGGAAAACTCATCCCATCGGTCTTGATTATAACTTTCTGGGCTGAAAGTTGCCACCCCTTCTTGCAACCTCTGGCGGAAGTTCTCATCGGTGTATGGTCGGCGCGCGAAACCCACAATCTCTCTGCAGCCCTGCATGCGTCCTTTAATATAGTTATTGAATAGTGCGGGTACCAGCTTCCGCCAGGTGAGGTCTCCCGAGGCCCCGAAGATTACCACCGTGGTTTGCTTATCTTGGTCAGCTATCATCTTTTTCTCCTGCCTTTGCCGGTGAGTATACCGCAAACCTGTCAGAGTAGTTCATTGTGTAATCCAGCCTATGGAAGGTTTCTTACTTTAACTTCTCGCTCGCAACCTCGATGCGCTGGATAATCTGCGCCGCTTCATCCGGACCAGCAATATGTACCGTGCCATCCCCATCCACGTGCGTGGGGATAAGGGCGTACCCTGTATATTGAGGTCCATAAAAATACAGGCGTAACATCACACCCTGCTGGTGGGCAAGATCCCAGGTTTGGTCAAAGATAAAGTTGCCCAATCCATAAAACACGTCGATCCCATCTATTTGCTCAATCGCCTGGACAACATGGGTATGATTGCCCACCACCACATCCGCCCCGGCTTCCACGGCCACCTGGGCAAAGTGCAGCTGGTAGGAATTGGGGTCCGCTGTGTCTTCAGGACCCCAATGTGGCATGGCAATTACTACATCCGACACCTGCCGGGCAGCCTCGATGGCAGCCTGCAGGTTCTCATCGGTCAGCTCGGCAATCCCCGGTGAATCCTGTCCTGCAAACGCCATGGGCTCAACCATCCCCAACGAGACGAAACCAATCCGGATGCCCTGCAACTCGACCACCACCGGCTGCATGGCTTCTTCCAGGTTCGTGCCTGCCCCCACAGGTTGGATTCCATTAGCGCGCAGGTTGTCCAGCGTGTCTAAGAATGCCTGGTTGTAGTTATTCCCACAGCTTGCCCCAGCACAGTTCTTAATATGATTGGTGGCGACGCTCATCACATCAAAACCTGCTTCAGAGGCGGCAATGGCACTGCGCGAATCACTCACCAGCACGTAGGTTTCGATACAGCCGGTATGGGTAGATAGGTCGCTCAGGGTGGTATTCAATGTTCCCACCCCCAGGTCTGCGCTGGAGATCACTTCTCGCACTTCATCATAAACGTAATTCGCATCTCCACGCACATCAATCGCCGATTGCACACAACGTGCTGGCACGATCACCCCGGTAAAGAGCAATGTGATATACGGGGCTTCTGTGTGGACGGGAACCTGATAAGGCGTAATGGTAGGGGTTGGAGATGGGAAGAATGTGCTAACAGCAGCAGGGGTGGGACTCTGATCGGGTGCCGCTTGCACAAAGGGGAGAGCCACCATCATATCAGTTGGCGTGGAGGTAGACGATAGCATGGTTGGCAATAAGGTTGATAGTGCGGTTGGTGGTACGACTGAACGGGTGACCTGGCATCCACACAAGATTAGCCACATAAGGATAATAGGCACAGCTTTATGGGCTATTTGTCGGAAATGATTCAAAGATTCCACCAAGGTTTGTTAACTCCTGCCATTCTTGTCTAGAAAATCAAATATCTCCAACTTTACCATCATGACGGGCTCAGTACCAGCAGCTTTTTCAAGGGCGTACATGGCTTGTTGGTTGCCAATCCTCCCCAATGCCCAGGCAGCATGTGTTCGCACCAGGGGTTCATGGGCTTGCTCCAGCGCAAGAGTCAATCCAGGGATAGCTGCCTGGTTGCGTCCATTGCCGAGTGCCACGGCGACATTACGTAAATAACCTCTGTGCCTGGCACGCATGATCGGGCTTTGTCGATATTTCTGTTTAAACTCTTCGGCAGAAAGCGTAAGCTCATCCAGTAAATTGGGGGCAAGATGCTGATCAAATGGCGGGTCAGCGCTGCGGGTCGTAAACCGGTTCCAAGGGCATACCTGCTGGCATATATCACAGCCAAAGATCCAGGGTCCCATCAGTGGTCTTAGCTCACGGGGTATCAGCCCCTTCAGTTCGATCGTCAGGTACGAGATGCACCTGCGACTATCCAGGGTGCGGTCAGGCAGGATACATCCGGTTGGACAGGCATTCATGCAGCGCGTGCATTTACCGCAGCGGTCTTGGGTAAATGGTTGGTCTGTCTCTAGTTCTATTCCAAGCAGGATTTCTGCCAGGAAAAAGTACGATCCCTCTCCAGGACTGATCAGGCAGGTGTTCTTACCGATCCACCCCAACCCTGCTCGCTGAGCCAGCTCGCGCTCCAGCAGTGGGCCTGTATCGGTATACCACCGGTTTGAGACGGGGTGACCAACTTGTGATTCGATGAACGCCATCAGATTTTGTAATCGTCCAGGCAGGATATTGTGATAATCCTTTCCCCAGGCATATGCGGCGATTTTCCCTTGCAAATTCACATTTTTTGATTCGCTTCTCGTCAAAGCAGGTGGTGATGGGTAACGCATACCCAAAACCAACACCGAGCGGCACTCAGGCAGTATCCGAGTGGGGTGTGCCCGGCACAACCTGGAGCGGGAAGAGTTCAGGTAGGCCATCTCTCCCTGCCTGCCTTGTTCCAGCCAGTTCTCAAAGATATCCGCATGTGGGAGTGGGTCAGGTGTGGAGACCCCAACCAAGGAAAAACCCAAGCGATACGCCTGTTCTTTAACAGATTGAGTTAGGTTCACATGCTGCTGGCTCCAGAAATAAATTGTAGCGCAAGAGTTGTCCTTGCGCTACAAATAGATTCTTGAATGTTAAATGCTTATGGAGTACAGGTTAGATTGAATGATACCTGGTTCGAGGTTATATCTACAGGAGCGGTCACATGGAATCTCACCCAGCCTGTTCCAGAGCTGGTGAACTCCAAGGGAAAGCTGAGTGTAAATGTCCCAGGTCCAAATGTGCTGGTTTGAGCACTTGGTAAAACAAATTGAAATCCCGGTGTATCAGAGTATGCCTCCAGCTTATAGGTCAGGGTGGCACCCTGGTTCAGAGTGAATGTGGCAGCAAAAGTGAATAAGTGCGGGCACTGGCCGAGATAAGTTCCTTCATCCACCGACATGGTCAAGCTGTTGATTGGGTTGCCCGGAACGCCCGTAGATGTTGGAATGGGTGTAGCCCCTGGTGCTGTTGTTGGGGTAGCCCCGCCACTACCAACGTTGATCAAGACATAAACCGAGTCGTTGAACAGCTGCCCGGAGGCATTCTTCATCTTCCAATAGCTCTGGTATTTACCCGTAGCGGTGGGTGCCACCATGTCAACGGATACTTCCACTTGTTGCCCGGGAGACACTGATTGAAGCAATGGTACCGAAACGATGGTGCCCATCTGGTCACCACTGACAAATACAAAAGTATAAGATGTCGTCCAGGTTGATGTTCCGCCATTCTGCAGCTTCCATGTTTTACGGAAGGTAGCCCCTGGCGAGATTACCGAACCATCCGGGATAGTAACATCGCTGACAAATACTGCCCGTTCACCGGCGGGTCCTGATGGTACTGTGGGTACTGCTGTGTTCGCAGCTGTGCTCTGTGGTGTTTGGGTCACGGCCGCCATTTGGGTCAGCATGGCAACCGCTGTCTGGGCTGCCGCCGTCTGGGTGGGATCAATGGTTGGTGTGGGCGGAAGGGGTGTGGCAGACGGGGTAGATTTAAAGATCTGTGTCAGGGTTGCTTCGGCTGCTTGAGCAGCGGCCGTATAGACCAGGTCTGGATTGGTGGTGGGTGTAGCTGTTTCCCTTGAGCCGCAGCCCATCAGGATAACGGCCATGGCGTTCAAAACAAGGGTGATTAATATGGCTTTCTTTTTCATTATATCTCCTAAACGATGTGGGCACTTATTTGAACGTGCCCTCCTATTTCAAAACGAAGCAAGAAATCAAGGGCGCTGATATTACCTGGTTTATCGAAAACAAGGGGCGGCAGGTGTGCCGGGCTAATCATACCACGGTTGCCCTGCCGCCATGATTGTGCGGCTAAACCTCAGGATGTGTGTGTCAGTTTATCGCTCAATGCGTGGAGACACCCACAAGCTGGTATATGCATTTGGTGAACCGACGGCAATGACTACCAGCTCAAATTGAACCGTACGGCCAACCAGTGCCGAGAGGTTGACATCCAGTGAGGTCAGATTGCCATCACATCTCTCTGTCCACTCTCCAACCGTAACCTCGGATGCCCCCTCGAGATAGCGAATTTGGAATTTCACCTCGCTGGTGCCACAATCAGATTTAAAACCTATCCGGGTTCGTAAGTGGTCATTGGCCTGGATGGTATAGGCCGGGTACTTACCCAGGATCATGCCATTCTCAATGCGCTGAGGATAAGTGGCCAGTAAGCTGGAGTATGTTTTCCCGTCTTCCATTTTAAAATTCACGACATTTACTGCCACGCCTGGACCGTCATATTGAGGATCACCCCAGGGTAGATTGTCGGTTCCATTTCGCCAGGCAGCATCCGGACCGCGTCCGATGAAGTCATATGATAATGTATACGCAGAGGTTGGAGATGGGGTTGGGGTAGGTGCTACGGATTTTATCTGCACCCAAAAGCTCTGGTCAGCGTTGTTGCCAATCCCGAATAACGCCCCACCTGCGTTGCGCAAGCGCCAATTCCCCTTATAAGTGCCCGTTGTAGTCGGGGCAATCAAGGATACAGAGATATCGATCGTGCTCCCAGGGGGCACGGTGCCGTTTGTTATGGTGGCTGATGCGGGTCCGCTCATCGCGTCACCATTGTAGAAAACCAGCGCATAACCAGACGTCCAGGTGCACGAGCCGTTGTTCTTTAAACGCCAGGTCTTCACAAAAGTTGTCCCGGCACCAATTTGAGTATTATCGGGTATGGTAATATCTGAAACGAATTGTGCCCGGTCGCAAGGAATGGGAATGGGTGTAGCAGTCGGAGGCACGGGCGTGTTGGTTGGGAGCGGGGTGTTGGTGGGTGCCAGGGGTGTGGCAGTCGGCACAATGACCATCGGCACGGTAGGGAGTGCCGTGTTTGCTCCAACAGTTGGGCTGGACATGACGATTGGTGTCCCTGCAGCTGCCTGGGTTTGCTGTGCAATTAAGGTGTGCGCAGCAGATGTGTAAATAACCTCTTGACCGACCGTGGGTTCTTCAGCAGCACCAGGAAAATTGCATGCAGTTAATAATAGTAAAATACCAATGATAAAAATAAGTAGGCGCAATCTCTTCGTAAGCATAAACTCCTCCTTAATATTTCTACATCTCCTTAGACGCAAACAAGCTGGTTAAAGTTCCAGATCGGCAGTCGATGATCCTTATTAATTACGATCCTTTACTGTATAAATATACACGAATTTAAGTAAAATTGTTCATCAAGTTTTTTCGAGTATCACCTGCTGAGCGCTTCCCCCTGCATGGACCAAGGTCCTGCCCTGGTAATGCATACAGGCACAACCTGCCCAGTAAGGTCAACAGCTGACTCAACAAAAACCAGCTTATTGGTCGGTGTTCGCCCCTTCCAGCGACCTTTCACCTTTGCTTCAAAAAGCACGTCCACCCGCTCACCCTGGTACCGCCTCGCGATCTCGGATGCAATGTGTTCCTGTTGCTCCTCCAACAATCTAAAGCGCTGCATCTTCTCATCTTCCGAAACATCATCAGCATATTGCCTGTCTGCAAGGGTGCCTGGTCTTGGGGAGTAGCGTGCCAGGTGGGCGACATCCAGTCTGAGCTCTTCCAATAGATCATAGGTCCGCTGGAACTGGGTTTCAGTCTCGCCTGGAAAGCCTACGATGATATCCGTTGCGATGGAAACACCCGGCCAGCTATTATTAAAATAAGAACGTATCTTCTCAATCAAACGGCGATATTCATCAGATGTGTAGCCGCGCCGCATTCTCCCAAGCACTTCGTCATCGCCAGTCTGCACGGGCACTTCAATATGTGGCATGACCTTGGGTAGCTCAGCCACAACATCCAGTAATTCATCCGTCATCCAGCTTGGATGTGAGGTGAGAAATCGGATTCGTTCCAGGCCATCAATATCATGAACCAATCGCAGCAAGCCAGCCAGGTTGGGTCCATCTGGCACATCTTTTCCATACCGGTCTACAATTTGCCCCAGGAGAATCGCTTCGCGCACGCCTTGAGCTACCAACGACTGCACTTCAGCCAGGATGGTATTTGCTGGGCGGCTGCGTTCTATCCCACGCTGGTAGGGAATGATGCAAAATGTGCAGGCATGCGAGCAGCCTAGCACCACCGGTACGTGTGCGGAAACCAGTTTTCCCTGCTCGGCAGCAGGAAGCAGCAACGCAAAATCAGTGTCGGACACATCATCCATCAAGTCAAAACGCTGCTGGGTCTCTGTATACTCCATCTGCTGGCTATCTGCTTGGGTCAGGTAAGCAATCAGTGGACCCGGGTCGGAAGGTGGAGAAAACACATCCACAAAGGGGAAGCGCTTTTGTAGCTTCTCGTGCCCTTTAACCCCCACCAGGCACCCCATCAGGTTGATCACCAGGTGAGGTTTCTGCTCTTTGAGCGGCTTGAGGGAATATAGCCGGCCGTAGGCTTTATTCTCTGCACTTTGCCGTACAATGCAGGTATTTAAAACAATTACATCAGCTTCATCCGCCTGGTGCGTAAGGGTCAATCCGATACGCTCAAGCGCTGATGCCACACGCTGCGAATCTGCCACGTTCATCTGGCAACCTTCAGTCCAAATGTGATATTTCATGTCGTTATTATAACTGAGTGGTTTTTTTATCCTTGATGAAAATACGATTAGTCTGTGTTTTATCTCTGCTCACGAATTATTAATCCAGGTTGATAAACTCAGGGGTAGAATTGCGCCTATGTCTAAAAAACCATTCTATCGGATTCTGACCTATAGTGTCCTGATCATCATCGGTCTGGCACTGGTCTTTATGATCATGTACCAAATTCCAACGGTGAAGTCTAGGTTAAACTGGCGAATCGACCTTGCCGCAACCTACCTGCGCGGGATTATTTTCCCCGTCAAACCTTTCCCCACACCGGCTGAATCCGCCGACCTGCTCACGCAAGTCGCCACCAACACCCCAACCAGCCAACCGACGCCTGTCCCCAACCAGCCAACAGCAACCTATGTCCCTACTGCCACACCGCAACCCAGCCCGACACCCATCCCGGCTGCCGTCCAGCTGCCTGCACCACTCTGGGAACTGCAAGATGCCAACAACTGTGGCCCTGCCACGCTAGCCCTCTATCTGCGCTACTACGGCTGGGAGGGCAATCAGGATAATATTTCTAAATTGGTTAAACCAATTCCGGAAGACCGTAACGTCAACCCGGAAGAATTGGTTTACTATGTCCGCACTCATGCCGGTTGGTTAAATTCTGAGTTTCGGGTGGGGGGTGACCTTGAGCTGCTGAAAAAACTCGTTGCTGCAGGTTTTCCCGTAATGATTGAGGAAAGCTTTTATTTTGACCAACCATTCTGGCCCAATGATGACTTGTGGGCAGCCCACTACCTGCTGATAACTGGCTATGATGACAGCACGCAGACCTTTACCGGGCAGGACAGCTTCCATGGTCCCAATCAGGTTATTCCATACTCAACCCTGGATGATTATTGGCAGATATTCAACCGGGTCTACCTGTTAACCTATCCCCCCACCCAAGAAGAAACCCTCAAGGCGATCCTGGGTGACAACTGGGACCCGGATCTAAATCGCCAGCATGCCCTGGAAGTTTCACAGGCAGAGACGCAGACAAAGCCAGAAAATCCATACGCCTGGTTCAACCTGGGCAGCAACCTGGTGTATTTTGAGCGTTATGGTGAAGCTGCCAGTGCTTACGATACTGCCCGCAATCTGGGATTACCCCAACGCATGCTGCGCTACCAGTTTGGACCGTTCTTTGCTTATTTCCACGCTATTATGACCAACGAGTTGCTGGCAGTGACAGAATATGCTCTGCAGCGCACCCCCAATTCTGAAGAGGCTTTATTATGGCATGGTTGGGCTTTATACCGCCTGGGAAAGAAGCTTGAAGCAATAACAGATTGGCAGAAAGCTCTGGAATACCGCCCGGGTTATCAGGACGCCCAATACGCCATCGATTTTGTTACATCCAATCCTTAAACCCGTTTCTTACCCATTTTCTCCTGAAATAAGCTGCTTATACATATACTTGATATTTGCCTGGTGCAGGCGCTCGTATTTCTGTTCGGCAAAACGCGGGTATGCTGGGTCAGCTGCGATTTCATCAGGGGTGTGCCCCTGATGGAGATGCTCAGCAGTCAAATCCCACGTTTCCTGCAAGTATTGTCGCAACGCCACGATCTCCGCTTTCCCGCACATCACCCCATGCCCGGGAATGATGGCCCTGGCATCGAATTCCAATAGCCGATTTAGCATTTGGATCCAAACCGGGATGTCGGCATCGAAGATGTATGGGTAGCGACCTTGAAAGATCAGGTCGGAAGCGAATAGCACCCTTGCCTCAGGCAGCCAAACCACACTAAGATCGGGGGTGTGACCACCCAGGTGAATGGCCTCAAATTTCAATCCCCCTAACTCCCCTTCATAGCGTTCTTCAAAAACTTCGCCTGGCAGGGTGATGAGTAATTCCTTCACCGTCCGGCGAAAATCATCCGCCTTTTTTGGGTCTGTTTTTTCCAGGTCAGCAAGATAGGATTGGAATGTTTCCGGGCTCCATTCATTTTTTATTGCGGATTGCATCTGTATAAGGCAGGCGCGATGCGCCATGATTGGGCAGGTGAAGACCTGGTTGCCCCAGGTGTGGTCACTGTGAAAGTGGGTGTTGATCACCAAACGCACCTCTTCCAGGTCTGCGTCCACTGCCTCAAGCAAACCCAGGATTTCACCGGCAGAGGAAGTCGTATCAACCAGGATCATGCCTTCCCGGGTGTGGATCAAGCCAGCATTTACACCCTCAACCGGTCGGATGAATGCCGTGGCAAGCGAATCGATCCTGATAATCTCCATGAATTCTCCTTCAAGCAAATAGACGATAACCAGCTCCGCGCCAAAATACGCTGTCCAGCTGTACTGCCAGGGCACCTTCTGCCAGCATTGCAGCTACCTGCCCCTGTGTATACACACCACCGGCACCTATGACCGGAATGCTCATCTGAGACAGCTCATGCACCAACTTCAGGGCAAGCGGCAGAATTGCCGGACCATACAGCCTACCCTGGGTTAATTCTCCGCTTCCTGCGGGGTATATTCCACGCGGTGGTGCCATGCTGATGGCAGCCGCCCCGGAGTTTACGGCTTCCGGGGCCAGCTCAAAGGCGCGCTCCATAGGCAGGCGCACGATCACCGGGTACTCCCCGCAAGCTGCCTGGGTGAGTTCTTTTACCGTCTCGATATTCGCCTCACTGTCCACTCCCACCTCCAGACCAGACACACCCTCCAAGGCCTCCAACCGTCGTGTCATCACCCCCACCTCTTCCGCACTTCCCGCCAGGAGGTGGACAATCACTGGAACCGGGGAGTGGTGCCAGTCCTTTGCATAATGGCGCACCACCCGGGTGATGCCTGGGTTCGGGTAACCCGTGTGCAGCAGAAAACCTCCCGGGTATTCAATAAAACGCCTGCCTCGCGCAGGTGTTCTGGCTGTCAGGCTGACCGGGTTGGTGACAAACGCACCCAGCCTGGACCAGTCCACCGGGCTATGCAGATCGGGGGAGAAGCCCAAGCTGCCTGCAGCATTCATGAGGGGTGGGTCGATGGTCAGATCATGCTTGGGCATTCTTCACCATTTAAGTTGATGGAGGTCAAACACTGGTCCATCCTCACAGGCTAATTTCCAGCCTCTCCGGGCAGGCACGGCACATGCTCCACATTGTGCCAGCCCTGCACAAGGCATGCATGTCGTTACCAATACCTGTGCGGGGCAGGTTAGCCTGATACCCTCTAAGAGACCGAGCATATTTCTCAATCCTGCCAACTCCTGCAGCGGTAGGTCAACTGCCAAAAAATCCGGCCAATCCAGTGCCTCCAGCAGGGATGCCAGCGGGTAAGCCTCCAGCAATGTTGGCATTCTTGGGAGGGGCAAATCTGTGAATAAGGTCACGCCAGCACGGGATCCTCCAATTTGCCCAATCAGCGGTATCAGGCGTGCGACCGTCTCGCCCAGCGCAACCAAACCTAGCCGATGAACCTCCCGAGGTAGCTCGAATCCATGCCCGAGCGGCCCAATCAGGTCCAGGTTCATCCCCGGTCTCCATAAATTCGGGATGGTAGGAGCGGACCAAAACCCTTGTGCCGACTTTTCTGCAAGGAATAATGGAACTCCAAGCATTTCTTCCAGGCTATCCTGTTCAGAGGCGTGCAAATATTGCCCTGCCTGTGGAATTGCTTCCTGCGGGCAGGCGATCAAGGCTTCCCTTTGTCCGCCAGCATCAAGGCCTGTTCGGATGCATAGGGAACGCCCAGCTGAATCAGGAGATCCGCCCAACCCAT
>Ga0209253_10002935_pt1 | contig 15056 bp, 12 predicted proteins | sample FrelakmetBRP12BR_FD_187145 | JGI IMG/M metagenome (GOLD analysis project Ga0209253, IMG submission 187145) | Freshwater lake sediment microbial communities from the University of Notre Dame, USA, for methane emissions studies - BRP12 BR (SPAdes)... | ecosystem: Environmental > Aquatic >...
AGCTGAATCCCGTAGTGGATCAGAGCCATTTAAGGAGAATCCTGCCATCCGAATCCGGCAAAGCGCGGCTACCAGCCAGCTCAACCCGACCCTCGGCAAAGCTTATCAATCCTTCCTCTCCGGCGACACCGGAACGGCGCAGCAGCTGTATCTCAAGGTACTGCAACAGGAACCGAACAACCGCGATGCATTGCTGGGCATGGCTGCCATCGCACTGAAGCATAAGCAGTCCGGCCAGGCAGCAGCTTATTACGGCAAACTGATCGAACTCGATCCGGCAGACCCCGAAGCGCTGGCGGGCCTGATCGGCCTGCAGGGGCAGTCCGACCCGGCACAAAGCGAAAGCCGTTTAAAGAAAGTTCTGCTGCAAAACCCGCAGGCTGATGCGGCCCACTTTGCCTTGGGCAATCTGTACACCCAGCAATCGCGCTGGGCCGAGGCGCAGCAATCCTATTTCCGCGCCTACAGCAGCGCACCCGGCAATGCCGACTATGCCTTCAACCTCGCCGTCAGCCTGGATCATCTGAATCAGGGCAAACTGGCGCTCGAGTATTATCAGCGCGCCCTGGCCCAGTCCGGCCCGGCAAACTTCGATAAATCTTCAGTTCAGACCCGCATCAAGGAACTGCTGCAACCGGCAGGCAACTAGCCATGGCCGAACAACCGAAACTTCCTTTAGGAAAACTGCTGGTTCTGAAGGGCGTCATCAGCGACGACCAGCTACGCATTGCCCTGCTCGAGCAAAAACATTCCAGCCTGCCGCTGGGAAAACTGCTCACCAATCTCGGCTTCGTCACCGAAGCGACGGTGCGCGAGGCGTTAAGCGAAAACCTGAATCAGCAGAGCGCGGATTTGTCCCACATGGTGGTGGACCCCTCCTCGCTCAAGCTGATTTCAAAGGACATTGCCAAGCGTTACCGCGTCTTCCCGCTGGACTTCGACAAGCAAAGCCTCACGCTGAAGCTGGCGATGTCCGACACCAACAACATCGTCGCACTCGACCAGATCCGCGCCATGCTCGGCAAGGAGGTCGTCGTCACCCCGATTCTGGCCGGCGATTCGGAAATCATGCGGGCGATCGACCAGTATTTCGGCTTCGAGCTGTCGATTGACGGCATCCTGCACGAAATCGAAACCGGGGAAATCGACTACCAGAGCCTGCAAACCGTTTCCGACGAATACAGCCAGCCGCTGGTACGCCTGATCGATGCACTGCTCGCCGATGCGGTACAGCACGGCGCCTCCGACATCCACTTCGAGCCGGAACAGTTCTTTCTGCGCATCCGCTACCGCATCGACGGCGTGCTGCGCCAGATCCGCAGCCTGCACAAAACCTACTGGGCTGCCATGGCAGTGCGCCTCAAGGTGATGAGCAACATGAACATCGCCGAAACGCGCGCCCCTCAGGACGGACGCATTTCCATCACTTTTTCGGGACGCGCGATCGATTTTCGCGTTTCAGCCCAGCCCACTGCGCATGGCGAGAACATCGTGCTGCGCATCCTCGACCGGCAAAAAGGCATCGTATCTCTGGACAAACTCGGCCTGGAGGAAAACGAGCTGACACTGCTCAAGCTCATGCTGGCCCGACCGGATGGAATCATCCTGGTAACCGGCCCGACCGGCAGCGGGAAAACCACCACCCTGTATTCCATCCTGAATCACATCAATACCGAAAGCGTCAACATCATGACGCTGGAAGATCCGGTCGAATATCCGATGAACATGATCCGCCAGACCTCGGTCAACGAAGCCGCCAAAATGGACTTCGCCAACGGCATCCGGTCGATGATGCGACAGGACCCGGACGTCATCCTGATCGGCGAAATCCGCGACGCGGATACGGCAGAAATGGCCTTCCGCGCTGCCATGACGGGCCACCAGGTCTATTCCACCCTGCATACCAACTCGGCAATCGGCGCGATTCCGCGGCTGCTGGACATCGGTGTGCTGCCAGATATTATTGCCGGCAACATCATCGGCATTGTCGCCCAGCGCCTGATGCGCAAACTCTGCCCCCATTGCAAGCAGCCGTACCAGCCGGAAATGATGGAAGGCCGTCTTCTCGGGCTAGACAAAAACAAACTGAACATCACGATCTACCAGGCGACCGGGTGTGAGCATTGTAACTACCAGGGTTATAAAGGACGCATCGCGATCATGGAACTGCTCAAACTGGACTCGGATCTGGATGAGTTAATTGCAAGGCGTGCGCCCACTATCGAAATCAGGAACATGGCCTTGTCCAAAGGCTTCATTACCCTGGCCGAAGATGGCATCCGCCGTGTACTGGATGGCTCCACCTCGCTCGAGGAAGTTGCGCGCGTAGTGGATCTGACCGACAAAGTCAGAAGTTTCGCACGCAGTCGATCCAACCAATAAGATCATACGATGACCCAATTTGTTTATCAGGCCATGGATGCCGAAGGCAAGTTTCTCCGCGGCAACATGGACGCGTCCAACCTCTCCGATCTGGAGTTGCGCCTGAAGCGCATGGAACTGGATCTGATCGATTGCAAGGCAGTGGAGCGACAAACCCTGGCTTTGCGCAAGCGCCAGGTAAAGCGTTCGGATCTGATCAACTTCTGCTTCTACATGGAACAGCTCAGCGGCGCCGGCGTTCCGATGCTGGAAACTTTGGCCGACCTGCGAGACAGTCTTGACCATCCGCGCTTCCGCGAAATCGTCGCCGACCTGATCGAAAGCATCGAAGGCGGCCTGCAGCTCTCACAGGCGATGGCAAAGCATCCCGACACCTTCGATTCAACCTTTATCAGCCTGATCGCGGCCGGCGAACACAGCGGCAAGATCGCCGAGGTGTTCCTCAACCTGACCGAGACCCTGAAATGGCAGGACGAGCTTGCCTCGCAGACAAAAAAAATTCTGATGTACCCGGCTTTCGTCGGCACCATCGTGCTCGGCGTCACCTTCTTCCTGATGATCTACCTGGTGCCACAGCTCACCGGATTCATCAAGAACATGGGGCAGGAGCTGCCATTTCATACCAAGGCGCTGATTTTCGTCTCCGGCATCTTCATCAATTACTGGTATGTGATCCTCGCCATACCATTGCTGGCATGGGCAGGTCTTACCTTCATGATCAGGACCAATCCGCGTGCACGCTACAAGGCCGACGATTTCACGCTACGGGTGTGGATGATCGGGCCGATCCTGCATAAAATCATTCTCGCCCGCTTCGCCACTTTTTTCGCGCTGATGTACGCTTCGGGCGTCACCATTCTCGAATGCATCCGGCTGTCAGAGCAGATCGTCGCCAACAAGGTTATCGAAGGCGGCCTGCAGCGGGCGGGGCGGCTTATTGCCGAGGGGCAGAGCGTCACCGCCAGCTTTCAGACTGTCGGCATCTTCCCGCCCCTGGTCGTGCGCATGCTCAAGGTCGGCGAAAGTACCGGCTCTCTGGATAAAGCGCTGCGCAATGTCAGCTATTTCTACAACCGCGAAGTCAAGGAATCGATCGAGAAAGTGCAGACCATGATCGAACCCATCATGACCGTCATTCTCGGTGCCATTCTGGGCTGGATCATGCTTTCCGTGCTCGGCCCGATTTACGATACCATCAGCAAGATCAAGGCCTGACGAGAATTCAAGAATGGGCGTATTCCGCAGACAGCTGCTGTACCTGACCAACGACCAGCTCACCGCCTACCAGTGGGTGAATGGCTTCAATTCCGCCGACTGCAGTTTCCCTAACAACGAGACCGGCTGGGACGCCTTTTCCCGCCATCTTGCCGGATCACAAGACACCCCGACTTACCTTCTGGCCGACCTGATCGAGGAAGATTTTCAACTCGACAGCCTGCCCCATGTGCTGGGCAGATCCCGGCAAGCACTTGTCCAGCGCCGCCTCGGCCAGCTTTACCGCGACACCCCCTACCGCCAGGCCATGCAGCAGGGCCGGGAAGAGCATGGACGCAAGGACGACCGGATGCTGTTCAGCGCCCTGACCAACGTGGGGCTGCTGAAACCCTGGCTGAGCGCGATCCTGAAGCAGAAAGTGCCGCTTACCGGCATTTACTCACCCGCGCTGTTGAGCACCACCCTGATCAAGAAACTTGGCCTCGCATACGATTCCGCACGGGCTTCAGCCCGAAGCGGATCGGAGTCCCGTGGGGCCAGCGACAATCTGCTGCTGGTCACACACCAGTCCAGCGGTTTGCGTCAAAGTTTTTTCCAGGGATCGGCGCTCAAGTTCAGCCGCCTGACACCCCTGGCCGATCACAACCCGGATACCGTTGCCGAGACGACCGCGCGTGAAACGGCCAATACCCAGCAATTCCTGGCAAGCGCCCGCCTGCTGCCGCGTGACAAAGTTCTGGATGCCGTGATCCTGGCTGATGGGGAAGGCTTGCTGCGACTCCAGTCGGCTTGTCAGGACACGCCTGCCATGGCTCACCGTTTCTTCGACCTGGCAGATGCCGCCGCCCTGCTCGGACTGAAAAACCCGGGTTCCGTTTCTCTATGCGACCCGCTGTTTTTATCCCTGCTCGGCCACACCATCCCGGCCAGTCATTATGCCCAGGCAGAACAAACCCGTAACTTCAGCCTGTGGCAAGTGCGGCTCGTCCTCTACATCCTGAGTGCCGGCGCCGTTGCTGCAGCGCTGTTATCGGCGGGATCGAACAGCCTGGAGGCCCTGCAGCACTACCAGCAAAGCCGGCAAATGGACGTGGAAACACGCTTGGCCCAATCACAATACCAGACCGTAGTCCGTAGCTTGCCCCACACCGCTGCCAGTCCGCAAGACATGAAAGCCGCTGTCAATGTCGAGCAGATGATTTCACGCAACGCGCCTGCACCCACGCAGCTACTTGGCATTGTCAGCCGCGCGCTCGACACCCTGCCGCAAATCCGGATCGACCAGCTGCATTGGCAAGTCAGCACAAAGGCCGAAACCGCTGGCGACTCCGCCGACTCACAGCAGCCCAGGCCTGTCCAGGGCGTTGAAGAACAACCTGCCGCTGCACTGATCGGCATCCCCAAAAAACCCAGCCAGATACTTCTGATCGAAGGAGAAATCGTCTCACTCAGACAAGACTACCGAACCGCGCTGGAAAGTGTGCACCTTTTCGCCGCCGAACTTGGCAAGAACAAGCAGTTGCAAGTGGAAATCACGAGCTCGCCGCTAGACATCAAACCTACCGTAAAGTTGACAGGGAGTGCGGGAACCGAAGATGCAGACACGAAGGCCAAATTCACATTGAAACTGACATTGCGGCTGGAAAGCTGAATATGGCCCAAAACCAATCCAACCCCAAGCAGGATCCGGCCAAGGATAAAAATGCGCCGGTCGAGCGTTCCTTCGTGAAGGACGATTTTCCGCTCCTCCGCAAAGCGCTCATCGTCCTCATCGCAAGCCTGTTGTTAAGCGCCGCACTGGTCGTTGCTGGCAGAGCCATCCTGCTCAAGCAGCAGGACGATATGACTCAGGCACAAGCGCAACGTAACAATGCCAGCAACAAACTCCATCAGGCCGAAAACGACAAGCAGGAAATTCATGACTATCAGCCCAAGTTCATGACCTTGCGCGAACGGGGATTCGTCGGAGCGGAAAGACGCCTGGACTGGATCGAGCATATCCGGCACATCAGGGAAAACCGCAAACTCTTGCCGATCACTTACGAAATTTCTGCCCAGCAGGTTTTCCAGGTCGACCCAGAGGTTACACTCGGCGATCTGGAACTGCGCGGCAGCAAAATGAAACTCCAGATGAACCTCCTGCATGAAGGGGATCTGTTCAACCTCCTGGATGATTTGAAGAACAAAGGGTTCTATACTGTCCAGGAATGCAAGGTCAAACGGGCCGGTACGGAGCCTGAAAGCGCACACTTGCCGCTAGCCGCAGAGTGCGTCATTTATTGGCTGACCCTCGGTGATCGAGCCGGCAGCCCGGAACAAACACCTCAATAAAGGCGGACAAACATGGCACGCCTGACATTTCTGCTGATGATCGCTTTCCTGCCTGGGCATGCCGTATGCGCCGGCACGGAGACCCCACAAGGCAATCCCGACCCGCTACGGGCTGAAGCCAGTGCTGGCTCGAACAAGATCGGCAGATTGTTTTTCAGCCCCGATGAACGAGCCATGCTCGACCAGCTACGGCAAAAAAGTGGCGGAAGCACGATCAGTGCGACCGAACAAATCACCCTGAATGGCATCGTCCGGCGCAGCAGCGGAAAAACCACCACCTGGATCAACCAATTGCCGCAGCACGAGAACCAAACACCCCAGGGCATAGCCGTGCGGCAGGGGCAAGCCTCCAAACCGTCCGCCCTGCTGCTTCTGCCTTCGGGCAGGCAGGTCAATTTAAAGGCCGGGCAGACGTTCGACGCCACCAAAGGCAAAGTACGCGAGGGCTACGAAGACGCTACCGGTTCCACACCTCAGGAAACTGCAAAATAGAAACGAAGCCATGCGGATAGGCACTCTCACCCATCGCACTTCCAACCGCAAGAGCCAGCATGGTTCAGCCATTCTGATCATCCTGACCATTATCGGGATCGGTGCGGCGTACCTGCTGGTCAGCGCACTCAACAAGGCGAGCAACCAAACTGCGCGGGATAAGGTGACTACGGCGGCACTGGTGCAGGCGAAAGAGGCGCTGATCGGCTTTGCGACTACCTACCGAGACACTCATGCCAATGAGGTGTTTGGCTTTCTTCCCTGCCCCGACACGAACAATGACGGCATAGCCGAGCCATCTTGTGGTGCGGCCGACGTGTCAGTCATCGGTCGTCTGCCGTGGAGAACCCTGGGCCTGCCCGCATTGCGCGACAGTGGTGGCGAATGCCTTTGGTACGCCATTTCCGGGCGCGGCAAGGACAGCCCCAAGACTGCCGTCTTCAACTGGGACGCCACGGGGCAATTCATTGTCCAGGATGCTGGCGGTACCACTCTGGCTGGCAGCACTCCCCACGAACGCCCATTAGTCGTAATATTCGCCCCGCGAATGGCCATCGGCGGCCAAATCCGAACATCCGCAGGTGCCAGCGAATGCGGCGGCAGCAATACGGCCGCCGACTACCTGGAAAGCGCCGTCATCTCGGCAATCGCTGGAGGCACCAGCACCATCACGCTAAGCACTGCCGCCAGCGTTGCCAATGGCACCAACAACGACCAGGATCTCTGGATCACCAGCAAAGATATTTTTGACCGCATCAAGAAACGCAGCGACTTCAAGAGCGACATTGACACCCTGATGGGCGACCTGGCCAACTGTCTCAATAACCTGCCGCCAGCCAGCCTGCCCACCGCCTCTGCCGGCAACAAGGGCGTAGACAACGTCGTTACTGCCTGCCCGGTCTCTGGCGCACAAAAAACCAATGTGCTCACTCACTGGCAGGAAAACTTGCTCTACACCAAGCCTGCGACCGCAGCAACGGTGAACAGCACCACCGGCTGTAATGCCGTGCTGTTTTTCAGCGGCGCGCGCTCAGCCAGCCAGAGCCGAGCCACCGCTGCCGAAAAGCTGATTGTTGCCAATTATCTCGAAAGCACCAACGCCACCCTCTTCCCGGCCAGCGGAGCCTACACCGGCGCCACACACTTCAGCAGCGCTTCCGCGAGCGCCGACGTCGCCCGCTGCATCAAAGGCCTGCCCGCAGGGGCCACGCAGAAATCCTTTGCCAGCAACTTTGCCAGCTTCGTCACCGCCGGCGTCGGCGTCACCACCAACGCTACCGACAAAACGGTAACCGTTGCCGACGCCGTTGGCACCTCGGGCGGCTGCTTCTGGTTCCCCAGCACCATCCCGCTCGCCGGCAAGGCTCTGCGCGCCTATTATGACTACCAGTTTTCCACTGCGGACACCTACGCGCTGACCGGAACCGGTACCGACCGGGGTAACGGTTTCACCCTCCAGATGGTGCGCAACGACGTTGGCTCCCCGATTGCCGTCTGCGGCCGCGAGGCTGACATGGGTGCTCTGGCCCTCGGCGCCGCACCGGGAGATATGTGGGGTACCCTTTCTTTCATCATCGAGACCGATGTGCACGAGGACGCTGGCGATGCCGACCCAGGCGAAAACCACACCGCCATCATGGCCCACGGCAACCTCGATCACTCCCTCACCAACGGCAACCCCACCACCGCTTGCAATGGCACCGCAGCGGGTTGCCGCCACAGCCCGGCCAACAAGTTCGAGGAGTCGAGCCCCCTGCTCCACAACCAGCGCATCGAAATTCACACCGGCTGCAATGCCGGTTGTTCCAGCTGCGACCCGGCAAATCATGTAGCACCCAATACCTACGCCCGCATCACTGCCTGGGTGGATTGCACGGACTGCGACGATACGATTGTTGATCTGGATCGTGCCGCGAAGACGCCCACCATCAACCGCTGCATCATCCTCGACTCCGCTTTGAACTCGGTCTACCTCGGCTTCACCGGCGGCTTCCGCTCCGGAACTGCCGCCCAGGGAGTCACACTACGAAATTTCCAGCTGCGTAGCGAATGACGAATTAAGGACACGCAGCCATAAACATCTCGCCCCCCAATCAAGGTACCGCCATGAAGTCGTATTATCAGAAAACATACGGTTTTACCCTGGTCGAAATGGCCATCGTTCTGGTGATTGTCGGCCTGTTACTGGGTGGGTTGCTGATGCCGTTGTCCGCCCAAGTCGAGCAGCGGCGAATCGGCGAGACCCAGAAAGCGCTTGAGGAGATCAAGGAAACTCTGATCGGTTTCGCCATTGCCAATGGGCGCCTGCCCTGCCCAGCGCCAGCAACCACGGCGACCGGCACGCCTGGCGCGGGCCTTGAACCCGCACCCATTGTTGCGGCAGGCTGTACCAATGTTGCCGGGGTACTGCCGTGGGCAACGCTGGGAGTCAGTGAAACCGACGCATGGGGAAAGCGATACACCTACAGGGTAACAAGGGAATTCACACGCACCATACCGCAAACCACCTTCGCCAGTTGCGCTGCCCCGCCCCCATCCAACCCCACACTTGCCGCCTTCGCGCTCTGTTCGCAAGGAGACATGACCCTGCTCAGTACGGGGGGCGGGAGCACACTTTCCAGCACCATCCCCGTTGTGGTCATTTCACACGGCAAAAACGGCAACGGCGCCTATTCCCCCCAAGGAACCCAATTACCTCTCGGCACCGATGTGGATGAGCAAGACAACCAGTTGACGGCCGGCGGAACAGCCACAGCCAATCCCAATTTTGTCAGCAAAGCGCCTACTGCCACCTTCGACGATATCGTCATCTGGCTCTCCCCCAACATTCTGTTCAACCGCATGGTCACCGCCGGCAAGCTGCCCTGAGATGGATCAGGAACAACACCCCAAACGGCACAAGCGGCTTCGCACGAAGCCCATTTTTTCCGAGTGCGGAACAAAGGCGCCGGAAGCGGAACAATAAATACAACGACTTGAAGTATTACATTAACAAAATCGGTTAATCAGCAAATTCCACTAGACCTTGCCAAGTAATTTACCTAAACTTGCCGATAAAATAACCGATAACTAAAACAATAGGCATGTGCCTGACCAACCCTATCTGATGACGGATCAAAAGAGGAACAAAATGAAAAAAGCCCAATCTGGTTTTACCCTGGTGGAAATCGCCATTGTGCTGGTGATCATAGGCCTGTTGCTGGGCGGCGTGCTGAAGGGGCAGGAGATGATCGAGAACGCCAAGATCAAAAACGCCGTCAATGACATGAACGGTGTAACGGCAGCCTACAACTCCTATATCGACCGCTTCCGCAGATTGCCCGGCGACGACGGTCCGATTGCCACGCTGACGGCTCGCGGCGGCCCCTGGGCGAACGTCACCGCCGGCGGCAACAATGACGGCAGAATCGCGATCACACAGGCCAACACCTTCACCGCTGGCGGCGAGGCCCTCGCTTTCTGGCAAGCCCTCAAGGCAGCCGGCTTCATCTCCGGCAACCCGGCTGATATCGGGGTGGCCGCCCTGCCCCGCAACGCATTCAACGCCTTGACCGGCGTCGGCACCGGCGTTACCCCGGCCACCGGCACCGCCGTGTTCTCTGTATGCCTGTCACAGGTGCCAGGCAAGGCAGCGCGTGCCATCGACACCCAGTTTGACGATGGCCTTCCTAACCAGGGCAGCGTCCTCGCCACACTGGGTGCCGCTGGCGTCAATACCGCGCCGGGCGCGGCTGCAGCAGCTTATAGTGACGCTAACCAGTACACCGTCTGCAAAGCGATGTAACTCAAGGGAATACCCAAAGATAAAGCCCGCCTGAGGCGGGCTTTATCTATTTATCGCTATGGAACAATGTGACGTCCAGGAGAACCTGGAGCAGACTCGATTTATTTTTAATTCAGTAACGCCATTCAAACCCGCACTGAAAATGGCATCAGCTTACCCCTGCAACAGCCTGACCTCAGCCGCTGCCAGATCCTCCGGCGCACCCAGCAGCACTACCACGTCACCCGCCTGCAGCATGGTTTCCGGCTGCGGTTCCAGGGCGCGGATGTTGCGCCGCCGCACTGCCGTCACCTGCACCAGCAGGCTCTCCAGATCCAGATCGGCGAGTGTTTTACCCACCGCCGCCCCCCCTTCGTTCAGGGCGACGGTATGCAGGCGCGGCTGCAATTTTTCGCTCAATTCATCATCCTGGTCGGTGGCGCCATGGAAGAAGCCGCGCAGCAGGCTGTAGCGTGCTTCCCGAATCTGGCGCACGCGCCTGACTACGCGAGACAGCGGCACGCCAAGCAGCATAAGGGTGTGGGAAGCCAGCATCAGACTGCCTTCCAGCACTTCCGGCACGACTTCCGTGGCACCGGCATCCCGCAGCTTCTCCAGGTCCGTATCGTCCAGCGTGCGCACGATCACCGGCAGGTCGGGGCGCATTTCATGGGCATGCTGCAGCACCCGCAGTGATGATTTCACGTCAGCGTAGGTCACTACCAGCGCCTGGGCTCGATTCAGCCCGGCCGCCATCAGCACCTCGCGCCGGCTCGCATCGCCATAAACGACGCTTTCACCCGCCACCGCCGCCGCCTTTACGCGCTGCGGGTCATGATCCAGCGCGATGAACGAAATGTTTTCCTGCTCCAGAAAGCGCGCCAGATTCTGCCCGCTGCGGCCGTAACCACAGACGATGACATGCTGGTCGCTGGACGCACTTCGCACTGCGACTTCATGCAACTCGCGGGCACGGTTCACCCATTCACCGCCGCACACTTTCTGCACGATGGCTTCGCTATATTGAATGATGAACGGCGCCGCCAGCATCGAAAGCAGCATCGCCGAGAGACTGATCTGCAAAATACGCTCATCCAGGAGATGCACCCCCCCGGCCAGCGACAACAATACAAAACCGAATTCCCCTCCCTGGGCCAGCGCCAGCCCGGAGCGAATGGAAACCGACAGCTCGCTGCCGGAGAAACGGCTCAACAGGCCGATCAACAGGGCCTTGCCCAGCACCAGCAGGAAAAGCAGCGCCATCACCCAGGCAAAGTTGTCAGCCACCGCGTGCAAGTCGAGCAGCATGCCGATAGTGACGAAGAACAGGCCGAGCAACACATCGCGAAATGGTTTGATGTCGGCTTCCACCTGGTAACGGTATTCGGTCTCGGAGATCAGGATACCGGCAAGAAACGCCCCCAGCGCCAGCGACAGGCCGGCCAGATCGGTCAGATAGGCGAGGCCGAGCGTCACCAGCAGCACGTTGAGCATGAACAGCTCGGAAGTCTTGTGCCCGGCAACCAGATGCAGCCATGGGCGCAGGATGCGCTGGCCAAAAACCAGCAACACCGCCAGCAACACCGCCGCCTTGATGAAGGCTTCCGCCATCGTCCAGCCCAGGTTGCTGTCACCCACGGCCAAGGCGGGGATGAGCACCAGCAGAGGCACTACCGCCAAGTCCTGGAACAGCAGCACACCGACAATTTCGCGGCCATGCCTGGAATGCAGTTCGACCCGTTCATCCAACAGCTTGCTGACAATGGCCGTGGAGGACATCGCCAGGATGCCGCCCAGCGCCACACCGGCTTGCCAGCTCAACCCCAGAGCCAGGCATACCACCAGTACCAGCGCCAGAGTCAATAGAACCTGGGCACCGCCGAGGCCAAACACCAGACCTTGCATGGCTTTCAGCTGCGGCAGACTGAATTCAAGACCGATGCTGAACATCAGGAACACCACGCCAAACTCAGCCAGGTAAGTGGTTTCGCCGCTTTCCGGCACCCATCCCAGTGCGTGCGGGCCGATCGCTATGCCCACCAGCAGATAGGCGAGCAATGGCGGCAGGTGCAGTGAACGAAACAAAGCCACCACCAGCACGGCGGCAGCAAGCAGGATCAATACGAGTTGCAGGGTGTTATGCATACGAAATCAGGTAATCCTAGAAACAACTGTTTACCGCAGAGGACGCGGAGGACGCAGAGGAATCCAAATGCTTGTCATGAAGCGGATTAACTTGGCGGGTGACTCAACATAACTTGCCAATGCCATGTTTTACCTCTGCGTCCTCTGCGCTTCAAAAGCTTTTTCCAGGGCAATAGGCAATAAGCTGTATGGTTTAGTATACTTGCGCGGATGAATGCAACCGAACCGATATCCAACCGCAACGCTCTCGACCTGGCGCGCCAGGTACTTTCTATCGAAGCCAAGGCTGTAGAGGCCTTGATAGGCAGGCTGGACGACAAATTCACCAACGCACTACAACTGATTCTACACTGCCGGGGAAGGGTTGTGGTAAGCGGCATGGGCAAATCCGGCCACATCGCGCGCAAGATCGCCTCGACCATGGCCAGCACCGGCACGCCGGCCTTCTTTGTCCATCCGGGCGAGGCCAGCCACGGCGACCTCGGCATGATTACTGCGGATGACGTGCTGATCGCCCTGTCCAATTCCGGCGAGAGCCCGGAACTGCTCACCATCGTGCCGATCGTCAAGCGCAGGGGAGCGAAGCTCATCGCCATGACCGGCAATCCGGCTTCCTCAATGGCGCGAGAGGCGGACGTACACCTCGACGTCAGCGTGGCGCAGGAAGCCTGCCCCCTGGGGCTGGCGCCGACTGCCAGCACCACTGCGGCGCTGGCGCTGGGAGATGCACTGGCGATCGCACTGCTCGACGTGCGTGGCTTCGGTGCAGAGGATTTCGCCCGCTCCCATCCCGGCGGCGCACTCGGTCGGCGCCTGCTGGTCCATGTCAACGACCTGATGCACAGCGGCGATGCCCTGCCCAGGGTGCCGGAAACGGCTCTGCTTACCGAAGCGCTGCTGGAAATGTCGCGCAAGGGTCTGGGCATGACCGCGATAGTGGGCGACGCAGACCGCCTGCTCGGTCTGTTCACCGATGGCGACCTGCGCCGCGCCCTCGACAAGACGCTCGACATCCGCGCCGCCAAGGTTGCCGAGGTAATGACCCCTAACCCGCGCACCATCGGCCCGGACAAACTGGCAGCCGAAGCCGTGCAAATGATGGATCAGCACAAGATCAACGGACTGCTGGTGGTGGATGCGGATGGCCGCCTGGTCGGCGCTCTCAACATGCACGACCTGCTGCGAGCAGGGGTAGTTTAGAAACAACGCTCGGCACTCAGGACTGAAGACAATGGACGCTTTCGAACACGCAAAAAAAATCAAACTCGCCATATTTGACGTAGATGGCGTGATGACCGACGGCAGCCTCTACCTGGCCGATGACGGTCAGGAATTCAAAGCATTCAATTCTCTCGACGGCCACGGCATGAAAATGCTGAAACGCTCCGGCGTCGAGCTGGCGATCATCACCGGCAGAACCTCGCAGCTGGTTGCGCTGCGCGCCATCAACCTGGGCGTGACCCATCTCTACCAGGGTGCGGAGGACAAGCTGACCGCCTTTCTCGAACTGCTGGAGAAATCCGGCCTCGACCCGGCTGCATGCGCCTACATGGGCGACGATGTGGTGGATCTGCCGGTGATGCGCCGTTGCGGCCTGGCTGTTTGCGTTCCCGCCGCCCCGGTGCTGGTCAAGCAGCATTCTCATTACATCACCCAGTTGCCGGGCGGCGGCGGCGCCGTGCGCGAACTGTGCGAGCTGATCATGCAGGCGCAGGGAACTTTCGAGAAGCAGTTGGCGCCTTATCTGAAATGATTTTTCTGACTCGCTTTTTCCAGCCGGGCTGATGCGCGACCGCCTCACACTCTGGTTCCCGGTTGGCCTGCTGGTGCTGCTGGCGATGCTGTCGTTCTGGCTCGACCGCACCGTGCAGCAGCCGCAGCCGAAAAATGATGGCAGCAGCCGGCATGACCCCGACTATACCGTGGATAACTTCACTGCCACCCGCATGGGCATTGACGGACTGCCGCACCATACCCTGACCGCCGTCAAGATGGTGCATTATCCGGATGACGACAGCACCCATCTCGACAGGCCACATTTCACCCACTTCGAAAGCGGAAAGGCCCCGATGCATGTCCAGTCGACCAAGGGGCTGCTGTCGAAGGAGGGGGAGCATGCCTATTTCACCGGCAACGTCATGGTCACGCGCGACGCCTTCGACAGCAAAAGCGCCTTGACGCTCACGACCAGCTACCTGCATGTCATTCCGGACAAGGATCTGGCGCTGACCGACAAGCCTGTTAACATTCGGGGTGCACATACCAATGTCGACGCCGTTGGTTTAGAATTGAACAACAAAACCCACGTGATGAAACTGTTTTCGCGCGTCAAAGGCCGTTATGAAAATCCCAAGCGTTAAAGTAAAACTCGCAAAGCGAGACTTCGTCCCTAGCTCCCTCCGGGAGAGAGCTAGGAGAGAGGGAAAACTTTCGCTTATCTTCTGTCTGTGGACAGCATTATTGCTGGTAGCCGCGCCTTGGGCTCATGCGGAAAAAGCGGATCGGGACAAGTCCATAAACCTGGAGGCGGATACCGCCACTGTAGATGATGCCAAGAAAATCAGTATTTACGAGGGCAATGTCATCCTCACCCAGGGCACGCTGCAAATCCGCGCCAATAAGCTGGTGGTCAAGGAGGATGCTGAAGGTTTCCAGCTCGGGACAGCTTACGGCAACCTGGCCAGCTTCAGGCAGAAGCGCGAAGGCTACGACGAGTACATCGAAGGCT
>Ga0209253_10002936_pt1 | contig 15056 bp, 11 predicted proteins | sample FrelakmetBRP12BR_FD_187145 | JGI IMG/M metagenome (GOLD analysis project Ga0209253, IMG submission 187145) | Freshwater lake sediment microbial communities from the University of Notre Dame, USA, for methane emissions studies - BRP12 BR (SPAdes)... | ecosystem: Environmental > Aquatic >...
AAATACCACATTGCCGCCCCAGTTTACCTGCGGTGAAGAGCCATCAAGGTCTACAATGATGTCGCTTCCTTTTACCTCGACCTTGGCCTGGATGATGATGTCCTCTTTTCCTCTCATCTGTTCAACCAAGCCCTTGGCATGATAAACGCCGTCAGGGATTTTGTCTATCTCTTCCCTCATGCTTTTCTCGGTGAGGCTGATAATCTGGTTTGCCAGGTCATCAAGGTTTTCGAGGTCGCTGTCCTTGAGCATCTGGCATACTTTTTCTGAACAGACGTGGTTCGCCGCGATCTGGGAACGAATGTCCCCTGTAACTTCATCGGGAGTCCGTACGTTCCATCGGATCATATCAATGACCGACTGGTTGAGCACCCCCTGGTCATAGAGTCTTACCAAAGGAATGAAGATACCTTCCTCAAAGACGTCATGGTTGTCAGAAGCAACCCTGCCGCCGATGTCGGAATGATGAAATACGCATGCAGTGAAGGCCACAAGTTGTTCCTTATAGAAGATGGGGCTCATGACGCAAACGTCGTTGAGGTGACCGGCCAAAGCCCAGGGATCATTGGTGATGAAGACGTCGCCGGGCTTATAATAATCTGCAGGAAATTTGTTGACGAGATTTTTTACTCCAAGGGCCATAGCACCTGATTGCCCCGGGGTTGCGAAAGTTCCCTGTGCCAGTTCGCGGCCCAGCCTGTCAGTAAACATACAGGTGTAGTCATGGGCATCCCTGAGGAGGCTCGAGAATGCAGTGCGGGCAACACTGGAATCCGCCTCATCCACAATAGAGATGAGTCTTCGCCACAGGATTTCTAATGTGATTGGATCAAATGTACGTCCCATTACAGTACCTCCTTCAGGTCAATCCACAAGAATCCGAAATCGTCCGTTGACACATGGGCATCCTCGCCCACGATGAGGGTGGATTCTTTCTCCTCTATAATGGCCGGACCCTGAAACTCATCTCCAGGGGAGAGTTTGTAACGATCGTAAACCGTATAGGGGATGAATTCCCGGGCGATGGGAGAGTAAGCGAGACGTTGACCCTTTACCGCCAAGTCAAGAGTCTGCCCCTGTTTCTTTTCGAGCTTTGGTAGTTGCAGAAGTCGCTCCGGAAGACTTGCCCTTACCTTAAAATTTATGAATTCAACCTCCGATTCAGGGTAGGTTCTTCCATAGAGTTTCTTGTAGATATCATCGAAGAGGCGCCGAATTTCCTCTCTTGTAAACTCCTTAAAATCTCCAGTCTGTATTGGAACATTGACTTCCGAACCCTGTCCCACAAAACGCATATCGAGGGAGCGTTCATACCGGATAACATCATCCGCTGCTTCCTTCTTTAGTATCTTACCGGCATCAGCCTCAAGCCCTCTGAAGATATGTTCAATTTCCTGAAAGTCGCTGCCGGACAGGGATACCTTGTGGCTTCTGAGCAAATCGAATGCCCTTGGAGCGGTGAAAAAGCCCATAGCAGAACCTACTCCGGCATTGGGGGGAATGAGCATTCGGGGCGCCCCCAGTTTCTTGGCGAGACCATAGGCGTGAACAGGCCCTGCACCGCCGAAGGCCGATATGGTTACAATCTTGGGGTTTCCCCCTTTTTCAGCGATGTGTGTTTTGGCAGCGGCTGCCATTGTCTCATTGATGAGATCGTGAATTCCCCAGACGGCCTGGATGAAGGAGACGCCAAGGGGTTTGGCAATCATTTCTTCAACGCCGCGCTTTGCCCCCTCTTTGTCGAGCTTCATCTCCCCGCCAAGAAAATAGTTCTCGTCGAGATATCCTAACAGGAGATCAGCATCGGTTACACAAGGCCCGGTGCCGCCTCTCCCGTAACAGATAGGTCCGGGGGCTGCACCTGAGCTTTCCGGTCCGACCTGGAGTGTGCCCAATTTGCTTATCTTTGCAATACTCCCCCCCCCGGCACCGATCTCCATAAGATCGACGACAGGCACCTGGATCGTGAGACCGCTTCCCTTCATAAATCGCTGTACCCGCCCCACCTCAAAGGTAGGTACCACACCGGCAACCCCTTTCTGGATGAGGCATGACTTTGCCGTGGTACCGCCCATATCAAAGCAGAACATCTCAGGGATATTGAAATGCTTGCCGTAGTATTGGCCTGCAATGACCGCCGCAGTCGGCCCCGACTCGATGATTCTCACAGGGAACTCAGCTGCTGTTTCTACTGATGTAACGCCGCCGCTGGAAAGCATAATGAAAAGCTTACCCTTGAAGCCTATGGAAGAGAGGCGGTCAGCCAGCTTCGAAAGGTATCGCCCGGTAAGGGGTTTGACGTAGGCATTGGTAACGGTGGTGCTTGTCCGTTCATATTCCTTAATCTGTGGCAACACATGGTATGAAATAGATGTGGAGATCCCCGGGGCTTCCTTTTCAATGATCTCCAGAATTGTCTGTTCATGGGCCGGATTTTCGAAAGAGTTGAGGAGGCACACGGCAATCGATTCAATGCCCATATTTAGGAGGGTACGGACGGCCTTTCGTGCATCTTCCGGGTCCAGGGCCTTCAAAACACTGCCGTCACTTCGGACCCGCTCGTCAACTTCTATACGAAATCTCCTGGGGATAAGGGGCTGGGGAAATTCGGCAAATATGTCATAAGGGGCATAACGTATCTCCCTCCCTATCTCAAGGATATCCCTGAAGCCCTTTGTTGTGATGAGCCCGGTCTTTGCCCCTTTTCTCTCGATAATTGAGTTGATAACGAGTGTTGTCCCATGGATCAGCTCATCCAGCTTCTCGACGAAGTCCGGCGTCGTCGCTTCAAGTGCCCGTATCCCCTCTTCAACAGCATCGGAGGGATCCTGGGGGGTGGTCAGGCATTTGCCTGTCTTAATTTCCCCAGTTTGATCGTTCAGTAGAACAAAATCAGTAAACGTGCCACCTATGTCGCAGCCCAGCCGGTATTGCTTATCGCTCATATATTCCTCCCAACCTTAGAACAAGTATCAAATTGTACATCAAGCACCAATATCTAATCTCCAAATCCAAATTTCAAAAGTTTAAACATTTGAAATTGTTTGTAATTTAGAGATTGTAATTTAGGATTTACTATTCTCTCCATATCTTTATCTATTCCCATCAGAACAATGATGGCTCGTTGAATTCTCCAAAGATCTGCCTGAAGATGCCGGCCATCTCACCTACGGACGCATACGCCTTGCAGCATGAGACCAGGTAGGGCATCACGTTTTTTCCATCCAGGGTAGCTGATTCCAGCTCCTTCAGTGTCCGTGCAACATCCTTTTCAGACCGCTCCCTCCTGACCGCACGGAGACTTTCTATCTGCCCGGTTGCCGAATCCCAGTTATATTCATGGAGTTCCACATCCATGGATTCCCCTTCTTTATAGATGTTTACCCCTACCTTCAGCAACTCGCCTGCCTCAAGACCTTTTTCAACCTCATACGCCTGTCTTGCTACAAGTCTCTGGATAAACCCTTCGGAAACCGCCTTGACGATACCACCAAATTTTTCAATCTTTCCCATCTCCTCTTCAATCTTCTGCTCCATTTCCTTGGTAATTGTTTCAATGAAGTAGCTTCCGGCAAGAGGATCAACGGTGTCCCGTAAGCCCATCTCGTCCATGAGAAGTTGGAGGGTCCGGAGGGAGAGGAGGGCCGAGTGTGGTGTAGGGATCGTATAGGCCTCATCGTAACTGCACAGCGCAGTTGTCTGTGCCCCGGAGAGGGCTGCAACAAGGGCATAGTAGGCGCCACGCATGATGTTGTTCTCGGGCTGTTCCTTGGTGAGGCCGTATCCTCCTCCTCCAAAGAGCCCCCGGAGAAAGAGGTTTTGTGCCTTCTTTACGTTATACTTTTCTTTCAGATTTCTTGCCCATAGCTTGCGGGCTGCCCTGAATTTGGCGACCTGCTCCCACATGTTCCCAAAGACGTTGAGATTAAAAGAGAACCTTCCCACAAATTCATCAACATCGTATCCCCTTGCCAGGACGTTATCGATATATGCGTTGGCGATGAGTATTGCGCACGCTATCTCCTGGGCAGGCGTTGCGCCTGATTCCCTTATGTGATAACCGCAAACACTCACCGGGTTTGTCCTCGGAAGGACTGTCATCGAATATTCAATGGTGTCTCCGATGAGCTTAACTGCCGGCTCAACAGGGAAGATCCAGGCACCTCTCCCGATCATCTCTTTCAGGATGTCGTTCTGGGGGGTTGCTGATATTACCTTTGGGTCATAACCATATTTTTCAGCCACGGCCTGGTACATGGCAAGCATGATCGATGCAACGGCATTTATCGTAAGCCCACTCCCGATCTTGTCAAGCCTTATATCCTTAAAGGCGATCTCAAAGTCGCGCAGCGTATCAATTGCCATACCAACTCTGCCAACCTCGCCTTCAGACATGGGATCATCAGAGTCGTACCCCATCTGCGTAGGGAGGTCGAAGGCAACATTAAGCCCTGTCTGACCGTGGGCTATCATCAGCTTGAACCGTTCGTTTGTCTCCTGGGGCGTGCCGAAACCGGTATACTGCCTTGTCGTCCATGCCCGCGACCGGTATCCGAGAGCGTGTATGCCCCGTGTATAAGGATACTCACCGGGGTCTGCCACGTCTTTGTCATAGGAAAAGCCTATTGCGTCGAGATCTTTTGGAGAATATGAAGGCTTTACATGAATACCGGATTCGAGTATGACATCGAGGATCTGGTCTTTTTCATCCTTTATATAACGTGCTACAGCCATGGTTCCCTCCTATCCTTTTTTTACAGTTGACTGTAGGAAATGAATCGTCTCGGTAAGTGGGGTGCCGCCCGGAAAGATGCCGGTTACTCCCAGCTCTTTCAACTTTGGTATATCCCTCGAAGGGATGACGCCTCCAACAAAAACCATCTTATCGTCGATGCCCTTTTCCCTGATCTTTTGAAAAAGTTTTTGGGTAATCGGGATGTGGGCGCCCGTCATAATGGAAAGCCCTATGACATCAACGTCCTCCTGAACGGCAATATTGACGATCTGGTCGATGGTCCTGTGAAGACCGGAATAGACAACCTCCATCCCTGCCTCCTTGAGGGCCTGGGCCACAACTTTGGCGCCCCTGTCGTGTCCATCCAGGCCAGGCTTTGCTATTAAAACCTTTAATCTCTTTGTATCCTGCATAATATTCCTCCAGAACAGGTCAGCGGTACGTTTTATTCCTTTGGCAGTGCATACTGTAATGCCATCCGGACGGCCTTATAGGGATCGATTTTGCCATCCTGGACCTTTTGCATGATCTCCTCAAAGGCCGCTTTCCCCTGTATCTTTTTCATTATTGAACTCCAGGCCTCCTCCTTGAAGAGGGCGAGCACCAGTTGCTTCATTTTTTCCTTTTTCGTGGATTTCCCTTCAATATCACCTTCCATATATTTGTGATGGAGGTCGAGGATGGTCATAAGTCTCTCAACCCCTTCGCCTTTCCGTGCCTCCATGGTCAGGACAGGGATCTGCCAGGGTTTATCCTTCCGGCTCGCAAAATAATGAGCAATGTCCTCGGCAGCCTCCATTGCACCGGGCTTGTCCATTTTATTCATTACCACAATGTCACCGATTTCTATGAGCCCTGCCTTCATTAATTGCATCTCATCTCCATAATCAGACGTAAGTACCGTGATAACGGAATCACAGATCATCGATATCTGTATTTCAGTTTGTCCGGCGCCGACGCTCTCTATGAGAATAGCCTCCTTGCCGAGGCCGTCAAGAACAATCGCTGCACCTATTGTTGCCTTTGCTATGCCCCCTGGAAAACCACGGTGAGCCATAGACCGGATGAAGATACCCTCCTCCTTTTCAGCGGCCCTCATTCTCACACGGTCACCAAGAAAGGCCCCGCCTCCCTTTGAGCTTGTAGGATCTACAGCAATAACACCGACCTTCCTTCTTTGGCGGCCATAACCTACCGCAAGTTTGTCAATGATGGTGCTTTTCCCTGCCCCGGGAGCGCCTGTTACTCCTATTATATGTGCCTTGCCTGTATACGGGAAGAGGAGTGAAACTGCTTCATACCCTTCATCAAGTCCTTCCTCAATCATTGAGATGAGACGGGCAGCGCTTCTCTCATCCCCTTGAAGGACTTTTTTAACCAGTTCCATGTTCCATGATTACCCGTTTGACCTTCTTTTCTTCCGTGCTTCCTGACGCATCTTCTTTTTAATAAGGCCCATGCCCCTGATGATATGTTTTCTCACAAGTTTTTCCACCTGCCGAGCATTTTTTGCCTTCATGAGGGTGATCATGTCCTTGTGGTCCTGGATTGCGATGGTTGCCATGCCCTCGTAACGGAGGATCAGAATCCTGTATCGGTAGATAAAATCACGGAGGTCATTTATGATGGCAACGAGCTTTTTGCTTTTCGCGCACGTATACAGGATGTCGTGAAAATCAGTATTCAAGCGGATAATCTCACCAGTTTCCCCATTATCAAGACAGATTTCCTGCTGTTTAACGATTGATTCCATTGAGCGCAAATCTTCTTCTGTGGCGCGTAGTGTTGCAAGATACCCTGCATAGCCCTCCAGGACGCTCCGTATTCCGAATACCTCTTCAATGTCCTCATCGGTGATCACATTCACGGCAAATCCACCTCGTGGCAGTTTGTGAATGAGCCCTTCCTTTTCAAGCTTCTGTATGGCTTCTCGAACCGGGGTTCTGCTTGTCCCCATCTCGGCGGCGAGTTTTTCCTCTATGAGCCTCTTATTCGGCTCAAGCATTACGTTGAGAATGGATTCTTTGAGCTTCTTATAGACCTGTTCTCTCAGAAACCTTCCTTTCCTTACGGCTTGTTGACCATATGGATTATCCATGATCCCCCCCTAGAGGCAGTTACGAGTGCAAGATGTTGCATGTAGGATTGAAACGAATGATATCAAATAATAATTAAACATTTGACATGCTCTGTCCTACAATTTGTCTTAAATGATTCCTTTTGTTTTATACCCTTCAAGCTGTTCTTTTGAGTAGCCAAGGGTTTTCGTGTAGATATCCTCATTTTGCTCACCAAAACGGGGCGGGAATGTGAGTTTCTTATCGAGAGATTTAACAAAGCTTGTTGTCACAGGAAGTGGGGCTAGGTAGATCGTTGTTCCTGTCTTTTTGTCGGTAGATGAGAGAATCTCCCCTTTCACATAAGGGTCTTCAATAACCTCTGCGATAGTGTTCACCTTTGAGATGGGGATGGTTGCGCTTGTGAAGAGGCCAATAAGTTCATTGGTTGTGTACTTCATTGTGGCAGTCTCTATGGCCTTGTTGAGATTATCCACATCCTTTATTCTTCCTTCATTACGTGCATATTCCGGTTTTTCCAGGGATTCGAAGCCGCTTATTTTGATCATTCTCTCCCACTGAATATCGTTGCCCAGGGCAACGTAAGCGTAGCCATCCTTTGTCTTGTAAACACTTACAGGAGCGAAGAACTCGTGGGTGTTTCCCCTTCGGGTAATCGTCTTATTGAATGATTTTGTCTGGGTGATTGCAACTGTAAGCCACGATACTGTGCTTTGGAACATGGATACATCGATCCTGGAACCCTCTCCTGTAGAGGCCTTTTTAAAGAGAGCCTTCATGATGAGTCCGTAGGCATGCTCGCTGGCCCCCATGTCAGGGAGGGGAACGCCGAGGACGAAAGGAGAGCCGTCCTTATCGCCGGTAAGTTCCATCAAGCCCCCTCGAGCCTGGAGGATGGGGTCATAAGCTGGCTCGTTGCTCTCCGGGCCAAAACCGGTCAACCCGACCCAAATGATATCCGGCTTGATAGCCTTAACCATTTCATAATCAATCCCGAGCTTCTTGTAATTCCGGGGCAATTGATTTGTTGCGAATACATCAACGTTGAGTTCTATGAGCATTTTTTTAAATATCTCAAGCCCCTCAGGTGTTCCGAGGTCCAGGGTTATAGCTTCCTTCTGACAGTTGATGGCGAGAAAGTATGTATACATCCGATCTTCGTTCAGTCTGTTTTCGCCAACCCTTCGATTTGGGTCGCCATAGACAGGATGCTCCATACGGATAACCCTTGCCCCATCGAGGGCAAGTCTGTATGTCAGATAGGGCAAGACTGTTGCCTGCTCAAGAGAAAGGATTGTGATATTTTTAAAGATTTCGTGGTCTTCCATAGTAACCCCCCTTTTGGATACTGTATACAATTTTACACCATCAACTATAGTATTACGATAATGAATTGTCAAGAATTTTGTATACGAAATTAAAGCAGGCGATCGGTACGAGGCAATGGGCGATAGGGGGTGGGGAATGAGCAGATTCATGTGCCTTGATCTGTGTCCATCTTTTTTTACCCTTCATCCGTTTTTATCTGCGGCAGAAAACAATCTGACAGTATGAAATAATAGAAACAAAGAGTACGCGATTTGGCCTCGAAACTCATTGATTTAAAGAGCCTTTTAGTGTAGATTAACCAACAGCAGACCTTTGTGACGAACCACTTTTTGCGGGGTCACGAGATGTTATGGGGTTACAGGTTCTGGGCTTTTATTCTCCGAACTCCTCCACCTTCCGTCCCGCACATAGCGGGACTACGGAGGACGGGGAACTCCAACACTGAACTAAAAGTCGCCTATCAAGAGCGACGACCCATGGAGGAATGAATGAAACGGATTTTCAGCGGGATACAGCCCACTGGTGAAATACACCTGGGCAACTACGTGGGCGCCATACGGAATTGGGTTGAGCTTACCAAAGATTATGACTGTATCTTCTGCGTGGTGGACTACCATGCCATTACCGTGGATTATCCCATCGAAGAACTCAAACAAAGAACGGTTGAAACTGCCCTTATACTCATTGCCTGTGGTCTCACGCCTGACAAGTGTAAGATCTTTGTCCAGTCTCATGTGCCAGAGCATACTGAACTCGCATGGATCTTTAACTGCGTTACTCCCATCGGGGAGCTTGAACGAATGACCCAGTTCAAGGACAAGTCAAAGCAGCACAGGGCGAATATCAACATGGGCCTCATGGGCTATCCGGTGCTCCAGGCAGCAGATATCCTTGTTTACAAGGCTGGATTTGTCCCAGTCGGGGAAGACCAGGTTCAGCACGTCGAGCTTTCCCGCGAGGTGGCAAGAAAATTCAACGCAAGGTTTGGAGATGTTTTTCCCGAGCCCAAGGCGCTGATGTCCATTGCTCCAAAGATTCTCGGCGTTGATGGGGCGGCAAAGATGTCAAAGACCCTGAACAATTACATCGGCCTTCTGGAGGACGAGAAGGCCATGTGGGAGAAGCTGAGGACCGCAGTAACTGATGTTAAAAGAGTGCGGAGAACAGACCCGGGAAACCCTGAAATCTGTAATATCTATACGATCCACAGGGCCTTCTCGGACAACCAGGCTCTCCTCGATGTGGATAATGGGTGCAGGACGGCAGGCATTGGCTGCATCGATTGTAAGAAACTCCTTTTCAAGAATTTAACCGCTGAGCTTGCACCTATCAGAGAGAGGGCATTTTCCCTGATGAAGGACACTGGCTACGTGATCGATGCCATACAAAAAGGGGCAAACGATTGCAGCGCAATCGCAAAAGAGACCATGAAGGAAGTGCGCAACGCCCTGGGACTTTTCATCTAACAAAACAGAAGAATGGCTATAGGTGATAGGCGCGAGGTTATAGGAAAATTTCTATCCAGTCTTCCTCTCGCCCACCTGTCCCGACGCAGACGGGATTGCCGATCGCCGAAACCTGAATATAACCTCATCTCTCGTGATTTCAATGAAACTCGGCTTGCTTCCCCAACAACCCATCTCAATCATTGGTAATGATTCAACCATGACCGAAGTCATTGATAATAAGCAGAAATATGGTATTGACTGTTATCAGATATGACGTACAAAAAAATAAAATCGATCCGGAAAAAGATCAGGTTCTTGAAGAATTTGTTCCTTGGTTCAGTTCTGATTAGCATTTTTTGCTTGCTTATTATCCCCGTTTTATCCTTTGCAACTCCTGTCATACAAGGATGTCAGGTTCTGCCTGAGAACAATATCTGGAATACCCCTGTTGACAGGCTCCCTGTTGACTCTCATTCATCTGCATACATTTCCTCAATCGGGACCAACAGTGCGGTTCATCCTGATTTTGGCTCAGGCACATGGAACGGAGGGCCTATCGGCATACCCTTTAACATAGTGCCTGGCTCCCAGTCAAAGGTTCCCATCACCTTCGAATACGATGACGAAAGCGATCCTGGCCCATACCCGATTCCCCCGAATCCATTGATAGAGGGCGGAGATCAATCAGGGGGTGACCGCCATATCCTTGTTCTTGACAAGGACAATTGCATCCTCTACGAAACCTTCTCTGCCTATCCTGATGGAAGCGGGGGCTGGGATGCAGGATCAGGGGCGATCTTTGATCTCAGCCAGAATAATCTGCGCCCTTTAACGTGGACTTCGGCGGACGCGGCAGGTCTTCCCATCCTCCCCGGGTTAGTGAGGTACGACGAGGTGGCTTCAGGTGAAATAACCCATGCCATCAGGTTTACAGCACCCGATACAAGAAAGGCATTCGTGTGGCCTGCCCGTCACTATGCATCAAGCTTGACGGAGCTCCGGTATCCACCTATGGGACAACGTTTCAGGCTGAAGGCCGGCTTCGATGAGTCCGGTTTCTCGCCAGATGTTCAGGTGATTCTCCGGGCAATGAAAAGATACGGCCTGATCCTCGCTGATAACGGCTCATCGTGGTATATCTCAGGGGTACCCGATGAGCGGTGGGACAATGATATGCTGGTTAGTGAGTTCAGGCAGATAAGGGGGTCAGCCTTTGAGGCAGTTGACGTATCTTCCCTCATGGTGAATGAGAACTCCGGAGAGGCCGTGCAGATCGCCCACCTTACTTTAGCCAGGTCAGGTGCCGGCAAAGGAACTTTCACTGCAGAAGGCCTCTCCTGTATACCTAACAATATATGCTCCGGAACCTACACCCTGGGCGAGGAAGTAACAATCACAGCGAACCCTCGCAACGGCTCGGTCCTTGCTGAATGGAATGGATGCACGTCCTCTGTTGGAAACACCTGCACGGTTACCATGACCGGGGATATCCTGGTTACTGCAACCCTCCTGAAACGTCCAATGATTGCCGTGAGCCCCCGATCAATTAATTTCGGGGTAATAGAGAAGGATATTACTTCTGCTCCCAGGATTGTGACAGTAAAAAATAAAGGAAGCGCCCCACTCATCATTCGTGCTGTTGAGATAACCGGTACCAACGCAGCGGAGTTTGAACCATCCAATGGTTGCACAACACCCCTGACCAGTGGTGCTGCCTGTACTATCACTGTCACGGCAACGCCTGCTGCCACCGGGGCAAGGGTTGCTGACCTCATCATACAATCGAACGATGAGAAAAAAAAGTCATTCAGGATTAAACTTCGAGCAAAAGCGAAATAGGTTAATTACCTTGACATTTGGGGCGGTCTAAAATAACCTTTTCCGGTGAAAAATCTATCTATCGGCATGTTTGATTCGGGCATTGGCGGGCTCACGGTGCTCAAAGAGGTGCGAAGCCTCCTCCCTGCGGAACACATTGTCTATCTTGGCGATACAGCCCGAGTACCCTATGGCAGTAAATCCCCCCACACGGTCACGAAATATGCCCTTGAGAGTGCCCTCTTTCTTCTCACCAAGGGGATCAAGGTGCTTGTCATTGCCTGTAATACCTCGGCAGCCCTTAGCCTGAGCATTCTCAAGAAAAAGCTTCCCATCCCTGTCCTCGGTGTTATCGACCCTGGCGCCAAAGAGGCTGTTGCCCACACAAAGAACAAAAAAATCGGGGTCATAGGGACAAAAGCAACCATACGAAGCATGGCCTATGAACGGGCAATCAAGAGGCTTGATCCAGGGATCGATGTCATCTCAAGATCATGCCCTCTTTTTGTGCCTATCGCGGAAGAAGGTCTTGAGCATGATGAGGTGGCCCGAATCATGGCTGAACGGTATCTCAAGGAGTTCAGTCAATCGGGCATTGATGTGCTCGTTATGGGCTGTACCCATTATCCAATCCTGGAAGATGTCATTAAGGATGTTATGGGTAATAGCGTTGCAATCGTTCACACCGGAAGAGAAACAGCAAAAGCAGTAAAAGAGACCCTGGAAAACGAAGATATCTTCAATAAAACAGGCAAAGGTGGAAGTGAATACTTTGTCACAGATTCACCGGATCTTTTCAAAGAGGTAGGAGGGCGATTTCTTGAGGAACCCCTGCGACACGTAACCTTCCTTAAAAACCTCGATTATAAAGATTTTCTCCTCTCTACATGATCATCCATGTTGCACTGCCGATACCGGTAAGAAAGGCATTCTCCTATGCTGTACCCGACAGGTGGGTACCCTTCATCAAGCCCCTTCTCCGGGTAAAGGTCCCTATCAAAAATAGAGACTTCATTGGGTTTATCGTCGGTATTGATGAGGGTGATGCTGCGGGCTTTAAGGAAATCCACGAAGTTATTGATCCCTTTCCCCTCCTTGGCGAGAATTCTCTCCAGTTGGCAGAATGGGCATCCCATTACTATATTGCCCCCAAAGGACTTGTCCTGAGGTATGCCTTACCTGCCGGGCTTCCCATTGAGCAATATCTGAAAATACGATCATTATCAGAAATAGAAACGGGTGCCCTGGACAATCTTACGCTCAAAAAGGCCTGCAAAAAGTTAGGGCGGGATGTTATTTACGAATACTACAACAAAGGCCTGCTCCGACTTTATGACACCTTTACAAACCGGGATTTTTTGCCATGTAACAATGATGGGTTTGATGGTGCTGCGGATAAGACCCTCTTTATAGGAGGGGTAAAGGATCGCCTCCAATGCTACACTGAAATAATCGCTCAACATATTGGTAATGGTGAAAATGTCCTCATGTTTGTGCCGGACCACCATTCTGTGGGGCAGTTTTTTTTCGACAAGCTCTCAGAGCAGTTCTCCGGAAAAGTACTCCGATACGGGGTTTCAGGGACTGCAAAAAAAAGGATGGAGACCTACTTCAGGGCGAGGAATGAAGGGGGATTCCTCATTCTCGGGAGCAGGAGTTGCCTTTTCCTGCCCGTATTTCGGAATGGCCATATTATTGTGGAAAGACCTGAGGAGGACGAATACAGGAATGAGGAAGGATTCAGATTCAATGCTGTTGACCTTGCCATACAGAGGGCGAAGATCGAGCATATCCCTATTGTACTTGGAAGTGTCTCGCCACCGCTGGAGATCTATAAGCGTGCAACTGAAGGCGAGTTTAAAATTACAGAAAAAGTATATCCAAGACCGAAACAATATACTGAGATCATCACTGAGAAAGGGATATCTGCCTTAGGGGCAATGCCGGAAGGGTTAATCACATTATTGGCGCGGGCCATTGAAAACAAGGAAACGACAGCCATTTACACCCCCAGAAAGGATTACAGCTCCCACATTAAATGCCTTGATTGTAAAGGGCTTTTCCTCTGCCCTGTGTGCAGCGGGGGATTGAGCTACCAGAGAAGCAAAGATCTCCTTGCGTGCACCGGCTGCGGGAGGACTTTTCCCTATGAAGATCGTTGCCGCCAATGCGGGAGTAAGCTCATCCACTTTTCCAACGTGGGAGTTGAATACCTTGAGCGAAAGTTACTAGATGCCTTTCCTGGGGTCCCTGTTATCCCGGTGACCGGCGAAACCCTTCATGAAAACTGGGAGGCATTAAAGAGGTTGCGCCCCGGAGAACCGGCTATCATAATCGGTACCCAAGCCCTCTCAAAGCCTCACGGGCTTAAGGTACACAAACTTATCATGATCGAGTGGGAGGAATTGATGAGGATAGGCGGCTACCGGGCCGGCGAAAAGATGTTTCATGTCCTTTCAAGCCTCATGGATGCCCTTGAGCCGGAAGAACTCTATGCGCTGATGGCCAGGAAAAAGAGGGTAGATCTCAAGGGATTCTTTGATGTTAAAGCCTTTTGCGACGCTGAGCTGGAAAAAAGAAAAAATGCCCAGTTTCCCCCCTACGTGAGAATATTTTTATTGGAGATTGAGAAGGCAGATGAGATTGCCGGTAGGCGACTCGTCGCAAAAATCATGTCAACGGCTGATAAATATGGGGTTGCGAAGCATATTACCGGGCCCCTCATGCAAAAAAGAAGGAAATACCGGTGGAGGATGATCCTGAGGAGTAATGAAGACCAGCTCTATGAATTCCTCGCTGCCATGGGTGGTTTTCCAGGCGTCAGGGTAGAGGCAGACCCGGTGAATATATAAGGCAGAAGCTAAGAAGATGGGAAGATGAGTGAATGAGAGAAGAGGAAATAAAAAAAGGGAGACACGAGGTCTCCCTTTTTGTTTGCTGGGGCTTGTTTACTACTTTGCTGGGGCAGGAGCTGGTGCAGGAGCTGGTGCAGGCTTTGGTACTGGTACTCCGGCTGATACAGCTTCCTGAGCGCCCTTTGGTGGAGCCTTTGTGCCTTTCTTGTAGAAATTGCCGGCCATCAACTTACCATCTTTCTCGATGTAGTTGAAACTGACCTGGTCTTTAGCCTTTAACTCAGGCATATTCTTTGCCAGGGAAACGTCAAAGGTCTTCTCGCCCTTCTTATCCTTCACGACGATTGTCTTTGCCGCTGTATCCATGCTGACGACAGTCCCTTTAAACATCAGCGGTTTTGCTGCGCCTGCTGATACAGCTGGGCCAGCCTTTACTGCTGAAGGGGCGCCTGTGTCCTTAGGTGCTGGTCCCTTCTCGGCCGGTTTCACCTCTGTTCCAACTTTTGTGCCCTGGGCAAAAACGGTTGTCACGAATGCTACACTGATGAGTAATGCAAGAACTACTAATAAAACTTTTTTCATACTCGGTACCCCCTTAAATTTTTTTTATTTATACACATTTTCATTTCTACATGTCAAGAGGGTTTTTACTACCCCCTTGACGTATATAGAGTCTTATTACTTCTTTGCCGGTGCTGGTGCGGGAGCTGGTGCTGCCGGTGCTGGTGCGGGAGCTGGTGCAGGAGCCGGCTTTACTTCTTCCTTCTTGGGAGCTTCCTTTTTCGGAGCCTCT
>Ga0209253_10002937_pt1 | contig 15053 bp, 13 predicted proteins | sample FrelakmetBRP12BR_FD_187145 | JGI IMG/M metagenome (GOLD analysis project Ga0209253, IMG submission 187145) | Freshwater lake sediment microbial communities from the University of Notre Dame, USA, for methane emissions studies - BRP12 BR (SPAdes)... | ecosystem: Environmental > Aquatic >...
ATCATCAGATCGACAAAGAAGTTTTCGGCGCCCCTGAGATAAATGGATTGCGTTAGCACCCCGTATGTGTGGTTGGGTTGCTTCGCGACCAATGCGTATCGGGTCTTGTTCCACTTAAACTCTGCCTCCTCTCGAATCCCTTTGAAACGCCTTTCATCCATTGGATCAGGGAAGGGGTATCTTTGCAGATCATCCAACGTCGCGTCTTTTAACGGGTGATGGACAGGAGACCAGAAGTGCCCTGCTTTCTGCCACCCTATTCCCCACTCGTCCCTCATGATGCCTCCGGCTTCCGAAACCAGCGCCTCTGGAATTTCGCGCAGGCTCACCCGGCGGAAGTCTATTCCCAGAGCACTCAAGAATCTCTCATCGAAGGAGTCAACAACGTTTCGTGGAGACGTGATGATTTCTGTTTTTTCAAGGCCCAACAGCTGAACGGCCCTAAGATAGGGCTCGACATATATGCTGGTCTGCCTCCCTTCGCCGATATCCATGGGCACCCTGTCAGGTTCCTGGTGTGATAAACAGATCTTTACTCTTTCCCTTGGCGAAAGATTTTCCATGGGTTCTTCTCTCCTGTTTACAACCCTCTATTCGATTCTCTTGACTCCATCAGGAGGAGCCACGGCACATCCTTCTCGCTTCCCGATCTATACTGCCAGCGCAGAAAATATCTCTTTTCTCAGACCGATGGGTCCGTTTTGAGGATGGGAACATATACCCTATTGTGGTTCCAAGTGTCAACCTTTTCGATGCTAACACAAAGGGTTCTTTCCTCATTGCCATTTCAAAAGTCATCTGATATACTTAAGTTCATTTCAAACGGAAAGGAGAACAACGTTATGGGGAAAAATACAGCGGAAAATCTTATGGAAGCGTTTGCGGGAGAATCCCAGGCCAACCGAAGGTATCTTGCCTTTGCGAAGAAAGCGGAAGAAGAGGGTTATCACCAGGTGGCGAAACTCTTCAGGGCTGCTGGAGAGGCGGAAACCGTGCATGCCCATAATCATCTGCGCGTTATGAAAGGCGTCCGGTCCACCCAGGAGAATATCCAGGAGGCCATCGGCGGCGAAACGCATGAGTTTAAGACAATGTATCCAGAAATGCTAGACGCAGCGAAGGCCGAAAAAAACAATGAGGCTGTCCAGACCTTCAATTTTGCCAACTCTGTCGAAAAGATCCATGCGGCTCTCTATACAAAGGCTCTGGAGACTCTCGGAAAAAACGATGAATTGGACTATTATGTTTGCCCCGTGTGTGGGAATACGGTCGAGAAGACTGTTCCTGACAAGTGCCCCATTTGCGGTGAACCTGGGAAAAATTTTATAAAGATCTATTAATTCGGTCCGTCGTTGTGGGACGTCTGGCCTCGCTAGCGTTTTTTCAAACCACGGTCAAACCTTGATCCGATGGGCCATCGGATCTTTCCTTTCATGTCGAATCAAGGGGGGTTCAATCAACGGTTGAACCCCCCTTGAATATTCACCCTTCAACCCAGAGATGACGACGTACACCCTACGGCCAGATTCGATTCGAGAACTCTTCGACCGGGTCGCCCCTCGATACGACTTTCTCAACCATTTTCTGAGTTGCAGGAGGGATGTCTATTGGCGAAAGATCGCCGTGCGACAGCTTGACGGGATCGACGGCTGGATCCTCGACGTCGCCACGGGGACAGGAGACGTGGCCATCGAGGCCCTTCAGCAGAGAGGGGCTCGGAGGAAGGTTGTGGGACTGGACTTCTCAGAACCCATGCTCCGAGGGGCTCACCGAAAGGTTGTGAAGGCGAAGGTTTCGCAACGGATCCTCCTGAGCCTCGGAGATGCCTTGACCCTTCCGTTCCGAGAAAATACCTTCGGCGCGTCGATGATCGCTTTCGGTTTGCGGAACATTTTCGAGAAGGAAAAAGCCCTCTCCGAAATGGTCCGGGTGACGAAGGAGGGAGGCAAGGTCATCATTCTGGAATTCACGCTTCCTCAGAAAGGATGGGTTTCAAAGATCTATCCCTTCTATTTCATGAGGGTCCTTCCGTGGGTCGGCGGTCTGATCTCGGGTGACAGTGGCGCTTATGCCTATCTGCCTGAATCGGTCCTCCATTTTCGATATGTTGCGAACTATGAGGACCTGATGAAGCGATCTGGCCTGAAGACAGAGCCGTCTCGGAGCCTCACCGGTGGCATCGTCTCCCTCATGGTGGGGATGAAACCACGTCCATGATTCGGCGCTTCTCCTTCTTTGATTTAGATCGCGTGCTCGAAATTGAACGCCAAGCCTTTCCGAAATCCCCTTACAACTGGGCGACGTTTGCCAATCTCCAGTGGCTCTATCCAGAAACATTTCTGGTCTATGTGGAAAAGATCCCCCCCGAGGAGGAAGCAAAGATCTGGGGCTACATCACCTTCTCTGAAGACGGACACATCATTTCCATTGCGGTGCATCCAGAGAGGAGGAGGCAGGGCATCGGAAAGACCCTGGTTGGAAGAGTGATCACCGCACCCCGGGTGAAAAGAGTGTGGGGAGAGGTGAGGAGGAACAATGCGGGGGCTCAGGCCTTTTATCGAAGTCTGGGATTCGCAGTCGTCGGGATGATCTCGAACTACTACGGAAACGAAGATGCCTTGATTATGGAGAGGCTTCGTTGACAAGAGGGATCTCCTCGGTTAAGCATACTTCATAGATCAAGGAGGAACCCATGAGTGGTATTTTTGGGATCGTAATGAAAAAGAACTGTGCGGATCTTCTGCTCTACGGCACGGACTACCATTCTCACATGGGGACAGAACATGGGGGCATGGCCGTCCTGGGTAACCGATTCTACCGTGCCATCCACGACATCAGCAAATCCCAGTTCAAATCGAAATTTGTCGAGGACTACAAGGAGATGAAGGGCCATCTCGGCATCGGGGTCATCAGCGATAAGGATCCCCAACCCCTCATCATCGGATCCAGATTCGGGACCTTTGCAATCGTCGCCGCCGGCTTGGTCGAAAATGCCAAGGAATTGGCCCATGCATTGCTCCGGGAGGGAGAAACCTTCGGAGAGCAGGCGGCTGGCGGAATCAACTCCGTCGAACTGATCGCCAAGCTGATCAACCGCGGTCGAACCCTCCCGGAAGGGATCGAAGGGGTTTATGATCGCATCCAGGGTTCTGCCTCCATTCTTCTCCTTAAGAAAGACGGCATCTACGCAGCCCGAGACCGGTTGGGACGAACACCTCTCGTCATCGGCGAGCGAGACGGCGAGTATGCCGTCGCCAGCGAGACCTGTTCTTTCTTGAACCTCGGGTTTCGAATCAAAAAATACCTCGACCCGGGGGAGATCGTCCTCCTGCAAAAATCAGGCCTTGAGGAGAAATCCTCCGGCAAGGATAAGAATCAGATCTGTGCCTTCCTTTGGATCTACACCGGTTACCCGGCCTCCAGTTATGAAGGGATCAGTGTGGAATTGGTCAGGGAACGATGTGGAAGGGCTCTGGCAAAGAATGATCATGTGAAAGCAGATCTCGTGGCAGGCGTCCCCGATTCCGGAGTAGGCCATGCGATCGGATACTCAATGCAGTCGCGGTTGCCCTATCGGAGACCTCTGGTAAAATATACACCCGGGTATGGACGGAGTTACACCCCTCCTTCACAGGAGATTCGAGACCTTGTCGCCACAATGAAGCTAATCCCCATCAAGGAAGTTATCGAGGGGAACCGGATTGTCCTCTGTGAGGATTCGATTGTTCGAGGAACGCAGTTGAAAAACTATACCGTCAAGAAACTTTGGGAATGTGGGGCCAAAGAGGTCCATGTCCGCCCCGCCTGTCCTCCTCTGATGTTCCCGTGTCGATTTGTTCTGTCCACTCGCTCCATTCGTGAACTGGCCGCTCGAAAGGCCATTCGAGCCTTGGAGGGGGAAGATATCGAGGATGTCCGGGAATACATTGACCACCGGAGCAAGAAGTACCAGAAGATGACCGGGTGGATCAGGAAGGAACTGGGAGTCACGACGCTCACGTATCAGACGATCGAGGATATGGTTGATGCGATCGGCCTGCCGCGAGAAAAACTCTGCCTTTACTGTTGGACGGGAGATTATAAGAGGGTCTAAAGTAATTGGGTCATTGGGTTACTGGGTTATTGCGACCCGTGATCCCACCGTTATTGCCTTACAGCCTCAGCACTCCTAATGCAGTCCCCATACCTTTCCTCATTTCGAGAACCTAAGAACATCTCCCACCCGAATGCCGTTCGTCGAAAACCACCCCTTCTTCATTTCAAGGGCGTAGAGGATCGGCCTCGGCGGAGGATGGGACTCCAGGGACAAGGGTTCCATATCCACAATCCTTACGACCTTTCCTTCTCGGTCGATGAAAGCGATGCTCAAGGGGATGAGGGTGTTTTTCATCCAGAAGCTGTGGTAATCTTCCGTTTCGAAGATGAAGAGCATCCCCTCATTTTCGCCCAGATGTCTCCTGCCCATCAACCCCTGAGCCCTCTCCTGAGGGGTCTTTGGCACTTCCACCCAGACCTCTCTGTTCTTCAGATAGACAGGAATTTTCAGAAGCCCCTGGGAGTGGGCGAGCGAGGCCAACAGGATCAGGACGAGGGCGGTCCCCTGAATCTTTCGGCTGAAATAGGCTCTGCTTCTTCTCATTCTTTTCCTTCTTTTCCAGCAGTTCAACGAGATGATGAATCTCGTCTTTGATCTTTCCCGTATTCCATTGGATGAATAAAACCCAGAGCGGAAGGAGAAGCCAGATGATGAGGAGGATGGCCAGGAAGACCGCCATCGCAATGCCGAGCCCCCATGGAAGGTCCTTGAAGATATGCTGAATAAACCATTCCATCCCTGTTTTAAATCTCCTCCGAGAATTCGTGGCCCCGGGGTCAAGATCAACTGGGTGGATGAACTCTTATGGAGCTTTTTCTCCCCCCAGGCGTTTTCTCAGTTTATCATTAACCTTCAGAATTTGATCCGCATCCGAACCGCTCAATTCCCAGGAATAGCTGTCTTTCCCGTCCCTCTTGAGCCGGATCTTTACCTCCGGGGGAAGGGGTTCCTCCCTCTCGATCTTCTCTTTCTCGACAATCACCTTCGGAGCAGCAGAGCCCTCCGGTTGGCTTGGAGGCGATGACGGGTTCCCTCCACAGGAGGTCATGAGGAAGGCGATAAGCATCCAGGATCCCCATCCTGTTTTCACGCAACCTTCTTTCACTCCGTCATCAAGAGGATCAATCCTCTTTCAAGAGTTGACGGCAACCCTTCAGGAAATCGTCCTTCGTAGGAGCTTCCTGCGGGTGAGAAAATGTTTTGAACTGGGCGTCCGTTTTCTTTGGAAGATAGTCGCCGTACGCCAACTTCCCTTGTACTCTTTTGCCGATCTCTTTCGCCAACTTCTTATCGTTGAAGGTAAAGATGAAGACCTGATTGCTCTTAAAGGGAACGACCGTATCGACAGTTCGGACCATCTTCTGCACCGCACAGACCAACTCCTCCCATGCCTCGCCGGCGAAAGTGGCCTCCCGTTTGGTCTGCTGGTTCCAAAAATCCACCAGGATCACGGAAAGAGGCATCGAGTCCCTCTCCGCTTCCTCCAGCATCGGATGGATCATCAGATCGAAGATCGCATTCACTCCGAACAGGGGGAGGGTAAAGAGGAAGGAGGTGCTCCCTCCCTCTTTACTTTCAGCCTGGATGACTCCACGGTGGCCTTCCACGATCTCTTTGCTAATCGACAAGCCGAGGCCCGTCCCTTTGACGGTTCCTTCCTGGGTTCTTTGGCCCTGATAGAAGCGCTCGAAGATTCTTGGCAGATCCTCTTGCGAGATGCCCACCCCGGTGTCTGTCATCACCACCTTCAAATAGTCCCTCGCCTCCGTCAGTCCTTTCGAATCGATCGTGACCTTGCCCCCTGGAGGCGTAAATCGGATCCCGTTTCCGACCAGATTGACGAAGACCTCCATCAACCGATTCCGATCGATCAACACCAAAGGGGTGTCCGGGTCGAGCCGATTCTCAATGTTGATCCGTTTCTCCTCCGCCTGCTGGGATAAGGCCATGATCGCTTCCTCCGCGACTTCGCTCAGGCGAGTGGGCTTAAACCTCAGTTTCAACCCTTTCCCAGCCTCAATCCTTGAAAAATCCAGGAGCTTGTCCACGAGGTTGGTCAGTCGAAGAACATTCCGATTGGCAATTCCCAGGTACTCTTTCTGCTCTTCAGTCAGCGCGCCCACCTGTCCTTTGAGTATCAGGGAGATAAATTCCTTGATGACGGTCATGGGCGTCTGAAGCTCATCAGAGATATTCGACACGAAGGTGGCTTTAAGCTGGTCGAGTCGTCTCAGTTCTTCATTGGCGATTTCATACTCAACCGTTTTCTGTATCAAATTCTCAATGATATTCTTGTCCCGGGTGACCCGGTTCAGTCGGGCACCGATCTCTTCCGAGGTAATGGGCTTAAGGACATAATCCTCTGCCCCCAAAGCAACCGCTTCGTTACAAACATCTCCTGAACCCGGTGTCACCATGACCAGGATGGCGAGGTTCGGAAATTCTGTTCGAGCGGCCTTCATCAGTTCGAATCCATTCATCTCTGGCATCTGGGCATCGGTGATCAATACAAAAAAGGCCTCCTTCCTTAAGACCTCCAGAGCTTCCTTGCCATGGCTCGCTGTCGCCGTTCCGAAACCGAGGCGACTCACGATCTCGGAGACCGTCGCTCTTGTGGACTCCTCATCCGAAACGATCAGGATTTTTTCTTTCTTCACAGGCATAGTATCCTCTTGACGACGGTCCCCTTCAGCCGCAAGTTCTTTCTAAAACAATATTCTTTTTGGGCGTTAATTTCAATAAAATTGTTACTAAAATTTTAATGTCTCACTCTTTCGGGCGAACTTGCCGGGATCCGACAGGGATGCTGGAGAAAATCTTATAGCGGCAACCTCAGCTTGTCCAACAGGTACGAGCGTGGCCAAACACACATAACGACCGTCCCGTGATCAACAAAGGTTACCCTTACCCCAAAAGTCTCAGATAACCCGCTTGATAATATTTTCGGAAGCATCTCTATCGGATCAGCGGATTTCCCACGTCTCAGTGAGGCATGACCTAAACTTCAACGCTCCCCAGTCGGGATCCATCCGCCTGTTGGCTTCACGGGAGACTATTTTCCTTCTTCCAGTCGGAGAAAAACGCCCAGAATCGCTGGGAGGTCCCAGGGGGCAGGTTGAGGAAGTGGGTCCCTGCCGGAATCGCGTCTCCCGAGAGATGAAGGTTCATCTCCTTGATGTCCTTGTAGAAAGAACCGGTTGCGGTCGCCACGTCCATGATGGGTAAAGGTTTCGGAAGCTCGATTTCGACCCTCTCTATCTGAAAGGGCTCATAAAGCTGCTCTTCCTCCAGCCGGAACCCATAGCGCTCAGGATCCGAAAGGATGATCTTAGCCACGGTGATCTTATAGACATATCTCTCCGTCTCCATGGGAAGGTCGAGGTTGAAATAGTCCTCGGTCGCTTGGAGCGCAATCTCTTTCCGAATCCTGTTTTCCCCTGCGTTGTAGGCAGCCATGGCCAAGGGCCAACTCATGAATTCCTCATAGAGGCTCTTGAGATAGGCCAAGGCCCCCTCGGTAGCCTTGGTGAAATCCAAACGTTCATCAATGCCGCCGTTTCCTCGCATTCCGTATCTTTCTCCTGTGGAAGGGATGAACTGCCAGATCCCCGCGGCTCCAGAGGAAGAGACTGCATAGGGTCTTAGGCTGCTTTCCGTAATGGTGACATATTTTAAGTCATCGGGGAGGAACATCTCTTTCAGCCTCTTCTCAATATGCGGGAAATATCTCCGAGATCGCTTCATCCACAACAGCAGCTGCGCTTCGCTGCCCAAGGCCGCAAGGAACTCTTGATCCAGATTCTCCAAGACCTTCTTGTTCTCTAACGGCACTCTCTCTCCGCAGATGGAAACCACTTTGGGAAGTGGGTAGGTGCTGATCGGGTGCCGGACAGAAATTGATTTCAGGCGGTTCTTCACCTCACCCATCTCCGTACGAAGGATGGTTACGGAGTCTTCCAGCGATTTTATCTTCTCAGACGCTGCCTCATCCCCTGCCGAAACATTGGCTGGAATCCCTTCCTTCACGGATTCTTTCTTCACCGGGGGCTGAGTCGCGCAACCCATGAGCATGAAAATGGTTAAGAACATCAAACGGACAACCGTCACCATGACCTTCTCCTCCTCTGTGAATCGAAGCGCTCCAAATGTAGCATAAGTTTCGTGGGTGATGCAATCGCCGGTCTGCACTGCACCACCGAAGCAGAGGATGCTATCATCTGATCGATGACGCCATTGGTCTCGAGGGTCTTTCTAGTTCTGCCCGGAAGTCCCCTCTTCTGTGGCTGTATCCAAAGGACACTTCTTCCGGGAAACCAGTTGACCACCATTGGTGGAATACAATCAGGTCCTTGAAGGAGACGCATGATGCCCTGGAGCACAGGGATCGCGGTAAAGACGTCATCTTCACTGTGATGCGGGGAGGGATGCGACAGGAAGTTACTGCAATGCTGATTCTTGCAAAGGAGTAAAGCGGGAGCTTCCCCTTCGGGCTTTAGTGTTTGGATTTACGATCTATCTCACGTTTGACTTGACCCCGACCTTCTCCCGGACCTCGTCCATTACCTTTTCAGCGATCGTTTTGCATCGACTCGCGCCGGACTTGAGGACCTCGACCATAACGTGAGGGTCCTGATTGATCTCCTGGACCCTCTTCTGAATGGGCCCGATCTCCGCCATCATGTTCTCATAGAGCATCTTCTTGCAGTCGATGCATCCGATCTCCGCGGTCCGGCAGCCATGATCGCAATAGGAGATCTGGTCCGGTTTTGAGAAGGCCCGGTGCATGGTGAAGATATTGCAGTGTTCAGGATGACCGGGATCACTCCGGCGTTGCCGATGCTCATCGGTGACTGCGGTCCTTAGCTTCTCCCAGAGGACTTCCGGAGGGTCCAGAAGCCCGAGGGTGTTGTTCAGGGACTTGGACATCTTCGCCTGGCCATCCAAACCGAGAATTCGGGGAGCATTCGAAAGAATGACCTGAGGTTCGGGGAAGATCTCTCCATAACGGGCATTGAACTTCCTGGCGATTTCCCGGGAGAGTTCCACATGCTGGACTTGATCTTCTCCCACCGGGACATAACCCGCCTTGTAAATCAAGATATCTGCAGCCTGGAGCACGGGATAGGCCAGCAGTCCCAGGTTGATATTATCGCGATGCTGTCTCCCTTTCTCTTTGAACTGGGTCATCCGTTCCAGCTCCCCCAATGGGGTAACGCAGTTGAAGACCCAGGCCAGCTCTGTGTGCTCTGGGACATGGGATTGGACGAAGACGATACATCGCTCGGGAGTCAAGCCGCAGGCCACGAGGACGGTCGCCGTCTCCAAGATCCTTCTCTGCAATTCCGCCACCTCATAGTCGACGGTGATGGCATGATAATCCACGACACAGAAGATACACTCATACCGATCCACCAACTGGACCCAGTTCCGGATCGCTCCGACATAATTGCCGATGTGAATTTCACCTGAGGGTTGAATCCCGCTGAAGATACGATCCATCCTCTATTTCCTCCTCTGAATTCTCATTTCAATCCCCTCAACGGTGGGCGGTGGCTTCGTTCGGGTCTGGGTGGCTTGTTCCGCTTAATCTTTCCCTGCCTTCGGTCCGAAGAAACCGAGCCCCTTCTGGCGGGTCACGTCGAGATAGACATGTAAGAATTGCCCCGATCGGACGGAAGGGACATGGATCACCCGGACCACGTTGTCAGAGTCTTTGACCTCTGGGATCAGGTCGGTCAGGAGGTTTGGGGAGTCCAGCAGAAATTTTTCATTCAACGCAGATCGGGGATCGTCGGGAAAGATGGGGATCATGGCAATATCCGTCTCTACCAGATCCTGGAAGAAATGGGTCCCATAGGAAACCTCGGGGGTGTAACCCTCTTTCGTAAAGGCGATTTCAACCAGAAGTTTCGTGCTGTTGATATCCGCATAGCTGACCCGTACGCCGAGGTTGATATCGTTGCTCCCCCATCGACCAGGTCCCATGAGGGCATACCGTTTCTCTGCAAAGTGTTTGTTCAAGAGGTTGACGACCGTGGCGATCTTCATCTTCCTGTCGTAAGTGTCCAGGGAATCGTAAGCCTTCGGATTCACATAAACGATATACTCCAGGTCCTGAACCATACTGTTTGAGAGTCCCGCATGAGTCCGGAAGAGAACGTGATCCTCCGGAATATTCTCTGGAACGGAGACCTCCTCAACCTCTTTCCTGAAGGAAAGGGACCGGCATTGTAAGACGTAGAGTTTATTATCGTCCCAGGCAAATTCCATATCCACAGGCCGGCCATAGGCGGCCTCCACAACGGAGAGGATTTTTCTCGCCAGGGCAACGAAATCGGTTTTGGTCAACAAATTGTCGAAAGTGAGACAGCGCTCTCCTTGGCGGAGGTCTTCCGTTTTGAACAGGGGAGGGGCAAGGTGCCCGTTTCTCTGTATCGATACCGCGTTGAAGAACTCGGGATGGTCGACCGCGGAACTGAGCGTCCTGAAATCCACTGTTTCCAGGATCCCCTTTTTAAGATTCAGCACATCCACCTGCTTCTGAGAATACTTCTTAATCTGTTCGGACGTGACCTCCGGACGGAGTTGGGGGTGGCTCAAGGGGATCATTCGGGGATAGTCTGAGCCCACACGATCGACGGCTCGCGTCCCCAACCCGAAGACGAGTCGAACCAATCCTTCTTCCTTCTTGATCTTGGGGTTCCAGACATAGATGTTTCGCGAAAACATGACGCCCGCTGCAAAGGGGAAAAAGTAGTCGCCGAAGCGACGGCCCACCACCTTCTGAACGAGCATGGCCATCCGTTCGTCATAATCCAGGAGGCCATGGTCACGACGATAAAGGATTGGATCGGGTCCGAAGGTGCTGGCGAAGACCTTCTTCAATCCGGCGATAAAATGGCTCAGTCGCGTTTCGATGTCGCCCTGATTGGTCAGGAAGATCGAAAGGTATTTCCCTGAAAAAGCGAGGCCGAAGCTATCCTCCAGCATGCTCGAAGATCGAATGATGATGGGATGCTCACCCACTTCTTCCAAGATCTTTCGAAAGTCCTGGACCACCTCCGGTGCAAAGGTCGCATATTTGAACTTCTCTTCAATGCGCTGGGATTCCTGTTCAATCGTCTCCCGGTCCTTATACTTAAAGGTATGGAAAAGGTAAAGATTGTTGCGGTCCAGGAACTCGGAAAAAACCCCAGAATTTAAGTACCAGGTATCGGGCACGGCAATATACTTGTCAAATTCGGGATCATGTTTTTCCAGACTGGGAAGGAGGATCTTATGGGCCAGCACCATGCCAGCAGTCTTTCCTCCAAGCTTCCCTGGCCGCCTCCGGCTCCAGAGGCTCCGCTGAAGAATCTCGTCAATATCGCGGATCACAACGTATTGCTTGGCCAAGCTGACAAAAGGAAGCTGGCTTGAAATGAACCGTGAGATCAAGGCCACCCGAATCCCTTCTGCCTCGGAGGGCGAGATATAGACCTCCCCTTTCGGAATATCACAGAATTCCCGAAGGGAGGTGTAGATCTCCATGCTCGATGCTTGGTCACGGTTGGCAACCATGCTCAAGGTCTGGCTCTTGTCCTTCTTCCGAGCCAGGTTGATATAGTTTTCGATCTCCGTGGGCGACAAGGAATTGGCGAAATAATAGTCGATCAGTGTTTCGAAATATTCCTGACGGTTTGCCTCGGTATCCGGAAGTCCATCGGCCTCCAACTCTTCCTGAACCTTCCGATAGAGTTGCTCCGGAGTGATGATTCCCTTCTGCTCCAGGACCTCCATGAAGATGCTGCGCATGAGGCCTATCAGGTTCGGATACTGATTCATCTTCCGAAACATCCGGTAGGATTTCAGAACCTCCATTCGACACGTCTGGGGTGCGGATGAATCCATAGTCACTCGAAAACTCCTTCAACCTTCTTGAGACACAGGGAGGATGTGTCCACCGTCATCTTATCAATCGGTTCATGGACACATCCTGTCTCCAAAGAACAATCTTCAAATGGAGAATCATTAAACGTTCATCTTCGACGAATTTCCCCTGGTGACCCTGAGGCCCTCGGCTCAGACCCAGCCGCGCAGCTTGCAGGCCTCCGCCACCCTCGCCACGGAGACGAGGTAGGCCGCCTGCCTCATATTGACCTTTTCCCGTTTGACCATCTGATAGACGCCATGGAAGGCCCGCGTCATCTTTTCATCCAGCCTTTTGTGAACTTCTTCCAAAGGCCAATAGAAGTTGTACGTATTCTGGACCTGTTCAAAATACGAGACGGTCACACCCCCCGCATTGGCGAGGAAGTCTGGGAGGATAAAGATGTTGTTTTGATGCAGGATGTCATCCGCCTCCGGGGTCGTGGGTCCATTGGCCAGCTCACAGGAGATCGTGCACTTGATCCGGTTTGCATTGGTTGGCGTGATCACGTTCTCAAGCGCCGAGGGGAAGAGCACCGTGACTTTCAACTCCAAAAGGTCGGCATTGCTGATAGCGTCCGCTCCAGGAAATCCTTGCAAGCTGCCCGTCTTCAGTTTGTGATCGACGACCTTCTTCGGATCGAGCCCCTTCTCATTGTAGATGCCCCCCTTGGAATCGGAGGCGGCTACCAGCTTCAACCCTAGGATCTCACTTCCTAAGAGCGCCGCATACTGGCCGGCATTTCCGAACCCCTGGATCGCCATGGTCTTGCCGTTGAGATCGATATTGAGCGCTTTAGCCGCTTCCCGGGTCACATAGATGCCTCCCCGGGCGGTCGCATCGCTGCGCCCTTCCGACCCTCCCAAGGGAATCGGCTTGCCTGTGATGACCCCTGGATGATGATGCCCCACCAGGGTCTCATACTCGTCCATCATCCACGCCATGATCTGGGGCGTTGTGTAGACATCGGGCGCTGGCACGTCCTTGGATACCGACAAGATGCTCCCGACGGCCCTGATATAGGCCCGCGCCAACCGCTGCTTCTCCATGTCCGACATCTCTTTGGGGTTACAGGTGACCCCTCCTTTACCGCCTCCCAGTGGGATATCAACCACGGCCGTCTTCCAGGTCATCCAGGCGGCCAGAGCCCGAACCGTATCGATGGTCTCATCGGGATGCCATCGGATGCCCCCCTTGGCCGGGCCTCGTGCAGTGTTATACTGGATCCGGTAGCCGTGAAGCACCTTGATCGCTCCATCGTCCATCTGAACCGGCAGGGTCACGACCAGCTCCCGCTGCGGCCACCTCAGAAGTTCATGGGTGGCTTGATCCAGACCCAGCCTTGCTGCCGCAGCGTCCAACTGTTGCTGGGCAATCTTAAAAGGGTTCAATTCTGCCATATTCGCTTCCTCCTTCCGTGGGTGGGGTCTAATGAGTTCAACCGCATTCTAAGACATTTTTCATTTCTAGGAAATCCCCTCGATAAAATTGCAGAGCATCCGGGCCGTCTTTTCAACCAGCTCGCCGCACTTTGCCTTTCCCCCGGCCTCCAGGAATTTTTTCAGCTCTTCAGGGTTTTCGAGGAGGAAGCCCGTGATATGGAGACAATGGACATTCCCAAACTCCTTCTCAAAACGGTCCCAGAATTGGCGGCATTTCTCGTACAATCGTGCGGCGGTCTCTTTGTCATTGGGATCCGTCCTTCCAAACTTCATTCCGAGGGCCATCACGGATCCACTCAAAGCCCCACAAATGGACCCCCGCCGTCCGATGCCTCCGCCAAAGCCGGTTGCCAATTTTGGAAGGAGAGAATCTTCATATCCAAGATAATCCTTGAGACTCAAGGAGACCGACTCGGCTCAGTTAAATCCTTGGTCGGAGTATTTTCTGGCCTGCTTGGCTACAGACTCTGCTCGGTTGTGAGCGCTCATGTATTCCTCCTTTCAGCTCTTTTTTCCTGATACCCTAATGCTCGATATCTTGGCCTTCCATTCTTCTCGATCCTCCTGGATTTGCTTTCTCACCTCCGGTGGCAGATCGAGACAACCGGAACCCAAGAGACCTTGGATCATTGGACGGTCGTAGTCCAGGCGGTCGACGACCCGGACATCCTTCAACCCTGTTTCTCGAATGGCTTGAAGATAACTGGCCTCATCGAGTGCCCCTCCAACACAAGAGGACCACAAAAACCCCTTCAACTTCTCCGGGATGCCTTCCGCCACAATATCCGAAACGAGCATCTTGCCATTCGGCTTCAACACCCGGTAAACCTCCTGGAACACTTTCTTCTTGTCTGGAGAAAGGTTGATGACACAGTTGGAGATCACCCAATCCACACTGGCATCGGCAACGGGCATCTCCTCCATCTCCCCAAGCCTAAATTCCACATTCCTGGCACCGGCCTTCCTGGCATTCTCACGCGCCTTCTCAATCATCTCGGGGGTCATGTCCAGTCCGATCACTTTCCCCTTGGGGCCCACCTTCTTCGCGGCAAGGAGCACATCCAATCCAGCTCCTGACCCCAGATCGAGGACGACATCCCCTTCCTTGACCTCTGTGAAGGCCACCGGGTTTCCACATCCGAAAGAGTTGAGATAAGCCTCCTCCGGAACCTGGGAACGCTCCTCCTCTCCATATCCGGCCAGCGGAGCCAATCCCCCTTTCATCGTTTCTTCGACCGAAGGCCCACAGCATGAACTCGAAGGCCCGCAGCACGAACTCCTCGTCCTGGTAATCAACCCCCGATAGTGTTCCTTGACCGTTTCCTTAATCCCTTCAGAGGAACAACAAGGAATTTTCTTCTTCGCTTTATCTTCCATTCTTCTGCACTCCTTTCTCCATAGCCCGGACGACCCATTTCATAGATTCGACGACACGGGGAAGCCGACCAGGAGGGATATATTTGAAGATATCTTGAACCACCCCCTGGGAGGAAGCCTTCAACTTTTCAGCCAGCCCTTTTCCCTTGCGGGTCAAACGCACACTCACCCGCCGGTTGTCCCCGCAAATCTTAGCGCGTTCGATCCACCCTTCTCGAACCATGGTGTC
>Ga0209253_10002938_pt1 | contig 15052 bp, 12 predicted proteins | sample FrelakmetBRP12BR_FD_187145 | JGI IMG/M metagenome (GOLD analysis project Ga0209253, IMG submission 187145) | Freshwater lake sediment microbial communities from the University of Notre Dame, USA, for methane emissions studies - BRP12 BR (SPAdes)... | ecosystem: Environmental > Aquatic >...
TTATTGGATGACTTCGGCGACGACACCGGCGCCCACCGTGCGGCCGCCTTCCCGTATCGCAAACCGCAGCTCCTTCTCCATCGCTATCGGGGTGATCAGCTCCGCGGTGATCGCTACGTTGTCACCCGGCATCACCATCTCAACCCCCTCCGGCAAATTCAAAATCCCCGTCACATCCGTCGTCCGAAAATAAAACTGCGGTCGATACCCGTTGAAAAACGGCGTGTGACGTCCGCCTTCTTCCTTGCTCAAAATGTACACCTCCGCCTTGAACTTCGTGTGCGGCGTGATCGAGCCCGGCTTGGCCACCACCTGCCCCCGCTCCACCTCGTCGCGCTTCGTGCCCCGCAACAGCACCCCCACGTTGTCCCCCGCCCGACCCTCGTCGAGCAGCTTGCGGAACATCTCCACCCCCGTGCACACCGTCTTCAGCGTCGGCCGGATCCCCACAATCTCCACATCATCGCCCACGTGCACCACGCCCCGCTCCACCCGGCCCGTCACCACCGTCCCGCGACCCGAAATGCTGAACACATCCTCGATCGGCATCAAAAACGGCTTGTCGATCTCCCGCTTCGGCTCCGGCACATACCCGTCCACCGCGTCCATCAACTCAAAAATGCACTTGGCCGCCTCGCTCTTCGGATCGTCCGCCTCCAGCGCCTTCAACGCGCTGCCCCGCACAATCGGTATGTCGTCGCCCGGAAACTCGTACTTGGACAAAAGCTCCCGCAGCTCCAGCTCCACCAGCTCGATCAGCTCCGGGTCGTCCACCATGTCGCACTTGTTCAAAAACACCACCACGTACGGTACCCCCACCTGGCGCGCCAGCAATATGTGCTCGCGGGTCTGCGGCATCGGACCGTCGTCGGCCCCCACCACCAATATCGCCCCGTCCATCTGCGCCGCCCCCGTGATCATGTTCTTGATGTAGTCCGCATGTCCCGGACAGTCCACGTGCGCATAGTGACGCTTGGAGGTCTCGTACTCCACGTGCGCGGTGGCGATCGTGATCCCCCGCTCCTTCTCCTCCGGCGCCTTGTCGATCTGATCAAACGGCACAAAGTGCGCCATCCCCTTCAGACTCAACTGCTTGGTGATCGCCGCCGTCAACGTCGTCTTGCCATGGTCAATGTGACCGATCGTGCCTACGTTCACGTGCGGCTTCGTCCGCTCAAACTTCTGCTTGGCCATGTGTGGATCCTCCCCTTAAAATGCGAAGGGCATAGAAACCGGTTATGCCCTCCGCGGTGAGACCAGTATTCTTCAGGATGTAAACATTACCAGCGAAAATGGGCAAATGCCTTGTTCGCCTCAGCCATCTTGTGAGTGTCTTCCCGTTTCTTCACGGCGGCGCCGCGATTGTTGGCCGCGTCCAGGAACTCGGCGGCCAGTTTCTTGGCCATGCCCTTCTCCGGCCGCTGGCGCGCGTAGCTGATCAACCACCGGATCCCGAGCGCCGTGCGGCGCGAGGACCGGATTTCAGTCGGCACCTGGTAGGTAGACCCGCCGACCCGCCGGGAGCGCACCTCGATCATCGGTCGCACGTTCTCCACCGCCTGCTCGAAGAGCTTGACGGGCGGATCCTTTACCTTTTCGGCCATGAGCGCGAAGGACTCATAGACAATGCCCTCCGCCGTGCTGCGCTTACCGTCATGCATCAGGCAGTTGATGAACTTGGTCACCAACTTGCTCCCGAACTTCGAATCCGGGCGGACGGCCCGCTCGGCGACTTCTCTTCTCCGTGGCATATCGACTCCGTTGTAGAAATCAGCGAAACGTCATGCGGAAAAAAACCGCAGGGGTCACTTGGGCTTTTTGGCGCCGTACTTGGAGCGGCTCTGCTTGCGGTCTTCGACGCCCAGGGTGTCCAGCGTGCCGCGCACGATGTGGTAACGCACGCCGGGAAGATCCTTCACGCGCCCGCCGCGCACCAGAACCACCGAGTGCTCCTGGAGGTTGTGGCCCACCCCGGGGATGTAGGCGGTCACCTCGATCCCCGTGGTCAGCCGCACGCGGGCGACCTTGCGCAGGGCGGAGTTCGGCTTCTTGGGGGTGGTGGTGTAAACGCGAGTGCACACGCCGCGCTTTTGCGGCGCCCCCTTCAACGCCGGGGTTTTCTTTTTCTTCTGCACGCGCTTTCGCGCGCTGCGAACGAGCTGGTTGATGGTCGGCATGATCTCCTCATCGTCGCCCAATGAGCGATTTTGCAAAATGGCGATATGTATATAAGAATATCTACAATGTCAAGCGTTTTCTTCTAAACTGGTTTTCGGGCCGACGGCCCAAAAACTATTGAACCACCTCCACCTCCAGATTGTCGAACCGCACCATCCCGGTCCCCGCCGGAACGAGCCGGCCCATGATCACGTTTTCCTTGAGGCCGTTCAACCGGTCGACGGCGCCCTGAATGCTGGCGTCCGTCAGCACCTTGGTGGTCTCCTGGAAGGAGGCCGCCGAGACCCAGCTTTCGGTGCTGAGCGAGGCTTTGGTGATCCCCAGGATCAACGGCTCACCGACCGCGGGCTTTCCGCCCTTGGCGACCACGGCCTGGTTGGTTTCTTCGAATTTCAGCCGGTCCACCTGCTCCTCGGAAACGAATTCGGTATCGCCCACATCCATCACCTTCACCCGGCGCATCATCTGGCGCACGACGACTTCGATGTGCTTGTCGTGGATGCGGACCCCCTGCAGGCGGTAGACTTCCTGGACTTCGTCCACCAGATATTTGGCCAGGGACACCTCGCCCTTGATTTTGAGGATGTCCTGGGGGATGGCGGAACCGCCGATCAGGGCCTCGCCGGCGCGCACGTAGTCGCCCTCGTAGACGTTGATGTGCTTGCCCCGCGGAATCAGATACTCTTTCTTGTCCCCGACATCCACCGGCGTGATGGTCACCTTCTGTTTCCCCTTCTTGGTGCTTTTGGAGACCGCGACATAGCCGTCGATCTCGCTCAGTACCGCGACCTCCTTGGGCTTGCGAACCTCGAAGAGCTCGGCCACGCGCGGCAGGCCGCCGGTGATGTCCTTGGTCTTGGTGGTCGCCCGAGGCAGCTTGGCCACGAGGTCGCCGGCTTTGACCGTGTCCCCCTCTTCCACCAGCAAAATGGCGTTGATCGGCAGAATGTAGCGGGCGAACCCGGAAACGCCGGGCAGCTTGGCGGTTTTGCCCTCCTTGTCCTTGATGGAGATGCGCGGCCGCTCCTCGGCGCTCTTGGACTCGATGATCATCTGGCTGGATTTGCCCGTCACCGGGTCGACCTTCTCCTGCATGGTGCGGCCGGGGACGATGTCGCCGAACTTGACCGTGCCGTCCACCTCGGTGACGATCGGGGTGGTGAAGGGGTCCCAGGTGGCCAACTGGTCGCCGGGCTTGACTTTCTGGCCGTTCTTGATGGCGAGGTGGGCGCCGTAGATCACCGGGAAACTCTCCAGCTCGCGGCCGCTGTCGCTCATGAGGATGAGCTTGCCGCCACGGCGGTTCATGGCCACATGGGCCCCCTCGGAGTTCTTGGCGACGTGGAGCTCGATAAACTTGACGGCACCCTCCACGCGCGCACGGATGTCGGCCTGCTCCACGCGCCGGCTGGCGGTGCCGCCGATGTGGAAGGTGCGCATGGTGAGCTGGGTGCCCGGCTCGCCGATCGACTGCGCCGCCAGGATACCGACGGCCTGACCGATCTCCACCGGCCGGCCGTGGGCCAGATCCCGGCCGTAGCACTTGGAGCAGACGCCCTTTCTGGTCCGGCAGGTGAGCACCGATCGGATTTTGGCCGACGTGAGGCCGGCCTGCTCGACCTTCTCGACGACGTGTTCGTCGATGGCCTGGCCGGCATGGGCGATGACCTCGTCGGTAAACGGGTCGAGGATGTCGTCCAGGGCCGTTCGGCCCAGGATGCGCTCGCCCAGCACCTGGATGATCTCGCCGCCCTCGACCAAGGGTTCCAGCTCCACGCCCGAGAGCGTCCCGCAGTCCTCCTCGGTGATGATGCAGTCCTGAGACACATCCACCAGCCGGCGGGTCAGGTAACCGGAGTTGGCGGTCTTGAGAGCGGTGTCGGCGAGACCCTTGCGGGCGCCGTGGGTGGAAATGAAGTACTGCAGCACCGACAGGCCCTCACGGAAATTGGCGCTGATGGGGGTCTCGATGATCTCACCGGAGGGCTTGGCCATCAGGCCCCGCATGCCGGCCAGCTGGCGCATCTGGTCCTTGCTGCCGCGCGCCCCGGAGTCCGCCATCATGTATATCGGGTTGAAGCTTTCCTCGATCACGGGCTTGCCCTTGGCGTCCAGGGTATGCTTGCCGTCGCGTCCGCGCACCGGTTCGAGCTTCATCACCTCCATCATTTCGTTGGCAACATCGTCCGTGGCCTTGGCCCAGATATCGACGACCTTGTTGTACTTCTCTCCCTGGGTGATCAAGCCTTCGGTGTACTGCCGGCCGATCTCGGTGACCTGCTCCTCGGCCTTCTTCAGAATCGCCTTCTTGGCGCCCGGAATGATCATGTCGTCGATGCAGATGGACAGGCCGCCGCGGGTGGAGTACCGGTAACCGATGTCCTTCAGGCGGTCCGAGAGGATGACCGTGGCCTTGGGGCCGAGGTTGCGGTACACGTAGTCCACCAGTTGCCGCAGCACCTTCTTGTCCATCACGAAGTTGACGATGTCGAACGGCACCACCGGGTATTTATTTTCGACCTCGAACAGGTGGAAGGCCTTGTCGGCGTGAAGCACCGGGCTGACATCCCCGACGCTCAGCGCATAGATCCGGTCGACCTCGGCCTCCTCGCAGTTGAACACGCTCTTGAACTCGTTGTAGGTGAGCTTGCCGATGCGGCCCTCGTCGTCCCGGTCGGGGCTCTGGGACATCTCGCGCACCAGCTTCTTGAAGGACACGCCCCGGGCCAGGCGGCCGCGCGCCGCTTCGGCCTCCTCTTGAGTCGCCACCATGAGGTGTCGCATTTCAAGGATGTCCACCTTCGGTATGATATCCCAGAGCAGCACGCGACCGACGGTGGTGTCGTAGCGCTTGCCCTGCAGGCGAACTTTGATTTTGCTGTGCAGCTCCACCTCGCCGGCATCATAGGCCGAGCGCACCTCTCCCGGGTTGGCGAAGATCTTGCCCTCCCCCCGACGGCCGCTGATCCCCCGGGTCATGTAGTAGGTGCCGAGCACGATGTCCTGGCTCGGCACGATGATGGGGCTGCCATTGGCCGGTGACAGGATGTTGTTCGAGGACAGCATCAATACCCGCGCCTCGATCTGGGCCTCCACGGAAAGCGGTATGTGCACGGCCATCTGGTCCCCGTCGAAGTCGGCGTTGAAGGCGGTGCAGACCAACGGGTGCAGCTGGATCGCCTTGCCCTCGATCAGGATCGGTTCGAAGGCCTGGATGCCCAGCCGGTGCAGGGTGGGTGCGCGGTTGAGCATGACCGGGTATTCCTTCACCACTTCATCCAGGGTGTCCCAGACCTCGGGGACTTCGCGCTCCACCATTTTTTTGGCGCTCTTCACGGTGGAGACCATCCCCTTCTGCTCCAGACGGTAGTAAACGAACGGCTTGAAGAGTTCGAGCGCCATCTGCTTCGGCAGGCCGCACTGATGCAGTCGCAGGTCCGGCCCGACGGTGATGACGGTACGGCCCGAGTAATCGACGCGCTTGCCCAGCAGGTTCTGGCGGAACCGCCCCTGCTTGCCCTTAAGGGTGTCGCTCAAGGATTTGAGGGGCCGTTTGTTGGTGCCGGTGATGACCCGGCCGTGTCGGCCGTTGTCGAACAGCACGTCCACCGACTCCTGGAGCATGCGCTTCTCGTTTCGCACGATGATGTCCGGCGCCTTGAGCTCGATCAACCGACGCAGACGGTTGTTGCGGTTGATCACCCGACGGTAGAGGTCGTTCAGGTCGGAGGTCGCGAAGCGGCCGCCCTCGAGCGGCACCAGGGGCCGCAGGTCGGGCGGCAGGACCGGAATGACGTCCATGACCATCCAGGTGGGGTCGATGCCGGAGCGCCGGAACGCTTCCACGATCTTCAAGCGCTTGGCCAGTTTCTGGCGCTTGGCGATCGAGCCGGTCTCGCGCAGGTCGGTGCGCAGCTCGTTGTAGAGCTTTTCGAGATCGATGTCCTGAAGCATCGACTGGACCGCTTCGGCGCCGATGCCGGCCGTGAACTTGGCGCCGTAGGTTTCGACGGCTTCCATGTATTTTTCATCGGAGAGCAGCTGGCCGCGCACGAGCGGGGTGTCCTTCGGGTCGAGCACGATGTAGCTGTCGAAATAGAGGACCTTCTCCATGTTCTTGAGCGTCAGGTCCAGCAGGTTGCCGATCTTGCTCGGCAGGCTCTTCAGAAACCAGATGTGGGAGACGGGGGTGGCGAGCTCGATGTGCGCCATGCGCTCGCGCCGCACCTTGGACTGGATCACCTCGACCCCGCACTTCTCGCAGATGACGCCGCGGTGCTTCATGCGCTTGTACTTGCCGCAGTTGCACTCGTAGTCCTTGGTGGGACCGAAAATCTTGGCGCAGAACAGCCCGTCACGCTCGGGCTTGAACGTCCGGTAGTTGATGGTCTCCGGCTTCTTGATCTCGCCGTGGGACCATTTGCGAATCTGCTCCGGGGAGGCCAGTGCAATCCGGATCGCGCGGTAGCGTCTCGGATCGGTGGGCTTTGCAAAAAAATCGTACAACGTGTCCATTATCTCACTCCTGTGGGATTATGGGTGGTTGGTTTTCTTCCCTGCGGCGTTCGCCCGTTCGGCTACTCCGCGCTGCGGGGGTCATCGGCATCCATCAGCAGGCCTACGTCCAGACCCAGCGACTGCAGTTCCTTGGTCATGACCCTGAAGGATTCCGGGATGCCGGGCTCGAGCACATTCTGGCCCTTGACGATCTTCTCGTACATCCGGGTGCGGCCCGCCATGTCGTCGGACTTGACCGTCAGAAACTCCTGCAGGGCATAGGCCGCGCCGTAGGCCTCCATGGCCCAGACCTCCATCTCGCCCAGGCGTTGGCCGCCGAACTGGGCCTTGCCGCCCAGGGGCTGCTGGGTGACCAGCGAGTATGGCCCGATGGAGCGGGCATGAATCTTGTCGTCCACCAGGTGGTGCAGCTTCATCACGTACATGGTGCCGACGGTGATTTTTTTGTCGAAGGGCTCACCCGTTCGTCCGTCGAAGAGGATCACCTGGCCGGAGCGGTCGCGTCCGGCCTCCTCGAGCATCTGCTTGATCTCCTCCTCCTTGGCGCCGTCGAACACCGGGGTCGCCATGTGGACGCCGTTTTTGTAGAACCGGGCGAAGTGCTGCAGATCCTCGTCGTCCAGCGCCCCGATCAGCTTCTTCTCGGACGTTCCGGGGAAAATCTTGCGCAGTTTCTCCCGCAGCTTGCTAAGCTTCTGCTCATCCATGAACCGGTTGATCTGGTCGCCCAGTCCCTTGGCCGCGAGCCCCAGGTGGATCTCAAGGATCTGGCCGACGTTCATGCGGGAGGGAACCCCCAGGGGGTTGAGCACCATGTCCACCGGTTGCCCGTCTTCGAAGTACGGCAGGTCCTCGACGGGCAGGATCCGGGAGACGACGCCCTTGTTGCCGTGCCGGCCGGCCATCTTGTCGCCGACCGACAGCTTGCGTTTCATGGCCACGTAGACCTTGACCATCTTGATGACCCCCGGCGGCAGTTCGTCCCCGCGCTCGTACCGGCTCACCTGCTGTTCGAAGGCCAGCCGGCAGAGTTCGCGCTGGTCGCGGTAGCGCTCGAGGACCTCGTGCACCTGCTGGGTCATCTGCGGGTCCTTGAGCACGATGCCTTCCAGCGCCGCCACGGGCATGTCCGCCAGGCTCTTGGCGTCGAGTTTGACGCCGGCATTGACCAGTACCTTCTTGCCCTTCTTGATCGGCGCCTGGGCCTTCTGACCCTCGAGCAGGTCGATGATCTGGGAACGCACCACGTCCTCGATCACCGTCATCTCGTCGTTGCGGTCCTTTTCCAGCGAGGAAATCTCCTCGTCCTCGATCAGCCGGGTCCGGTCGTCCTTTTCAACTCCCCGCCGCGAGAACACCTTGGCGTCGATGACGATGCCCTGGATCCCCGGCGGAACCCGCAGCGAGGTGTCCTTGACGTCGCCGGCCTTCTCGCCGAAGATGGCCCGCAGCAGCTTTTCTTCCGGCGAGAGCTGGCTTTCGCCCTTGGGTGTGATCTTGCCGACCAGGATGTCGCCGGGTTTCACCTCGGCCCCCAGTCGGATGATGCCGCTGTCGTCCAGGTTTTTGAGCGCCTCGTCGCCGACATTGGGAATGTCGCGGGTGATCTCCTCCTTGCCGAGCTTGGTGTCGCGCGCCACCACCTCGAACTCCTCGATGTGCACCGAGGTGTAGACCCCGTCGCGCACCAACCGCTCGCTCACCAGGATCGAGTCCTCGAAGTTGTACCCACCCCAGGGCATGAAGGCGACCGTCACGTTCTTGCCCAGGGCGAGTTCGCCCTGGTCGGTCGCCGGCCCGTCGGCGATGATCTCGCCGGCGCGCACCCGCTGCCCCCGGCTCACGATGGGGCGGTGGTTGAAGCAGGTGTTCTGGTTGGAGCGCACAAACTTGGACAGGTTGAAGATGGTCACCTTTTTCTCGTTGGGATCGCCGGTGGGGTCGTGCTTGAGCACGATGCGGGAGGCGTCCACGTCCACCACCTCAGCGTCCCGCGGTGCGACGATGGTGACCCCCGAATCCTTGGCGACCACCCCTTCGATCCCCGTACCGACCAGCGGCGCCTCGTTCATCAGCAGCGGCACCGCCTGCCGCTGCATGTTGGACCCCATCAGGGCGCGGTTGGCATCGTCGTTCTCCAGGAAGGGGATCAGCGAGGCCGAGACGCTCACCAGTTGGTTGGGGGAGATGTCCATCAGCTCGATCTCCTCCCGGTTGACCATCATGAACTCGCCCGCCACGCGCGAGGTGACCTGAGGGCCGATGAACTGGTTCTTCTCGTTCACCGGCGCGTTGGCCTGGGCGATCGGCAGCGCCTTCTCCTCGAAGGCATCCAGGAACTTGACCGCGTCGGAAACCCGCCCGCCTTCCACCACCCGATAGGGGGTTTCGATGAAGCCGTAATCGTTCACCCGGGCGTAGGTGCTGAGGGAGACGATCAACCCGATGTTGGGCCCTTCCGGGGTCTCGATGGGGCAGATGCGGCCGTAGTGCGAGGGATGAACGTCGCGCACCTCAAAGCCGGCGCGCTCCCGGGTCAAGCCGCCTGGCCCCAAGGCGCTCAGGCGACGTTTGTGGGTGGTTTCGGACAGTGGGTTGGTCTGGTCCATGAACTGCGACAGCTGGCTCGTCCCGAAGAACTCCTTGACCACGGCCGACACCGGTTTGGGGTTGACCAGGTCGTGGGGCATCAGGGCGTCGACCTCCTGCAGGCTCATGCGCTCCTTGATGGCCCGTTCCATGCGCACCAGACCGATACGGTACTGGTTTTCGAGCAGCTCGCCCACGGCCCGCACGCGGCGGTTGCCGAGGTGATCGATGTCGTCGACGACCCCCTGGGTGTCGCGCAGCTCGATCAGCGACTTGGCCGTGAGCAGGATGTCCTCCTTGCGCAGGATGCTGAGATCCGGCGCGCTGGTCACACCCAGGCGCTGGTTGATCTTCAGGCGCCCCACGCCGGAGAGGTCGTAGTAGTTGCTCTTGAAGAAGAGGTTGTCGATGAACTCCTGGGCCACTTCCGGGGTGGCCGGGTTGCCGGGCCGAAGCCGGCGGTAGATGTCGATCAGCGCCTCTTCCTTGCTGTCCACCTTGTCGAGCAGCAGGGTCTTGCGGATCGAGTCGCTGCTGGACAGCCCGTCGATGAACAGCAGGTCGAAATCGGCCACACCGGCCTCGGCCAGCCGGCCGAGGCTGTCTTCGTCCACCGTGTCGTTGGCGCGCACGACCGGCTCGCCGCTCTGCGGGTGGTTGACCGCGTAGGCAAAGGCGCGGCCGTTGATTTCCTCGACGTTGATCGGGACCATGTCGGTCCCGAGCGCCTTGAGTCGCTTGAGGCTGCGCACATTGTACTGGCGCCCTTTTTTAACCAGGATCTCCCCGGTCTCGGTGTCCTTGATGTCCCGGCTCGCGCGCTGGCCTTTCAGCAGCTCTTCGTCGAAGGCCTTGAAATAGCGCTTGCCCTGGGCGATGATGCGCTCGGTTTTGTAGAAGTAGGCCAGCAGGTCCTCTGAGGAGAAGCCGAAGGCCTTGAACAGGGTGGTCACGGGGAACTTCCGGCGCCGGTCGATGCGGATGTAGACGATATCCTTGGGGTCGACCTCCATGTCGATCCAGGAGCCGCGCACGGGGATGATGCGCGCGCTGTAGATGATTTTGCCGCTGGAGTGGGTCTTGCCCTTGTCGTGGTCGAAGAACACACCGGAGGATCGGTGCAGCTGGCTCACCACCACGCGTTCCGTGCCGTTGATGATGAAGGTGCCCTTGGCCGTCATCAACGGGATGGTGCCGAAGTAGATCTCCTGCTCCTTGATGTCGCGGATGTTGGAGACCCCGGATTCGGCGTCCGTGTCGTAGACCACCAGGCGCACCGTGATGCGCACCGGGATCTCGAAGCTCATCCCGCGGTGAATGCACTCCTCGATGGTGTGCTTGATCTCGCCGAAACGGTAGGAGACGAACTCCAGGGAGGCGCTGCCGGTGAAGTCCTTGATCGGGAACACGGACTTGAACACGGCCTGCAGACCCACCTCCTCGCGCTTCTCGTGCGGGACGTCCATCTGCAGGAACCGCGTAAAGGAGTCGCGCTGCATCCCGATCAGGTCGGGAATGTCGACGATCTTTTCATTCTTTGCGAAATTCTTGCGAATACGCCTGGTTGCCATGAGTCTTTCGGACATAGCATCTCCGCAATGTGGTTGAGGTTAGGGCACCTGAATCAGATGACGGACTGATGTTGGACAGGGCAATGACGTCCGTGGCCCGCTGCGGCCGGTGAGAAAACAGGGAAGGCTGAACTTCTGGAAAAGCGGGCAGCAGGCCACGGTGCCGGTCGACTCGTTACTTGATCTCCACCGTGGCGCCGGCCGCCTCCAGCTGCGCCTTGATCTTATCGGCATCGGCTTTCGCGATTCCTTCCTTGACCGGCTTCGGGGGGCTTTCGACCAGGTCCTTCGCCTCTTTGAGGCCCAGGCCGGTGATCGCGCGCACTTCCTTGATCACGTTGATCTTCTTTTCGCCGTGGGCGATCAGGATAACATCAAATTCGGTTTTCTCCTCGGCCGGGGCCGCCGCCGCGCCCGCCGCGGGCCCGGCGGCCATCATGGCTACCGGCGCCGCCGCCGATACGCCGAATTTCTCCTCCAGCTCCTTGACGAGCTGGGACAGCTCCAACACCGACATGGTGGAGATGAACTCAATTACATCCTCTTTGGTCACATTAGCCATTTTAGGTATCCTCCAATATGCTTGAAATCGATGGGGTGTGATGTCTGTGTCTGTCTCGTGATCCCGGAACGGCCGGCCGCCCGGAATCGTCTCACGCGGCGGCCGGGGTGTCCGCCGCCTCCTTTTGGTCCTTGACGGCGTTGAGCACGTTCAGCAGGCTGCGCGGCACTTCCGCCAGAACCCGCACGACCGAGGTGGGCACGGCCACCATGACCGACAGCAGCTGGCTGAGCAGCACCTCCCGCGACGGCAGGGCGGCGAGCGCCTTGACGCCGTTGAGGTCGATCAACTTGCCGTTCAATACGGCGGCCCGGATTTCCAGCTTCTTGCTGTCGTCGGCGAACTTCGTCAGGATCTTCGCGGACGTCACCGGGTCCTGGTAGCTGATCGCCACCGCGCCGGGGCCCTGGAACAGATCTCTCAACACCGCGATCGGCGTGTCTTCCGAAGCCCTCGCCATCAGGGTGTTCTTGGCAACCTTGTACTCGACGCCCGCCTGCGTGAGCTTGCGGCGCAGGTCGCTGACCGCGGCGACGTCCAGCCCCTTGAAATCGGTCAGGATGACCAGGCTGGATTTCGCGAAGCGCTCGTGCAGGTCCTCAACAATCTGTTTTTTTTCTTCGAGTTTCACGTTGGATTCTCACCTCCTTCGGATGTCTGAAAAACCGGAGGTCATGGCTAAGGCCGATCAAAGGTGCTGTCGGGCATCCGGATCGGGCCACCCGCAGAGTCCCTCTGTCTCGGTAGGCCGGCGCGCACCGCGTGCCGATTAACCGCCCAAGCGTACCTACGGTCTTTGACAGATAAAATTAAAAACCCGTCTACGTCGGATTTTTATACACCAACGACGTTGAAGCCATCCGCGTTACTTCGCCGATTCCTTGACCAGGCTCGTGTCGATCCTGACGCCCGGGCCCATCGTGGTGGAAATCGCGATGCCCCTCAGGTAGGTCCCCTTGCTGCTCGAGGGCTTCAGGCGCAGAATGGTGTCCAAAAACGCCGAGACGTTCTGGACCAGCTTGTCCACGCCGAAGGAGACCCGGCCCATGGGGGCATGGACGATGCCGGCCTTCTCCACCCGGAACTCGATCTTGCCGGCCTTGAGCTCTTTCACCGCCCGGGTCACGTCGAAGCTGACCGTGCCGCTCTTGGCGTTGGGCATCAGCCCGCGCGGGCCGAGGATCTTGCCGATCTTGCCGACGGCGCCCATCATGTCCGGGGTGGCCACGACCTTGTCGAAATCGAACCACCCCCCCTTGATCTTCTCGACGAGGTCGTCGCCGCCGACGAAGTCCGCGCCGGCATCCTGGGCTTCCTTCTCTTTTTCGCCCTTGGCGAAGACCAGCACCCTCACCGACTTGCCGATGCCGTTCGGGAGCACGACGCTGCCCCGGACCATCTGGTCGGCGTGACGAGGGTCCACCCCTAAACGGACGGCCACGTCAACGGTCTCGTCGAACTTGGCAAAAGAAGATTCCACCGCCATTTTCACGGCCTCGGGGACTCCCACGCCGGCAGGACCGGCGATCTTCTTCTTGGCTTCGGTATACTTCTTACCGCGCTTTGGCATCTTTGTTCCGCTCTCCTTGTGATTCGAATCGGCTGCCAGGCCCGCCCGTGAGAACACCCGGACGGCTGCGTGCCGCCTAACCGATCTCTATTCCCATGCTCCGGGCCGTGCCTGCCACAATGCGGCAGGCCGCCTCCAGATCGTACGCGTTCAGGTCCACCATCTTCTGCTTGGCGATCTCCTCCAACTGCTGGCGCGTGACGCTGCCGACCTTTTCACGCTTGGGGTCCTTGGCGCCCTTGGCGACCTTGGCCGCCTTTTTGAGCAGGACGGCCGCGGGCGGCGTCTTGGTGATGAAGGTGAAGGACCGGTCCTGATAAATGGTGATCACCACCGGGATGATCATGCCGGCGTCGTTGGCGGTCCGGGCGTTGAACGCCTTACAGAAATCCATGATGTTGACGCCGTGCTGGCCCAGGGCCGGCCCGATCGGCGGCGAGGGGTTGGCCTTCCCGGCCTCCACCTGCAGTTTGACGAGTGCCATCACTTTTTTTGCCATGGGTCTCTTCTTCTCCTGAGCTCATAATAGCGCCGCTGCTGAGGGCGTGCCGCGCCGGGCGCTTCCGCGCGCCGGTGGGCGGCCCTTCCATCGCCCGGCGATGTCACATCTTTTGAACCTGGACGAAATCCAGCTCCACAGGGGTTGCCCGGCCGAAAATGCTGACCAGAACCTTGATCTTGCCTTTTTCCTGGTTGACCTCCTCCACCGTCCCATTGAAGTTGGTGAAGGGCCCGTCGATGACCCGGATGTCGTCTCCCGTCTCGAAGAAGTACTTCGGCTGGGGCTGGCGCTTGCCCGCCTCCATGCGCTTGATGATCTGCTCGGCCTCGGCATCCGAGAGCGGAGCCGGTTTTTGCCGGCCGCCCAGAAACCCGGTGACCTTGGAGGTGTTGTTCACGATGTGCCAGGTCTCGTCATCGAGCTCCATCCGGACCAGGATGTAGCCGGGGTAGAACTTGCGCGAGGAGGTCTTGCGCTTGCCCTTGACGAGCTCCACGACTTCCTCGGTCGGCACAATGACCTCGCCGAACTTTACGGACTGAGGAGAGCCGGCGATGCGCTCCTGCAAGGCCGCTTTGACCTTGTTCTCGAAGCCCGAGTAAACATGCACGACATACCATCTGAGCGCCACGGGTGTCTTTCCTCCCGCTACCTGAACACGGCCCGGATCACGGTGGACAGGCCCATGTCCGCAATCCCCAGAAAAAGGGAGATAATGATGGTCAGCACGATGACCACCAGGGTGGATCCCATCGTCTGCTTGCGCGACGGCCACGTGACCTTCTTCAGCTCGATTTTGACTTCTCTCAGGAACTGAACCGCACGCGTAAACACGTTGTCAGCCGGCGGGCTGAACGATGCCGGCCCGGAAGGCGACGCGGGCTTTTTAGGCACCAGCACCGGTTTGGGCTTGGTCTCGGCCGCCTCGCCGGCCACTGCGACCTCGCCGGCCGCTGCGCCGGCCGCCGGGGCGTTGGCCCCCGACGCGGCGTTGTCCTCATCCTGCCGTTTCCGTTTCTTCAGGCTTGTCGGCTTTTTCCGTAAAATGCGTCCCATGCGTCTCCCAAACAGAGAAAAGCCCGCAGCCGGCGAAGCCGATCCATGCGGCTGTCCCCTTCGTCGGTCCGAGCTCCTTCATCAGAAAAAGTGGCAGGCCAGGAGGGATTCGAACCCCCAACACCCGGATTTGGAGTCCGATGCTCTACCGTTAGAGCTACTGGCCTGCATGAAACCGTCCCGCTGGGTTGCGCCCGCAGGGCCGGATCGTTCGCTCCGGCATGACGGATCCCGGAGTTCACTTCGTTTCTTTGTGGGCCGTGTGCTTGCGGCAGAACCGGCAGTATTTGGAAAACTCCAGCTTGTCCGGCGTCGTGCGCTTGTTCTTGGTCGTCGTATAGTTACGACGCTTGCATTCGGCGCAGGCAAGCGTGATGAGCACTCTCACGGGTCTTCTCCTTTATACCTTATTGGATGACTTCGGCGACGACACCGGCGCCCACCGTGCGGCCGCCTTCCCGTATCGCAAACCGCAGCTCCTTCTCCATCGCTATCGGGGTGATCAG
>Ga0209253_10002939_pt1 | contig 15051 bp, 14 predicted proteins | sample FrelakmetBRP12BR_FD_187145 | JGI IMG/M metagenome (GOLD analysis project Ga0209253, IMG submission 187145) | Freshwater lake sediment microbial communities from the University of Notre Dame, USA, for methane emissions studies - BRP12 BR (SPAdes)... | ecosystem: Environmental > Aquatic >...
GAAGCCGATCACGTCGCGCCGTGGAAGTCGGTCTACAAGGTGGACAACCTCGTGCGCTGGGACGACCTGACGTTCCTGCTGACCTCGGGCGGCCACAATGCCGGCATCGTGGCCGGCCCCGTGCACCCCAGGCGCCACTACCGCATTCGAACGCGCCGCCTGGCCGATGCGCACCTGGCGCCGCAGGACTGGATGGAAGCCGCCACGAAACACGATGGCTCCTGGTGGCCGGAATGGCAGCGTTGGCTCGTCGAGCATTCCGGTGGCACGAGCAAGGCGCCCGCGATGGGTGCCGAGCGCAAGGGCTATCGCATCGTCGACGACGCACCCGGCGAGTACGTGCGGCAGCGATAGAGCGAGTCCGTGCGGCAGCAACAGGGCGAGTCCGCAGGACAGCGACAGACGGTGCGTTGAGGAGGCGCCATGATCAAGCTGCACCAGTTTGCGCCCGCGTTCGGCCTGCCCAACGCCAGCCCCTTCTGCATGAAGATGGAGACGTACCTGCGCATGGCAGGGCTGCCGTTCGAGCTGGTGAACAGCGGCAACGTCCTGAAGGCGCCCAAGCGCAAGCTTCCCTACATCGACGATGGCGGCACCCTCGTTGCGGATACGACCTTCATCGTCGACTATCTGAAGAGCCGCTACGGCGACCCGCTTGACGCCGCGCTGTCCGCGTCGGATCGCGCCGTGGCGACGGCCTTCCAGCGCCTGATCGAGGAGAACCTCTATTGGGCCATCGTGTACACCCGCTGGGCCGAGGACGCCGGCTGGGTCCAGACGCGCGAGGCCTTCTTCGGCGCGATGCCCGCACCGCTGCGATGGTTCGTCCCGACGCTGGCGCGACGCGGCCTGCTCGCCGAGATGCGCGGCCAGGGCATGGGCCGGCACAGTGCGGCGGAGATCTGTGCCATCGGCTGCCGCGACGTGACGGCGATCGCGGATTTCCTCGCCGACAAGCCGTTCATGCTGGGTGCGCAGCCCACGTCGATCGATGCGACGGCGCACGCGTTCCTGGCCAACGTGCTGTGGGCACCGGTCGACTCGCCGATCCAGCGCCACGCGCGGGCCCGCCCCACGCTGCAGGCCTACTGCCAGCGCATGAAGGCGCGGTACTTCGCGTGACCGGCGGGCAGCGGCGCCTAGCCGTTGCTCAGGTCGTCGACCTTCGCGGCCGGCGCATTGCTCATGACCGAACGGATTCCCACGTACGCGCTCGAGGCATGCGCGTACATCTGACTCTGCCCGACGATCTCGCCGTTGGGGGCAAGGAGCACGAAGCAGTGCTTGCCGTTCCTGGCGATGCGCCTTTCGAAGTTGTCGCGCTTCTGGGCGTTCTTCTTGACCGAGGCGATCCCGTTCAGCGCGGACTGCTTCCGCTTGTATGACTCGCTGGTCAGAATCACCCGCCGGTTGGTGGCCAGCAGGTTGAAGTGAAACTGGCCGCTCTTTCCTCGCGAAAGCTCGAAGGACCCGGACATGTACGCTCCTTGGGGTTGTTGGTCGGTGCAAGGCATCGGACGGATCGACTTGACGGCCTGGACATGGTGCTGTCGTTCCACTTGCCACTAGAATACGCGCTTGCTGCCACCAATCGTCTTTCACTTCGAGGATTTCGCATGACTATCTCCATGTATCAGGCAAGCGTTCCGCGTTTCGTGAACATCCTCGGCAACCTTTCGAACATCCTCGACAAGGCGCAGGCCCATGTCGAGGCCAGGAAGCTCGACGCTGCCAGTCTGACGTCCTATCGCCTGTTCCCCGACATGCTTCCGATGAAAACGCAGGTTCAGATCGCCTGCGATACGGCCAAAGGCGTGGTGGCCCGCCTGGCCGGGGTGGAGATTCCGGTGTTCGAGGACAACGAGCAGACGCTGGCCGACCTGAAGGCGCGCATCGCGAAGACCATCGCCTTCATCCAGACGGTGACCCCGGCGCAGATCGACGGCACCGAAGAAAAGGAAATCGTGATCAGCCGCCGCGACAAGGAAACTCGCTACAAGGGCATGCAGTTCCTGCTCGGCCATGCGCTGCCGAACTTCTATTTCCACGTCACCACCGCCTACAACATCCTGCGCCACAACGGCATCGAGGTCGGAAAGCGCGACTATCTGGGCAACCCGTAGCCGACTCCACCTTTGACGGAAGTCAAATCGCCGTCGGAATACGGGCCGACAATGGCTGACGAATGGATGGCGTGTTTCCCCACCCTTGACGATTGGGGAGTTCATGATGCGGATCAGCGGGTTGGCGACGGCGATCGGCGCCGGCGCACTGTGTGTCGCGGCCACGAGCGCGCTTGCACAGCCGAAGGTGGATCTGGGCAAGCGCGAGTTCGACAGCAAGTGCGCGGTCTGCCACGGCACGGACGGCAAGGGCGGCGGGCCGTACGCGGAACAGCTCAAGCGCGCCCTGCCGGACCTGACGACGATGGCGCGGCGCAACGGCGGCGTCTTTCCGGTCAGCCGGACCTACGAGGCCATCGAGGGCGCCGGCAAGGGCCACGGCACGCGCGACATGCCGGTCTGGGGCCTCGACTACACGATCCAGGCGGCCGAGGCTCTGCCTGAGCTGCCCTACAACCAGGCCGTGTACGTGCGCACGCGCATCATGGCGCTGCTGGAGTACCTGAACCAGATCCAGGTGAAGTGAGCCGATCGGATCGCGGGCTGGCGGCCCGGGTCGCCCCATCCGAATTCAGCGAGTCTTCCAGGTGTAGACGGCGGTGACGGCGTAGTTCCAGACGGCGCCGATCAGGATTCCGGCGATCGCCGATAGCCCTCGCACCGTGTCGTGCAGCAAGCCCGCGCGCAGCATGAAGAACCCGCTCATTGGGTCGCTGACCGAAACCCTTGCCGACATGCGGGCGAGCCGAGTCGCAATGCGACTGATCGTTGCGCGCTCCTTGGAGAAGTTGCCGACCCCGCCGCCTTCGGCGTAGCGGCTGCCGACGACCAGATCGGCACGGTCGGCCTTGAGCGCCGCCAGCATCGCGGGCAGGATGCGCTCGTCGTGCTGGAGGTCGGCGTCCATCACGGCGACATAGGGCGCAGCGCTGGCCAGCATGCCTTCGATGCACGCGGACGAAAGACCACGCCGGCCGATCCGCTGCAGGCACCGGACGCGCCGATCGGCGCGGGCCAGTTCGCGGACGGTTTCGGCCGTGGCGTCCGGCGAATCGTCGTCGACGAAGATGATCTCCCATTCGACACCCGCCAGTGCGCGCGCGACGCGCTCGACCAGCGTGCACACGTTGGCTGCCTCGTCGAAGGTCGGCACGATGACCGACAGCTCGGCCCCCGGCGCCTCACGCACCGGCGCCCTGCGGGCGATCGACCCGGACACCGGCAGCGGGAGGGCCGACGCGGGCTGAGGCCGCTCGAGCGTCGCGGTCAGGATGTCGGGGTGGATGTCGTGGGGGATGTCGTTCCTCATCAGCGCGGCCCCACGCGTCGGGGGTGTCCCTTGTAGCCGCTGCAGAGATAGAGGTCGATGCGCCGGATCGACGTCGTTCCGCGCGAGACCTCGATCGTATCCACCTTGGTCAACGCTTCGCACAGTCGGGCGAGCGCCCCCGGCGGCGCAACTTCGTCGTGCCGGTCGTCCAGCGCCAGGATCCCGGTGGCGCCCGTCAGCGACGCCTCCGGCGGCCAGTAGTCGAACTGCAGCGCTCGCTCGCCGTAGATGTCCTGGGCGTAGGTTCGGGGATGTCCGGACAGGTGGAACGCCAGCAGCGAGCTGTTCTGGTAGTCGGTCGAGAAGACGAACGAACGCTCGCCGCGCTTTGCGAGCGCGCGCTGCAGATCCTCGACCCGGCGCGCCGCTTCGGGCCAGCCGCTCCACGAGTTGAAGTCGCCGAGCGGCGCGTTCGGCCATACGACGGCAAGGCCCGCCGCGAGAAGCAGAGCACCCGAGCTGGCCAGGCCGATCTTCAGGGAGCGCGGCACACCGGTGGCCACCCTCGCCTGGATCGCCAGGATGATCAGCGCCCCGTACGCCGGCGCCATCCAGTTGGGTTTCACCATCGAGCGCAAGCCAACGGCGGCGAAGACCAGCAGGGGAATCGTGGCGCTCAGGACCAGCAGCAGGCGGGCGTCATCCTGCAGCAGCTCACGCCAGCGGCGCCACGCGCCGAACCAGGTCATCAGGGCGATGCCCAGCAGGTAAGGCGAAACCACGACGAGTTGCGTCGCGACGAGTTGCGCGAGGGCGCTCGGATGCCAGCGGCCCATCCCGGCAGCGCGCTGGGTGCTCTGGAACGCGAACGACGCCCAGCCGTTCTGCGCGTTCCACGCCACGACGGGTGCGAACAGCAGCAGGGCAAGCGCGAGGCCGAGGTAGGGTTCGGGGCGCGCGAGCCAGTGGCGCTGCCGGCGCGAAACGACGAGGAACAGGCCGATCGCGGGCAGCAGCAGAACCGCCGAGTACTTGGACAGCAGGCCCAGCCCGAAGAAGAGCCCCGCGGCGTACCACCAGCGGCCGACATTCGTCGCGGCCGCCCGCCACACGGACCATACGGTCGCCGTCCACGCGAACAGCAGCGGCGCATCGGGGGCGATCACCACGCCGTAGGCCAGGTGGACCCCGACCAGGTTCAACGCAAGCAGTGACCACCACAGCACCCGGCGATCGCTGGACACGTCGGCGATCAGGCGCGCCCAGACGACGTTCAGCGCCAGCGACCAGCCGACCGCCGCCATCTTGATGCCGAAGGCACTCGTGCCGAACAGCGTGGTGCTGAGCGCAATGCTGTAGCTGGCGAGCGGAGGGTGATCGAAGTACGACCAGGCGAGGTCGCGGCTCCACAGCCAGTAGTAGGCCTCCTGCGGCGAAAGCGGAAGCACGGCGGCCAGCACGACGTGCAGCAGCGTGACCGCCGCGATCAGCCACCAGGCCGTCGGACCGATCGCAACGGCCGATGCCGCAGAAACGGCCCGGGTTCGGCCCGGCACGGACGGCAACACCGCACCGCCCATGCTCTCGAAAAGGGGAGATGCAGGCGCACTCACCTGGTCAGGCTATTCGCCCGACATTAACGCCACCTTAAGCGGGCTCAACTGCGCGCAGAACTCCCCGCTCGAGCGGGCGTCACGTTCGCGCGCCTGTGGGCATCGTGCCCAGGTCGGGTCGGCGCGACCGGTCGCCCCTGGGCTACCCGCTCAAGCACTCGGTGGTTGCTCGCCCTCCAGCACGACCCTGATCGCCTGCCCGAAGGCGAGCAGGTCGTCGAGTCGATTCGCCAGCACGTCTCGAACGATACGCAGATCCAGCCGTTCGTAGCCATGAACCACGATGTTGCGAAAACCCGCGAGGTCGCGATCAACCACGGACGCCTCCGGCCGCGCCGCGGTAGCGATCGAGGATCGGCTTGAGATCGAACCAGGCGTTTCGCGACGCGACCTCGAACCGAACGCGCGCGGCCGCGTCGAACCGGTGCCGCGCGGGCTGCGCGCCCACCGGAGCCTACGCGTCCCGCGCCAGCCCCTCGAAGCGCGCGCGCAGCTCGCGCTTGAGCAGCTTGCCGCTGGGGTTCTTGGGCAGGTTCTCGACGAACACCACCTTCTTGGGCACCTTGAAGTGCGCCATGTTCGCGCGGCAGTGGGCAACGACGTCCGCCTCGGTCAGCGACTGGCCGGCCTTGAGCACCACGCAGGCGGTCACCGCCTCGATCCAGTACGGGTGCGGCAGGCCGACCACCGCCACCTCGGAGACCTGCGCCAGCCGGTAGACCATTTCCTCGACCTCGCGGCTGGCGACGTTCTCGCCGCCGGTCTTGATCATGTCCTTCTTGCGGTCGACGACCGTGATGTAGCCCTCCGCGTCGATCGTGGCCAGGTCGCCGCTGTGGAACCAGCCGCCGTCGAACGCCGCCGCGGTGCGCTCTGCGTCGTTGAAGTAGCCCTGCAGCAGCTGCGGCGAGCGGTGCACGATCTCGCCGACCTCGCCGATCGCGACGTCGCGCATCGCGTCGTCGACCACGCGGGTCTCGACGTTGATCACCGCGCGCCCCGCCGAACCCGCCTTGCGCAGCTGGTCCTCGGGCTTGAGCACGGTCGCCAGCGGTGCGATCTCGGTCTGGCCGTAGAAGTTCCAAAGGCGCACCCGCGACAGGCGGCGCGCCATTTCCTTGAGCACCTCGACCGGCATGATCGACGCGCCGTAGTAGCCCTTGCGCAGCGCGGACAGGTCGGTGGCGTCGAAGGCCGGCGCACGCAGCAGCGCGATCCAGATCGACGGCGGCGCAAAGAACGAGTTGATCCGGTGATGCGCCAGCAGGTGCAGGATGTTCTCGGGCACGGGCTTGCCGGTGATCACGTTGGTCGCGCCGACGTACACGGCGGGCCCGAGGAATACGTCGAGCTGCGCGCAGTGGTACAGCGGCAGCGCGTGCAGCATCCGGTCCGACTCGGCGATCTCGCCCTCGATCACGCAGCTGACGTACTCCCACAGCACCGCCTCGTGGGTCAGCATCGCGCCCTTGGGCAGCGACTCGGTGCCGCTGGTGTAGATGATCTGCGCCAGCGCCCGCGGCGCGACGTCGACGGCGGGCGAGGCGTCGCGCTCGGCCAGCAGCTGCGCGAACGTGGTCATGCCGTGCGGCGGATCGGCCGGTTCCTCGCCGTCGAGCCACACGATGCGCTCGACGTGGGTGTCGCGGGTGACCGCGTGCTCGGCCAGCGCCACCAGGTCGGGGCCCACGCACAACAGCTTCGCGCCCGCGTGGCGCAGGATGTACGCGACCTCGTCGGCGTTGAGCATGAAGTTGATCGGCACCAGCACGGCACCCAGCCGCGCCAGCGCGAAGCGCAGCGCGGCGAAGACGTGCGAATTGCGCGACAGCACCGCCACCCGGTCGCCCGCGACCACCGGCAGCCCTGCGCGCCCCGCCGCCAGGCCGTTGGCCAGCCGGTTGCAGACGCGGTCGAACTCGCGGTAGGTCCACGAGGTGGCGCCGCACAGGATCGCCGGCTTGTCGGGCAGGCGGGCCGCGGTGCGGCGCAGGACGTCGCCGAGAGCGTGCTGGTGCAGGGCGGGAATCATGTCGGTCTCCTCGGGGTGGGCCGGCCGCTGCATCGGGCCGGTGCGCGCAGCGGGTGCGCGCTGCCGGCGCCTGTGGCCGAGCCGATGCCAGTGTACCGGGATCGCGCCGCTCGCAACCGGCGGCCCGCAGCGTGGTGCCGGCTGCGCACCACGAATCGCGCGCGACGCGCGCGCGGACGAGTGCGCGCGTCCGACGGACGAGTGCGCGCGTCCGAGTGTCGCGCGGCCGAGTTGCCATTCCGTACCAGCCTCGGTAACGTGCGCCCGAAGCGCATTGCCGCTGCGCACACGCGCGGCCGATTCGAGGAGATTCCACGATGACCCGTTCGACTCCAGCTTCCGCGGCGTTTGCATCGGTGGCGCTCGTTGCGGCGCTGTCCGCCGCCGCCTTCGTCCCGGCGGCCTCGGCCCAGACCGTGACCGTGATCACGTCATTTCCCAAGGAACTGACGTCGGCCTACAAGTCGGCTTTCGAGAAGGCGAACCCGGGCGCGCGGCTCGAGGTGCTGAACAAGGGCACGTCGGCCGCGGTCGCCTTCACGCGCGAAACGCCCGCTGGCAGCCGGCCAGACGTCTTCTGGGCGTCGGCACCCGATGCGTTCGAGGTGCTCGCCAAGGACGGCCTGCTCGAGAAGTACGACCCGGGCGTCAAGGGCATCCCGGACCGGATCGGCAACTATCCGATCAACGACCCGCAGGGCTACTACCGCGGCCAGGCGCTGGCGGGCTACGGGATCATGTGGAACACGCGCTACCTGAAGGCGAACCAGCTGCCCGAGCCGCGCGAATGGGTTGACCTGGCGCGGCCCGCGTACTTCGGCCATGTGGCGGTGTCCTCGCCGTCGCGCTCGGGGACCACGCACCTGACGGTCGAGACGATCCTGCAGGGCGAAGGCTGGGCAAAAGGGTGGGCGCAGATCCTGCAGATCGCCGGCAACTCCGCGGCGATCACCGAGCGCAGCTTCGGCGTGCCCGACGGGGTGTCCAACGGGCAGTACGGGCTGGGGCTGGTGATCGACTTCTTCGGCCTGGCCGCGCGCAACTCGGGCTTTCCGGTCGAGTTCGTCTACCCGAGCGTGACGGCGATCGTGCCGGCCAACATCGGCCTGGTCGCCGGCGCGAAGAACGCCGAATGGGGCCGGCGCTTCATCCAGTTCACGCTGTCGCCCGAGGGCCAGAAGCTGCTGCTCGATCCGAAGATCAGCCGCCTGCCGGTGCTGCCCGAGACCTACAAGTCGGCCCCCGCGGGCTACCCGGACCCGTACGGAGGCAGGATCCGGGCCAAGGTCAACTTCGACTCCGACCTGTCCGAGCGACGCTACTACCTGGTGTCGTCGCTGTTCGACCACACGATCACGTTCCGTCACAAGGAACTGGCCGCGGCCACCAAGGCGATCCACGAAGCTGCCGCCCGGCTGGCGGCCCGGCCCAACGCGCAGGGTGCGAAGCTGCTGGCCGAAGCGCGCGAGCTGGCGTTCAGCCCGCTGGTCGACGAGGCGAAGATGCGCGACGACTCGTTCGTGAAGATCTTCCGCGAGACCAAGCGCGACGCCGAATCGCAGAAGCGGATGACCGCGCTCGAGGAGCACTGGGCGAAGGACGCGCGGCTCAACTACGAGCGCGCCGCCGACCTGGCCCGCCAGGCGGGCAAGCTCGCGCAGTAGGCCCCGGGCCGGCGTGCCTCCCCGCTTCAGCTGGCCGATCCTCGGGGTCGCGCTGCTGATCGCGGCCTTCCTGGTCGCGTTCCTGATCGTCCCGGTCCTGACCGTGATCTGGGTCGCCTTCGCCGACCCGGACGGCGGGTTCACGCTGGCCCATTTCGCCGGGTTCTTCTCGCTGTCGCTGATGCGCGAGTCGTTCGCCAACAGCCTGTACGTCGCGCTGGCGACGGTGCTCGCCTCGACACTGGTCGCGGTGCCGCTGGCGTACCTGACCGTGCGCTTCCAGTTCCGCGGGGCGATCGTGATCCAGACGCTGGGCGTGCTGCCGCTGATCATGCCGGCGTTCGTCGGGGCCGCTGCGCTGCAACTGCTGTTCGGGCGGTCGGGCTCGCTGAACCTGATCCTGGACGACTGGTTCGGGTTCACGCTGCCGATCATGCAGGGGCTCAACGGCATCGTGTTCGTCGAGACGCTGCACTACTTCCCGTTCATATTGCTGAACCTGTCGGTGGCGCTGAACAACATCGACGTCGCGATGGAGGAATCGGCGCAGAACCTCGGCGCCCACGGCTGGCGGCTGTTCCGGCGCATCGTGTTCCCACTGGCGATGCCGGGCTACGTGGCGGGCGCGTCGCTGGTGTTCATCAAGGTGTTCGACGACCTGGGCACGCCGCTGGTGCTCAACGTCACCAACATGCTGGCGCCGCAGGCCTACCTGCGGGTGACCTCGATCGGCATCGAGGACCCGATCGGCTTCGTCATCTGCGTCATCCTGGTGGCGTTCTCGGTGGCGGCGATGGCCGGTTCGGGCGCGTTCCTGCGCGGGCGCGAGTTCGCGACGCTGCAGCGCGGCGGGCAGTCGCTGCTGCGCCGGCGGCTCGCGCCGTGGCAGGCCGTGCTGGCCTACGGCTGGATCGGGCTCGTGCTGGCGCTGGTGCTGTCGCCGCACCTGGGCGTGCTGCTGCTGTCGTTCTCCAGGGTGTGGAGCTACAGCGTGCTGCCCGAGGCCTGGACGCTGGCCCACTACGCGACGGTGTTCGGCGACTCGAGCCGCATGATCTGGAACACGTTCGTGTACTGCGGGCTGGCCGCGCTGATCGACGTGTCGATCGGCACGGCGATCGCCTACCTGGTGCTGCGCACACGCCTGCCGGGCCGCCAGCTGCTCGACCACATGGCGACCGTTGCGCTGGCGATGCCCGGGGTCGTGCTGGGCATCGGCTACCTGCGCACGTTTCGCAACGTCGAGATCCCGCTGACCGGCACGGCGCTGACGGCCAGCTGGCTGATCTTCGTGCTGGCGTACTCGGTGCGCCGGCTGCCGTACGCGCTGCGCTCGTGCATGGCCGCGATGCAGCAGGTCCACACGTCGCTCGAGGAGGCCGCGCAGAACCTGGGCGCGTCGCGCGCCGGCACGATCCGCCGCGTGATCGTGCCGCTGATGGCCGGCGGCATCCTGGCCGGTTTCGTCACCAGCTTCATCACGGCCGCGGTGGAGATCTCCGAGACGATCCTGCTGACCAGCCGCGAGAGCCTGGCGCCGATGTCCTACGGCATCTACCTGTACATGCAGTCGATCGCGGGCCGCGGGCCGGGGGCGGCGCTGGGCGTGATCTCGGTCGTCATGGTCGCGTTCGGCACCTACCTGTCCCATCGTTTCGTGGCCTCGCGCGAGGCCCACCACATCGCCCGAGGCAAGCCATGACAGCACCGGTCAGGGTCGAGGCGCGCCAGGTCAGCCTCGCGTTCGGGGCCAACGTCGTGCTGCGCGACATCGACGTGGTCGTCGAGCCCGGCGAGTTCTTTGCGCTGCTGGGGCCGTCGGGCTGCGGCAAGTCGACGCTGCTGCGCCTGATCGCGGGGTTCAACCGCGCGCAGAAGGGTGCGATCCTGATCGACGGCGAGGACATCACGCAGCTGGTGCCGTGGAAGCGCAACGTCGGCATGGTGTTCCAGAGCTATGCGTTGTGGCCGCACATGACGGTCGCGCAGAACGTCGCGTTCGGGCTCGAGGAGCGCCGCCAGCCGCGCGCGGCCGTGCGCGCCAAGGTCGAGGACGTGCTGGCGCTGGTCGGGCTGGGCGAGTACGCGACGCGGCGCCCCGGGCAGCTGTCGGGCGGGCAGCAGCAGCGCGTGGCGCTGGCGCGCACGCTGGCGATCGAGCCGCGCGTGCTGCTGCTGGACGAGCCGCTGTCGAACCTGGACGCCAAGCTGCGCCACCACATGCGCCGCGAGCTGCTGGCGATGCAGCGCAAGCTGGGCATCACGACGATTTTCGTCACGCACGACCAGGAGGAGGCGATGACGACCGCCGACCGGATCGCCGTGATGCACCAGGGCGTGATCCAGCAGGTCGGCACCCCGATCGATCTGTACGACCGCCCCGTCAACCGGTTCGTCGCGGAGTTCGTCGGCACGATCAACCTGGTGCCCGGGCGCACGGTGGCCGGTGCGATCGACTCGGCCCTGGGCCGGATCGCCCGGCCGCCCGACCAGCCGTTGTCCGACGGGCCCGTGCAGCTTGCGTTCCGGCCGCACACCGTGGCGCTGTCCTCGGCACCGGCACCGGAACCCGGCGCGCCTGGCGCGCACCACTGGGTCGACGGATCGGTGCTCGAGCGCGAGTTCCTCGGCGAGTTCGTCCGCTACCGCGTGTCGGCCGGCGCGCTGGAGCTGATCGTCGACCAGCAGCACACGCTGGGCGATGCGGGCTATGCGCCGGGCACGCGCATCAGCGTGGGCGTCGACCCCGGGCAGCTGCGCGTGCTGCACGGCTGAGCCCGTTCGACGCCGCGCAGCCGCGGGTCAGGGGGCCGCATCGTCGGGGGCCTCGCGGCCGCACGGTCAGGAACACCGCGCCCGGATGTCGGGCGGCACGGGGATGGCGCGCATCCGGCCGTCGGCGTCGCGCACGCAGAACGCGCGCGTCTCCAGGCCTTCGCAGATCAGCGTGTCGTCGCGCATCACCACGTGCTTCTGGATGAACACCTTGTCGCGCCACTCGTGGATCGACGTGTGGATGTCCAGCCACTCGCCGTAGGTCGCGGGCTTGACGAACCGGGTGTTGATCTCCAGCAGCGGCGTGCCGATGATGCCGGTCGTCTTGACGAACTCGCGCCAGGGCGGCAGTCCGCAGGCCATGAAGAAATGCAGCGAGGCCGCGTCCATCCAGCGGGCGAAGTTCGGAAAGAACACGATGCCGGCGGGGTCGCAGTCGCCGAAGTCGACCCGCACGCGGTCGATGGTGGTCCGGGTGGTCATGTCGGTGTCCCTGAAGCCGCTAGAGTAGCGGAATGCAGCCTGCCGACCCCATCGAAAAGTCGCCGGTCGACCTGACCGCCGCGGTGGCCTTTGCCCGCGAACACGAGAGCCTGTGGGCCCGGGACCCTTTGGCGGACCCGCAGCGCTGGGGCATCCACCTGCAGGACCGCCCGCCGTGGAACCGCCTGCTCGGACCGGTGCAGCCCCGAGGCCCGGCGTCCGGCGTCGTGGTGCACCGGGGCCGCGAGGTGGCGAGCTGGGGTGAACCCGATCGCGCCGACCTGACCTTCAGCGTCGCCAAGACCTACCTGGCGATCCTGGCGGGCGTCGCCTTCGACGCGGGCGTGCTGCCCGACCCCGACGAGCCGGTGTGCGAGCGCGTGGCGGTCGACGCATTCGGCTCGCCACACAACCGCGCCGTCACCTGGACCCATCTGCTGCAGCAGACCAGCGAGTGGGAGGGCGAGTGCTTCGGCCTGCCCGACCAGGTGGACCGGTACCGGGTGCTGGCCTACCAGCGCACGGCGGCGGCTGGCGCCAAGGGCGATCCGCGCCCGCTGCAGGCGCCAGGATCGCACTGGGAGTACAACGACGTGCGGATCAACGTGCTGTCGATGGCGCTGCTGCACCTGTTCGGCCGGCCCCTGCCGGAGGTGTTTCGCGAAGCCGTCGCAGGGCCGATCGGGATGTCGCCGAACTGGCACTGGACGGGCTACGACAACAGCTGGGTCGACGTGACGGGCGCCGACGGCCGCGTGCGGCGGCTGCAGTCGGTGCCCGGCGGCAGCCACTGGGGCGGCGGAATCGCGATCTCGGCGCGCGACCAGGCCCTGATCGGGCGGCTGCTGCTGCAACGGGGCCGATGGGGCGAATCCGCGGTGCTGTCCGAGGCGTGGATCGAGCGGATGCTCACCCCCTGCGCGATCGCGCCGTTCTATGGCTACCTGACCTGGCTCAACGCCGGCCAGCGGGTGTTCCCGGGCGCACCGGCATCGAGCTGCTTTGCGATCGGGGCCGGCAGTTCCTACACCTGGATCGACCCGCTGCGCGATGCGGTCGTGATCGTGCGCTGGATCGACCCGGATTACGCGGACCGTCTGTTCGTGTCGATCGGCGCCGCACTGGACGGGTCCGACGCGTCGGCGAGTGCGCGCATCAGCGCGGCGTGACGCTGAAGCGCGACCGCGTGGCTCAGCTCCGCGGTGTCCTTCAACGGCGCCAGCGTGGCCAGCCGCTGCACGTCGCGCGTGCGCCAGCCGGTGGTCGGTTCGAGCGCGGCCAGCAGCACCGCGAGCCTTTTGCCGACCCCGGGGTACCTGCGCATGGCGGCCCGGCTCGCCGCCATGCGGTCGCCGTCGAATCGTTCGAGCACGTCGCGCGACACCCGTTGGCCGATGGCCTCGATGTCCAGCGGCGGCCCGTGTGCGGGTAGCGGCGTTTCCCACGCCATCAGCGAGTCGGCCAGCCTGCGCAGCGTCTGCGCCGGCGTGCGCCCGCCGCGCGCGGCCAGCCGGTCGGCCTCGGCCTGTGCGAGCTGTCGCAGTCCCGGCTGCAGCGGCCGGAAACCGAGTCGCCAGTAGAACCAGAACGAGCCGCTGCGAATGCCGTCGGGATTGCCCTTGCCGATCTGGTAGGGCTCGACGACGAACAGCTTCAGCCCGAAGCGCCAGGCGTACAGCCGAAGCAGCTGGCACAGCACCCGCGCCGACTCGCCGCCGCGAAACGGCGGCAGCACGTTGATGCCGAAGCGCGCCTGCCGCCCCAGCACCCAGCCGCCGCCGTAGGCGATCGGCACGTGGTTCTTCAGCAGCAGGTAGCCCACGTAGGCTTCGAGCGCCAGTTTGCGCGCCGGCACGCTTGCGAACAGCGCCGCGCGCACGCCGCAGCCCAGGTCGTGCAGCTCGATCTCGCGCTCGTTCGCGTAGCTGAAGAAGTCGGTTTCACGCAGCAGCGAGGCCATCACGCCACGGGCCAGGTCGTCCAGTGCACGCCGCTCGGCGTCGGTCAGCGGCATCCGCCGGGGCCGGCCTTCGTGCCACGCGTCGCCGGGCGCCGCGCGGCGCTGCAGCGGCCCCGGATGAAACCACGGCGCGCCGCGGGCGAAACGGCCCGCGGTCAGCAGCGGCGCGTCGGCCTCGGTCTGCCAGCGCACGAAGACCCGCATCGAGGCGAACACGGACTCGCGCTCGGCAGGGCTTCCGGGCAGCGCGCGCACCAGCCGCAGCAGCCGGGCCAGACGCTGCCCGGCCTCGTGGCCCAGGTAGCGCCGCTGCCACGCGACCCAGCCCGGGCGGCTCTCGCCGAGCACCTCCTGCTCGATCGGGTCGAGCGCGGCGCCCAGCACGGCCATCACGTGGTCCTTGTCGCCCTCGATCGTCGCCAGCGACACCTGCGGCCCGAAACGGGCCACGAGCCACTCGGTGATCGCCAGGCTGAACGCGGCGCTGACCGGCGTGCCGGCGATGCCGCTGTTGAGCAGCGCGCCGCCGCGGGCGGTGCCGGACATCGCGCGGGCGGCGTCCGCCAGCTCGCGCAGGCCGCCCTGGGCCCGCTGCCACGCCGGTCGATCGGCCGGATACGCGGACTCGAACAGCAGCGCGTCGTGGGCGCGGCGCAGCTCGGCGGGGGTTCGATGCGGATGGCTGCGAGGCGAAGGCGGCATATCCGCCTATGCTACCGGCCGCGCCCGGTCCTGCGCGGGTCGCGCGCGGGCGGCCTGTCGGCGTGCCGCCCATTCGCTTGCCTGCCATCTGGTCTAGTATTCGCGAAGGTCGGGGATCGACCCCTCGAAGCAATCGCCCGAGGCTTCCCCTCACCCCGAGACGCCATGGACCCCGCAAGCACCCGCTGGCACGAGCGCATCGCGCCCGACGAAGCCGCGCGCTTCGAGGCGTACGCCAACGCCTTCGTGCAGATGCAGGCGCGGAAGTCGGCCCGATTCGGCCCGGGCCGCGCCCTGCATCGCAAGGCGGTGCTGGCGCTGCCCGCGACGCTGACGGTGCCGCGCACGCTGCCGGCGCGCACGCGCCACGGACTGTTCGCGCGGGCGGGGCAGCACCCGGCCTGGGTGCGCCTGTCCAACGGGGGGCCC
>Ga0209253_10002940_pt1 | contig 15049 bp, 15 predicted proteins | sample FrelakmetBRP12BR_FD_187145 | JGI IMG/M metagenome (GOLD analysis project Ga0209253, IMG submission 187145) | Freshwater lake sediment microbial communities from the University of Notre Dame, USA, for methane emissions studies - BRP12 BR (SPAdes)... | ecosystem: Environmental > Aquatic >...
GCCAGGCAGGCGACCGAAAAAACGATCGTGTCGATGTTGACGACCGAGAAGTCGACGATGAATTTCTGCTTGCCCGTCGACAGGTGCGTCAGGTGATGAACGATGTATTCGGTGGCTGTCGGAGCCTGGCTCGTGGCCATGGTGTTGTTCCGTTGTTCAGCGCCAGATCAGGGCGATGAAGTAGCTTTTCAGAGTCACGATGACCGCAGCGATCATCGCCAGCCAAACCAGATCCCGGTAGGCCCAGACGACCAGCGCCAGCAGCGCCACCGTCGAAGCCACCTTCAAGACCTCCCCCACGAAAAACGTTGCCGCGCCCGTTCCCTGCGGCCGCCGCGCTGCTGCGGCGAGCCGCAGCGCAAACAGGCCGTTGGGGACCACGCAGGCCACGCCGCCTGCAAGGGCCGACCAGGCTGCCGCGGCGCCGCCCAATAGCCAGGCCACCAACGTGGCCAGCAGCGCAGCGACACCCTGCAGGAGAACCACGCGAAACATCGACTCGCTCCGGATCCGCCCCGGCTCTCCCCGTGGCGACCGCTCCCGCAGCACAACGAATTCCGTAAAGCCCGCAGATTCTAAGAGGCGGGTCGAGGGCGGGTCAAATTTAAGTTGCGGCGCAACAGCCGGCAGCCGGGCACGGGCTGACGGCGAGGTGCCTGCGCGGACAGTCTGCGCACAAATCAGCCCTTCAGCCGCGCGACGATCCCGTCAAGCTGGTCAAGGCCCGATACCTGGATCACCACGCGCCCCTTGCCGCGGGCATCGACCTTGAGGTGCACCGCGGCCGCCAGGGCGTCGGACAGTTCCTCCTCCAGCCGCTCGATGTCCCGGCTGCGGTTCGGCGCGGCCCGGCCGCCAGTCGTTTGCGCCCGCTGGGTGCGTGCCACGAGCGCCTCGGCCTCGCGCACCGACAGCCCCTTGAGCACGACCTGATGTCCAAGCTGCACCTGGGTGGCGGCATCGACAGCGAGCAAGGCGCGTGCGTGGCCCATGTCGAGTCGTCCGCTCATCAGCATTTCCTGCACCGGAGCGGCAAGATTCAGCAACCGCAGCAGGTTCGAGGTGGCACTGCGCGAGCGCCCGATTGCCGCCGCCGCCTGCTCGTGCGTGAAGTCGAAATCCCGGACCAGGCGCTGCACGCCCTGGGCTTCCTCGAGCGGATTCAGGTCCTCGCGCTGGATGTTCTCGATCAGCGCCATGGCCAGCGCCGCGTCATCGGGCACGTCGCGCACGGTGACCGGCACTTCAGACAGGCCGGCCATCTGCGCCGCGCGGAAACGGCGCTCGCCGGCAATGATTTCGTAGCGGTCGCCGCCGACCGGCCGGACCAGGATCGGCTGGATGACCCCCTGGACGCGGATCGAATCGGCCAGTTCGGCCAGCGCCTCGGCGTCCATCCGGGTCCGCGGCTGGTACTTGCCCGGTTGCAGCCTGTCGAGCGGCAGTTGCTGCGGGCCCGCCGTCGCGGTTGACTGCGGCTCCGAACCCAGCAGCGCATCCAGACCGCGCCCCAGTCCCTTCATCTTCTTGATCACGAGCGGTCTCCCATCAGGCCTGGCGCGACTGCATCGCGCCCGCTTCGGCCCGGTACCAGTAGGCGTAGCGGTCGACAAAACCGAGTTTGCGGTAGACGTGCCGTGCCGCGATGTTATCGGCGGAAACCTGCAGGTAGGCGATGTGCGCGCCTTCGCCAAGCGCCCGGCGCAGCAGTTCGGCCGTCAACGCGGTACCGAGCCCGCGTCGGCGCGCGTGCTCGGCGGTGACGATGTCATACAGCCCCACCAACTCGCCTTCGGGCACCGACTGGCCGATGGCGACAACGCCTCCGCCTTCCAGCAACGCCAGCCGCCGCGCCTGCAACAGCGGCGCCGATGCCTTCAGCCGCGCCGCATGCGCAGCAATCTGCCGCCTCGCTGAGCCGCGCAGTTCTCCGACCCGCGCTGCGAATTCCTCAACGCCGATTTCGCGCACCTCGTGGCGCGGCTGCTGCGCCACGCTGGCCAGGGGCAACGCCATGACCCGCGTTTCGTCCTCGGCCACGAACCCCTGCCGGGCGAGCGCCTCATCGAGGCCCGCTGGCCGGCTGAAGGGGGTGATGCGGAACAGGCAGGGCAGCCCCGCCTGCGCGTAGCAGTCGCGGCAGTGGTCGATCTTCTCTTCGAGCGGCAGCCGGCCGTCGGCGATGGCGTTGACGCTGCGCGCGCGACGCGCCTTGCCTGGCGAATGGCGCAGCAGCCAGCCGTCGTAGAGGAACTGCGCGGGCGGCTGCGCGGCGTTAAGCCCTGCCTCCTCGATCCGCGCGGCGAGCGGATCGTCAGCCGCGCACAACGCCCGCGGAACGAGCGCCGGATCGAACATCAGCCCCGGCCCCGCCGTCGGCGCGATACCAGGAACGTCCGGACCGGACGGCAGGTGCTGTGCGCTTGGCTGCACATCGCCCTAGAGCGTCTTCATCCGCTCGACCATCTCGGCGCCGAAGGCGATGTAAGCCTGCGCGCCCTTGGCCGAACGGTCATAGGCGACGCCGGGCACGCCATAGCTCGGTGCCTCGGCGAGGCGCACGTTGCGCGGGATGATCGTGCGGAACACCTTGTCGCCAAAGTGCGATTCGAGCTGCGCCGAGACCTGCTGCTGCAGCGTCATGCGTGGATCGAACATCACGCGCAGCAGGCCGATGATCTTCAGCCCCGGGTTCAGATTCGCGTGCACGCGCTTGATCGTGTTGACCAGGTCGGTGAGCCCTTCGAGCGCGAAGTACTCGCACTGCATCGGGATGATCACGCCATGCGCGCAGCACAGGCCATTGATCGTCAGCAGGCTCAGCGACGGCGGGCAGTCGATCAGGATGAAGTCGTAATCGGCCTCGACCTCAGCGAGCGCCCGTTTCAGCCGCAGTTCGCGCTCATCGAGGTCGACAAGTTCGACTTCCGCTCCAGCCAGCTCGCGGTTGGCGGGCAGCAGGTCGTAGCCGCCGGCCTCGGAGGGCACGATGGCGGCAAGCGCGGTCGTGGTTCCGAGCAGGACCTGGTAGACGGAGCGGGCCAGCTGGCGTTTGTCGATGCCGCTACCCATGGTGGCGTTGCCCTGCGGATCGAGGTCAATCAGCAGCACCCGTTGCCCCTGCGCGGCGAGACCCGCGGCCAGGTTGACCGCGGTGGTGGTCTTGCCGACGCCACCCTTCTGGTTGGCGATGCAGAAGATGCGTGCCACCGTCTCAGTCCGTCGTGACCGGTGCCGCATGGCGGCCGAGCGGCCCGTCGTGCGCGGCCCCGCTCAGCTCAGCACAGCTGCACCGCGCCGGCATGGTCAGGGACGCCGCAGCGGTGGCGTTGAACACCATGGAATGGTCGATGCCTGGCACGGGAAGCGGCGCTGCAATGTGTAAAAAGTGGACAACAAGCGCGCAATTCTACGTTTGCAGCCTCCGCCGCCCGCGCGCAGGCCTGAGCCGCCGCCGAACGCAGCAGCCCCGGCCACGCAAAGCCGACGCATCTCTCACCGTGATTGGCGGCATCATCGTCTTCGCCTTGTCGGCACCCTGGCATGCCGACAGTGCTGCAGAAACCCACATCGCCCACCCGTTGCTGATGGAGAAGCCATGGCTCTCGTGCCCCTGCTGACAGATGATCAGGCCGACGCGAAGGCGCGTGCGGTGTTCGACGACATACGCACCGCCCGCGGCACCGACTACATCAACAATATCTGGCGCGCGCTGGCCAACGACCCGGCGCAGTTGCAGGCCACATGGGGCGAGGTCAAGCGCGTGATGGCGCCGGGCGCACTCGATGCGCTGACCAAGGAACTCGTCTACATGGCGGTGTCGGCAGCCAACAACTGCAGCTACTGCCTGCACACGCACGCCGCCGGCGCGCGCGCCAAGGGCATGAGCGAGGCGATGTTCGGCGAGCTGATGCAGGTCGTGTACCTGGCCAGCCAGACCAATCGCATCGCGATCGGCTTGCAGGTGGAAGTGGACGAGCGCTACGCACAGCCGCCGGCGCCGCCTTCGGCGTAGGCGGCTGCGCTCAGCGCGGCGAGGCGCGGCGCAGGCGGGCCGGGTCGTAGCCGGCGGCGCGCACCTTCGGCATCAGCGCCTGGTATTCGGCTTCCGGCAGCGTCGGCGTGCGGGCGAGGATCCACAGGTACTCGCGACTCGGCTCGCCGATGATCGCCACGCGATAGTCCGGCGACAGATGCAGCACCCAGTAGTCGCCGCGGCCGATGCCGGTCCAATGCAGCCAGGACGGCAGGAAGCTCACCTTCAACTTCGCGTTGGTTGTCGAATCGACGACTTCGGCAACGCCGTTGACCGACATCTCGCTGCCGTCGGCACGACGGCATCTGTTGCGCACGCCGATCCGCCCTTCGCCAAGCAGTGTGTAGGTGGCCGCTGGTGTCTGCGGCACAGGCCTGCTGGAAACGGTTCGGGTAGAGCGCGACTTCGTGCCAAGTGCCGGCATAGCGGTCGACATCGACCCGGGCCACGGTTTCCAGCGGCGGCCGTTGCCCAGCCGTCGTACAGCCCGCAGCGGCCAGCGCGAGCATCAGTGCAAGCCCGATCCCGTTCACGTTGTCCTCATCTCGACCAGATGCCGCTGCTCGTGCAGACCCGGCACCGACAGCGGCGTGACCGTCGACCGCACGTCCGCCGGCAATTCGGCGAGTTCCTGGTCCGGCAGCTTCCCCTTCATCGCCAGCCAGCAGCCCTCGGGCTTGAGCAGGTGGCGGGTCCAGGCAATTAACTGTGCCAGCGTTGCCAGGGCGCGCGAGACGATGACGTCGAACGACGGTCCGCGCAGGGCTTCGACTCGCCCGTGAACGACCTCGACGTTGCCCAGGTGAAGCTCGAGCCGCGCCTGCGTCAGGAAGGCGCACTTCTTCTGCACGGCATCGACCAGGGTCAGGCGCGCCTTGGGCGCGGCGATGGCCAGCACGATGCCGGGCAGCCCGCCGCCGCTGCCGACATCGAGCACGCGCACCGCGGCGCTACCGGTGATGCGCGTGAACTGCGGCACCAGCGCCAGCGAATCGAGCAGGTGGTGCGTCAGCATGTCCTCGCCAGCGCGGATGGCGGTCAGGTTGTGGACCGCGTTCCAGCGCGAGAGCAGGCTCGCGTACGCCGCCAGCCGGCGCAGTTGCGCGTCATCGAGCGCCAGCCCAAGCCGGGCGGCACCGGCTCCGATTGCCGCCGGAGAAAGGTCAGGCGGCAAGCGGATCGACCGCCCCGGGCCCGAGGCCCTTGGAGCGGCGCTTCAGGTGGACCAGCAGCAGCGAGATCGCCGCCGGTGTTACGCCCGAAATGCGCGCGGCCTGGCCAATCGTTTCCGGCTGGACGGCAGAGAGCTTCTGGCGCACTTCGATCGACAGGCCGGATACCTCGCCGTAGTCAAGTCCGGCGGGAATTCGGGTCGACTCGTGCGCCTCGTGGCGCGCCACCTCGTCGCGCTGGCGGGCGATGTAGCCGGCGTACTTGGTCGAGATTTCGACCTGTTCGGCCACCTGAGGATCATCAGCGCCGTCGACGGGCGGCCCCCCGAGAGGGCGATGGTCAGCGCTCACTAATGTGACGAGGCATTCGTATGAAACCTCAGGGCGCCTCAGTAAATCTGAAAGCGTGTACTCACGTTCAAGCCCTCTCCCGAGAACGCGCTCCGCTTCGCCAGAGCTGACAAGCCGAGGATTGACCCACGTCGATCGCAGTCGCTGCAACTCGCGCTCGAGGGCATCGCGCTTGCGGCAGAACGCCTCCCAGCGCCGCTCATTGACACAGCCGAGTCTGCGCCCGATCTCGGTCAGGCGCAGGTCGGCGTTGTCTTCGCGCAGGCTCAAGCGGTATTCGGCGCGGCTGGTGAACATACGGTAAGGCTCGGCCACGCCCCGGGTGATGAGGTCATCGACCAGCACCCCGATGTAGGCCTGATCGCGCCGCGGCGACCAGGGCTCACGGCCCTGCGCCTGCAACGCGGCGTTAAGCCCGGCGAGCAGCCCCTGGGCGGCCGCTTCCTCGTAGCCCGTTGTGCCGTTGATCTGGCCGGCGAAGAACAGAGCACCGATCGCCTTGGTCTCCAGAGAACTCTTCAGCGCGCGCGGATCGAAATAGTCGTACTCGATGGCGTAGCCTGGCCGCAGCACGTGCGCATTCTGCAACCCCTTCATCGACCGGACGATCTCGACCTGCACGTCGAACGGCAGGCTGGTCGAGATGCCGTTTGGATAGAACTCGTTGGTCGTCAGTCCCTCGGGCTCGAGGAAGATCTGGTGGCTCGATTTGCCGGCGAAGCGATGAACCTTGTCCTCGATCGACGGGCAGTAGCGCGGACCGACCCCCTCGATCACGCCCGCGTACATCGGCGAACGATCGAGGTTGGCGCGGATCACCTCGTGCGTCCGCGCGTTGGTGTGCGTGATCCAGCAGGGAACCTGGCGCGGATGCTCGGCGGCAGTGCCGAGAAAGGAGAACACCGGTACCGGATCGAGATCCCCCGGCTGCTCCTGGCACTGGCTGAAGTCGATCGTACGACCGTCGATGCGCGGCGGCGTGCCGGTCTTTAGCCGGCCCTGCGGCAAGTTCAGTTCGCGCAGTCGCGCCGCCAGCGAGATCGACGGCGGATCGCCCGCCCGCCCGGCAGCATGACTCTTTAGTCCGATATGGATCAGCCCGTCCAGGAAAGTGCCCGCCGTCAGGACGACGGTCCGGCCGCGGAAGCGGATTCCGGACTGGGTCACCGCGCCAACGACCCGCTCGCCCTCGACCATCAGATCGTCGACCGCTTGCTGGAACAGCAACAGGTTCGGCTGGTTCTCGAGGCGCCGCCGGATTGCCTGCCGATAGAGCACACGGTCAGCCTGGGCGCGGGTGGCGCGCACCGCCGGCCCCTTGGAGCTGTTCAGGATGCGGAACTGTATGCCGGCCTCATCGGTGGCCGCAGCCATAGCGCCGCCGAGGGCGTCGACCTCCTTGACCAGATGCCCCTTGCCAATGCCGCCGATCGATGGATTGCACGACATCTGCCCCAGGGTTTCGATGCTGTGCGTGAGCAGCAGGGTCGAGGCGCCCATCCGCGCTGCCGCCAGCGCAGCCTCGGTTCCGGCATGGCCACCGCCGATCACAATGACATCGAAGTTCGTGGGGAACAGCATGGGATGGCGACGAGAGGCCTCCGGCGGAGGGGGCGAATTATAGGAAGCGCAGCGGCGGCGAGGCCGTGGATGCCCCTGCGGCGACCCAAGGCATGTTTCACGTGAAACCAAACCGAGTCGGTTTCACGTGAAACAGTTGCAATGCGCGCCTGACGAGCTTGTCGAGCGAGGACTATTGATACGTTGGCGCCGCCACCGTGCCGCCGAGGCGGACTTCCGCGCCCGAGACACCCCGCGGCGACGCCACCTCCGACCTGAGCGAACCCCGCAGTCGAAGCTCGCGGTCCACTGTGAAGCCGCCATGAACGCGAAGGCTGCCCGCCCGCCCGGCGATGCCGCTGATAGCCAATCCGTCCAGGGATCCCAGCGCCTCGAGTTCCAGGTCGGTCAGCCGCGTTGTGCCGCCCGCCCCGGGCGCGCCTCCCTGCGTCGCCGCCAGGCCGAGGTTCACGCCGGAGAGGGTCGCGCCCGAAACGGAAACCGGGCCCCTCGCTGTCGCGCCCCGCAGCGTCTCTGTTACCGTCGCCGCAGCCCCGGCGAGCGCGAGGTCGAACCTGGCAGTTCCCTGGAACGGCGTCGGCGACTGTGCCCCCTCTGCTGCGGCCCTCGGCGCGGTCAGATGACGGATCAGCGCCTCCAAGCTCACGTCTGCGCTGCGCACATTACCGGTCAGCCGCCAGCCGCGCCCTTCCTTGGCGAGGACCGCCGCCCCGGTCAGGTTGCCAAATTGGGACCCGACGCTGAAGGAGTCGATCTTCAGCCTCTCCGCGTTGAACTCGCCCTGCGCGGTCGCTTCACTCCATGCAATGGCCGGTCCGAAAGCCGCGCGCCACGGGCTCGCGAACAGGGCAACCTTGGCGGCGCCCTCGGAAGCAGTCGAAGGCTTGATCTCGAGTTCCATCTGACCCGCGGCATCGAGGCGCTTCAGGTTGATCGCCTCAAACTCCCGCTGACTGACGCCGCGCCGGATGACCGCCTCGTAATGCCCGGGCAGCAGAACGAGGTCTGAAAACGTGACCGACTCGAAACGGACGGTCGAAATCGCTGCCGACAGTTCACTGGCCCGGCGCACCGACTGCAACAGAGCGAGGGCCTGTTGCCCGGTCAGTGCAACGGGCGCAACACGGGCCTCGCCGAGCACCCAGGTCGACGTCTGCAAGCCGCGCAGCGCGTCGCGCCAGTTGAAGTGGACGGCAATCTCCGGCAGACGCAGCCCGTTCTGTGCGATGAGGTCGGTCACAACCAGCCGCGGTGAAGGCGACAAACGCAGCCCGGTTTCTCGGACTGACACCGGCATGCCGAGCGCCCTGCTGACCCGAGTCTCGATGCCGGCCGGCGAAATGGCCGCTCGCAGCGGCCCGGCGACACGCACCGCGCCCCATGCGATGGCACCAACCACAGTGACTGCAATCAGCCAGCCAGCACCGCGAATGAGGTCGGCGCGATGAAAACGGCGGACTGAAGGCTGACCGGCATCGGCGGACGCGCGGGCCCGGACCTCCTGCGCATCCAGTCGATCCGGCACGTTGACCGTGGTGATCGCAAACTCGGATCCCGCGTCGCGATCCCAGCGGCCCCGCGTCGAGCCAAATTCGACGTGCGAGTGCTCACTCTCATGTAAACGTTGAGTGTTCCCGGCCTTCGTGGAGGAGCGCCCAGTTGCCTTGGCCATCAGATCTGCTTCAGTCCACCCCGGCGGCAGAGCGACATGCGCGCCCGGCCGCGATCACAGTGCCTTCCCTCGCCATGGCGAAGGCCGATTCATTGAATGAAACGCCTGGATCAGTCTCGGCCAGAAGGCTCGCGGGCACAAGCGCTAGGTCGACCAAGGTTGTGCTCTGTCTGCCCGTCGGCGCCAGTCAGGTCGCCGGCAGGCGGTTCAGAAACTTGCCTCGAGCATGGGCCGGTAGTCCTCAGCGCTGGCCTGCGTTGGGTTAGTCGCATGGCAATGGTCCTTGAGCGCGTTGCTGATCACTCCCGGAAAATCCTCCGACCGTATTGCCCATCGCGCCGAGCCCGGAAGGCAGGCCGATGCTCCGATTGCGGCCGCGCAGCGCATCGGCAAGCCCGCGCCGTGATCGAACTGGATCTGGGTGCTGTAGTTGATCAGCGCCATTGCAGGCCTCCTGCGCCCGCACATCCTCGGCAGGCAAGAAAACCGGCGACGCCCGTCGGGGCGCCGCCGCGACATGATGGTGCAGCCGCCGGCCGGGCTCAGCCCGTGAGCGACTGCTCCAGCTTGCGCCGCACGCCCTGCAGCGCGGCGGGCAGACCATCGCGCAGCTTGTCGAACAGCTCACCGTGCAGCGACAACTCGCGCCGCCACTGCCCGACGTCGATCGCGGTGATCCGCTCGAAGTCGCTTTGCGAGAAGTTCAGCCCGGTCCAGTTCAGATCCTCGTAACGCGGGGCCACGCCGAGCACGTTTTCGGTCCCGGCACCGTGGCCCGCGATCCGCTCGACCATCCACTGCAGCACGCGCATGTTCTCCGCGAACCCCGGCCAGACAAACCTGCCGTTCTCGTCGGTGCGGAACCAGTTCACGCAGAACAGCTTCGGCAACCGCGCTCCCGAGCCGGCCATCTTCTCGCCCAGTTGCAGCCAGTGCGCAAAGTGCTCGGCCATGTTGTAGCCGCAGAACGGGAGCATGGCGAACGGGTCGCGCCGCAACACGCCCTGCGCGCCCGCCGCCGCCGCGGTTGTCTCCGAGCCCATCGTGGCGGCCATGTAGACGCCCTCGGTCCAGCTGCGCGCCTCGGTGACCAGCGGTACGGTGTCCGAGCGCCGTCCGCCGAAAATGAAGGCATCGATCGGCACGCCGTTCGGATCCTCCCAGTCGACGTCGATCGACGGGCACTGCATGGTCGCCACCGTGAAGCGCGCGTTCGGATGCGCCGCCTTGCGACCGCAGTCCGGCGTCCAGTCCTTGCCCTGCCAGTCGATCAGGTGCGCAGGAGCCGGCCCCATGCCCTCCCACCACACGTCGCCATCATCGGTCAGCGCGACGTTGGTGAAGAGCACGTTCTCGTGCAGCATCGCCATCGCGTTGCGGTTGCTCTTCTCGCTCGTGCCCGGCGCGACACCGAAGCAACCATATTCCGGGTTGATCGCGTACAGGCGGCCGTCCTCGTGCGGCTTGATCCAGGCGATGTCTTCGCCGATCGTGGTCACCCGCCAGCCTTCGAAGGCCGGCGGAGGAATAAGCATCGCGAAGTTGGTCTTGCCACAGGCCGACGGGAAGGCCGCGGCAACGTGATACTTCTTGCCAGCCGGCGTGGTCACCGCGAGGATCAGCATGTGCTCGGCGAGCCAGCCCTGGTCACGCCCCATGTACGAAGCGATACGCAGCGCCAGGCACTTCTTGCCGAGCAGCGCGTTGCCGCCGTAGCCGGAGCCGAAGCTCCAGATCTCGCGCGTCTTCGGAAAGTGCACGATGTATTTGCTGTCGTTGCACGGCCAGGCGACGTCCTTCTCGCCGGCGGCCAACGGCTTGCCGACCGAATGCACGCACGGGACGAACTCACCGGCCTCGCCAAGCACGTCGAACACCACCCTGCCCATGCGCGTCATCAGCCGCATGTTGACGACAACGTAGGGACTGTCGCTCACCTCAACGCCGATCTGCGAGATGTGCGAGCCGAGCGGCCCCATGGAGAACGCCATCACGTACATCGTCCGGCCGCGCATGCAGCCGGAGAACAGGCCGTTGAGCACGCCCCGCATCTCGGCCGGGGCCATCCAGTTGTTGGTCGGGCCTGCCTCCTGCGCCGTGTCGGTGCAGATGAACGTGCGATCCTCGACCCGCGCCACGTCCGACGGATCGGACCAGGCCAGATACGAGTTCGGCCGCTTGGCCGGGTGAAGCCGCCGCAGCGTACCGGCGCGCACCATTTCGTCGCAAAGGCGGTCGGACTCCTGTACTGAGCCATCGCACCAGACGACGCGGTCAGGCTGGGTCAGACGGGCGATCGTCTCGACCCACTCAATCAGCTTCCTGTGCTTGACGTAGGCCGGGACATTCAGGCCGGAGCCAATCGGGACTGCGCTCATTTTTTCGTGCCTCCTCGCCAGCGCCGTTTCCGAGCCACTGGGTGTCGTGAAGTGAAGATCGGCGCAGGTTTCTTCACCCGCTACCTAGATTTGAAATTTTACCGCCGCCCTTGGCGCCTCTTACCCCTGGAGCTATGGCCGTGTGCTTGACGGCGATCAGCGGTTGGCGTCTTTGCTTGCCCTGGAGGCAATGCAGCCGGCCAGAAAAAGCAAAGGGCCGGCTCGACGAGCCGGCCCTTCTTGAGCCTCGATCCGAAGCTCGAGATCAGCCGAGCGGCTCGATCTCGACCGCCTGCGGTCCTTTCTGGCCTTGCTGCACCTGGTACTCGACACGCTGGTTTTCCTTCAGCGTGCGGAACCCTTTCGACTTTATCCCGCTGTAGTGGGCGAACAGGTCGGCGCCGCCGTCATCGGGCTTGATGAAGCCGAAGCCCTTCGTCTCGTTGAACCACTTCACAGTGCCTGTCGGCATGTCTGACTCACTCTAGATGAAGACGCGGGATGCGCCCGCGGCGCGCAGGGCGATAGGTGCGGATTCGCTGGGGATGACTGCGACAGGAACTGCGGAAACAGATTGCAGATGGGGCAGCAAAGACCGTACTGGGCGACGCAAGAATCGACTGCGGAAATGAAGCTACCCGAAGACGCACAAGAAAGCTACCCCGAAAGCTTCCGCGCTGCAGCAGGGTCGCCGCCGGCTACCGACGCCAGGCCCGCAGCAGTTCAGCTTCTCGCGCCGCTGACAGCCCGACGCCCTCCGATGACGGCAGGCCTGCGGCCCATCGCGCGGTGTCCGCACAGGTCTCGCCGACCGACCGCAGCCGCAGACCGGCTGAAAGAGCGCGCGCGAGGTCGACCTGGCATAGGCCCCGCCCGTCTTCGCCGGCGTAAAGCGGCAGCTCGATCCAGGGTGCGACCTCATGCTCGGCCAGGAAACCGGCATCGGGCCAGACGAACTCGGCCTGTGCGCGCAGCGCACGCCGGCATTCATCGAGAAAGGCGCCGAACGTCAGCGGCACGGCCGGGCCACTGGCGTTGAATGCACCGGAACATTCCGCTTCGATCAGATCGAGCGTCCACGCCGCCAGGTCGCGCGCGTCGATGAACTGCACCGGATAGTCGGGCGATGGCGGCGCCAGAACCGTGCCGCCGCGCGCCATTCGCTGCACCCAGTAGGTGAAGCGGCCGGTCGGATCAAATGGTCCCACGATCAGGCCCGGCCGCAGCCGGATCGCCCGCTCGCCGAACAGCGCCAGCACCTCGTCCTCGCAGGCCGCCTTTAGCGCACCGTAGTGGTTCGCAATGTCCTCGCATTCCGGAGCCGGCAACTGCGCCCGCGGCGCCTGCTCGTCCTGTCCCGCGGTTGCGGAGTTGGCATAGACGCTGATGCTGGAAACAAACAGGTAGCGATCGACCGAATCCCGCAGTGCCCGCGCCGAGCGGCGCACGATGCGCGGCAGGTAGCCGCAGGTGTCGACTACGGCGTCCCAGGATCGCCCCCGCAGTGGCGCCAGATCGCCATCACGCTCGCCGCGCAGTTGCTCGACACCTGCGAACAGCTCGGGCGCAGTGCGGCCACGGTTGAACAGCGTTGGCTCGTGGTCGCGCGCCAGCGCCGCCTCGACCAGATGACGGCCGAGGAAACGGGTTCCGCCGAGCACCAGCAGCTTCATTCCCTTTCCTTGCCCACAAGCAACGAGCGCGTCAGTCTGAACACCGGGCCAACCGTCAGCACGACCGTTGCCATTCGGATCGAATGGAATGCCGAGACGATCGGCGCACCGAGTTGCAGCACCTTGGCCGTGATCGCCATCTCGCCGATGCCGCCGGGGGTGGTGGCAATGATCGCCGTGGGCACTGCCAGCATCGCCATGCCGGCCAGCCACCAGCCGAACACGGCCGACAGCGCGAGATAGACGAGCGTGACAAACGCCACGGCAGCCAGGTAGCGGGGCGCGGCGCGGAAGAACTCGGGCGCGAAGCGCGTGCCCAGCGCGATGCCGATCAGCAGCTGTCCGACGTTGCTGATCGCGCCCGGCAGCGCCGACAGCGTGAATCCCTGCGCGGTGATCGCCGCTGTGACCAGCAGCGGCCCCAGCATCCACTGGTTCGGCACGCCCAGCCGCGCCAGCACGACCGCGCCGGCGGCCGCCAGCGCGCCGAGCAGCAGCAGGCCGACCAGGTCGAAGCCCGCCGCAACGGGCGCGTAGGGATCTACGCCGCGCACGTCGAGCCACTGCAACGCGAACGGGACGATCAGCGACACCATCATGATGCGCAGGCTGTGCGCAGCGGCAACACGATCGACGCGACCGCCGTGGCGCTCGGCCTGCGTCGCCATCTCGCTCGCCCCCCCGATCGGCGCGGCGAAGAAGCAGGTAACGGCGCTCTCCCCGCTCAGACGGCGCAGCAGCCAGGCGCCGAGCAGTCCAAGCACCCACACGAAGCCAATGTTGACGACGATCCACGGGCCCAGCCTCAGGATCTCGCGCGTGACCGTCGGGGTGAAATACAGGCCGAGCGCGATGCCGATGATCCACTGGCCGCCGTCGCGCGCATGCGGCAGGCTGGGCAGGCCGGCACCGGACATGTTGGCCACGGCCAGCGTCAAGAGCGGGCCGGTGAACCACGGCAGCGGCATCCGCAGCCAGTTGGCGAGGATGGCCCCAGCCAGTGCTGCCGCCAGCGTCAGGGCGCCACGCAACACGGCCGCCGTGGGCGGCGACATCATGCCCGGTCCGAGCCGAACGCAACGGTGGCGCGAATGCTGCCGCGCGGTACGGCAGACAGAAAAGTCAGGCGGGACACGTCGATCAGTTCGAAACGGCCGCCACCGGCGCCACCCGTTGTGCCTGGCCGACGAATTCGCGCAGCGCGTTGTCGAAGATCGCCCGGTCGACGAAAGGCGCGCCGCGATGATTCGCGCCTTCGACCTTCACCAGGCGCTTCAGGTCGGCCTGCACGCCGGTGGCCGCCGCCAGCAGTTCGTCGCTCATCGTGTGCGGGATCACGCCGTCTGCCGTGCCGTGCACGAGCAGCAGCGGCTCGTTCACGCGGCTGATGCGGGCCAGCGAATCGAACTCCTGGGTCACCGCCACACCGAGGAACGGCAGCCAGCCCCAGCGCGACGCGCGGACCAGGTCGGTGATGCTGGTGAAGGACGATTCGACGACCACGCCCGCCAGCCCGTCGCGCTCTGCGGCCAGCGCAATGGCCACCGCGCCACCGAGGCTGTAGCCGTAGAGGAAGCGCCGGCGCGGATCGGGCTGCCGGCGCAGCAGTTCGTCGAACGCGGCGCGCGCGTCCTGCAGTGCCGACTCCTCGGAAGGCAGCAGCGGCGTCGAGTGCCCGAAACCGCGGTAGTCGATGGCCAGAACGTTCAGGCCGAGACCGGCCAGCCGGTCGATCCGGTACTGGCTCTCGTACAGGTTGCGCCGCGCGCCATGCAGGAACAGCACAGTGGGCGCCAACGGCGACGATTCCCGGTACCAGGCATGGACCGTGTCGCCATTGGCGAGCACGAGGTCGAAGGCCTCGGTGCCCGGCGGCAGCGCGGCGTCGACGGAGCCGTGCCCGACTGCGGTGCGCTCATGCTGGAAGATCGCCTTGCGCTGCCAGGTGTCGAGCGTGGCGCAGCCGGCGACAGCCAGCAGGGCGAGCGCGACGAGGAGCAGTCGGGTGCGCGAAGTCATCGGTGACGGGGCAATAGACGGCGCAAGTTTATGCGCGCCAGCGCGATAGCATGCGAGCCGACTGCAGGCGGCCCTCTTGCACGGACCAACGGATGGCGCACTACGAATCGATCGTGATCGGCGGCGGGGTGATCGGCACGTCGACCGCCTACCACCTGGCGCGGCTC
>Ga0209253_10002941_pt1 | contig 15049 bp, 10 predicted proteins | sample FrelakmetBRP12BR_FD_187145 | JGI IMG/M metagenome (GOLD analysis project Ga0209253, IMG submission 187145) | Freshwater lake sediment microbial communities from the University of Notre Dame, USA, for methane emissions studies - BRP12 BR (SPAdes)... | ecosystem: Environmental > Aquatic >...
GGGAACATCATGGTGACAGATAAAGGCACGGACAAGGTCATGGATTTCGGGCTGGCCAAAGTCTTTGGAGCCTCGCTTATTACCAAGGAAGCCAAGACCATGGGGACCGTGTCCTATATGTCGCCGGAGCAAGCTCAAGGCCAGATCGTTGATCACCGGACGGACATCTGGTCGCTGGGAGTTGTGCTGTTTGAGATGGTTGCGGGGCAACTGCCTTTCGGCGGGGATAATGAGGCCTCTCTCCTTTTTTCCATCGTACACAGAGCTCCCAGCCAGATCCGCAAGACAAAACCCTGGACAGCGCCTGGAATGGAGCGGGTTATCGCAAAGGCCCTTGAAAAGAATCCATCTGACCGCTACCAGAGCATGGGAGAGATGCTCGAGGACCTGCGGGCCCTGGCCGAAGGGATGAAACCCCTGCGGGCAAAAGGCGGACTGCTTAGAGGAAGAATCCTGGGGATTAGAAGGCCTTATGTTTATATCGCCGGAGTTCTAGTTCTCGCCGCTCTTGCAGTCCTTAGGGTTTTCGTGCTTCATCCTGAACAACGCGAAGTCCTCGATTCCATCGCGATCCTGCCCCTTATCAACGATTCCGGGGACCCGAACCAGGACTATTTCGCCAATTCCCTGACTGAGCTCATCATCAACGATCTAGGCAAGGTGGCGGCCCTGAACGTGGCTTCCCGGCAGGATGTGATGCGGTATAAAAACTCCGGCAAAGCGCTGAAAGAAATCGCCGCGGACCTCAAGGTCAAGGCTCTGGTCGAAGCCTCGGTGCTCAAGTCCGGAGAAAGAGTGCGGTTGACTGCCCGGCTGGTCGATCCCTTCCGGAATAACAAGATCTTATGGGCCGACACGATGGAGCGGGAGTATTCGGAGATTTTGATCATACAAAGCGACCTTTCGCAGGCCATCGTAAGTGGAATCAGGGTGGCTGTGACGCCCGCGGAGAGAACGCTTTTGGTTACGGATCGAAGAGTCAATCCCGAAGCCTATGATGCGTACTTGAAGGGTCGTGAGAGATATGGAAACCCAGGACCTGAAGAAACAGAATTGCAGGTGTACACGGATTGCCTCCGGTATTTTCAAAATGCTATCGACATCGATCCCAGCCTGGCCCTCGCCCATGCCTGGAAAGCGCATATCTTATATCAGCTTGGAGCAGAATCCCTGGCGGACCACAAAGCAGTTTTTCCGAAGGCCAGGGAGGCAGCCCAGCAGGCTCTGCGGCTGGACGACAATCTGGCCGAAGGGCACCGCTCACTCGCCGCAATAAAACTGGAGCTGGATTGGGATTTTCGCGGTGCCGAATATGAAATGAAGAAAGCCCTTGATCTCAAGCCTGGAGATGGGATGGCCAGGCTTCTATACCCTCGGATTCTCGCTTGTACTGGAAAAACGGATGAGGCCATCGCCTTTCTCAGACAGCATATCGAACAAGTGCAAAAGATCAATTCCAAGAGAATATATTGGCAACAATTTGCCCTGTCATTCTTGTTATTTGGCCGATACAAGGAAGGGCTTGAAGAAATGAGGAATGTCCTAAGCAGTGAACCAGAGCCGGGTTGGGGAGATATCATGTCTCTCGCCACAGCCTATGCTTTGAATGGCCTGCACGCCGAGGCCCTTGATCAAATCAAGAAAGTCAAGGATCTCCCAGGTGTCAGGGAATCCCCTAATTCGGTGTGCGAACTTGCCTTTGTGCTGGGCCTCAGCGGCCGTCGCGAGGAAGCCCTGATTAAGATCGGAGAACTCGGAAACCTCCTCAGCCGGAAAAATATGGACCCCGGCTACCTTTTGGCCAGCGCCTATGCGGGCCTGGGAGATAATGATAGAGCTTTTGAATATTTAGACCGGGCGTATAAGAGTCATTGTCCGGGGATGTCGTGGCTGCTTGCTGACTACAGGCTGCGCAGTCTACATGCTGATATCCGATTCGAAGAACTGAAGAAAAAAATGGGATATCCGGATTTCGTGACAGAAGGAAAACGATAACGCAACGGAAGGCATGCCCGAAGTCAAGGAAGCAGCTAAGAAACTGGCGATAATTGGCATTTCGTGAGTTGGGTCTCATGAAAAAGAAAAAGTGCTTTATGAAAAGCTTTTCCTTTCTGATTATTGCTATGGTGATAGCCATAGGTGTTCTTTACGCCCAGCGCCTGACCGGAAAGATTACAGGGGTGGTTTGCGATGAGGAAGGCGGTCCCTTGCCCGGAGTGACCGTGGAGATTTCAAGCCCGGCCCTGATGGGCGGTGTCCATGCACAAATCACTGATGATTAAGGCCGCTATCGCTTCCCCAACCTGCCGCCCGGAACATACAAAATCGTCCTCAAATTGCAGGGTTTTCAGACGTCAGAACGCTCCAGCCTCATCGTCAGTGCGAACAGCACAGTGACATATAACGTCACGCTGCAGCCCACCGCCCTGACGGAGACTATCACTGTGACAGCCGCCTCTCCTGTGGTCGATGTCACCCAATCCGGCGTATCCACGACTTATGTTAAAGACCAGCTGGAAAAACTCCCGTTCAGCCGCAACTATTATTTCAGCATTGTCGACCAGACGCCGGGAATTACCAACCTACAAAGTGAATTTAGCGGCCGGTTTATAGCCTACGGATCCAATGTCGAGGAGACCGCCCTGTATATGGACGGGGTAGATATGAGCAATCCGGAAATCGGGATTGGCTGGTCCTTGCCGCAGGCTGATATCTTTGAAGAGGTAGAGATTAGCGGAATCGGAGCTCAGGCCGAGTATGGGAATTTCTCGGGGGCTGTTATCAACATCATCACCAAGTCCGGAGGAAATACGTTCGCGGGGAGCGCCGCCTATTATGGCCAGTACGATGAGCTTACAGGCGACAACAACCCCAAACCCTACAATGAAGAGACAGGCGAGGGGTATTATTCCTATAACCTGGCCAAATGGTATGACTTGGCCTTCACTTTGGGAGGGCCGTTCTTGAAGGACACGCTCTGGTTCTTTGGTGCTTTAAACGGCAACATGAATAAGTTTACTAATTTTGGGAAGGACCCCAACTACCCGGCAAAATATACTTATAATCAGCAACTCATCAAGCTCTCGGCTCAAATCGGCCTATCCCATAGGCTGGTTGTCGGCTACAATCGGCAGAATTCCTTCGGTGGCTCCTCGGCAGACCCTTACAGAATGCCGGAGACCGTTTGCGCCGAGGACGTCATCATCCATACCTGGAATGGCATCTGGACGTGGCTAATCAACAAAAACTCATTCTTCGAGCTAAAGTACTCCGGGTACGCCGGCCCGGACACATACACTCCCTGGCTGGGCGGCGATATCCACCAGCCCCCCCATTTCGATATGGCCACCGGGATTTTGTCAGGCGGGCCTGTCTGGTCCCTTTTTTACGAAGTCAAGCGCCACCAGGTCAACGGCAATTTCACCCATTTCGCTGATGAATTTCTGGCAGGCAGCCACGAGTTCAGGGCCGGAGTCCAATTCAACCGTAGCGCGGTCGATACCTACGGCGGCTACGGAGGTGGGAAACTTTACTTAGATTATGCCGCGAGCCCGTACTACCTCTATGTTCAGGACACAAACCGTTATGGCGGAACTGTGGCCAGTATCGGAGCCTTCATCGCTGACAGCTGGAAGCTCAGCGAACGGCTGACCATAAATCTTGGCCTCCGCTTCGACCATCATGATGCCTTCATTCCACCTTTCCCTCTGATGTCCAATTTTGAAGAAACCGGTGAGACAAGTGAGCCTATTTGGCCGCCGAGTCTAAAGGCTCCAGCCTTCACGGTAGGGACGGTGGATGAGAGGTTCCGCCGCCGGATTATTCGTCACCTTCATATTGGCGGAGTCCCAGAAGATTTTGGCGTCGAGCCGCTTGGCGATGTTGCCCAGCAGGCAGAGTTCCGTTAGGGGGCCTGAATATTCGAAGGACGCTCCGGCCTTGGTCCCCGCCTTGCAGGCCCTCACCCAATCCTGCTCGTGTGTGCCCTGGAGGCGCGGGATCGTCTGCGGCGGCCGCACGGCCTCCTGCATCAGCTTTTCGGGGATGATCCGGGGCGCATCCCCGTAGACTCCGGCCATGATCTTACCCTTGCTGCCCTTGAATATGACGCCGCCCTCCGCGGGCATGCTCCGGCCTTCCTCCAGCTCTTCAGGACGCGGCGCGCGCAGACCGTCATACCAGGTCAGTTTGACCGGCGGCCGCTCCCCCCGGGCCGGAAAGCGGTAGGTCACGATGTTGGCCAATGGGTGCGTTTCGGAGTTGAGGCCGCAGCTTGTCGCCTCAATGCTCTCCGGCGCCCCAAGCTCGAGCGGCCAGTAGATCGGGTCAAACGTGTGGACTCCGCGGTCCCCCATCATGCCGACTCCGAAATCCCACCAGCAGCGCCAGACCAGCGGGTGATAGGCCGGATGATAAGGCCGCATAGGCGCTGGTCCGATCCAGAGATCCCAGTCCATTCCTGAGGGCAGGGGAGGCGTGTCCAGGGGACGGGTGCCCCACTTGGAACTCCAGTAGGCGTGGCCCCAAGGATAATAGGAGAGATCGCACCAGGCGTCAACTTCGCGCACCTCGCCGATGAGCCCGGCCCCGATCCATTCGCAGATCAGGCGGATGCCCTCCCCCGAGTGGCCCTGGATTCCCATCTGGGTTGTGACTTTGGATTCCGCGGCCGCCCGGGTGAGCATCCGTGCCTCGAAGACGCTGTGGGTGAGCGGTTTCTGGGTGTAGACATGCTTCCCGAGCTTCATGGCTGCCATGGTGATGACGGCGTGGGTATGGTCGGGAGTCGCCACGACGACGGCATCAACATCCTTTTGCTTCTCCAGCATCACGCGGTAGTCCGTGTAAAACTGTGCGTCCGGGTAGCGTTTGATGGTCTCGGCGGCGTAGTTGGGATCGACATCGCACAGGGCGACGATATTCTCTGCTTCCAACTCCCGGAGGTCGGATGCCCCCATTCCGCCGATGCCGATTCCGGCGATGTTCAGTTTGTCGCTCGGGGGGGTCTGACCCCGGCCCAGCACGTGCCTGGGGACAATATGGAAAAGGGCGGGGGCCGCCGATGCGCCAGCGGCCGCCGATTTCAAAAAAGCCCGCCGAGTCATTTTATTCTTGGCCATGGGGTACTCCTTTTGCTGATATTATGAACGCTTTAAGGGCTGGAGACAACCGTGATGGATACAGGCGTCGAGCGCTTGCCGCTCCAATCGGCTGAGCTTGAAAGGTCGCTCGAATCAGCCGCCAGGCAACTATTTTCAACCGCATTTCGTCTCTCAATAAGGAGATCTCTAATAGGAGAAATGCCGTGCCCAGAAGATTGCGCTTTTTCTTCAGCCTGCTTGGCGCCGTTATCCTTGCCCTCTTTTTCTTTCAGGGCAATCTGTTTCTCCAGGTCAGGCCCGATGATTACGCCCATAAATATCCTGAGATCGAGGGCGTGTACGAGATGGAGGTCCCCGGGACGGGACCGCAGCTCATCCAGGTCTATTTCAAGGATGGCGCACTCCGGACCGTAGAGGCCGGCGACGCCGAATCGACGACTTTCAACCCGGTCGAAGGCCAGGGGCTTCGATTCACCAGGGTATCCTCGGACAAGGGAACCTTTGAGTTTGAATTCCTCAAAGATGAAAATGGCCGGTATACGCGTTTCCGGGTTGTCAACGAGACATTCAAGCTCGACTTGACCGGCGTCAAAAAAGCGGAATTCGACGACGCCAAGGCCGATCCCGCTTCGCCCAGCGACCGCCAGGGCTACTTCGAGAGGCACTTCCGGAAATCCGAGCATCAAGTCCCCATGCGGGACGGCGTCCGCCTTTTCACCCAAGTCTTCAGGCCGACAGATGAATCCGAACTCCATCCCATAATCCTCTTCCGGACTCCCTACGGAATCCATCCCTACGGAGCGGCCTTTACCAACCTGACCGCCCCGTCTCTCTACTTCCTTAAGGAAAATTATATCCTCGTTTATCAGGACGTCCGCGGGATGTTCATGTCCGAAGGCGCATACGGATATTTCCGTCCTTACAAAACGGACAAGAAAAGCGGCGCCGATGTCGATGAAAGCAGCGATGCTTACGATACCGTCGAATGGCTGCTCAAGAACGTCCCGGGTCATAACGGCAAGGTCGGCGTCTGGGGCATCTCCTATCCCGGCTTCACGGCGGCCATGGCCGCCATCTCTGCCCACCCGGCCGTTTTGGCGGTTTCTCCCCAGGCGCCCATGGGCGACCTCTATATGGGCGACGATGGGCTTCACAACGGAGCGCTCTATTTGGCGCATTATGCGAACTACGCCTACTCGATGGGCCAACCCCGAAAGGGACCGACAAAGGACGGGCTTCCCAGGCTTCGATACTCCACGCCGGACGGGTATGCGTTCTATCTGAAGTTGGGTCCCCTGGCGAATCTCACGGCTAAGGTCTTCGGCCCCGCGAACACGGTCTGGAACGAGACGATGGCGCATGAGAACTACGATGAGTACTGGAAGGCGCTTTCGATCTATCCCCACCTCCGTGACATCAAGCCGGCGATCCTGACGGTCGGCGGCTGGTACGACGCGGAGGACCTCAGCGGCGCATTGAAGACATACCGGACGATCGAGGAGCGGCATCCGGGCCTGGGAAACACGCTCGTCATGGGGCCCTGGCGGCACAGCGGCTGGAACCTTTTCTCGGGCAGCGAGGATCGGGGTGTATTCCCTTTCAGCGGAACAAGGATCTATTTCCAGGAAAAGATCGAGCTGCCGTTCTTTAATTATTATCTGAAAGGGAAGGGGCCCCTGAACCTGCCCGAGGCCGTCATCTTCGAAACCGGAGCTGACCAGTGGCGGACATATGACACTTGGCCGCCGGCGGCGGCGAAAGAAAAAATATTTTTCTTCACCAACGACAGCCGGCTGTCCCTTGACCAGCCGCCGGAATCCCCTGACGCAGGATTCGACGAGTATCTTAGCGACCCGGCTAAGCCCGTGCCCTATACCATGCAGACCAGTGCCCGGTACTACCGCGACTATTTCGTCGAAGACCAGCGGTTTGCCGCTTCCCGGCCGGATGTTCTTGTTTATGCGGGCGAGGCGCTCACGGATGATGTCACGATCACCGGTTCGATCACGGCCGAGCTCTATGTCTCAACGACGGGGACGGACGCGGACTGGGTCGTCAAAGTCATCGATGTCTACCCCGATGACGCACCCGACCCGAAGACAAACCCGGGGAATGTCCGGATGGGTGGCTATCAGAGGCTGGTGCGCGGAGACATTATCCGCGGAAAGTATCGGAACAGCTTCGAAAAGCCAGAGCCCTTCGTCCCGGACCGCGTGACGAAGGTCGAGTTCGAATTGCCCGATGTTCAACACGCCTTCATCAAGGGCCATCGGATAATGGTCCAAATCCAGAGCTCGTGGTTTCCGCTCTTCGACCGGAACCCGCAGACTTTCTGCAATATCCGAACAGCCAGCGAAGGGGATTTCAGGAAGGCGACGCATCGGGTCTATCGGACGGCGGAATGCCCGTCGGGTGTTCGGGTTTTGGTTTTGCCGAAATAAATTTTGGGTAGAATTATGGGGACACGACACCGATTTCAGAAAATCGGTTCATGTCCCCATAATTCCGTGTCCCCTAATTTATTAGGGGGACACTAGGGGGACACGATACTTAATTCCGGAGAATTAAGCATCATGTCCCCATAATTCTATGTCCCCGAAATTCGGCCGTCGCGGACGACGACGCGGCCGTTCTTGATGACGTGGCGGATGGGATTCCGGCCGAGCTCGTAGACGAGAGACGCATAGTCGGGGACGTCGCAGAGCAGCATGTCCATCTTTTTCCCGACCTCGAGGCTGCCGACGCTGTCGTGCCGCCTCAGCGCATAAGCGGCGTTGGCCGTCACCGCGTTGAGCGCTTCCTCGACGCTCATCCTCAGAAGATAAACGCCGAGCTGCAGGACAAAAAGCATCGACATGACCATCGAGCTTCCGGGGTTGAAATCCGAGGCCAGGTTAAGGGCAGCGCCGGCATCGATGAGCCTTCGTGCCGGCGCCTTTTTTTCAAGCATCAGGAAGAAGGACACAGACGGTAGGAGGGTGGCCGCTGTTTCACTCCGGGAAAGGGACCGGATTCCCTCGTCCGTGATGCTGATCAGGTGGTCGGCCGAGGCTGCCCCGACCTCGGCCGCCAGTTCTGCCCCGCCGAGGGCAGAGAATTCATCGGCATGGATCCTGACCTTGAACCCGGCGCGCTGGGCCGCTTCGGCCAACCGCCGGGTCTCTTCCACCGAATACACGCCTTCCTCGCAGAAGATATCGAAGAATTCGGCCAGCTTGCGCCGGCTCACTTCCGGGATGATTTGGCCGATCAGGAGGTCGATGTAGGCGCCCTTCCGCGTCTTGTACTCCTTCGGGATGTCGTGAGCGCCCATGAAAGTGGGCACGATGTCCACCGGATGGCGCCGGGCGGCCTCTTTCAGGACTTCGAGCTGCTTGATTTCATCACGCCGGTTCAGCCCGTAGCCGCTCTTGGCCTCGACCGTCGTCGCGCCGTTGAGGAGCATCGTGTCGAGCCGTTCGATTACCAGAGCGAGAAGGCCCGGCTTAGTCACGCGGCGGGTCGCCTTGACCGTCGTCTGGATGCCCATCCCTTTTGCCGCCAACTGCTGGTAGGTGTATCCCTGCAGCCGCAGCCGGAATTCTTCGACCCTGTTTCCGGCGAATGGGAGATGGGTATGGGAGTCCACGAAGCCCGGCAGCCCGACGAGCGCGCCCGCATCGACCCGCACCGACAAGCGCGCCGGCCGGACCGATTTGCGGAAGTCCTTTTCCTTCCCTATAAATACGATCTTGCCCTTGGAGGAGGCAATCCAGGCTTTCTCCGCCGGCCCGACATCCTGGAGAGAGGCCTTCCTCTTTGGGATCGGCCCCGCGCAGGTGACGAGCCGGCGGCAGTCCTGGATGACGAGGTCAGCGGAGATCATCGGGGTTTTTTCTTAGGGTGGAGTGCTTGCTCCTCCGGATGAAGGTCGGCGTCTCATAGGGCTCGTACTGCTTTTCCCACGCCGGAGGCTCCCAGAGCGGAGTTTTGCTGCCCTTCGGCTCGAACAGGTAAGTGGGTGTATCCGCATCGACCCTGAACGCGGGAGGGGTTTGCCGTAGCGGACGAGGCAGTTCAACGTCCACCGCCGCCTCTTTCCCTTTCTCCGCCTCGAACCCGGTGGCGATGACCGTCACCTTGACCATCTCCTTCATCGAGTTATCGATGACCGTGCCGAAGATGATGTTGGCCTCGGGATGAGCCATCCGGTGGATGAGCTCGGAGGCCTTGGAGACTTCGTGGAGCGTCAGGTCCTTTCCGCCCGTGATGTTGATCAAGACACCCTTGGCGCCCTCGATCGAGGTGTCGACAAGCAGCGGGCTGGAGATCGCTTTCTGGGCCCCGTCCACGGCCCGGTTCTCGCCCGAGGCGATTCCCGTCCCCATGAAGGCCATGCCCATGCCTTTCATGATCGATTTGACGTCGGCGAAATCGAGGTTGATGAGGCCCGGCTTGGTGATGAGGTCGCTGATGCCCTGGACCGCTTGCCGCAGGATGTCGTCGGCCATTTTGAAGGCGTCCTGGATAGAAGTGTCGAGGTTGACGGTTTGGAGAAGCCGCTCGTTGGGGATGGAGATGACGGTGTCCACGACGCCCTTTAGCTCCTTGAGACCCTCACCCGCCTGCTTGGCCCTGACCCGGCCCTCGAAGTCGAAGGGGAGCGTCACTATGGCGATGGCCAGGATGTCCATCTCCGAGGCCAGGTTGGCCAGGACCGGGGTTGCGCCCGTTCCTGTGCCGCCGCCCAGGCCGGTGGTCAGAAAGACCATGTCGGCACCCTGGATGAGCTCGATCAACTTCTCGGTGTCCTCGACGGCCGCCTGCTTTCCGACTTCCGGCCGTCCGCCGGATCCCAGCCCCTTGGTGATCTTGCCCCCGATTTGGAGCTTGGTCCCGGCGCGGTTGTCGCTCAGGGCCTGGAGGTCGGTGTTGACGGCAATAAACTCGACCCCCTCGATGCCGGCCTCGATCATCCGGTTGACCGCGTTCCCGCCGCCGCCGCCGATGCCCAGCACCCTGATCTTGGCGCCGATCATCTCCTCCACCAGGTGAAACTTCAGCTTGCCGCTCGTCTCGTCGTTCATTTTTCCTCCTCTCCTTCCTTACTCTTTAAGCCAATCGCGCATCTTGGCCAAAATTCCCTTCTTTTTATCCTGAGCCATGCCGCGCTCCTGCCATTGGACGAATCCATGGAGGATCAGGCCGACGGCCGTGGCATAGTCGGGTGTGCTAACCCGGTCGATAAGTCCGCTGACGCCGGTCGGGTCGCCCCGCCGCACCGGCAGGTCGAAAATCTCCTCGGCGACCTCCTCCAACCCTTCGAGCAGGGCTGTGCCGCCGGTGAGGACGATCCCGGAGTTGAGCGATTTCTCATAGCCCATCCGCTTGATATCGCCGTCCACCAGGCGGAAGATCTCCTCCGCCCGGGGCTGGATGATGTCGGACAGGATTTGCCGCGACAAGACCCGAGGCTTGCGGGCTTTGCCGACCGAGGGGACCTCGATCGTCTCCTGCTCGTCGACCGTGGGGACCGAGACACAGCCAAACTTCTTCTTGATCTTCTCGGCCTCGGGGATCGGTGTCCTCAGACCGACGGCGATGTCGTTGGTGAAGTTGTCGCCTCCGATCGGGATGATCGAGGTGTACCAGAGGCTGCCCCGCTCGAAGATCGCCACTTCGGTCGTGCCGGCGCCGATGTCGATGAGACCGACGCCCAGCTCCTTTTCGTCGTGGGTCAGGACCGCAGAGGCCGTGGCGATCTGGTTGAGGACGACCTGCACGATCTCGATTTCCGCCCGCTCGACGCAGGTCCTCAGGTTCTGGATCGAGGTGATGGCCGAGGTGACGATGTGGACGTTGACCTCGAGCTTGATCCCGCTCATGCCCAGCGGCGCCTTGATCCCGTCCTGTTCGTCCACCACGAACTCTTGGGGAATCACGTGAATGACATCCCGGTCGGGCGGGATGGAAACGGCCTTGGATTGGTCGATGACCCGGCGGATGTCTTCCCGGGTGATCTCCCGGTTCTTTCCGGAGACGGCGATGACGCCGCGGCTGTTGAAGCTCTTGATGTGGGCCCCGGAGATGCCGACAAAGGCGGAGTCGATCTCGACACCGGCCATGAGCTCGGCTTCCTCCTGGGCCTTTTTTATGGCTGCCGTGGTGGCCTCCAGGTTGACGACCACTCCTTTGCGCAGCCCCTTGGACTCGGCCGTCCCGATGCCGATCACCTCGACCTTGTAGTCCTCGGTGATTTCGCCGATGATGGCGGCGACTTTCTTGGTGCCGATGTCCAGCCCGACGATGTAGCTGTTCTTGGGCATTAGTTCACCTCTTCACGGGGGTTGGGAACCGCGGCCATCTCCACAGCAGGGAGCGGCTTGAAGATGATGCGGTCGTCGAAACGCAGGTCGATGTATTCAAGCGGTCCGTTCTGACCCTCCATCGTCTCTTTGTAGGACCGGATGAAGGAGAGCCTTTCCGAGAAGCGTTCTGCGCCCAGGACCAGACGGGTCGATTGGCCTTGAAGGTACAGACTGACGCTTCCCGGTTCACTCAGGTCCAGCGCCTCGACCTCAAGACGCTGCTCTGCGGTCAGGGAGTCCAGGCACTTCCAAACCAGGGCAAGCTTATCCTGGTAACTGTCTCCAAACGAGGCGCTGTCGAGGAGGAGGGGCAGGTTGGCGTCCTCTCTTGAGGCCAGCTGTTCCAGCCAGACCCCGTCCCTGTCGATCATCAGGAGGCTTTCCCCGGCCTTCAGGATGGCGGCCGGCTCCCTTTCTGTGATCTCGACCCTTAAGGTGGACGGAAAAACCTTCCGCAGACGAGCCTCCTTCACCCAGCGATGAGCTTCGATCCGGTCCCGGAGGCTTCCGATATCGAGAAGAAGCAGGTTGTGGAGTTTCGAGGCGCTGAGAAGCGTCCGGATGTCCCGGCCGACAAATTCCTGCCGGCAGGCGATCTCCGCTTTCTTGACGGCGAAATCATCGCAGTTGATCAGGTAAAGATATCCCTTTGTCAGCCCGAAAAAGAAGCCGGCGATGGCCAGGAAGAAAAGGACGATGTGTTTCCAGCGGACGGTGAGCTTTCTCTGGATTTTTTTGACGGGAACCTTCTCCAGGCCGCGCTTAAATTCCAGTGATTCCCCGTAAGAGGGGAGGATGCGGTGCTTGAGCGAAGGGTTGAGTGTGGCCATGGCTACTTTTTTTCCTCCAACGCGGCGATGAGCTCGGGAACAACCCTGGTGATATTCCCGGCGCCCTGGGCCAGCACTATATCGCCCGGACGGGCCAGCCGCTTGATAAGGGGAGGCAGCTTCTTGAGGTTCGGCTCGAAATGGACGTTTTTATGACCGAACTGCCGGACGGCCTCATAGAGCGCCTTGCCGGTCACCCCCGGAATGGGGACCTCGCCGGCCGGATAGACTTCGGTCACGACCAGAACATCTGCCTGGTTAAAGGCCGTGGCGAAGCTGTCCATGAGCAGCGAGAGCCGGGTGTAGCGGTGCGGCTGAAAGACCACGACCAGACGGCGCGGCCACCCCCGCTTGGCGGCGTCCAGAGTGGCTTTGATCTCCGTCGGGTGATGGCCGTAGTCTTCGACCACCATGATGCCGTTGACCTCTCTTTTCAGCTCAAACCGGCGTCCGATCCCGGAGTAGGCCTCCAGCGCTCTGAGGATTACGTTGGGCGGTATGTCCAGGTCGAGCCCGGCGGCCACCGCGGCCATGGCATTGGAGATGTTGTGTTTTCCGGGGACCTGGAGCTTCAGGGTTCCCATCTTCTTTCCTTTGCGGTAGAGCGCTGAACTGCTCCGGAAGCCCGAGAAGACGTGGCCCCGGGCGAAGATGTCCGCCTGGCTGGAGAAGCCATAGGTGATGAGCCGGCGTTCGAGCTGGGGGATCAGGCTCTGCAGGTTCGGGTCGTCGAGGCAGAGAATGACCGGGCAGAAAAAGGGGACTTTATTGGCAAAATTGACAAAGGTCTTCTTGATTTCGTCAACATTCTGATACTGGTCCAGGTGTTCGTTGTCGATATTGGTCAACACGGCGATGAACGGTGACAGATAGAGGAAGGACCGGTCGCTCTCATCCGCTTCGGCCACGATAAAATCTCCGGCGCCAAGTTTGGCATTGGCGCCGACGGTATTCAGCCGGCCGCCGACGATGATGGTTGGGTCGAACCCTCCGTGTTCGAGGACGAGCGCGATCATCGAGGTGGTCGTGGTCTTCCCGTGCGACCCGGCCACCGCGATCCCGTATTTCATCCGCATCAGCTCCGCCAGCATCTCGGCCCGGGGAATCACGGGAATCTTGAGCTGGCGGGCTTCCTGGACCTCAACGTTGTCCTCTTTGACGGCCGATGAGATAACGGCCACGTCCGCCCCGTGAACCCGGTCGGCGCGATGGCCCTTGAAAACCTTGGCCCCCAGACTCGCCAGACGGAGGGTGACATCGCTGGTCTGCAGGTCCGTCCCCGAAACTTTATACCCGAGGTTGAGGAGCACTTCGGCGATCCCGCTCATCCCCGTCCCGCCGATCCCGACCATGTGGATGTGCTTGAGCCTGCGGTAGACTTGCTTGACCAATTCTTTCTCCTAACCCTTTTCTCTCATCAGCTCGAAACAGAGCGCTGCGATCCTGCCGGCGGGGTCCTCCGTCTTCAGGGCGGCCAGGTTCCTCTCCATGGCGCTGATCTTTTCCGGGTTTCTCAAATAATAAACGATGCGTTCGGCTAGAAGCCGCGGGCTGAGGTCCTTTTCCAGGATCACCTCGGCGCCGCTGACTCGCGCCAGTTCGTCGGCGTTCTTGGCTTGATGATTTTCTGCGGCCAGGGCGAACGGAACGAGCACGGCTGCCTTCTGGGCTACGATGAGCTCGGCGAGAGTTGTGGCCCCGGCCCGGCTGATAACCAGATCGGATTTCTCGAAGGTGCCGGCCATATCAAAAAAGAAAGGCGCGACCTCGGCATCCGGAAAACCGTTTTGAACATAGGCCTCCTTAACTCTCTCGAATCCGGCCTTCCCCGTCTGGTGGAAAAGGCGTAGGTTCTCCCGTTCGGGCTTGAGAAGGGGAAGCGCACCCAGCATGGCTTCGTTGAGGACACGGGAGCCCTGGCTTCCCCCGAAGACCAGCAGTGTGAGGATCGCCGTCCGCGGCTTGGACCGGAGGCGGTAGAACTCCTCTCGCACGGGATTCCCCAGGAAGACGGCTTTTCCCTTGAAATAAGCCAGCGAGTTTTCGAAGGCGACCACCGCCTTTTTGGCCCAGCGGATGAGCAGCCGGTTGGTGAGCCCGGGCGTCGAATTCTGCTCGAGGATCAGGGTTGGAATCCGGAGGAGGGAGGCCGCGAGGACGACTGGGCCGGCGCTGTATCCGCCGACCCCGATGACCAGGGCGGGCCTGAAACGCGCCAGGAGGAAGAACGACCTGATCAAGGCGAAAGGCAAAAGAACCATGCTCCTCAGGCTCTTCAGGCCCCGTCCCTTGATTCCCCCGATCCTCATCGGGATGAAGTGGGCGCCGGATCGCCCCATGAGGTCCTTTTCCAGAGGGCGATGGCTGCCGATATAGATCAGGCGGATGCCCGGGTCCATTTCCTGGAGCCTGCGGCCGACCGCAAGGGCGGGATAGATGTGACCGCCCGTTCCGCCTCCGCTGATGACAACGCCTCGTGAACTCATCGCGACTTGCGCTCTGCTCCTTTGCGCTGGGAGATATTTAGGATGATCCCGATGGCGGCCAGCGTGCAGACCATCGAGGACCGGCCGAAGCTGATCAGGGGAAGGGGTACCCCCTTGGCCGGTCCCAATCCTAGGACCACGGTGATGTTTAAAAGGGCTTGGGCGGAGACGACCAGCGTGAGCCCTACGGCGAGGAGCTGGGCCGCAGCTGTCGGCGCCCGTGAGCCGATGACCAGCCCCCTCCAGAGGAAGGCGACGAACAAGCCGAGGATGGTCAGTGTCCC
>Ga0209253_10002942_pt1 | contig 15047 bp, 16 predicted proteins | sample FrelakmetBRP12BR_FD_187145 | JGI IMG/M metagenome (GOLD analysis project Ga0209253, IMG submission 187145) | Freshwater lake sediment microbial communities from the University of Notre Dame, USA, for methane emissions studies - BRP12 BR (SPAdes)... | ecosystem: Environmental > Aquatic >...
GTCTGTTTATAAACTCAGAGTTTGTCATCCTCCGGCTTGACCGGGGGATCCAGAAGGCATTGAAAACACTGGATTCCCGCCTTCGCGAGAATGACGAAAATTTATCGGAATCGTACTTTATAAACAGACACTAAATAGTGAATAATAGGGAGATTAATCTGTATTCAATTTTTAGTGGTCAACTTTATTTTCTATGAACATCCCGTTTGTTATTGATAAAATTAGTGTAGAACCGTCAGAAGCAGGTGAGAGGATAGATATCTTTCTTGCGGGGAAAACAGGGATTACGCGCTCGCAGATACAGAAGCTCATAGAACAGGGCAATGTCTTTGTAAATGATAAGTCTGTCAATCAGAACTACAGAATAAGGACAAACGACCTTATCTCCCTGAACATTCCCGAAAAGCGGGATGAAGGTCTTATTCCTGAAAATATACCGATAGACATCCTGTACAAGGATGAAAACCTCATTGTTGTGAATAAACCTGCTGGTATGGTTGTATATCCTGCTGCCGGCCACAGTCAGGGCACGCTCATGAATGCTCTCGCGTATCACTGTGATAAACTTGCTGCAATTGGCGGTCCGTTAAGGCCCGGTGTCGTTCACAGGCTTGATAAGGATACATCAGGTCTGATGGTTGTAGCACTTGATGATGCGGCGTACTATAACCTTGCTGACCAGTTTAAACAAAGGACGATAAACAGGAGATATCTTGCATTGATCTATGGAAATTTCAAAGAAGATGCAGGTGAGATAGCTCTGATGATAGGCCGTTCTGAATCTGACAGGAAGAAGATGTCGACCTCTGTCAGGAGGGGTAAAGAGGCTGTGACAGGATGGAAGGTGTTGAAGAGATTTAATCATGCCGCATTAATTGAAGCAAAACTCGGTACCGGCCGGACGCATCAGATCAGGGTGCATTTTGCCTCGATAGGACATCCGGTGCTCGGAGATAAGACGTATGGGAAAAAGGTTGAGGTTGAGGTTAAGGCTCAGAAAAAGATAATGTTTCCGAGGCAGATGCTTCATGCAGAGAGGCTGGACTTCATCCATCCGATCACTGGCGAACACCTTGGGTTTTCAAGCCCTTTGCCGGAGGATATGGCTGAAAAGATAGAGGAACTGCTGCTTTTTTAGTCTCCGAAGCTTATGCCCAAAGACCTTGCTGTTTGTAATATGTCAGAATCAGGAGATACTGATTTCATCTGACCGATTGCCTCTTCAATCGGTACGGCTATTATCTCGGTTGAACGCAGCGCTGCCATGGTCCCGAACTTGCCTTCCTCAATAAACCTTACAGCTGCAGTGCCAAACCTCAGAGAAAGCAATCTGTCAAAGGTAGTGGGCGCCCCTCCCCGTTGCAAATGACCAAGGACTATATTCCTCGTTTCTTTGCCGGTTCTCTTCATGATTTCCTCGCACATCTTTCTCCCGATTCCACCAAGCCTTATATGATCACCGGGCTTGATATCTTCTACAATAGTTATGTCGCCTCCTACCGGCTTGGCTCCTTCTGCTACAACAACAATAGCGTGCTCCTGTCCCCTGAGAGAAAGCTGTCTTATCTTGTTGCAAACCTTCTCAACATAAAAGGGGATTTCCGGTATCAAAATAACATCGGCTGAGCCTGATATGCCGGAATGTAAGGCAATCCATCCTACATATCTGCCCATCACTTCAACTACCATAACCCTGTCATGAGACTTTGCAGTTGTATGAAGCTTATCTATCGCTTCAGTAGCTGTATTTACTGCTGTATCAAATCCAAAGGTTACATCTGTGGAACTGATGTCATTGTCAATGGTTTTAGGGACTCCTATTACAGGCATGCCTTTTTTCAGGAACTTATCTGCGATGCGCATACTGCCGTCTCCCCCTATCGCAATAAGTGCATTAAAACCCAATGCCCTGAAGTTCTCGATAACAGAGTCAGAAATATCGGTCTCAACAATAGTTCCATCAGATTTTTCTATAGAGAAATTAAATGGATCACCTTTGATTGCAGTGCCGAGGATTGTGCCTCCGATATTCGTGATATCCCAGACATACTCAGGTGTAAGGCGTATGATCTGTTTAGCGTCAACAAGCCCCCGGTAACCGTATTTTATGCCGTAAACTTCCCACCCCTTCTGATATGCAGCAAGGACTATCCCCCTGATGACTGCGTTGAGACCAGGGGCATCGCCGCCGCCTGTATTAACAGCTATTTTCATTCTATTACCTCCACTGCTTCTTTTTTTGATACCCTCGGAGGAGGATACGGAACCTTTGACGGATAACCAACAGGAACTATTGCTATTGGCCGCAGATGGTTCGGTATTTTCAGAACCCCGGAGACCTCATCTTCACGGAATGCGCCAACCCATGTTGAACCGAGCCCATGCTCATGAGCAACAAGCATCATGCCCATGATACTTAAAGCAACATCCTGGATCGAATATAAGTAAACTCCACGCTCACCATACTTAAGGGATATACGGCTGTCAGAACAACCTATTATAACTAAAGGCGCCTCTGCAATGAAATTCTGGTTCAAGGCTGCTGCTGCGATCCTTTTTTTGATCTGCTCGTTCTTAATGAAGTAAAACTTTCTTGCTTGCAGATTGCCGGCGCTTGGCGCCCATACAAGGGCTTCCATGAGTTTATCAAGCAGCTCATCCGGTATCTTTTTCTTCTGAAAGTACCGGATGCTCCTTCGCTCTTTAACTGCTTTGAGAATATCCATTTTATGAGAAATCTCTTGATAGGGATTCAAGTCACTGGAATCCTCGAACCCTTCCCGCTTGAACCCTTTATTTAATGTTATGGTTTCCAGTATTCTTCAAACTTTCCATTCTTTGTGATCCAGACAACATATGGTGATGCTGTAACATCTCCTTTTGCATCAAACCTTATCTTTCCAAGAGCGACATCGAATTCCATTGCATGCAACTTATCAATAACCGCCTTCCCCTCAGTCGATTTTGCCTCTTTGATAGCAGACAACAGGATGTTTGCAGCATCATAGGCATAAACAGAATAAGGTCCGATATTACCATATTGTGACTGATATTTTTCGATAAACCCTTTTGCTGAGGGTATATTCCTTGGATCAGGGCTGAACGTCAGATACGTTCCTTCTGCTGCAGGAGCTCCTGCAATTTCGATAAACTTCGGGTCTATTGTCCCATCGCCGCTCATGAACCTGGCATTTAATCCGAGTTCTTTTGCCTGTTTAACGAGAAGACCTGCCTCAGGATAGATACCTCCGTAAAAGATGAGTTCCGGATTTTTGGTCTTAATTGCGATAAGAACCATCTTGAAGTCTTTATCTCCCTGGACAATTCCTCCATAGTAAGCAATATTTACCTTATCTCCAAGGAATTTTTTAAATTCATCTGCAAGTCCCTGGCCGTATGTTGTCTTGTCATGAAGGATGGCGACAGTTTTCAGCCTGAGACTTTTAAGAGCAAATTCAGCTCCGGCTTTGCCCTGTTGATCGTCCCTTCCGCATACCCTGAAAATACCCCTGTAACCTTTTTCTGTAAGCTGGGGATTGGTGGAGCCGGGCGTAATCATTGGTATCCCTGCTCTGTTATAAACATCTGACGCAGGGATGGAACAGCTTGAATTGAAATGTCCGATAACACCTGCTACACCATTATTGATCATCTTATTGGCGAGAGAGACAGCCTGTTTCGGGTCATGCTGGTCATCGCTGATTAAAACTTCTATCTTCTTGCCGAGGACTCCGCCTTTGTTGTTCCACTCCTCAACTGCAAGCGAGACACCATTCTTGAAATCCATCCCCATTTTTGCCTGGTCACCGGTCATGGGTCCGGCAATGCCTATCTTTATTGTATCCTCTTTTTTCTGACATCCAAAGGCTGTTAACCACAGACATAAGAAGAGAAGTGCAACTTTTTTCATAGTATGAACCCCCTGAGATTTTTAAGTCTTAATGCATCATGTGATTCAATAATATCCAAAAATCTTTTTGTATTGTCTCCGATATCCCCGCTGAGTATTGCTGATGCCACTGCAACTGCATCAGCTTCGGCATCGAGGACTGATCTGATATTTCCGAGGTTTATACCACCAATTGCTACTACTGGTATATGCACCTGTTTTTTTATCTCATAAAGAATATCAATCCCTTTTGGACTGCCGGCATCTTTGGTTGTCGTATGAAACACAGGGCCAAATCCAATGTAGTCAGCGCCATCTTTTTCAGCGTCTATGGCCTGTTCCACTGTGTGAGTCGAGATGCCGATTATTCTTTTCCGCCCCATTATCTTCCGGGATTCTTTCAAGGGCAAGTCATCCTGACCGAGATGCACGCCATCGGCATTGACAGCGATTGCTATATCAGTATGGTCATTTACGAGAAACACAGCATTAAAGTCTTTTGTAATCCCTCTGAGCCTGACCGCTTCTTCATATACCTCTCGCCGTGATCTTTTTTTATCCCTGTACTGCACCCATTTCAGACCTGCCTGCAGTGCATTGAGCACCATATCTTCATAAGAAAGACTGCATATGCTGCTATCGGTAATAAAGCAAAGGCCGGCTAAATACATAGCGCTCAGGCATTTTCCTGGCTGCGGCTACCATTCATTTTCTGAATAAAACTCGTATTGAAATTTCCACTGATAAAATCAGGGTCGTTCATAACTTTTTTGTGGAATGGAATGGTTGTCTTAATCCCTTCGATTATAAATTCATCGAGCGCACGCTTCATCTTCATGATAGCTTCAGCCCTGTCTTTACCATGTACAATCAGTTTGGCGATAAGGGAGTCATATTGTGAGGGTATGACATATCCACTATAAATCGCGGTATCAACTCTTACTCCCGGACCACCGGGGAGCGACAGAAATGTAATTTTACCCGGGGAGGGGATGAACCTTTCAGGGTCTTCTGCGTTAATCCTGCATTCTATGGCATGGCCTGAAGGCCGTATCTGGTGCTGTTTGTATTCAAACGGTAATCCTGCTGCCAGTTTTATCTGCTCTTTTACAATATCAATGCCTGTCACCATTTCCGTCACCGGATGTTCTACCTGTATGCGGGTATTTATCTCTATGAAGTAGATATTGCCTTGAGAGTCAACAATAAATTCAACTGTTCCAACATTTCTGTATTTGATTGCGCGCGCAGCCTTTACACCCAACTCGCCTATTCTCTTTTTAAACTTTTCTGTTAACAGGATGGGAGAAGGTGATTCTTCTATAAGCTTCTGATGCCTCCTCTGTATCGAACAGTCCCTTTCACCGAGGTGTATCGTGTTGCCCTTGCTGTCTGCCATAATCTGTACTTCTATGTGTCTCATTTCGGGTATGTATTCCTCTACGTAAATTTCGCTGTTCGCGAATGCTGTAAGGGCCTCTCTCTGGGCCATATAAAATGCCTGCTCAAGGTCCTTTTCCTCTTTCACGATCTTCATGCCGTGTCCGCCTCCACCGGCTGAGGCTTTGAGCACGATAGGGAACCCTATCTTTTTTGCAACCTTCGTGGCAATTTCTTCATTCGGCACAGGGCCATCACTGCCGGAAACAACAGGTACGCCCTTCCTTTTCATTGTCTGACGCGCTTTGGCCTTGTCACCGCCGATCCTTATATTCTCAGGGCTCGGGCCTATGAATGTTATGCCGGAGGTTGTACATGCTTCCGCAAAATGATAGTTTTCAGACAGGAACCCATATCCCGGGTGTATGGCGTCTGAATCCGTTATCTCCGCGGCACTGAGTATAGCGGGAATATTCAGGTAACTCTGTGTTACATTGGCTGGTCCGATACATACAGATTCGTCTGCAAGCCGAACATGAAGGGACTCTTTATCCATCTCCGAATATATTGCAACAGTTTTTATTCCGAGTTCCTTGCATGCACGGATAATCCTCACAGCAATTTCACTGCGATTCGCTATTAAAATTTTCTGGAATAATTTCATGTTATTTAGCGTAGAGATGAGAGTGAAGAGCGTAGTAGATTAAAGCTGTCATATATTCAAATATGTTAGGTCTTTTTTGCTCTATGCTCTTTGCGCCCTGCTCCTTGCTCATACGGGATCGATGAGAAACAATGGCTCCCCGTATTCAACAGGCTGTCCATTTTCGACGAGTATTTTTACGACAATTCCGTCAACATCGCTCTCAATCTCGTTCATCAGTTTCATTGCTTCTACAATACAGAGAACCTGACCTTTGTTTACCTTTGCGCCTATTTCAACAAAAGACACAGCCTCCGGGGTAGGCGCCCTGAAGAATGTGCCGACTATCGGCGAGGTGATTGTTACAAGCCTCTGTGTCTCTTCCTCGGTTTCAGCTATAATTTTATCGCGCAAGGCTGTAGAAGGTTTATGAAAAGGCATCTCTAAAGAAGAGAAGGTTTTTTCTCTCTTGATCTTTACCTTTGTGCCATCTTTCTCTACCTGCAGTTCGGTAATATCTGTATCCTTGAGAAGTTCTAAGAGTTGTTTTAAATCCTCAAGTTCCATTATTTTACCCTTTCTATATATTCTGATGTCCTTGTATCAATCCTTATAATATCTCCCTCGTTTATATGAAAGGGGACTTTAACAACAGCCCCTGTTTCTAAAGTGGCAGGTTTTCCGCTCCCGGAAGCAGTATCTCCCCTGAAACCCGCAGGGTCGGTCTTGGTAACAGTGAGTTCGACAAAAGTTGAAACTTCTACACTGATAGGCATGTCTTTGTGATAGAGGACTTTTACTGTCATATTTTCCTTGAGGAAATTCTTTATATCACCAAGCTGGGAAAGCATGAAAGGGATTTGTTCATACGTCTCTAAATCCATAAAATAATAACGTTCATCCTGAGAATAGATATATTGCATGTTTTTTTCCTCGAGTCCCGCTCTATCTAATTTTTCTCCTGACCTGAACGTTTCCTCGAGGACTGCTCCTGTCTTGAGATTCTTCATCTTTGTCCTGACAATAGCTCCGCCTCTTCCCATTTTTACATGCTGAAAGTCAACTATCTCACAGGGCTCGCCTTTGAACTCGACCTTGAGCCCCTTCCTGAAATCGCTCGTAGAAATCAAAACGCATACCTCCTTATAAAAGTCTATTATTTTAGCATTTTCTGTGATTTTTTCCATCTGTCCGGGGAATTAAGCAAAAGTTACATGGATCATAAACATTTTTTCTTGACATCAATTAGCAAAATAGGTAAGTTACCGAACGAATAATTATTTTAAAAAAGGAGGGGAATGGGATGAAGAATCAATCCTTGTGCAAGTGGATGGGTGTCTTATTTTTTATTGTATGCATTTCTTTTATATCCACAGGTTCTGCATTCGGAGCAGGTTTTGCACTCGTTGAGCAAAGTATCAGCGGTTTAGGCAATGCATATGCTGGCGGCGCTGCAATTGCTGATGATGCCTCGACAATATTTTATAATCCGGCAGGCATGACACGTCTTGATGGAAAGCAGGTGATTGCCGGAGCACATATTATTATGCCGTCTGTTAAATTCCATAATGAGGGATCAACTCATGTTCTGCAGCCTTATACCGGAATCCCTCTGCAGGGTGGTGACGGTGGTGAGGGCGGTGTCACAAAGGCTGTGCCGAATTTATATTACACCAGGAAACTCAGTGACCGTTTCGTAGTCGGGCTTGGCGTGAATGCACCATTCGGGCTTGCCACTGAGTATGACAGCCACTGGGTTGGCCGTTACCATGCCGTTGAATCAGATCTCCTGAGTGTTAATATCAATCCGGCTGTCGCTTACAAAATAAATGATAATCTGAGTGTTGGTGCTGGCATCAATGTAATGTACATGAAGGCAAAACTTACAAATGCGATTGACTTCGGAACCCTCGATTTCCTCGGAAAACTCGGATTGCCTAAGCAGGCCCTCGGTCTTACTCCTCAGCAGGCTGACGGTGAGGCTGAACTCGACGGTGACAGCTGGGGGGTTGGCTTTAACGTCGGCGTTCTCTATGAATTCACAAAAAATACCCGTATGGGCATAGCATATCGTTCACGCATTGATCAAACGATCGAAGGCGATGCTGATTTTTCAGGTGTCCCTGCCGGACTTGCCCCTGTCCCTATTTTCAAGGATACGGATGCGGAGGCGGATGTAACCCTGCCTGACAGTCTGTCTGTCAGTTTCTTCCATCAGATCAATCCGCAGTGGATAGTCATGGCGGATTTTACATGGACAAACTGGCAGGTTTTTGAAGAATTGAAAGCGAAGTTTGACAATGATAACCAGCAGGATTCTGTTACCATTGAAAATTGGCAGGATAGTTATCGCACTTCGCTTGGTGTAACCTTTATGCCTGATAATAAATGGACATTCAGGGCAGGCACTGCCTATGATTCATCCGCGGTTTCTGACAAAAAATACCGCACTCCGCGAATACCGGACGGAGACCGTATATGGGCAGCATTAGGCATAGGATACAAGTTTTCCAATATGTTCAAAGCTGATATTGGTTATGCTCACCTCTTTATGAATGATCCAGAGATCGATTCGCCTGTCACCAAACCTGAAGACGCCATAAAAGGCAGATTGAAGGGATATTATGATGCCTCTATCGATATAGTAAGCGCTTCACTGACTCTGACATTTTAGGATGCTCCTGCATCAGCATTTTGTGAGGATTGCAAAGAGGTACGGCGATAAACCTGCGTTTATTGACCGTACCTCTGACAAGAGGGTCTCATATTCCAAGGCGCTCATCGCTTCCCTTATTCTTTCAGAGAAATTCAGGCAATACAAAGAAGGGTTCCTCGGCATTATGATACCGACCTCTGCAGGATGTGCACTCTCGATCCTCGGTACATTGATGAGCGGAAGAACCCCGGTCATGATCAACTATTCGACCGGTGCAGCGAATAATGCACTCTATTCGCAGAAGAAATGCAATTTTAAAACTATCATCACATCAAAGGCTCTCCTTGAAAAGATCAACTGCCCTGTTGTTGATGGAATGGTTTTCATTGAGGACATCATGGAGGAGATCTCGGGCAGAGAAAAACTCAAGGCTGCACTTAAGGCAAAACTTCCGGTTCCTCTTATCCTCAAAATGATTCATGGAGGGCATGAAGATGACAACATCGTTATACTCTTTACAAGCGGCAGTGAAAAAGACCCCAAGGCTGTCCAATTAACCCATCGGAATATTGCATCAAACATCTCAAGTTTCAGCAAGGTAATGAAGCTGTATGAGAGTGACGTAATGCTTGCAAATCTCCCCTATTTTCATGTATTCGGCCTGACAGTCAACCTCTGGACCCCTCTTTTCCATGGAATGACAATTATTGCATATGCAAATCCTCTCGACTACCGGATGATCTGTAATATTATTATTGAAGAGAGGCCCTCGGTAATGGTTGGCACGCCGAGCTTCCTCTGGGGCTATCTCCGCAAATCAGAGAAAGGCAACTTTGAAAGTATCCGCCTTATTGTGAGCGGTGCGGATAAATGTCCTGATGCACTGAGAGGAGAGTTTCTTGAAAAGCATGGTGTTACGCTGTATGAAGGATATGGAGCCACCGAAACATCTCCGGTGATCTCTGTATGTACCCCGGAGCATAATAAGCCGGGAAGTGTCGGGAAAGTGCTTCCGGACGTTTCAGTGCGTATCGAAAATTATGAGACCGGCAAAGAATGCGGCGCCGGAGAGGTAGGGAGAATAATGGTAAAAGGCGATCTTGTAATGAAGGGATACCTGCATGACTTTGAAGAAACGTCAATGCGTATACGCCATGGATGGTACGATACAGGCGATATGGGTTATCTGGATACAGATGAATTCCTGTGGCACGCCGGCCGGCTGAAAAGGTTTGTTAAGATCGGTGGAGAAATGGTTTCACTGGTGAAGGTAGAAGATGTGCTGCAAAAACTCCTCCCGGAAAATATTGCCTGCTCGGTGGTAGAAATGCCAGATGCGCACAAGGGAGTAAGGATAGTTGCTGCGGTAACGCAGAAGGTGGATGAAAGAAGGATCCTGAAATTGATGTCAGAGCACCTGCCCAATATAGCCCTTCCAAAACAATTTATTGTAATCGAAGAACTTCCCAAGATGGGAAGCGGCAAGATTGATTTCCGGGGTGTTACAGAGATGGTTCAAACGTTGCTGCAGATGGATATAGCCTAAATCATATCATTCATAAACATTTCTGAGTGAACTGAGGAAAGAGTATTTGCGCTCATTCTCGGTCGTTCCTCCCTGTGAGGCTTTTGCCTCTTTGTTTTCATATACTGTATTTGACTATCGGCAAAAGAATCCGCTCAAATTCTCTGTCCTCAGCCGGTTATTCCCAATTTTATAAACAATCTTTGCTAAATCAGTTCCAGTTTCTTTGGCAGGGAAGTCAATACCTTGGCATTTCTATCACTTACAACTACCATGTCTTCTATTCTGACCCCACCAAGGCCCGGCAGATAAATCCCGGGTTCTATCGTAAAGACCATGTTTTTTCTGACAGGCTCACTTTTATTCCATGATATCCGCGGTGATTCATGTACCTGAAGACCAACACCATGACCGGTTCCGTGGCCGAACAGGTCACCGTACCCTGCATTTTTGATATAATCCCTTGCTACTGCATCGATCTGCTTTGACCGGGCACCATTGGAAACAGAAGAGATAGCCCTCCTGTTTGCTTCGAGAACAGTATGGTAAATCTCTTTCTTTTTCTGTATATCGCTTCCACCTTTCAGGAGAAATGTCCTTGTAAGATCAGAAAAATAACCATAAGCCTCTCCGCCCCAGTCTAAAATCACAAGGTCGCCTTTCTGTAATTTTCTGTCAGTCGGCCTTGCATGCGGCATGGCTGAGTGCAGTCCTGATGCAACTATGATATCAAAGGGGATACGACTGCAGCCTCTCTTCTTCAATCCTTCTTCGAGTCTTAATGCAATTGAACGTTCGCTTACCCCCGCTCTTATACATGTTTTAACATCCATAAAGGCATTCTCTGCACGCATTACTGCCTCCTGGATGTAATGGATCTCATGTCTGTCTTTTGTCTCCCTTAATTTTTCTACGAGGCCTTCCATTGCCTTCAACCTGAGACTTGTATGGGATAATTTTCTGAAAAAATGGTAGGACACAGAGGATTCAAACCCGAGCTTCTTAATGCCGTTCTTTTTGGAGATGTCCTGAATTAATGCAATCCTGTCCCCTTTTTCGATAAGGGGCTCCCATCCCATCACCTCATTTTCTGACTGCTCCCTGTATCTGAAGTCGGTTATGAAAAATTTTTCTTTCCCTGTAATAATTGCATAACCGGAAGAGCCTGAAAACCCAGTAAGATAACGGATATTATGGATATCAGTAACAAGCAAACCATCAACCTTTGTTTTAGTAATTGCCTGCCTTATATTCTTAAGGCGCAAAGAATATCTGTCTAAATTTGTGTCAATCATACATGAAATCTAAATTATTTGCTTACGATAACTGAAGAATGCCTGATAATTCAATGTCAAATCGTGGCAGGATGTCCCCTGCTTACCCTCCAGCGTGAACTATGATCCTGGTGAACTTCCAGCAAAGGCTGAAGAACCTGTGCAAGGTTTACATTTTCCATCTATGTAGTGTATTGTAATACAGGAGGTGCTTTATGAGAACAGTATTATCCGTCAGCCTGCCGAAAAACATGTCTGAGGAGCTTGACAGATTTGCCAGAAATACCGGGCGAAACAAGAGCGACATCGTAAAGGAATCCCTTAGCATGTTCCTTTGGGAAATGAAACTTAAAGCAGTGCAGAAAAAACTCAGCCCGAAGGCAAAGAAGCTTGGCATCGTTAGTGAAGAAGATGTGTTCAAAGCGATATCATGATCGCCGTATTTGATACAAACGTGCTCATTGCGGCAATTATCACTGAAGGGATTTGCTCTAAACTATTGCACAGGGCGCGAGCCGGCGAATTCTCACTCATCTCATGCCCGTTTATTTTGAAGGAACTTCAACGCATTCTCTTGAGAAAATTCCGTCTCTCGAATGAAGACATAGCTTCAATAATGGAACCCATTGATGAGGCTATCAGTCGGGTTATTGAGCATAGCCTCAAAATCACGGACATCTGCCGTGATGCAGATGACGACAATATCATAGCTTGTGCGGCGGCGGCAAAGGCTGATTATCTTGTGACGGGAGACTCCGATCTGCTTGAGATAAAAGGCTATCAGGGTGTCAAGATCATAACCCCAAGGGATTTTGAAGCCTTGTTTATGTGACAACTGAGGTTTAGATTAAAGTCAGAAAGATGCCATAGAAAGGAAGTCTGACTATTCTAAAAACCCTTGAATTGCTGAAGGTCAAGTTCATTGCCACACAGGAAGGTAAACCCAAATCTGTTATCTTAAGCATTGATGACTGAAAAAGAATCAGCGAAACACTGAAAATCATGTCAAGTAAAGAATTAATGCAGTCTCTCAAAGCCAGCAAGACCTATTTCTCTCTCCGTAATTGGGATGTGACCCTGGTTTTCTCTGCCCTGATAGGATATGAAATTTGTTGCAAATTTTTGCACGAAGGGAAAGGTGCTCAGGGGTATTGATGAATTAGTCAACTTTATTGTGACCCCATGCAAGATAATACAGGCGGTTGTTTATCGTAAAAGCGAGGTTTGGGAGACACCCCGCCGTTCTTCCCCGTTTATTAAGGCGATTCACAGTGAAGGAGTGGTCTTATGAAAAAGGAAGATACTTCCATTCTTATTGCAAACAATCTGCAGAATGTCGTGACCTCAGAACCGCAGATAAGATACTGAACGGGATGTTCACTCCCTGGTACTACTCATGTCATTGAACATTCCGTAAATCATCTTACAGATGGATGATCACTGCGTGTTCATCGCATTCCGGGAAGCGGGGGCAGCGCACACAATCACCCCATATCTTCTGGGGAAGGCTTGCTTTATCAATATCAGCAAACCCTAACTTCTTAAAGAATTCGGGTTGATAGGTGAGTGCAAAGACTTTCTTTATTCCCAGTGCCTTTGCCTCTTTGAGGCACTGTTTTACAAGATTTCTGCCTATCCCCTTCTTCTGATGTTTATTCTCAACCGCAAGTGAACGGATCTCTGCAAGGTCTTCCCACATGATGTGCAGTGCGCAGACACCGCAGACATTCCCGTTGAATTCACATACAATGAAATCTCTCACGGTCTCATAGAGTTCATTGAGAGACCTGGGGATCATCTGCTCTATTTTTGCATAGTCATTTACGAGCTTCTGTGCCTGCTTCAGGTCAGATATTTTAGCTTTTCTTATCTTCAATGAAACGCATCCCTTCCATGACAGCTTTTTTGTTGTTGCCGATGATCCTTGTTTTTCTTTCCGGCAGGGAACTCTCAACTGCTTCAAGAATGGACGCCTTTTCCAGTATCCCTGTCTTTGCAACAAGCGCTCCGAGCAGCACCATATTTGTAGACTTTGTATTGCCGATCCTGCTTGATATCTCTGTTGCAGGCACTGCTATAGTTTCAACATCAGTCCTTAATTCAGGATCTTTGATGAGAGAAGAGTCGAAGAGGAACAGGCCATGCTGCTTGAGCCCGGGCAGGAATTTATTCATCGACGCATCATTCATTGTGATAAGCATATCGGGATTCTTTACAACAGGAGAGCCTATCAGTTCATCGGATATAATCACAGTGCAGTTTGCGGTTCCACCGCGCACCTCTGCTCCATACGATGGAAACCCGGTTACCTCTTTGCCTTCAAGCATGCCTGCGTATGCAAGTATCTTCCCAAAAAACAGGATGCCCTGCCCGCCAAATCCTGCGATTATTATTCTGTTTTCCAGTTAGCCGGCCTCCGCGAATCTGTCTTTAAAGATGCCGAGAGGATATACAGATGTCATCTCTTTCTGAATCCACAGTAACGCATCACCTGGCGAGAGCTCCCAGTCTACAGGACAGGGAGAGAGAATCTCGATAAGGCTGAACCCCTTTTCTTCCATCTGATATCTGAAAGACTTTTCAACAGCCTTTTTTGTTTCCAGTATATTTTTGTATGAAGAAAGAGATGTCCTGGCTATGAAAGATACTCCTTCGATTGTGGCAAGGAGTTCTGATACACGCAGGGGATATCCTTCTCTTTTCGCCTTTCTTCCAGAGGGTGTTGTCGTTGTCCTCTGGCCAAGGAGCGTGGTTGGGGCCATCTGTCCTCCGGTCATGCCGTATGTGGCATTGTTGACAAAGAATACCGTAATATTTTCTCCCCTGTTGGCAGCATGGATTATCTCTGCTGTGCCGATTGCTGCAAGGTCTCCGTCACCCTGATACGAAAAGATTATACGGTCAGGGAGCGATCGTTTCAGGCCGGTTGCTGCAGCAGGCGGTCTGCCATGGGCCACTTCAAGCATATCGAAGTTGAAATAGTCATAGGCGAATACAGCACATCCGACAGGGGCAATCCCGATGACTTTTTCCCTGATGCCCAGATTGTCAATGCACTCTGCAATCAGCCTGTGAATAATACTGTGCCCGCATCCGGGGCAGTACCTGAATGGCTCCTGTTTAAGGCTTGCCGGTCTCTGAAATACTTTTTCCATTTGAATCCTTTATCGCTAATAGCGCTCCTTCAAGGAGTCCGTAATCGTTTATCGTCAATTCATCAAATCCAAAGATATCCATGACATTAATTGTAAATTGTATCCCCGGTATAATCAAGTCCACTCTTCCAGGTTCAAGCCCTCTTACTTTCAGCCTTTCTTTTAAAGGGAGGTGCATAAGATTTTTTATTATATCCTTCAACCTTGCATAATTAATTGTATGGAGATGAACCTTTTCCCTTGCGTAGGCCTCAAGTCCGAGGTCGATGGAGGCGATAGTTGTAAAAGTGCCTGCTGTGCCTATTAATTGTGTATTATAGTCAATATATTGTCTGATCCTGTATCCCAGGTTATTTAAAACAGAGATGATTTCATGATTCAACGCATTCAGGTCTTCCTCTGAGACCGGATCAGTCTTTATATGTTTCTGGGCAAGCTTTATAACCCCAACAGGAATGCTTCCCATATCAAGATTATCTTTATCCCGATAAAGGATCCATTCCGAACTGCCACCCCCGATATCAA
>Ga0209253_10002943_pt1 | contig 15047 bp, 14 predicted proteins | sample FrelakmetBRP12BR_FD_187145 | JGI IMG/M metagenome (GOLD analysis project Ga0209253, IMG submission 187145) | Freshwater lake sediment microbial communities from the University of Notre Dame, USA, for methane emissions studies - BRP12 BR (SPAdes)... | ecosystem: Environmental > Aquatic >...
ACGACACCCAATTGTGCCAACTTCTCGGCAATGCCCATGTTGGCTCCGGAGTCCTGGAACATATACGAGCGGGCGAAGATGACCACGCCCAATTGCTTGCTCTCATGAAGTTGTTGGAGCAATCTCTGGCCGTTGGCGGTCAAAGACTCTTGATACCTTCTCTGGGCCGCCAGCCCGGCAACGGCTGCGGCCTGGCCCTTCTTCGCCGGGAAACCCATCTGGGTGGCGGAGCGCGAGAGGTTCTTGATGGCATCCTCATCGCCGCGGCTGAAGTCCAGGGAGGGAACCAGCAGCTTGTTCTCGAGATCCATGACTTCTCGAATGATGTACGGCGCAGCCTGCACCAGGGGGCAGGAGTACTTCTGGTTTTCATCCCCGTCCTTCAATCCCAGGCGTATGGCACAGGGGAAGAGAATGTGGTCGACGTCCTTCAGGTTGGCGGCATGCCCATGAAGCAGCTTGACCGGGAAGCAGCTGTCGGTGTAGCCCAGCTCTGTCGACTCCTCCGTTATGTGCTTGGTGGTCTTGCTGGAGAGCACCACTTTGGCGCCCAGTGCGTTGAGGAAGCCGATGAGCAGCGGGGCGTAATCATATACCAGCAGCGCTCTGGGAATGCCGACGGTGGGCTGGCCATCCTTCTCAGCATACTCTGCGAACAGGAGCCTCTCACGTTCGTCGAAGGCCGTCTCCACCTTCTCCTTGTTGGTGATACTGCTGTCGTAGAGGTCACAGCGGCTGCCATAGAAGGTGGCCTTCTCTCCGGGTATGTCCAGCCGGCTGATGGTGCAGTTATTGTCACAGCTCTTGCAGACGAACGTGCTCAGCTTGTGGTTGCTGTCGATGACCTTCTGAAAACCCTTGAACCTGGAGCCGTCGCCGTTGCCTCTTTCCTTGGCCAGAAGCGCCGCGCCGATGGCACCGCTGACCTCCTTGTGCTGAGGGACAATCGTGGCCTTGCCTTCCAACGCGCGCTGGAAAGCGGAGACCACGGCCTCGTTATAGAAAACAGCGCCGGTGAGTATGACCTTGTCACCGAGCTTCCGTGTTTCCACCACCTTGGAGAGGTAGTTGCCGGCAATGGAGTTGGCCAGGCTGGCAGAGATGACCTCCAGGGGCACTCCTCCCTGTTGCGCGGAGGCCACTGCCTGGCCCATGAAGGCCGCGCATCTCGTTCCAAGGTCGATGGTGTGGGGCGCCTCGAAAGCCAGCCGGGCGAAGTCGCCGTTCTTGACGCTGACGCCAAGTTGCTCGGCCAGCTCATCGATGAAGCTGCCGGTGCCGGCGGCGCAGGCCTTGTTCATCTGGTAGTCGACCACAACGCCGTGTCGCTTTATGACGAGCTTCGAATCCTGCCCGCCGATTTCGATAATATCCGCCTCGGGATCGAGTTCCGCCGCAGCTCTGGTCTGGGCCGTGATCTCGTTCTTTATCAGGTCGGCTCCAATGAAGCTGCCTACCAGATACCTTCCGGAGCCGGTGACCCCCACCCCGGCGATATTGGCCTTCTCTCCCACGTCCTGGAGAAGGTTGCGGAAGACTTCCTTGACGGCGTCAACGGGTCTTCCGGCCGTCATCAGGTAGTTCTTGGCCACCACCTTCTTTCCGGACTCGTCAAGTATGACGGCCTTGGTGCTCGTCGAGCCGACATCCACCCCCAGATAGCCGGTGAACGAATCTTGGATCGGCGGGCGATTCCAGGCATGATTCTGCTGAGATGTCCTCTGGAGCTGGGGCATCTCGAAGTAGTGCAGAGCCGTCTCCGCGTCCGCCAGCTTGGCGACGGTAGAAATCCTGCCGGCGGCTCTGGCCAGAAGTGCTGCGCCTACGGCTTCGATATGGAAATGGTTCTCAGGAACAATCACGTTCACTTGCGGGCCATTCCTGGCCGAAAGCAATTCGTTGAGGGCCTTGATGATGGCCGCGTTGCCGGCCACGCCACCGACGCAGTAGATGGGCTCCTCGAATGGCCCCTTCTTGAGAGAGACCACCATCCGGGCGATACTCTCGCACAGGGCGTAAAGCATGGCTTCCACGGGGACGCCCTTCTGCTGAAGGTGGATGAGATCGGTCTTGGCGAAAACGCTGCACCTGGCGGCTATCCGGGGTGGCTGACCCTGGAATGCCAGTGCCTGGCGGGCGAAGTCCTGCATGGTAATGCCCAGGCGATAGGCCTGCTGCTCCAGGAACATGCCCGTGCCGGCGGCGCACAAGGGGTTGGAGGCCACCCGCCACGGTTTGCGAAGTCCATCAACCAGCTCAACGACGAACGAGCTCTGTCCGCCGATCTGGATGATGGTCTTGGCATCCGGGTGAAAGTGCAGGACGCCTGAGGCAATGGACAGCGAACTGCTGTACTCCGACCAGTTCAGTTCCTTAGGCACTACGGCGGTGGCTGAGCCGGACACCGCAGCGGAGCCAATCTGCTGAAGCGGGAACTGCTGCCCCAATCTGCCAATGAGTGAGGCGACGGCGGCCTGGGAACTGGTGGTTACCTTCTCAGTGTCGAGCCGTACTATCTTGGTTTCTTGGTCGATCAGTGCCAGCTTGACGTTGACGGAGCCAATATCTATACCTAGCGAATAGGTCATTCTTCACCGGGCGGACTGCCGAATGCATAGACACGATCCATGACGCGATAACGATTATAACATCCGGATGCTTGGTGCGCTAATGAATTCGGTATGCGGACAGGAGTGCCTTGGAGCGTGGAGAAGACAAGGGGCTCACGCTAAGTGTACACTATCGATTACTTGGAGAAGAGAGGGTCGACGACCTGAGGAATACCTGTGAAGAAACCGTCCGCGGGCTGCGCTCCGAGAGCAAGATCAGAACCACCGAGGGCAAGGAGGTTTGCGAGATTCGACCGGGTGTGCTTTGGGACAAGGAGGACGCCATAGTCTTGCTCATGAGCGGTTGGATATCATCGACAGGGAAGAGCAGCAGTCTGACCATCTTCCTTGGGGATGACCTCACCGACGAAGGCGGTTTCAAGATGGTGGACCACCATGGAGGTTTTTCCATCTTTGTTGGAGAGAGCGGCAGCAGTACCGCAGCGCGCTATTTCCTCAGGTCACCGTACGACGCGGCAATCTTCCTCCGGAAGGTGGCTGAGACGGTTGGTATTCAGCGCATTTGATCTGTTGGTAGCATCTATGGCATGTTCGGGGAGGTGTTTCAGTCATGGATAGCATGAACGTTCTGTATTTGGTCATAGCTTCGATCTGCGTTATGGCGTCTGCGTTTTTCTCCAGTTCGGAGACGGCTTTCATATCCCTGCAGAGGATCAGGTTAAAGCAGATGGAGAGCCAAGGAGGGGCCAAGGCAGGCAGAATAGCGAAGATGTTGGAGAAACCGGAGAGGTTCATCTCCACCGTCTTGTTGGGCAACAATCTCGTCAACACCGCTGCGGCGGCTCTGGGCACTACAGTCGTCCTGTCTTTGTGGAGAGGCAGTGAACAGATGGCCGTCCTACTTTCAACGGTGACAGTGACCATCGTCCTTCTTGTGGTCGGTGAGGTCATGCCGAAGATCGCCGCTGCACAGCACAGCGAGAGAATAGCTCTGCTATTTGTCACTCCAGTTTCATTCCTCTCGTGGGTGCTGACACCGGCCACGGCAATCCTGGGCTGGATCGGCACCAGCTTCAGCAAGCTGATAGGAGGAACGCCGACGCGGAGGACTCTGGTAACAGAGGAGGAAATCCGCACCATGATCACCGTAGGCAGGGATGAGGGCGTAGTAGCGGAAGCTGAGGCCAAAATGCTCGATAAGGTATTCGAATTCGGCGACCATCCGGTTCGAGAGGCTATGATCCCAAGACCCGACGTTGTGTGGGTCGAAAAAGGGGCCACCTTGGCGGATTTCATGACAGTGTATTCAGATCATCCGCATACCCGCTTCCCCATATACGACGAGAGCCCCGATAACGTGGTTGGCGTGCTTTCGATCAAAGACGTGCTCATGGCCCAGGCCAAGGGCGAAGTTGACGAAAAGACAACCATCGATAGACTGACCCGACCGATTGTCTTTGCACCAGAAACGAAGCATATCGGCCGTCTATTCACAGAAATGCAGGACTCCGGCAACCAGATGGCGTTGGTGGTTGATGAATACGGAGGCATTGCTGGGATAGTGACGTTGAGAGAACTGCTGGCGCAGCTCGTTGGACGCTTCGGCGATGAATTTCCCAGGGAGTCCCAAGAGTTTCAGGCGATTGACGAGCACACCTATGACATAGATGGGAGCATGCGTGTTGAGGAAGTGAATGAGGAACTCGGGATAAGCTTGCCAAGCGGGGACTACGAGACCATAGCGGGCTTGGTGCTGAACCGCTTGGGCCACATCCCAAAGGAGGGGGAGCAGTTCAGATACCACGACATAAAGCTGACCGTCAGAGAAATGAGGGGCCTGAAGATTGAGAAGCTTCGTATCGTGAGGGAGAGCAAATGACACTGATGCTCTTCCCAACCCTGGGATCGGTGATCAGCAGGACATTGCCCCTTTCTTGCCCGGGAAGTCAGGCTGTGTTCTGGGCATATCAAGGTGGAGGGGCATGAATCCGCTGGTGATTGGTATTGACGGTCCCTGCGCGCAGTCTTACCCCGCGTGCAGCATCCCTCTACAGAAGTGAACGTCGCCCAACTCACCGACGTTACAAAGTGCTGCCTTATCGCCGGTGTCAGAATGCGAAACGTCGCCGTGCTTGGCTGCCTCAGAATGAATGTGCTATACTAGCGTGCTGTGCCATCGGCGGCCGTTGATGCTCCGACTGGTACGTATTGTTGTGCTTTGGGCCAACGGGGGGTTGGCACCGCAGACGGGTAGCCGGTAGGTCGAATATGAATCGTGGGGGGTACCATTGTCCATGAAGATATGCCTCCTATCCTATAGAGGGCATCCATTTGGTGGTGGACAGGGTATCTATATTCACAATCTCTCCAAGGCACTGGTCAACCTGGGTCACGAGGTTGACCTTCTGTCGGGGAATCCCCACCCCGTGGTAGTAGACGCCGTCAGGGTGCACAAGCTGGAGAGCCTCGATGCCTACAGTTGGACCGGCCATCTTCCGCCGGAGCCGGCTCGTCTCATCTATCCGCTCAACCTCTACGAAGTGTGCTCGGTGCTGCTGGGCGGATTCCCGGAGCCTTTCACGTTCAGCATAAGAGCACACCGCAAGCTCTGGTCGCTCTTGAGACACCGCAAGTTCGACGTGATCCACGACAACCAGTGTCTGGGCTATGGCATGCTGCTGATGAAGCAGTTCAAGATACCGATGGTCTGCACGATTCACCATCCGGTCACCGTCGACCGCAATGTCGACATCCGCAACGCCAAGGGCTGGATGAAATTCAAGCTGTTCAGGTGGTACTCCTTCCTGGGCATGCAGCAGTTTGTGGCGCGGCGGATGGACCGGATTCTGTCCGTGGCTGAGAGCTCTGCCAACGACACCTCTAAGTCATTCAAGATACCCCGGGATAAGTTCAGGGTAGTCTACAACGGTATTGACTGCGATCTTTTCCACACGAACGGCGCGACCCCGAAGAAGCCGAACAGCCTAATCGTGGTGGGTGGATATAGCCCGATAAAGGGACTGACCCATCTGCTGAAGGCCATGACGCTGTTGAAGGGTGAAATGGACCTGAAGCTCACCATCATCGGCGGGCCTCCTGATGGCAAGTACTCCGGTGGTCTGGTAAGGGAATATGGGTTGCAGGACTCGGTGACGTTCACCGGCAGGATAAGCCACGAGGAACTGGTGAAACAATACGGGGCGTCCCAGGTGGCTGTGGTCCCGTCGCTGTACGAGGGATTCGGTTTCCCTGCGGGTGAGGCCATGGCCTGCGGACTGCCGGTCGTCTCCAGCAGTGCCGGCGCTCTCCCTGAGGTGGTGGGGCAGGACGGTGAAGCCGGAGTCCTGGTGCCGCCGGCTGATGCCGAGGCCATGGCGGCGGCGTTGAAGAGGGTGATGGCTGATGAGGGGCTTCGCCGGCGCATGGGCGCGGCGGCACGGAGGAGAGTGGAGACGCATTTCACCTGGGAGCAGGCGGCCAGGAATACAGTCCGGGTGTACGAGGAGTTGATAGCCGATGCTCACCGTTGACTATAAACTGATGGATGTCGGAGCAGGTCATCGGGTGCTGGACGTTGGCTGCGGGAATGGCCGGCATACCTGGGCGGCGTATTGTCTGTATGATTGCCGGGTGGTGGCCTTGGACATGCTCCAGGCGGATCTGCAGAAGACCAGGTATATGCTCTATACTCTGGACAACGAGAAGGAGCGGGACAGCAGTTGGCTGACCGTTCGAGGCGACGCTATGAGACTGCCCCTGAAGAATGGCTCGTTTGACCGGGTTGTCTGTTCTGAAGTACTGGAACATGTGGGAGACGACAAACAGAGCGTAAATGAACTCGTGAGGGTTCTGAAGGACGATGGAGTAATCGCCGTCAGCGTGCCGACCCGCCTCACGGAAAGCGTATACTGGCGGATATCGAAGCAGTACAGCCGGAATCCAGGTGGCCACATCAGAATATACAAAGCCAAAGAGATCATCCAACTCCTAAGGGAACACAATCTGGAAATCTACGGTGTTCGACACAAACACTCCCTGCACTCCATATACTGGCTTCTCCGCTGCATGTTCGGCGTGAACAACGAGAAAGCGTTGATCCCCCGTATCTATCACAGTTTCCTGGTCTGGGATCTTAAGACCAGAACGGCGCCGGTGCGTCTGCTGGATGACTTCTGCAACCACTTGTTCCCGAAGAGCATCGTGCTCTATGCCAAGAAGGGAGAGAATGGAAAGCATCCCCAAGCTGCTTAGCGATCTGGCCGATTTCATCAGCCGTCATCAACTCCCTTCGGGAGCCATTCCGTGGTATGACGATGGGATGACCGATCCCTGGGATCATGTAGAATGCGCCATAGCTCTGGACCTCACGGGTCGTTTTGACCGGGCCGCCATGGCATACAGGTGGTTGAAGAACAAGCAGAATCCGGATGGGAGCTGGTATTCCGGCTATGTTGGGGATAATCCGAAGGACCTGACGCGGGACACCAACCAAAGTACGTACATAGCCACCGGCGTCTGGTATCACTACCTGGTCACCAAAGACGAGGGCTTCCTGCGGGAAATGTGGCCGAGTGTACAGGCCGCGATAGACTTCGCCCTGGGCTTGCAGCAGTCCGGCGGCGAGATTCTGTGGGCCTGCAACGGACACAAAGGCACCTGGCCGGGGGCGATCTACGCGGCATCGACATGTGTCTGGCAGAGCGTCAGAAGCGGCCTGAAGGTCGCGAAGAAGGTGGGAGTCAACAGGCCGGACTGGGACATCGCCAACGCCAAGCTGCTCGAAGCTATGAAGGAGCGCCGGGAGTCGTTCGATAGATTTGGTGAAGACAGCCAGGGATTCGCCACCAACTGGTACTATCCGATTCTCACGGGAGTGGTTGATGGAGAAGAAGCCCGCAAACTGATTGTCGATAAGTGGCACGACTTCGTGGTAGACAACTGGGGATGCAAGTGCGTCACCGGAACGCCCTGGGTCACTGTGGCTGAGACCTCCGAACTGATCATGTCCCTCTATCGTATCGGCGATCGCGACAGGGGCAGCCTGCTCATGAAGTGGATGCTCCGGCTGAAAGACCACGATGGCGGCTTTGAGACAGGGGTGAAGCTGCCGGATCAGATGATATGGCCGGAGGAGAAGAATACCTGGACATCGGCCGGCGTTATCATGGCCATTTCCGCATGGGCGAAGGTGGAAGGACTGACTATCGAAGGTCTGCATGTCCCCTGAAGAATATGTTGGCTACGAGAACCTCATTCGCTTCATCGAAGACCGGGCGCTGCAGCATCTAGACGGCGACATTATCGAGATCGGTGCCTACATGGGCGGGGGCACGGTCAAGCTCGCCAGATTCGCCAAGAAGTACCACAAGAAGGTGTTTGCCGTTGACACTTTTGATCCGGGTGTTGACCTGACCGTGGGGCGGGGGGGAGTGACGGCTGGAGACGTCTACCAGGCGTTTCTGGAAGGCCCCTCCATGTTCGAGGTCTACGAGAAGACCACAGCGGGATTGGACAACATAGTCACGATCAGGAAGGATTCGAGGTATCTGGCCTTCCCGAGGGAACAGAAGTTCTTCTTTGGATTCGTTGACGGTTGTCACCAGAGGTCGTACGTGGAGAACGACTTCGCGGTCATATGGCCTCAACTGGTGTCGGGCGGCGCCATCGGATTTCATGACTACAAGTTCGATGACTGGCCGGAGGTTACGCCGGCGGTGGACGGGATTGTCTCAGACCACAGAGGCGAGATAGTCGCCATCGAAGAGATCAGAGGCAGGGGCGAGGTTGCTACGCTGCTTCTGGTGAAGCGCTAGAGCCGCGTGGGCTGGCGCGCGGCCTTACCGTCTGTCCTCAGGCTGCACTTCAGTACCACCCCGTCGCTGAGTGACGGAATGTGGCGGGCGACGGCGTCCAGGATTCTCAGTATCCCTCTGGAAAGAGGCCTGGGCAGTTTCGAGAGAATCGAACCCCACCACGGTGAGGCGAAGAACAACGAGATCCCGATGGAGTCATCGACCCTCATGTGTTGCTTGACCATCTTGTTCAGCGTCTTATAGTCGAACCGGTAGGTGTGGTCAAAAGGCGTCTGCCATATCTTCTCGTAGATAGACTCCTCCCGGCGCAGCATCTTCCTGAACCTCACAAAGAAGGTCCGGCCCAGTCTGAATCCGAGGCAATCGAGGTTGGCCACCGTGATGATGACGGTGCCGCCCGGCTTGACCACTCTGGCCATCTCCCGTATGGCCTTTTCGGGTGTGGGGAAATGGTCGAGCGCTCCCTTGCAGACCACCTTGTCGACCGAATGGTCCTTGAGCGGCATGTCCTCGCCGATCCCGCGCAGCAGGGCCACTCCGGTCCCGTCCTTGGCGATCTCCTTCTTGGCATGGTAGATCATGGTCTCGGACGGCTCCAACCCCAGACAGCTACCGCCCCGCCGGGCCAGGTCCATGGCGTCGTTGGCCCTTCCGCACCCGACGTCCAGAACCCGTTCGCCATTCCGGGGGTTCACCGCATCGAATGTGGCCTCGCTCAGGCGATCGAAAAAGAACTCCAAATCGGGGAACATGACCTTGGGCACTACGTGGTCGTCGTGCCAATCCAGGTCAAAATCGCTCTCGGGGGTGTTTCTATCGATGTCTTCAGTCATGTGCTTACCTGATACTTGGGGTAGGACCCCATGACCTTAAAGAATGACGTCTTCTCTTTGACTTTGCCCAATACGTCGTCAATCAGCTTGTCCTGGCGGTGGCCCTCGAGGTCAATCAGGAATACGTATCTCCCCAAAGCCTCCTTGGAAGGCCGGGACTCTATCTTGGCCAGGTTGATGCTGTGCTTGGCGAACTCGCCCAGGACTTCGTACAGTAGACCGGGACGGTCGTCGTTGAAGGTGAAGGCCAGCGACGTCTTGTCCCGTCCGGTTGGCGCGTGGTCATCCGCCGCCAGAACTACGAAGCGGGTCACATTGGGCGAGCGATCCTGGATATTGCGGGCCAGTATCTGTGCGCCGTACAGTTCGGCTGCCCTGGCGTTGCCAACGGCTGCAGCAGGTTGGTTGGAGGCCATCATTTCCTCCACGGCGGCTGCCGTGCTCAATGCGGCCACGGCCTGTGCCTTCGGATAGCACCGCTCAATGAAGCGGCGGCTCTGGGCCAGCGCCTGGGGATGGGAGAAGATGACTTTGAGGCCCGCCGCTGAGGTCCCGGGCTTGACCAGCAGGTGGTTCTCAATATCCAGCACCAACTCCCGACAGATGAGCAGCCGGGACTCGTGTATCAAGAGGTCGAGAGTGTCGTTGACGGAGCCTTCGAGGCTGTTCTCGATGGGGACCACGCCCTCGCCGGCTATTCCGGTGTCCACGGCGGAGGCTACCGCTGCTACGCTGGGGAAGGGGATGAGGTGAGCCTGGGAGTCGTACTTCAGGGCAGCCTGTTCGGTGTTAGTGCCCGGTGGTCCCAGATAGGCGATGCTCTTCTTGCTCATCATCAGCTACCGGTGAGGGCCAGGTGCAACGCTTGCTCGGAGGCGCGATCGCTGACAACAACCACTCTGTCACCGGCTTCCAGCACGGTCGTCGACGTTGGCAACTGGATTCTCTCGTCCCGGCGGATCAACAGGATGATGAGGCTGTTCTGGGGGAGGCTGATATCCCTGATCTTCTTGCCGACGACCACCGATGTTGGAGGTATCTTGACATCGGCTATCTCCCGGTCGCTGCCTCTCAGCACCGCCAGGCGGGTGAGCATTGGAGGTTTGCTGGTCTGGCTCTCGATGTACTGCAAGACCAAAATCGTACTGCTGACGGTAACGTCTACGCCCAGCTTCCTGAACAGGGGCTCGTTCTTGAGGTCGCTCATCCGCGCCACGGTCCGGGGCACCTTGAAGCGGTGTTTGGCTATCTGGCAGGCTACCAGGTTATCTGCATCCTGGTCGGTGACCGCCACAAAGAGATCGGCCCTGGCGGTTCCCGCTTCCTCAAGGGTGTTCGCTTCGCAGCCGTCTCCCTTCAAGCCGATGCTGCCCAGTTCATCCTCGATGCGCTCCAGGGTCGCTGCATCTCTGTCTATCAGCAGCACCTCGTGCCCTTTGCTCAGCACGGCCTTGGCCAGGTGGTACCCGACATTTCCTGCGCCAACGATGACGATATACATGCCCTACCTGTTCATCCTGCGTCGCGTACCTTTGTCAGAGTCTCTTCCTTACCGACTCCGCAATTAGCGCGGTGGGACAGACGGTGTCGAGACCCAAGTCGCGGTACAGCTGTTCGCGTGTCGGGTCATACACCCGGCAGACAACTTTGGGGACGTTGAAGACGCTCTTGGCGATCTGGGCCGCCATGATATTGGTGTTATCATCCTCGGTCAAAGCGATGAAAGCGTCCATCTCCTGTATACCGCCTCTGCGGAGAGAGTCTTCATCCGTGCCATCGCCCAGCAACGCGTTACCCCTGAAAGTGTGAGGCAACTTGCTGAACCCGGAAGGATCAACATCCAGGAGCGTCACTTCGTGCCCATCGGTCTCTAGCAGAGAAGCCAAGTGTGCCCCGACTCTACTGCAGCCCATGATAAGCACTTTCATGTCGAAGCGTTCTCCAGGGGTTGCCGCAGAACCATGACGCGGCAGGGAGCGTTCTTCAGGACATAAGGGATGGTCTCCCCAATCTCGAAGTGGCCAAACTTCGTCCGGTAGCTCATCCCCATCAGAACGAGGTCAATCTGTTTCTCCATAACCTCGGTTACTATGGCCGGGCCCGGCTCCCGTGCCTGAAGGAGGTCGGTCTCTATCTTGCAGTCGTGTTCGTCAGCGCAATCCTGAGCCCGACGCAGGATTCTCTCTCCCTGTTCCGCATCCGACTGCAGTTCGGCATTCAGGGGAAGCGAGCGTCTCACCTCGATGATATGGACGACGAAGACCTTGCCCTTGGTCTCTCTGGCCAGCCTGCAGGCCAATTGGATCGCGTCCTTGTCGGCATCCCCGCCGTCTACGGCGACCAGTATTCGATAGAACTTCATATTCTGCGTCACAGCTCCGTCAGGCTGTGATCTGCCCCACCTTCACCGCATCCATTATAGCAACAAGCACAAGCGTTGTCGTGCGGGATGGCGATTGGTGCTTCGATTTACTCTGCCCGTCGTAAGCTGTCAGACGATCTTCCCCGGTTCACTCCCTGGCACCAGTCTCCCACCCGGTCCGGCTTTGGGCACTTGCTTTCCGGTCAGCCAGGCCTCCATCATAGCATTGACGGTCTCCGGGGCCTCCTGCTGTACCCAGTGGGACACGTCCGGCAGATAGCGGAGCGTGAAGTCCTTCACCAGCTTCTCAGTACCGTAGGTCAGGTGCTTGCCCAGGGCGATGTCCTTTTCTCCCCAGATCATCAGCGTGGGGGTCTCCAGGATGGACTCAATCGCCTGGCGGTTTTCTGCAAAGAGACCTCCCTTGCGGATTCCCCAGTTGGCCCGGTAGTAGTTGATCATGGCCGTCAGCGCCCCGGGAATCAGGGCGTTCTTTCGGTAGACGTCGAGAACCTCCTCGGGAAAGCGGGACTTGTCCACCGCAGTCGCATAGAAGGTCTGGCGGATGACCCTGGCTTTCCTTGAGCCCATCATGAACTCGGGGAACCAGGGGAGCTGAAACAGGAATATGTACCACGACTTGCTGATCTGGGGCCACCGGCCTATTCGGTCGCGGAACAGCTTGGGGTGCGGGATATTCATCACGATCAAGCGGTCGAGGGGGCGCAGTTTCTGAAGCGCAAACACCCAGGCGATCACGCCGCCCCAGTCATGACCGATGAGGAGCGTGGAGCGAGCGCCCGAGGCGTCAATCAGGCCGGCGACGTCCGCGGTGAGATGCTCGATCTTGTAGTCGGACTTCTTGGGAGGGCGGCTCGATCCCGCGTATCCGCGCATATTGGGGGCCCAGGCCGTGTAGCCCAGCTTCGCCAGCAGCGGCAACTGATAGCGCCAGGAGAAGGAATGCTCCGGGTAGCCGTGCAGGCAAAGGGCGAACCTATCGCCGGTGCCACAGGTATCGACCTCAAACCTCAGGCCGTTGGCCTCGATGAACTTCGTCTTGATCTCGTTGTCCAAGGCTCCACCTCTCTTCCGGGTCATCTGACGTCTTCCGCGCGCTTGCAGACTGGTTTGTGGGGCAACACCTGAGCTAGGCGTTGGGTAGTGGCATCCCCCTCTTCTTCATCTCCTCAGCAATCTTGCCGTGAATGGGTCGACACTGGCAGTTCTTTGCGTGTTCCAAATGCCACTCCAGCCTCTGTTCCAAAGTCGCCTTAACCGGCATTCGGTGACTCAGATGCCATTCTCTATTCAATTTAGACTTCTTCATTTTCACCTCTACGTAGCGTCGTATGCCTGGCTGTCAAAGCAGTCTGCCGTAGGCCCCCTTCCATTTCTTCGCAACTTTGAGAAAGCGATCGTCCCCGTGGTTTCTGATGAACTCCATCGATTCCCGGTACTTCCGGTACTTGTAACCCTTCTTGGAGTAGAAACCCTGGAGCGTGTCACAAGTGAGGCAGTCAGGGCAGACAGCACAGGTAGCTGCGGTCCTCAGTCTCCTGATGCAGCATGACTTGATCCTGCATCTGGCCTTGTCGATGTTCCTCTGGCCGTTGTCGTAACCCAATCGGCAGCCACGGCATGTGCCGTCTGCCAGCGCCAGGCACGTTCCGCAATAGGCAGCACAGCATCCAATCTCAATGGACGACAAGGCTAGCCTTCCTCCGGAACAACATATGACGCCTTGGGTCAGCCGCACTCAGATCCACCAGCCATTTATTGTACATCTGCGCCCCGCTCCAGCAGCAAGACTCGGAGTACAGACCGGTGACAGTGCTGCTCCGTCGGCATCTTGTCCAGGTGAATCCTAGAATGGAATCGCAGAGGATGTCAACCAGCGGACGGCTGAATTGAAGGTGGTGATTTCAGCCCGCCCAGCGCTACTGTTGCGCCAGGACGTGACGGATAGATTCCTCAAACACGGACTTGTACTGTCTGTAGTCCTCCGAGTGGCTCAGATTGATCTGGACCCATTCACGCATTTTTCGTCTTCCCATGGGTTGGAATGGGACGGCGTTCGGGTCCGCATCCAACAACCTTGCGGCTGACTTCTCAGGAAGCTTGACCCCGACGCCTTGTTCATACAGACAGATACAGAGCTTTCCCCCGGCGTAGTAGGCCGGGAAACCGAACATCTTGCCGGGCCGCACGTTAGGATAACCGTGGAGCAGGTCATCGAGGACAGCCTTGTTTTGGGGATTGAAATCAGCCAGCGTGTACTCCTCGTGGATCAGGCTGCCCCCAGTTTCTTGGCCAGCAATTCGCGAATCACCTTCGGATTGGCTTTGCCGCCTGAAGCCTGCATTACCTGGCCGACCAGGAAGCCCATAGCCTTGCCCTGCCCCTTCTTGACATCGGCCACCGCCGCCGGCTGCGCGGCCAGAACCTTGTCGATCAGCGAATCCAGGGCTGCGGTATCGGAGACCTGCCGGAATCCCCGGGCGGTGACGATCGCCTCTGGCGTCTCGTCACTGCCGAACAGATGCACCAGCACCTCACGCGCCGCGTTGGCGTTGATCTCGTCTTGGGAAAGCATCTTGAGCAGTCCGGCAAAGCGGGCGGGTGTCACCGGCGAAGTGCCGAGTTCCAGTCCCCGTTCCTTGACGGCCGGGAGCAGTTGCGTGGTGAGCCAGTGCATGGCCGTGCGGGGCGCGATCCCCTGTCCAATCAGCGCCTCGAAGTAGGCGGCAACCTCCAGGTCGGAGCTGAGGAACCTGGCTTCTTCGGCGGTCAGCCCGTGCTGCTTGACGAAGCGCTCGGCCCTGGCGGCGGGCATCTCCGGAAGGCGGGCGCGCATGTTCTCGGTCCACTCGGGCGTGAGTTCGATGGCTGGCACCGAGGGATCGGGAACACAGGGGCCCTCGAACTTGGCGCGCATGGGGAGGGTGGCCTTCTTGTCCGGGTCCCAGAGGCGGGTGTGCAGAATGACGGTCTCGCACGCCTGCACGGCGGCAGTCTGGCGGCTGATCTCGTAGGCAATGGCATCACCCACGTGACGGACGGAGTTCATATTCTTGACTTCGACCTTGGTGTTCAGCTGGGTGGTGCCCCGCGGACGGATGGAGATGTTGGCGTCGACGCGCATGGTGCCGTTGTCCATGCTGCACTCGGAGCATCCCGTATAGCGCACCTGGGTGCGCAGCGCCTTGAGAAACTCCATGGCCTCGTAGGGCGAGCGGAAGTCCGGCTCGGTGACGATCTCGACCAGTGGGGTGCCGGCGCGGTTGAAGTCCACCAGGCTGATCGGGAGGCGGCCTTCCATCTCGTGAACCAGCTTGGCGACGTCTTCCTCCATGTGGACATGGTGAAGGCGGGCTCTCTTGGGTCTTCCGGCCTCGTCTGTGATGTCGATGCCGCCGCCGCGCGAGAGTGGGAGATGGGCCTGGGACAACTGGAACCCTTTTGGCAA
>Ga0209253_10002944_pt1 | contig 15046 bp, 9 predicted proteins | sample FrelakmetBRP12BR_FD_187145 | JGI IMG/M metagenome (GOLD analysis project Ga0209253, IMG submission 187145) | Freshwater lake sediment microbial communities from the University of Notre Dame, USA, for methane emissions studies - BRP12 BR (SPAdes)... | ecosystem: Environmental > Aquatic >...
GCGTCCAAGCTGCCGCGTTAGAAGAGGGCTTGATTTTGTTGAGTTGCGGCGTGTATGTGAACGCGCTGCGCTTTTTGTATCCGCTGACAATTCAAGATAATGTATTTGATGAAGCGCTCGATATTCTCGATCGCGCATTAACGAAAGCTTAGTCAATGGATGATGTTGCAAAACTAACTAGCGCAATCGAAGCTGCAAAAACTAAGTTGGCTGCAGCTGGCGTGCATACTGTTATCGCACAGTTTGTAGATATTCATGGAGCTGCCAAAGGCAAATATATTCCGCTGGCGCATTTAGATGATATTTTAGGTGCTGGAGCTGGTTTTGCAGGACCTTCTATCTGGGGAACTGGACTTCCAAGAAATGGCCCGCGTTCTGAATTTTATGGTCAAGGTGATTTAAGCACGCTGCAGGCGATGCCCTGGATGCCAGGCTATGCGCGGATCGTGTGCAATGGTGTAGTGGATGGTAAGCCATTCGATGGCTGCTCGCGCCGTTTGTTATTGCGTCAGATTGCGCGATTGCAAATGCGTGGCTGGACACTCAATGTAGGCATCGAACCAGAGTTTTTTCTCGTAAGTAAAGATGCAGATGGTCAGCCAATTTTATGTGCTAAAGATGACCAAGATAAGCCATCGTACGATTTGAAAGCGCTGGCAAGGGTGCGTGAAGTGCTGCATGATATGGAGACTGGCTTAGCGGCTTGTGGATTTGACGTATTTCAGATTGACCACGAAGATGCCAGTGGTCAATATGAGCTAAACTATCATTACAGCGATGCATTAAAGGCGGCCGATAATTTCGTTTTGTTTAAAATGGCGGCCAGCCATATTGCCGAAGAGGCTGGGTTGATATTTAGTTTAATGCCAAAACCATTTGCTGACCGCCCTGGTAGTGGCTTGCATTTGCATCTTTCGTTGACAGATGCGCAAGGAAGCGCTGTGATGGCCGATAAATCTGATACGCATGGTTTGTCAAAATTAGGACGCGAGTGTATTGCCGGTATGTTGGCTCACAGCCCAGCACTGTCAGCTTTTCATGCGCCTTCAGTTAATTCATACAAACGCTTGGTTGTGGGCCGTTCACTTTCTGGCACTACTTGGGCGCCTGCTCACATTGCGTGGGGCTACAATAATCGTACTACTGTTGCGCGCGTGGTGGCTGGACGTTTGGAGTTTAGATTAACGGATGGTAGCAGCAATATCTATGCGGCGTTAGCCTCTACTATTGCAGCCATGCTAGATGGTGTTGAACAGCAAATGTCTCCACCAGTACCTATTGATGAAGATATTTATGAGTGGGATGACAAAGAATTTAAACGGCATAGGGTGAAAACCTTGCCACAAACTCTGGGTGAAGCACTACAAGCACTTACAGCTGACACATCGCTAGCCAAGGCGTTGGGTGATGATTTTGTTGCGGAGTATTTGGCAACCAAAACTCCTGAATGGATCGATTATTGCCGCTCTGTTAGCGATTGGGAATATAAACGGTATCTAACTTGGCCTTAGTGTAGTTTTAGTCACAGTTACTGTGTGTTTTTGTAGTAATTTATATGAAAAGTGATGTAACACCTTAATATTAAATAGTATAATGTATTTTTCCTGCTAACTCTAAGTTAGAATAACCCCTATGCAATATAGGTCGAAAAGTTTTAGTTGGGCATCGTATCTGATAGCGATGGTTTGTATGTTTGCCCCTGCAGTTGCGCTTTCAGCCCCAGCTTTACCCGATACTGGCAATCTGCCGCGTATCGAAACACAGCCCGCCCCGCCGGTGATTACCAGCCCTAATATCGAGAAGAAAGAGGATTCGAATTACCCTGCGGTAATGCCAGAAATCTCGGATATCAAGGTTAATGTGGATCATCTTAAATTTACCGGCAATAAAAATGTTAGCGGTACTGAGTTGACAGCGTTATTGAGTCCTCATTTAGGACCGTCATTGGGGATGAAAGAGTTAAATCAACTGGCTATATTGGTAACGCGTTATTATCGTCAGCATGGCTACATGCTCGCAGAAGCTTATCTGCCAGAGCAAGACATCACACAAAATACATTAGAAATCGCTGTAGTCGAGGGCTATTTGGGCGAAATAAGAATGCAGACTAAAGGTAAGCTGGACGAAGCATTTCTGAAAAAAATTGCAACACGCGGCTTTGCAAACAATGACGTGATTAGAGAATCCAATTTAGTTAAAAACATCACACTAATCAACTCGCTACCAGGTGTAAAGGCGGCTTCCGAGTTATCACCTGGTACCGAGGTTGGCTATAGCGATGTAGAAATCGAAGTGCAAGCAGCGCCTTTGCTGAATGGATATCTCGGAGTAAATACATACGGTAACAGGTTTACAGGCAGAGAAACAGTGTTTGCGGGTTTGTTTTTGAACAATCTCGCAGGCAGAGGGGACCGGCTTGGCTTGAATTTAAAGGATTCGAATCATGAGCGCCAGCGTAGTGCGCAGATAGGGTACATTGTACCTATTCACGAATCCGGCACAATTCTAAACCTAAATGCAGGCTATTCTGATTACCGTTTGGGTAGAGAGTTTTCTATATTGGGCGCTTCGGGAGATAGTTCTTATGTAAGTGCGTTTTTAGATCAACCTGTATTGAGGTCTAGGCAAGGTAATATTACCTCAAGATTTGGTCTTTCGCACAAGGATGTTTCTGATGATGTTTCGGCATTTTCGTTAAAAAATCACCGTGGAATCAATGCGGTAGAGTTAGGGCTGTTTGGAGACTGGCGAGATGCAAGGTGGAATGGATTTAACCAAGTAGGTATAAATTTGAAATTCGCCGATGTAGATTTCAAAAACAGTTTAGCAAAATCACTGGATGATAGCGGTGCGCAAACCAGGGGAAATTTTGTTAAATACAATTTGTTTGGGTCCCGCATTCAGCCTTTAAGTGCAACATATAACCTTATTCTGAGGGCTGAATATCAAGGTACCAATAAAAATTTAGATAGTACTGAAAAACTAGCGATTGGCGGCATCAATCGCTGGCGTGAATTTGGCGAACTTCCTACCTCTTCTGATAGGGGGTTAATTGCTGGGCTGGAGTTGAGGAGAGCAATGTTGCCGATGACAGGCTTGGCAAGCTTTTTGCCTATATTAAAAAGTGCTGAAGTTAGTCCTTATGTATTTTTTGATTATGGTAAGGGAATTATTGACCACAGCGCATTGAGCAGTGACAACCATGTTAATTCAGCGCACTATGGTGCTGGAGTTGATATGCAGTTTGCAAAAAAATGGGTGTTGGATTTAACGGTCTCACACCAAAGGAGCAAGATTGAAGGTGTTGATTCGGAATCAGAGACTAGAGCATGGGGGCAGATTAGAACTGAGTTTTAGAATAACAAAACTTAGGAGTAAGACATGAATAAAATGGTTGGAAAAAAACATAAGTTTAATTTAGCGAAACACGTCATATTGACTGCTATTATTTGCAGCGCATATGGCCATGCCTATGCGCTTCCAACTGGTGAGCAGGTGCAAGCGGGTAACGTTGGTTTTGTACGCGACGTACAATCTCTAAATATCAATCAATCCAGTCAGCAGGCAATTGTAAATTGGCAGTCATTTGGCATTGCTGCCAATGAGGCTGTTAAGCTTTATCAACCGAATCAAGGCTCAGCATTATTCAGAGTGCTTGGTTCAGATCCGTCTCGAATTTTTGGTAGCTTAACTGCCACTGGAAGTTTATTTTTAATTAACCCTAATGGTGTGCTATTTGCGCCAGGTGCACAGGTTAATGTGGGTAGTTTGCTGGCAACGACCATGCAAATGAGCGACCAAAACTTTTTAGCAAAAAATTATCAGTTAAATGGCGATTCAAATACTTCAGTCATTAACCAGGGCGTGATTCGTGCCTCGGATGGCGGTTATTTAGTTTTGCTGGGTAATACGGTTGAAAATAGCGGCACACTGCAAGCTAACAATGGTAGCGTGGTGCTAGGCTCGGCACAATCTGCCATGTTGGATTTTTATGGCGATGGCTTGGTGCAGGTTAAGCTGGATGGAGACGCGCTTAACGCAGTCATCAAGCAAAGTGGCAACATTAATGCTGATGGCGGAGCGGTACAGCTTGCCACCAATGCGCGCACTGCCGCAATCAACGTAGATGGCGTAGTACAAGCTAACAGCTTGGTAGAACGTAATGGTTTGATTCGCTTGGAAGGCGGCAAGGGCTCTACGATCCAAGTGTCAGGCTCACTTATTGCAAAAGGTAACAGCACTGGTCTTAAAGGTGGTGAAGTGACAGTGATCGGTGAGCGTGTAGCTTTGCTTGACGGAGCTAAGGTTGATGTAAGCGGCAGCACAGGTGGCGGCACAGCGCTTATCGGCGGAGATTATCAAGGTAAAAATGCCGATGTTCAAAATGCCGAACGCACGTATGTAGCAAAGACAGCCACGATAAAAGCAGATGCGCTAGATTCAGGCGATGGCGGCAAAGTGGTGGTGTGGGCTAATGATATTACCCGTTATTACGGCAGTGTTTCAGCAAAAGGCGGCACCAATGCTGGCAATGGCGGTTTCGCAGAGGTTTCTGGCAAGCGTTTACTTAACTTCTTAGGCAGGGCAGATTTAAGTGCGGCTAATGGTTTAGGTGGAAGTTTATTGCTGGATCCACTGAATATTACCTTAACAACAGTGGATGCCAACACGGCTGGATTTACTGTGCCAGGCGATTTAACAGAAGCGTTTGCTGATGATGCAGGCCTCACCAGCTCTTTTAATGTGAATGCAGGCGGCAGCTTTGCGGGTATTGCCGCAGGTAGCACCATCACGCTACAAGCAAATAACGATATTAATGTTAATACTGCGTTTAATGTGGCTACAGCTACAGGATCAACCAATAACAGCTTGGTATTGCAGGCTAATAATAACATCAATGTAAATGCGGCGGTGACTACAACTGGCACTGGTTCAATAGCCATGACTGCAAATGCGGACAATGTTGGTGGTGGTAATTTAGCGATTGGCGCCAACATTATCTCGCAAACTGGTGGCATTAATTTATCTGGCGCAAATATTACGCGCTCAGCAGGCAACATTGCTAGTACTGGCGTAGCTGGAGCACTTAATGGGGGCAATGTAAATATTATTGCGACTACTGGCTCTATCGCGCTAGGTGCTGCTACAGTAACATCAAGTGGTGGCGGTGCGGTCACAGCCGGTAATGCAGGCAACATTACACTTTCTGCTGCCACAGGCATTTCTGGCACAGGAGCGATTACCGCAACGGGCGGCGCATCTAGTGGCGCGAACCAAACAGGCGGCAATGGTGGCGCAGTGAGTGTGAACAACACGGGTGCAGGCGTTATCAATGTGGGTGCGATTACAGCATCAGGCGGTAACAGTGGTACGGGTAACGCGGCAGGCGGTAATGCCGGCTCTATTACAGTTGCTAACAGCGGTGGCAATATCACCACTGGCGCACTAACAGCTAGAACAGGCACTGGCATTGGCGCAGGTGCTGCTAGCGTGCAAGGTTTTATTACAGTGAATAATTCTTCTGCTACGGGCAAGATTAACACTGGTGCAATCAGCACAGCAGGCAACACCAACGGGCATGGTGGCAATGTAACCTTGACAGGTAATAATGCAGTAACAGTTACTGGTGCACTGAACACCAACGGCGGTACGGCAACAGGTGCGCGGGCAGGGCGCAATGCGGGTAATGTAACGATCTCAGGCTTGAACCGTACAATCACTGGTGCAATTACGGCTAATGGCAATGCAGCAATAGGTGCTGCTCAAGCTGGTGGCAATGCTGGCCTGGTTTCTATTTCGGGCACAGGCACGTTAAATTCGGCTGCCATTAACGCACAAACAGGAGCTGCAACTACTACTGGTGCAGGCGGAACGGTGGGTAGCATTACTTTGAATGGCTCAACAATTGTTGCTGGTGCATTAACCACAACAGGCGGTAGTAACGGTGATGCGGGCAATATTGGCGTAACTTCTACGGGCAATATGACAGTGGGTGCAGTTGCAGCTAATGGCGGTGGACCATTGGCAGGTGTAGCAGGACGCAATGCGGGCACAGTTATATTAAATTCTGCAGGCACAGTTAATGCTGCAACTATTGCGGCAAGCGGTACTGGCGGCAATGGCGCAACACTTAATATGGCGGGTGGCAATGCGGGTTCAATTACGGTCACTGGCGTAGGAGGTGTCACTGCAACTACTTTCGCTGCAAGCGGTGGCGCTGCCAGCACTACTAACGCTAACGGGGGGAATGCAGGCAATATCACAATTGCCAATAGCGGCACAGGCAATATTGGTGTGACAACCTTGACAGCACAAGCGGGCGCAGCGACTGGCACAGGTGCTGGCGGTGCAGCTGCTAATATTTTAGTCACCAATACCGCAGCAGCAGGGAATCTTACTGCAACTAATATTACTAGCGCAGGTAACACAAATGCCAATGGCGGCAATGTCATACTTTCTTCGCTTGGCACAACTACTGCTGGCTCAATTATAACATCGGGCGCTGCTTCAACAGGTACGCGCACTGGGCGTATTGCAGGTAATGTGGCGGTTACGGGCGCTGCCGTTACCACAGGTGCAATTACAGCCAACGGTGCGGCAGGCATTGGTTTAAATCAAGCAGGAGGTAATGCGGGTGCAGTTTCGCTTGCCGCCACTACCGGCGCAGTTGTGACGCGAGCAATCAGCTCTGTTGGTGGCGTGGGCGTGGCTACCAATGCCAACGGTGGTAATGGTGGCTCAGTGATCTTAGATGCCGGTGCCGGCTCAACCATTACCATGAATACTATTAACACCACCGGCGGCAACCGCGCTGGTACTGGCATGGCCGGCGCCGGTGGAAATATTTTGGTAGCAGATAATGCATTGCTTTCGGCGGATACTATCATCACCGCTACTGGCGGCAGCGCTGGTGTTGGCACAGGCGGCACGGTTAATTTTGCAGGTAAGATCAATTCCACTGGTGCTAGCCGCGCATTGACTATTAATACAAATGCCGCGACTACGCTTTCTGGCGCAATTGGCGATAGCATGGCTTTAACCAGCTTTACCACCAATACAAGTGGCTCTACAGCTATTAACGGCGGTGCAGTCACCACCACAGGCGTACAAACTTATAACGATGCAGTAACTTTAGGCGCGGCCACCACATTTACCACCACCAATAGCAATGTTACATTTGGCAGTAGCGCGAATGCAGGCGGCAATAACGTGATTGCTAATACCGGCACAGGCGCAGTTAGTGCCACCAATGCCGCTAATAACTTTGCAAATTTAGCCATTTCCGCAGGTGGCGCGAATATTAGAGATACCAATGCCATTGCTCTGGGTGCAACGAATGTGACGGGTGCTTATGGATTAGTAGCTAATGGCGCAATTACTCAAACTGCAGGTGTTACGGTGGGTGGAGCAACGACACTCAATGCAGGTGTGGCAAATGATATAACGCTGAATAATGCAGGAAATAACTTTAATGCAATTGCGATTACCAGCGGCCGAGATGTGTCATTGGTAGATGCGAATGCAATGACTGTAGGTGCATCATCGGTAAGAACAATCACCGCAAGAACGCTGAGCAACGATTTAACGCTAGGTGGAGCTATTACAGCCACAGGCACTGGTTCCGGGACTTCTATCACATTGGCATCTGCACAAAACTTTTTGAATCCTGGTAATAGCGCATTAACACCAGGCCTCGGCAGTCGCTGGTTAGTATACTCAGTAAACCCAACACTGGATACGCGTGGCGCAGGCTTGATAACCGCTTCTAACTTCAAACAATACAACACACTTTTTGGCGGCGCAATTTCTGGCGCAGGAAATGGTTTTGTTTATAGCGTTGCGCCAACAATTACTGCTACATTAACGGGGAGTGCTGCAAAAACTTACGATGGGAATACAACAGCACCCATCGGTAGCCTGACATTAGGCCAAAGCGGCGCAATCGATGGCGATACAGTCAATTTATCTGCCCTCACTAGTGCAACTTACGATAATAAGAATGCCGGTGTGAATAAAACTGTAACTTCAAACGCATTAAGTATTACGAGTGCTACTAATGGAGCAAAGCAAGTGTTTGGTTATACGCTAGCTAGCACTTCAGCTAGCGGCGCAGTGGGAACCATTAGCCAACGTGCTATTACAGTGACAGCTGCAACTGACATTAAAACATATGATGCAACCACCAGCTCAGTTGGTGCACCGACCATCACCGCTGGTAGTATTGTGAGTGGCGATTCGGCAACTTTTAGTCAAACTTTTGATACCAAAAATACTGGCACAGGCAAAACGCTCATTGCCGCTGGCACGGTAAATGATGGCAATAGTGGCAATAATTATGCGGTGACTTTTGTGACCAACAACACGGGTGTAATTAATCAGCTCGCCATTACCGGCAGCGTTACAGCCAACAACAAAACTTACAATGGCAACAATAGCGCAACGATAGCTACAAGCACCTTGACGGGGGCAATTGGTGGGGATGACGTAGCTTACACGGGCGGTACGGCGACATTTGCCGATAAAAATGCGGGTACAGGCAAAACGGTGACTGCGACTGGTTTAAGCTTAACCGGATTAGATGCTAGTAATTATACGGTGAACACCACTGCTGTCACCACAGCTGATATTGCCAAAGCTGACATTACGGCTGTCACTGGAATTGCTGCCAATAATAAAGTATACGATGCCACCACCCTAGCTAGCCTAAACACAGGGGCAGCTGCTTACACAGGTATGATTGGCGGCGACAATCTCACGGTTGCCACGGCAACTGGCGCTTTTGTTGACCAAAATGCGGGCATTGGTAAAACGGTAAATGTTAGCGGCATTAGTTTAGGCGGGATAGATGCAGGCAACTACAATCTTAACACCACCACTTCTAGTACCACTGCAGATATTAGCCAGCGCTCAATTACAGTAACTGCAAATCCAGGACAGAGTAAGGTTTTCGGCAGTGCCGATCCGCTGCCATTTACCTTTACAGTCGGCGGTCTTGGTTTGGTTGGCGGAGATACACTTGCAGGCGCGCTTGATCGTGCGGCTGGCGAAACTGTAGGTAGTTACGCTATTAATCAAGGCACATTGGCGGCATCATCAAATTATCAATTAACTTATTTTGGTAATAACTTTTCAATTTTGGTGCCGCTCACTTCTGGTGGAGGAAGCAGTAACCCGCGCAATTCATCTGGATTGGTGGATTTAAACCCAATGCTTAGTAATTACACAAATCAGCAATTGTTTGTGTTAAATGTTGGTTTTACTGCAGCTGGGAATGACTCAACTGGCAATCAGGAAGCATGTGAGGCGGATCCTGAATCACTTGTTAAAGATAAAGACTTTATCTTAATGCTGAATTATGGATTAAAATTACCTAAAGGTGTAAACGCTAGCTGCGACAAAACCTCAATTTAATCCGGCCTGCTGACGCGTATAATTTGAACTATATTGTCTTGATACCATTTGAAAGTGCAGAGAGTGATGAAAACAATCACAACACAAACACAACCCTTTCTCGATCAAAAGCCTGGCACCTCAGGGTTGCGCAAAAAAGTTAAGGTTTTTCAGCAGCCTCACTATCTGGAAAATTTTGTCCAAAGTATTTTTGATACATTGGAAATTCCAAATAATGCTACGCTTACCGTTGGCGGTGATGGCCGTTTTTACAACGCACAAGCGATTCAAACTATCATTAAAATGGCTGCAGCCAATGGTTTCGCAAGAGTTATGGTTGGACAAGGCGGCATTCTGTCTACGCCCGCTGCATCGCACATTATTCGCAAATATCAAACATTCGGCGGCATTATTCTGTCTGCCAGCCATAACCCGGCAGGACCTGACGAAGACTTTGGCATTAAATACAACTCGGCCAACGGAGGCCCTGCGCCTGAAAAAATAACTGAAGCGATCTTTGCCAAAAGCAAGACTATCGCGCAATATAAAATTTCTGATTTGCCTTCGATTAACATCAACACGATTGGCGAAACAAATTTTGATGGTTTTATTGTGCGGGTAATTAATCCAGTTACCGACTATGCAGATTTGATGGAAAAATTGTTTGATTTTGATGCGATTAAGGGGTTATTCAAATCAGGTTTCAAGTTGAAATTTGATGGCATGCACGCTGTAACAGGGCCTTATGCCAAGGAAATTTTTATTCATCGTTTGGGTACCTCAGAAACAAGTCTAATGAACTGCGAAGTGAGTGAAACTTTTGGTGGTGGCCATCCGGATCCAAATCTCACCTATGCGCATGAGCTTGTGGATGTGCTTTACGGAGAAGCTGCTCCAGATTTCGGCGCCGCTTCAGATGGAGATGGTGACCGCAATATGATTTTAGGCAACCATTTTTTCGTGACACCCTCGGATAGTTTGGCAATTATAGCCGCCAATGCAAAATTGATACCTGCCTATATGCAAGGATTGGCTGGCGTTGCACGCAGTATGCCTACCAGCGGCGCGGTAGATAGGGTCGCTAAAAAATTGAGTATCCCTTGTTTTGAAACACCAACAGGTTGGAAGTTTTTCGGCAATTTAATGGATGCCGATAGAGTGACTTTATGCGGCGAAGAGAGCTTTGGCACCGGTAGTAATCACGTCCGTGAGAAGGATGGATTATGGGCGGTATTGTGCTGGCTCAATATCATCGCAGCAAAAAAAATGAGTGTAGAAGCTATTGTTAAGGCACACTGGGCAGAATATGGCCGCAATGTGTATTCACGACATGATTACGAGGCTATTCCAACCGAAGCGGCGAATGGTGTGATGGCACATATCAAAGCGCAATTTTCCAGCCTTCCTAATCAGGTTTTTGGACAATATACGGTAAAAACCTGCGATGATTTTAGCTATACCGACCCGATTGATGGCTCAGTCAGCATTGGACAGGGTATCCGCATCTTGTTTACCGATGGCTCTCGTATTGTATTTAGATTATCTGGCACAGGCACAGAAGGCGCGACATTGCGTATTTATTTAGAGGCATTTGAGCCTAATGTTGCGAATCATCATTTGGATGCGCAAGTTGCGCTGGGCGAGATGATTCAGATCTCGCTTAAGATTTCTCAGTTAAAACAACGTACCGGACGAGACAAGCCGACCGTGATTACCTAAAAATAAAGCCAGCAATAAGCTGGCTTTACAGATGAAACAATTAATTTTTTGTTAAAAGTTTAATTGCCGCCTAAAGTTTTGGCTGCCCATTCTTGTGCCGAAATTTCTTGATCGCCGCTGGTATCTTTAGCTGCAAAAACTGCACGATGATGATTTAAAAATTCATCACGAGTTACTTTATGGTCACCATCTGCATCCATTAATTTCATCATTTTCATTGAGCGCAATTCACGGCTATAGCCGCCAGTTGCAATGTCAATTTTAGTTTTTCCAGTAGGTGCTGCCCATTCGTTGGCTTCTAAAGAATCGTCGCCATCTTTGTTGAGCGCATCAAAAACACTGTTGTAATATAAATCTGCTTCTGCTGCCGTCACCAAATGGTTGCCATCAGCATCCAACATTTTCATCATTTCCATTTTTGCTAATTGGCGTGCATAACCACCTGTGCCCAACATCGCATCCGCATACACAGAGGTTGAAACAGTGAGTAATAAGCTAGCAGCAAGCGCCACTTTTTTTAATTGAAAGTTCATTTTAAATCTCCTGAAAGTTTTAATTGGTTTGTTAAGGTTGCTAGCTAGCGACCATTAGTCAGGGCAAACTTAACTTTACTTACAAATATTTTTAGAATTTTAAAATAAACACTTTTTGGATTGTTAAAACAATCGGCCTGCAAGCCGCATAGATATTGGTCTGCAGGCCGATGTATTTTGGCATGTTAGCATGCTGTGTTTAATTTTCGATTTGTTTGATAGTCATTTGGTTTTTGAATAAGCGCACATCCATACGGCCCAAATAGCTCATGCCAAGCAGCACGTCACCATCCAGTCCGGGCGCTATCATGGCGGAGACATTGTGTGCCTCTACACCGCCGACTTTGACTGAATTAAGCCGCACCATATAACCCACGCTATCGCCATTTGCGGTACTAGCGCGAATGGCCTCGATGCTTTTTAAACCAAGCTTATCGGCGACGTTTTGTGAAATGGCGACGCCGGTAGCACCTGTATCTACCAGCACATCGACTTTTTGATTGTTAATAAGTGCTTCGGCCCGATAATGACCATCTAAGCCGCGCTTAAGCGTGACTGTTTTGGTATTCTCACCTAAGCGCCATATTTTATTTGGGTTTTGAATGTTATCAGCTAAGACATAGATGCCAAATGCGAGGCTAAGCCAAATAATGGAAAAAACAATGGAGTTGCGTGACATAGCTTTCGATTGAGCTAGAAAGGCAATGCCAGATTGGGGGCAGCACCCCAAATTACCTCGCGAAACTGTCCTTGAATACGCTTGAGAGCTTGTTCATTGTTTGCCTCGAAGCGTAGTACTACTACTGGCGTAGTGTTGGATGGGCGCATTAAACCAAAGCCATCTTCATACTCCACGCGCAAGCCATCAATCGTAATAATGTCAGTTGCCCCCTCAAATTTGGCGGTCTTCTGAAGTTGCGCTATGAGTGTATGCGGCTGACCTTCTTGCATTTGAATATGTTGTTCTGGCGTGCTGACACTATCAGGCAGGCTATTGAGTATTTCAGAGGGGTTAGCAAAATTACTTAAAATTTCCAGTAGGCGCGCACCAGCATATAAGCCATCGTCAAAGCCATACCAGCGCTTGTTTCCAGCTAAATCAGCATCATTAAAAAATACGTGACCGCTCATTTCGCCAGCTAGCGCCGCGTTGGTTTCCTTAATTTTGGCTTTCACCAATGAATGGCCGGTTTTCCACATAATCGGGTTGCCGCCAAGCTCGCGTATCCATGGGGTAAGATTGCGCGTGGATTTCACATCAAAAATGATATTGGCACCTGCGTTGCGGCTTAACACATCTTGTGCGAATAAAAGCAGTTGTCTGTCTGGGTAGATGATATTGCCGTCTTTGGTGACTACACCCAGCCTGTCTCCATCGCCGTCAAAGGCGAGTCCTAATTCCGATCGGGTAGTTTTGAGCGCTTCGATTAAATCAGTTAAATTTTCTGGTACGGAAGGGTCAGGATGATGATTGGGAAAATGGCCATCCACCTCGCAAAATAGCTCATCTACGTGGCAACCGATGGCGTTGTAAAGTTCTTTAGCAAACGCCCCAGCTACTCCGTTGCCGCAATCTACAGTTATCTGCAGGGGTCGTATCAGGTTAATATCGGCCTTAATTTTAGCGATATAGTTAGCTGCTATATCATAACTGCGTTCAAGGCCATCACCATAAGTAAGCTGTTTAGACTCAATGCGATGACGTAAACTTTGAATGCTCTCATTAGACAGTGTTTCACCTGCCAGCACCATTTTCAGGCCGTTGTAATCGGGTGGATTATGGCTGCCAGTGACCATGACTCCGCAGTTGTTACCTAAATGATGTGTTGCAAAATACACCATAGGGGTGGCGACCATGCCTAAATTCACCACATTCACACCCGCTTTACGTATGCCTTCTGATAAAGCATCGGCAAGCTCTGGTCCTGATAGGCGACCATCGTAGCCGATACAAATTTCTGTTTGTCCGCGTTGTCTGGCCTCGCTGCCCAAAGCATGACCAATGGCTTCAACAATCTCTGGTGTTAAGGTTTTTCCGACGATCCCGCGGATGTCATAGGCTTTAAAAATCTCTTTTGGTAGTTGCATAGAATTTATGGTTAGAATGCGCAATAAACAATGACAAAATAAGTGATGTGGTGCAGCAACTGGTCGAAGCCCAGCAATATCCAAAAACGCTCACTGTTGTTGGGCTGCAAGTCATAGCGCTTGCTAATCTTCATTTTTGCCCAATCAATATGATAATGCACTAGCATATCAATCGCAGCATACAATAAGGATGCGCTGCCAATAAACGGTGTCAATACCAATAGCGTGCCTAGGGCATGTATGCCTGCATGGGCAATGCCACCAGGGTGCATGTAAGTGCCTTTGTTGCGATATATCCAGGGGTTGGCCTGTAGAGGAAAATCGCAGATAAAGTGCTTAATGAATAGTAAAAAAAGCGCTTCAAACATCGTCATTTGCTTTCAACTTAACTGGCCTCGTCAATCCAGGCGAGTTGAATTGCCTCCAGAATTTTTTCGCCACAGTGTTCAGGCGCGTCGTTAAAGCCATCCAGCGCCATTACCCAGGTCATTAAATCAGTAAAGCGAATAGTGCTAGGGTTTATCTCTGGGTATTTGTCGAAGAGGTCTTCGGCAATTTTTTGGCTGTCAGTCCATTTCATCGATATTTGTAGGTTAAAATTTAAAGCGTCATTATAACGCGAGCCTAAAGATAGACCAAAGAATAGCTATAGGCCCAATGAAAAAGTAAGAAAAAAAGCCCAGCGTAGGCTGGGCTAAGGGGATGTAACTTTGGAGAATTACATATATAAAACTCTAGCAATTCACGTGCCATATATTAAACCCAACAAAAACAATCAGTTAGATTTGTACGTTTGAATGTATGTGTATTTTACGCAACCAATATGTGCCTAATGAACCAATTTGGTGCGATTTAGTTCGAGTTTTAAGTAAAGCTCCAGCGTGATAAAATACGCTCATTAATTATTCAAATATTTTTTGGAAGTATTCACCGTTATGTTCAGCACCTCAAACACACTAAAAAAAGCAGACCCAGCGCTCGCAACCATGATTGACTCTGAAGTTGTGCGTCAACATCAACATATTGAGTTGATTGCCTCAGAAAATTACACTAGCCCAGCGGTAATGGAAGCGCAAGGTTCGCAACTCACCAATAAGTATGCAGAAGGCTATCCAGGTAAACGTTTTTATGGCGGTTGCGAATATGTAGACCAGGTAGAGCAGTTAGCAATCGACCGTCTGAAAGCTTTATTTGGCGCGGAGTATGCCAATGTACAGCCTCATTCTGGTTCACAAGCCAACCAGGCGGTATATTTTTCTATTCTAAAACCAGGCGATACGGTGATGGGTATGAACCTTGGTCATGGGGGTCATTTA
>Ga0209253_10002945_pt1 | contig 15041 bp, 9 predicted proteins | sample FrelakmetBRP12BR_FD_187145 | JGI IMG/M metagenome (GOLD analysis project Ga0209253, IMG submission 187145) | Freshwater lake sediment microbial communities from the University of Notre Dame, USA, for methane emissions studies - BRP12 BR (SPAdes)... | ecosystem: Environmental > Aquatic >...
AGCATAACAGCCGACGCCGGAGGCCCTCACCCGCGCTCTGCGCGACCTCTCCCGGAGGACCGGGAGAGGTGTGCGGACGAGCAGCTCTCCCGGAGGACCGGGAGAGATGTGCGCGGCAGTCAGCTCACACGCGCTCTGCGCGACCTCTCCCGGAGCACCGGGAGAGGTGCGCGGGGTAGTCAGCTCAGTGGTGGGCGCCGCCCGTGTTGAACTGCTCTTCCTCGGTCGAGCCGTGCATGGCGGTCGTCGAGGAATGGCCTTCCTGGATCACGTTGGTCACGTCGTCGAAGTAGCCCGTACCCACTTCCTGCTGGTGCGACACGAACGTGTAGCCGCGATCGCGCGCCGCGAACTCGGGCTCCTGCACCTTCTCGACGTACGCCGTCATGCCGCTCTTCACGTATTCCTGCGCGAGGTCGAACATGTGGAACCACATGTTGTGGATGCCGGCCAGCGTGATGAACTGGTACTTGTAGCCCATCGCGCCCAGCTCGCGCTGGAACCTGGCGATGGTCGCGTCGTCGAGGTTCTTCTTCCAGTTGAACGACGGCGAGCAGTTGTACGCGAGCAGCTTGCCCGGGTACTTCTTGCGGATCGCTTCGGCGAACTTCTTCGCGAACGCGAGGTCCGGCTTGCCGGTCTCGCACCACACCATGTCCGCGTACGGCGCGTACGCGAGGCCGCGGGAGATCGACTGCTCCACGCCCGGCTTGGTGCGATAGAAGCCTTCCGGCGTGCGCTCGCCCGTGCAGAACGGCTTGTCGTTCGGGTCCACGTCGCTCGTGAGCAGGTCGGCCGCTTCGGCGTCCGTGCGGGCGAGGATGATGGTCGGCACGCCCATCACGTCGGCCGCGAGGCGCGCCGCAATCAGCTTCTGAACCGCCTCCTGCGAGGGCACCAGGACCTTGCCGCCCATGTGGCCGCACTTCTTCACCGAGGCCAGCTGGTCCTCGAAGTGCACGCCGCCGGCGCCGGCACGGATCATCGCCTTCATCAGCTCGAAGGCGTTCAGCACGCCGCCGAAACCCGCTTCCGCGTCCGCCACGATCGGCGCGAAGAAATCGACGTAGTCCTTGTGACCGGCCGTGATGCCCTTCGAGTGCTGGATCTCGTCGGCGCGCTTGAAGGCCGAATTGATGCGCTCGATGACCTTCGGCACGGAGTCGACCGGGTACAGGGACTGGTCGGGGTACATCGACATGTACGAGTTGTTGTCGGCGGCGACCTGCCAGCCCGACAGGTAGATGGCCTTGATGCCGGCCTTCACCTGCTGCATCGCCTGGCCGCCCGTGAGCGCGCCGAGGCAGTTGACGTACGGCTCCGTATTGACGAGCTTCCACAGCTTTTCGGCGCCCATGCGGGCGAGCGTGTGTTCGATCTGGACGCTGCCGCGCAGACGCACGACGTCCTCCGCCTTGTAGGTGCGCTTGATGCCCTTCCAGCGAGGATCCGTCTCCCACGCCTTGCGCAACTGGTCCGCAGTCTGGTTCGTCATGTCGTCGTCCTCGTGTCTCTAAGACCTGTGTTCAGCAAATCAGTCGATCGCCCGGTACGCCGGCAGCGTCAGGAACGTCTCGAACGAATCGTCCGTGGTGATGGCGTCGATGAGCTTCGCGGCGCGCTCGAAGTTGCCGCTGGCAAAGGCCGCCTCGCCGAGCTTCGCGCGCAGCTTCGCGAGTTCCTCGCGCGTAATCTGCCGGAAAAGCTCGACGGTGACCTTGCGACCATCGTCCAACACGCCGCTCGGGTGATGGATCCACTGCCAGACCTGCGAGCGGGAAATCTCGGCCGTCGCGGCGTCTTCCATCAGGTTGTGGATCGGCACGCAGCCGTTTCCGCCGAGCCAGGCAGCCATGTACTGGATCGAGACGTCGACGTTGTTGCGCAGGCCCGCTTCCGTGATCGTGCCCGGCGGGATCGCGAGCAGGTCTGCGGCCGTGACCTTCACGTCGTCGAGCGTGCGATGCAGCTGGTTGGGCGTGGGCATCAGGCGGTCGAACACTTCCATCGCGATCGGCACGAGGCCCGGGTGCGCCACCCAGGTGCCGTCGTGGCCGTCGCCGGCCTCGCGCTCCTTGTCGGCACGCACCTTGGCGATCGCCGCATCGTTCGCTGCCGCGTCGCCCTTGATCGGGATCTGCGCTGCCATGCCGCCCATCGCGAACGCGCCGCGGCGGTGCGTCGTCTTGATCAGCAGCTTCGAGTACGAGCGCAGGAAGTGCGTCGTCATCGTCACCTGGCCGCGCTCGGGCAGCACCTTGTCCGGGTAGCGGTTGAACTTCTTGATGAAGCTGAAGATGTAGTCCCAGCGGCCGCAGTTGAGCCCGACGATGTAGTCGCGCAGCTCCCACAGGATCTCGTCCATCTCGAAGGCAGCGAGGATCACTTCGATCAGCAGCGTCGCCTTGATGGTCTGCGGCACGAGACCGAGGCGTGTCTCGGCATGCTTGAACACGTCCGCCCACAGCCGCGCCTCGACGTGGCTCTCGGTCTTCGGCAAGTAGAAGTAGGGGCCCGTACCGCGACGCTTCAGTTCGGCGTGGTTGTGGAAGAGGTACAGGCCGAAGTCGACAAACGCGCCGGGGATCTGCTGCCCGTCGACCCGGATGTGCTTTTCGTAGAGATGCCAGCCGCGCGGCCGGACGATCAGGGTGGCGATCGTCGGGTTGAGCCGGTAGCTCTTCCCTTCCGGGCTGGTGAACTCGATGCGGCGCGCCACGGCGTCCCGCAGGTTCATCTGCCCCTGCACCACGTTGTCCCATGTGGGCGTCATCGAGTCTTCGCAGTCGGCCATGAAGACTTTCGCGCCCGAGTTGAGCGCGTTGATCACCATCTTGCGCTCGGTGGGGCCGGTGATCTCGACGCGGCGATCCTGCAGGTCGGCCGGGATCGCGGTCACACGCCATTCGCTGTCGCGAATGGACTGGGTCTCGGGCAGGAAATCCGGCAGCTTGCCGGCGTCGATCTCCTTCTGGCGGACCTCGCGGCGTGCCAGAAGCTCGGTGACACGGGGCCCGAACTTGCGGGCCAGCTCCACGACGAAATCCATCGCCTCACGGGTCAGGATCGTTTCAAATCCCGGTCGCGAGGTCGCAACGATCTCGCAGCCCGGTGGAAGATCGAGCTTCGTCTGTTTGCTCAAGGCGTACTCCGTGACGAGAGGCTGCGTCCGGCAGACCCGGCGCGCCCGAACCGACGGCGTGTTGCACCGCACAAAGAGAATAGACTTGGCACCCCTCGCGATCAAGTACCCACAAGTACCAATTCCCCTGCGGTGGGCTGGCTTTCTGTGCAACTGGTCCTGTTCAACAAGCCGTTCGGGGTGCTGCCCCAGTTCACGAGCCCGGACGGGCGCCCGTGCCTGCGTGATTTTGTCGCCCTGCAGGGCGTCTATCCGGCCGGGCGGCTCGATTTCGACAGCGAAGGCCTGATGCTGCTGACGGATTTCGGGCCCTGGCAGGCGCGCATCAGCCAGCCCGGATCGCCACTCGTGAAACGCTACCGGGTGCAGGTCGAGGGCGCTCCGGGCGACTCGGCCCTCGAACCGCTGCGACGTGGAATCGTACTGAAGGATGGGCTTACCCTGCCCGCCCCGGCGCGGCTCATCGATGAACCCGCCGGACTCTGGCCGCGGGTACCGCCCATTCGCGTCCGCAAGGCCATCCCCGACCGCTGGATCGAAATCGAGCTCCGCGAGGGACGCAATCGCCAGGTCCGGCGCATGACGGCCGCCCTCGGATTTCCGACCCTGCGGCTGATCCGCTGGGCCATTGGTCCGTGGAGCGTCGAGGGCCTGGAACCGGGGGCCTGGCGAGTCGTGCCAGCCGACGAGGCGGAGCGCGTCCTGGCGGCCGGCCGGCCTGTCAGGCGGAGCGGGCCTTCGTCGCGATCCGCATCGCGAGCTCGAGGGCCTGCTCGTAATTGAGGCGAGGATCGACCTGGGTGCGGTAGGCGCGCGAAAGATCGCCGTCCCCGAGCCCGCGTGCGCCGCCGGTGCATTCCGTGACGTCCTCGCCCGTCAGTTCGAAATGCACGCCGCCGAGGTAGCTGCCCATCGCCTGGTGGACTTTCACCGCGGCCTCGAGCTCGCCCACGATGTTCTCGAAGCGGCGGGTCTTCACACCCGTGCTGGTCGATTCCGTGTTGCCGTGCATCGGGTCGCACATCCAGAGCACCGGCACGCCGGTCGCCTGCACCGCCTTGATGAGCCCCGGCAGCTTGCTCTCGACGTGGGCCGCGCCCATGCGATGAATGAGCACCAGCCGGCCGGGCTCGTGCAGCGGGTTCAGCACTTCGCACAGGCCCTGCACCCACGCCGTCTCCATCGCCGGGCCGACTTTCACACCGACCGGGTTCGCGATGCCGCGGCAATACTCGACGTGCGCACCGTCGAGATCGGCCGTGCGCATGCCGATCCACGGCAGGTGCGTCGAGAGGTTGTACCAGCGGTTCTGGCGCGGGATGTAGCGCGTCTGCGCCTGCTCGTACAGGAGGTGCAGCGCTTCGTGGCTCGCGTAGAACGGCGCGCGGCTCGCTTCGTGCACGCGGCTGCCGCTCATCGCCTCGAAAAAGTCCAGCGAGTCCGCGATCGACGCGGCGATCTGGCGATACTGGTCGCGCCACGGCGAGTGGTGCACGAACTCGAGGTCCCAGTACTCGGGGTGGTGCAGGTCGGCGAAGCCGCCGTCGATCAGCGCGCGGACGAAATTCAGCGTCAGTGCCGCGCGCTCGTAGCCGCGCAGCAGGAGTTCCGGATCCGGCTCGCGGTCCGCCGGCGTGAAATCGGGGCGGTTCACGAGATCGCCGCGATAACAGGGCAGCGTGACCCCATCGCGCGTCTCGGTGTCCGCCGAGCGCGGCTTGGCGTACTGGCCCGCGAAACGGCCCACGCGGATGACGGGTTTCTTGAGCCCGTGCAGCAGCACCAGGCTCATCTGCAGCAGGATCTTGAGCTTGCGGGCAATCTGCCCGGACTCGCAGTCGTCGAAGCTCTCGGCGCAGTCGCCACCCTGCAGCAGGAAACGCTCCCCGCGCTGGGCCTCGGCAATCTGCTGTCTGAGCGCCTCGACCTCCCACGACACGACGATCGGGGGCAGCTTGGCCAGAGCATCCACGGCCCGGGCGAGGGCCGCGGGGTCCCGGTACACGGGCTGCTGCCGGGCGGGACGGGTCGTCCAGCTGGTGGGCGTCCAGTCTCCCGAGGGTGGTGTCGCAATCATCCGCGGATCTTACCCGAAACTTTGCAACGCAAAAGAATGGGGGTGTTGGGAACGCGCGCAGCCTGTCAAAATCGCGCCCCTCAAAAGACTGCCCGGCCGTGCCTGCGCACGGTCCCAGACGGATCGGGCGGCACACACCAGGAGTCATCATGCAGAAGGTCCTCATCCTCGGCGCAGGCAAGATCGGTGCGCTGATCTCGGGTCTGCTTGCCGATTGCGGCGATTACACGGTGCACGTCGCCGACGTGAACCCCGCCGCCGCGCGTTCCGTCGTGGACGCTCACGGCCTGCCGAATCTCGAAGCGCACTCGTTCGACGCTCGCGACCCGGCCGCGCTCGAGGCGCACCTGCGCCGGCACCCGGCCGACGCGATCATTTCGAGCCTGCCGTTCTACTGCAACGTCCTGGTGGCGGAAGTGGCGAAGAAAGTCGGCGCGCACTATTTCGACCTCACCGAAGACGTCGCCGTGACCCGCGCCGTGCGCAAGCTTGCGGAAGGTTCGAAGCAGGGTTTCGTGCCGCAGTGCGGACTCGCCCCCGGCTTCATCAGCATCGCTGCCAACGCGCTGATCCAGCACTTCGACGAGATCCGCAGCGTGAAGCTGCGCGTGGGCGCCCTGCCCCAGCACCCGAACAACGCGTTGAAGTACTCGCTCACCTGGTCGACCGACGGACTCATCAACGAGTACGGCAATCCCTGCGAGGCGCTGGTGGACGGCCGCTACGTCGAAGCCGCGCCGCTCGAAGGCCTCGAGGAGATCGAGATCGACGGCACGCTGTACGAAGCGTTCAACACCTCGGGCGGCCTCGGCTCGCTCGCCGACACCTATGGCAGCAAGGTGCAGGTGATGGATTACAAGACCATCCGCTATCCGGGCCACTGCGGCCAGATGCGCCTGCTGATGAACGACCTCAAGCTCAACCAGGACCGCGCCACGCTGAAGCGCGTGCTCGAGAACGCCGTGCCGCAGACGCTGCAGGACGTCGTGATCGTCTACGTGGCCGTCGCCGGCCGCCAGGACGGTGAACTGCGCGAAGAGAACTACGTCAGCAAGATCTATCCGCAGATGATCGCGGGCCGGCTGTGGTCGGCGATCCAGGTGACCACCGCCGCGGGCATCACGGCGGTCGTGGATCTCGTGTTGCGCGAGCCCGGCCGCTACCACGGCTTCGTGCGCCAGGAAGACTTCAGCCTCGTCGACGTGCTTGCCAACCGCTTCGGCCGGCACTACGCCGACGGCGGCTCCAAGGACGTCTCGGCCCGCATGGTCGTGGCCGGCAAGACTGGACACCAGCGCCTGGCGCGGGAGATGCACTGATGAACGACATCCTGAAGAGCCTCGGCCTCGACGCCGTCAATGCCGGAACCTGGACCGCGGGGCTTGGCTGGCTGTCGGACGCCGCCGGCGCACGCATCGACTCGATCAACCCGTCGACCGGCCAGGTCATCGGCAGCGTCACCGCCACCACGGCCGCGCAGTATGAAGAGCTGATGGCTTCCGCCGTCGCCGCGGCGCGCGAGTGGCGCAACGTGCCGGCACCGAAGCGCGGCGAAGCCGTGCGTCTGATGGCCGAGGAACTGCGCCAGCACAAGAAGGCGCTCGGCAGCCTCGTCTCGCTCGAGATGGGCAAGATCCTCGCCGAGGGCGAAGGCGAAGTGCAGGAGATGATCGACATCGCCGACTTCGCGGTCGGCCAGTCGCGCATGCTCTACGGCTTGCAGATGCACTCGGAGCGCCCCAACCACCGCATGTTCGAGCAGTGGCACCCGCTCGGCGTCGTGGGCGTGATCAGCGCCTTCAATTTCCCGGTGGCCGTATGGTCCTGGAACGCATTCCTCGCGGCGATCTGCGGCAACGTGACGGTGTGGAAGCCCTCGCCGAAGACCGCGCTCTGCGCCGTGGCCGTGCAGCACATCTGCAATCGCGTGCTCGAGCGCAACGGCTTCCCCGGCATCTTCCAGCTGTTCATCGATGCCGGAAACGACCTGGCGACGCGCTTCGTCGACGACCGGCGCGTGGATCTCGTGTCGTTCACCGGCTCGACCGCCGTGGGACGCGAAGTCGGCATGCGAGTCGCCAGGCGCCTTGGCAAGAGCCTGCTCGAACTCGGCGGCAACAACGCGATCATCGTCGACGAGTTCGCGAACCTCGATCTCGTCGTGCCCGCGATCGTGTTCGGCGCGGTCGGCACGGCCGGTCAGCGTTGCACGACCACACGCCGCGTGTTCGTGCACGAATCGCGCATGGCCGACCTCGAGCGGCGCCTCGTCGCGGCCTACAGGCAAGTGCGCATCGGCGACCCGCTCGCGCAGGGCACGCTGATGGGCCCGTTGATCGACGGCGGCTCCGTCGAGCGATTCGAGTCGGCGGTCGCGCAGGCCGTGGCGAAGGGCGGCAAGCTGCTGGTCGGCGGCAAGCGTCGCCCCGGCCCCGGATTTTTCGTCGAACCCGCGATCGTCACCGCGCGCGGCGAGTGGGACATCGTGAAGACGGAGACATTCGGCCCGGTGCTCTACCTGATTCCGTTCAGGACCCTCGAGGAAGCCATCGCGGCGCAGAACGAGGTTGCACACGGACTGTCGTCCGCGATCTTCACGGACCGGCTGCAGCATGCGGAGCGTTTCCTGTCCGCGAACGGATCGGACTGCGGCATCGCCAACGTCAACATCGGCACGTCGGGCGCGGAGATTGGTGGCGCGTTCGGCGGCGAGAAGGACACGGGCGGCGGCCGCGAGTCGGGCTCCGATGCGTGGAAGGCCTACATGCGCCGGCAGACCTGCACCGTGAACTACGGCTCCCAGCTGCCGCTCGCGCAGGGCATCAACTTCGACCTATCGGCCTGACCTCGGCTTCGACAGGTCGCGATACACGGTGCGGACGAAACTCTCGGGGCTCACCGCACCCTTCGCATAGCGCTCGTCGAAATCACCCGTGAGGTGCAACGCGAGCACTTCGTCCAGGCTGGAACCCGCCTCGACCTGCTCGCGCACCTTGCGGCCGACCGCGACCAGCATGTCCCGGTACGCGGCGAGTTCCGCGCGCGTCGCCACCGGGCCGTGTCCCGGAATCACGGCCGTCTGCGCATCGCTGCGCGCCAGGACCGCTTCGAGCGCGGCCACGACACCGGCCAGCGAGCCACCGCTCGCGACATCGATGAACGGATACCCGCCGTTGTAGAAAAGATCGCCGACGTGGACGGCGTTCGCTTCCTGCCAGCGCACGATCACGTCCGAATCCGTATGCGCGTCCGCGACGTGCACGATGCCGATCCGCTCGCCGTCGAGCTGGATCGCCAGCGAATCCGCGAAGGTGACGACCGGCAACGCCGCTGCGGGCGAGGCAGGAACCTTGGTGTCGTATTCCTCGACCACCTGCGGTCGGCTCATCCGCTCGCGCACGCTCTCGTGCGCCACGACGGTCGCCCCTGCTTTCGCGAGCGCCTCGTTGCCGCCCGTGTGATCGGGGTGCCAGTGCGTATTCACGACGAAGCGGACCGGCGTCCGCGCCACGCGCGCCAGCACCTCCTGCAACTGCGGCGCGAGACCCGCGACGCCATCGTCGACCAGCACCGTGCCGCTCGGGCCCGACCAGACGGCGATATTGCCGCCGGAACTCATCAGTACGCTCAGGTTCGGGCGCACCTGCTGCACGCGGTAGTCCGGCTTCGCGGCGACAGCCGCGGCCGGTATCGCGGGAGGACTCGCCGCCTGCGCCTGGCAGAGCAGCGGGAAGCACGCCAGACAGGCGATCGAGGCGAAAACGCGACGTACGGCGGACATGCGGGTGCGGAACCTCTGGCGGGGCCGGGAAACCCCCTGAAGTATAGGCGACCGCAACGCGAAGGGAGCGGCTGCTATCATGGACGGCATGGACGCAAGGATGGGCAGACGACTCCCGGCTTGGCTTGCCCTGGTCCTGGTGCCCGTGCTGGGCCCGCTCGCCTGGGCGGCTGCACCGGCCATGGGAGGCACGGGCGTCCTCATCCCGATCGCGGGGCCCATCGGTCCGGCCACCAGCGACTTCTTCGTCCGCCAGCTGCAGGCGGCCGAGCAGGACAAGGCTTCGCTCGTGGTCGTCACGCTCGACACGCCGGGCGGCCTCGACACCTCCATGCGGGACATGGTGCAGGCGATCCTGGCGTCAGACGTGCCGGTCGTGACCTACGTCGCTCCCAGCGGAGCACGCGCCGCCAGCGCCGGTACGTTCATCCTTTATGCGAGCCACGTCGCCGCCATGGCACCGGCCACCAACCTCGGTGCCGCGACGCCCGTTCAGATCGGCGGGCAGCCTGACAAGTCCAAGGACGGGGAAAGCGCGCTCGAGCGCAAGTCCGTCAACGACGCGGTCGCCTACATCGAGAGCCTCGCCCACCTGCGCGGCCGCAATGCCGCGTGGGCCGAGAAGGCCGTGCGCGAAGGGGCCAGCCTGCCCTCGGACGAAGCCGTGACGAACCACGCAATCGACGTCGTCGCCACCGACCTGCCTGAACTGCTCCGGGCGATCGACGGCCGGGTCGTGAAGCTGCGAACGCGCGAGGTCACGCTGGACACGGGCGGCCTCGTGCTGCGGGGCGTGCAGCCGGACTGGCGCACGGAGCTCCTCTCGCTCATCACCAACCCGAACGTCGCCTACCTGCTGATGCTGATCGGCATCTACGGGCTGCTGCTCGAGGGGTACAACCCGGGCACCTTCCTGCCTGGCGTGGTCGGCGCGATCAGCCTGCTGCTCGCCCTCTTCGCCTTCCAGGTGCTCTCGGTGAACTACGCCGGGCTCGCGTTGATCGCACTCGGGGTGGTGTTGATCGTCGCGGAGTCGTTCGTGCCATCGTTCGGCGCGTTGGGACTCGGCGGCATCGTCGCGTTCGTCATCGGCTCGGTGATGCTGCTCGACGCCGACGTGCCGGGATTCGGTATCGCGTGGCAGCTGATCGGGGGCATGGCGCTCGTCGGCGCATTGCTGCTGCTCGCGATCGTCTCGTTCGCCGTGAAGGCCCGCCGCCGCCCGGTCGTGAGCGGCGTCGAAGGGCTGCTGCGCGAGAGCGCGCAGGCCGTCGAATCGTTCGAGCGCGAAGGCCTGGTGCGCGCGCAAGGTGCAATCTGGAATGCAGTCAGCCGCGAACCGATCCGGGAAGGACAGCGACTGCGCATTCTCGCTGTGAAAGGCCTGCGTCTGGAAGTCGAGCCCGTGAAGGACTGAATCAGGAGAACCGTTCGATGTTCAATTTCGCCACCCTCGCCTTCGCCATCGTCGCCCTGGTCGTGATTGCGACCCAGATCTTCAAGGTCCTCAACGAGTACGAACGGGGCGTCGTCCTGACCTTCGGCCGCTTCACGGGCGTCAAGGGCCCGGGCCTGATCGTCCTCATTCCGCTGATCCAGCGCATGATCAAGGTCGACCTGCGCGTGATCGTGCTGGACGTGCCGACGCAGGACGTGATCTCGCGCGACAACGTGTCGGTGAAGGTGAACGCCGTCGTGTACTTCCGCATCGTGGACCCGGAGAAGGCGATCATCCAGGTCGCCAATCCGTTCGAGGCGACCAGCCAGCTGGCGCAGACGACGCTGCGCTCCGTGCTCGGCCAGCACGAACTGGACGAGATGCTGTCGCAACGCGACAAGTTGAACGTAGCCATCCAGCACATCCTCGACCAGTCGACCGATGCCTGGGGCATCAAGGTGTCGAACGTCGAGATCAAGCAGATGGACCTCGACGAAAGCATGATTCGCGCGATGGCCAAGCAGGCCGAGGCGGAACGGACGCGGCGCTCGAAGATCATCCACGCGGAAGGCGAAAAGCAGGCGGCGGCACAGCTGGTCGAGGCGGCTGCGACCCTCGGCGCCCAGCCGAGCGCGATACAGTTGCGTTACCTGCAGACCCTGGCGGACCTGGCGAACGACAAGACCACGACCATCGTCTTCCCGCTGCCCATCGACATCATTCAATCGTTCCTCGGTCGACAGAACAAGACCTGAACTCCCCTCTCCCGCTTGCGGGAGAGGTGGACGACTCCCTCTCCCGCTTGCGGGAGAGGGCTCGAGCATCGGCGCGAAAGTGTCGATGCGAGGGGTGAGGGAGCGGACCCTCACCCGCGCACTGCGCGACCTCTCCCGTGGACGGGAGAGGTAAGACGCCCTCACCCGGCTGCGCCGACCTCTCCCGCATGCGGGAGAGGTTGGGGTGAGGGCTTATCGTTTCCCGGCTTCCTTGCGCGCGAGCAGCAGTTGCTCATCGAGCCGCTTGGCGGAGATCGGCATCATCGTGCGAAGTTCTTGCGCAAAAAGGGACAGCCGGAACTCCTCGATCATCCAGCGGAAGCGCTCGAGCTCCGGCGTGGTTCGATCCGAATCGTTGCTCACCAGCATCTGCATGCCGGCCGCGAGGTAAGGCTCGATCTGCTGCTGCAAACGCCGGTCGCGCGCCACGTCGCCTCGCGCACGCTCGAGGCGGCGCAGGAGCGCTTTGACGTACTTTGGCAGCTGCACGAACCAGGCGTCCGGCGTCTCGCGCGCCCAGCCCGGGCCCAGGATGTCGTCCAGCTGGTTCTGCGCCGCACGCCGCACGCCGTCGAAGGCCGGACCGGCCAACTCGCCGAGCAAGGCGCGCACTTCCTTGACGCCTTGGAGCACCGCGCGCACGACTCGCGCGGTGTCTTCGCCTTGCTCCGCCACCCGGCTGCGGCCCTGTTCCACGGCCGCCTCGAACGCCGCTTTCGTGACGGGCAGCGTCCTTGCCGGGCCCAGCACCGCTGCTTCCACGGCCCGGTCGGCGACCTCGTCGATCAAGGCCTTGCCGAAACCGCTGCCGGCCACCAGCAGGGTGAAGTTCCGGTCGCCCGCCAGCTGGCGACGCACGAACTCACGCTGCTGCGGCATGGCGAGCGCGGCCAGCCGCACGATGCCGTGCCGCGTGCGCTTGCGCGCGGTGTCCGCGCTCGGAAACAGCTTGAGCCGCACGGCGCTCTCGAGATCCTCGATGCCCGGGTACATGCGCAAGGTGAGGTTCCCGCTGCGCACGCTCACCGACTCGGGCAGGTCGCCGAAGTCCCAGTGCCGCACGCCCTCGCGCGCCCAGGGATGTCCCACGCTCTCATCGGCACGCGCGCCGCCCCGCACGCGCAGATCTTCGCGGACCGCGAGCAGGTCGCGGCCTTGACGCAGCGGCCGGCCCTGCGCATCGAGGATCCGCAGGTTCACGTTCAGCCAGGGCGGCAATTCGATGGCCGCCAGTTGCGCAGCCTCGACCGTTGCACCGGCCTCGCGCGTCGCGAATGCGGCGAGCCGATCGAACAGCGAACCGCGCCCGAAGCCGTTCGACTCCCGCACCGTCTCCAGGAACCGATCCGCAGTGTCCGGGATCGGCACCAGCTCGCGCCGCAGGTCCTTCGGCAAGCCGCGCAGGAGCGCGATGACCTTCGCGCGCAGCCAGCCTGGCACGAGCCATTCGACACGTTCCGCCGGCACCACGCGGAGCAGGGGCAGCGGCACGTCGAGCGTCACGCCGTCGGCAGCGTCCGTGGCATCGAATGCGTACGACAGTCGCAGCTCGTTGCCGTCGACGTCGAGGCTTTCCGGATAGTCCTCGCGACGCACCGCGGGCAATGGCTCGGACAGGAAGACTTGCTCCGGCGCATCGAGCATGTGCGGGCTGCGAGGCTCTTCCGCCCGCCACCAGCGATCGAAGCGACGGATGGACGTGATCGAGTCGGGAATGCGCTCCAGATAGAAGTTCGTCGAGGCGTCGTCGGAGGCAAGCAGGTCGCGCCGTCGCAGGCAGCATTCGACGTGCTCGAGGCGGCGGCGAGTGTGCTCGTTGCGCTCGGCAAACGCGTACGGCAGGGACGGAGGCCGTCGAACCAGCGCCTCCTCGACGAACATCCGCCGGGCCGCCACCGGATCGACGGTGGAAAAGTCCACCAGCCTCCCGCTGCTGAGCGTGCGGCCGTACAGGGAGACGGTCTCACGCGCACGAGCTGCGCCGCGGACCGGGTCCCATTCGGCCTCGCCGTACGTACGACGCACGAGGTGCGCCCCAGCCGACTCGATCCACGACGGCTGCACCTGGGCGACCATGCGCGCATACAGCCTCTGCGTCTCGACCAGGCTCGCCGCGACGATCCAGCGCGGCGGCCGCTTCTGCAATGGCGTTCCCGGCGCGATGACGAAGCGCGTGTCGCGCGCACCGAGATACACCTTGCCTTCGTCGAGCACGCCGATGCCGCCCAGGAACCCGGTGAGGATCGTCTGGTGCAACACCGCAGTGCCCGCCGGCTCCGCGCGCTTCGACAGCTTCTGCGCGGCCGTCATGTCGTCGAGCTGGTCGTGCAGGTCGGACCATTCCCGCATGCGCAGGTAGGACAGGAAATTCAGCTTGCACCAGTGGCGCAGCGCCCGAGTGCTCGCCGCCGCCTGCTCGCGTGAATCGCGCCAGAGGTTCAGCACGCCGATGAAATCGGAGCGCTCGTCGGCAAACTGCGCATGCCGCTCGTCCGCGACCTCGGGCTGCTCGACAGGCCGCGACCTCGGGTCCTGGATGCTGAGGAACGATGCGATGACCAGCGCTTCGGAGAGACATCCCGTGCGCCCGGCTTCCACGAGGATGCGCGCGAGGCGCGGATCGACCGGCAGTGCCGCCATCTGTCGCCCGAGCCGCGTGATGCGCCGGTCGCCATCCACCGCACCGAGTTCCTGCAGCAACCGGTAGCCGTCGTTGAGCAGCCTCGCATCCGGCGCATCGAGGAACGGGAAGTCCTCGGGCGTGCCGAGTCCCAGCGCCGCCATCTGCAGGATCAGGCTCGCGAGGTTGGTGCGGAGAATCTCCGGGTCGGTGTACCGCGGTCGAGACGCGAAATCCTCCTCGGAATAGAGTCGGATGCAGATGCCCTCGCCTTCGCGCCCGCACCGTCCCTTGCGCTGGTCCGCACTCGCCTGCGACACGGGCTCGATCGGCAGGCGCTGGAACTTCGCGCGCGGACTGTAGCGGCTGACGCGCGCCAGGCCCGCATCGACGACGAAGCGAACGCCGGGAATGGTCAGCGAGGTTTCGGCCACGTTGGTCGCGAGCACCACGCGCCGCTTCTCGTGCGGCGCGAAGATTATCTCCTGCTCCGGCGCGGTCAGGCGCGCATACAGCGGCAGGACGTCCCAGCCCACCTCGCTGCGGGTCAGCAGGTCGCGCACCTCGTTGATCTGCTTCTCGCCCGGCAGGAACACCAGCGCGTCGCCGCAGATGCCGTGCGCATCCGATTCGAGTTCCTCGAGCGCCCCGCGGACGGCTTCGGGCAGGGACGGTGCCTCCTCGTCGTCTTCCTGCAGCGGCCGATAGCGCACGTCCACCGGGTAGCTGCGCCCCTCGACGTCGACCACCGTCGCGCCGCCAAAATAGTCGGCGAAGCGCTGTGTCTCGATCGTCGCCGACGTGACGATGACGCGCAGGTCCGGGCGCCGCTGGACGAGCTTGCGGCACACGCCCAGCAGGAAATCGACGTTGAGGTTGCGCTCGTGGGCCTCGTCGATGATGAGCGTGTCGTAACGCAGCAGCCCCGGATCGCTCTCGAGCTCGCGCAACAGCAGTCCGTCGGTCATCAGCTTCACCAGCGTACGCGGGCTCGTGCGGTCCACGAACCGGACCTGGTAGCCGACGAGGTCGCCAGGCGTCGAACCAAGCTCCGCGCTGATGCGGCTCGCGAGCGCCTGGGCGGCAATGCGCCGCGGCTGGGTGTGGCCGATGAGGCCCGTGATGCCGCGCCCGAGTTCGAGGCAGATCTTCGGCAACTGCGTGCTCTTGCCACTGCCCGTCGCGCCGCTCACGATCGTCACGGGCG
>Ga0209253_10002946_pt1 | contig 15036 bp, 14 predicted proteins | sample FrelakmetBRP12BR_FD_187145 | JGI IMG/M metagenome (GOLD analysis project Ga0209253, IMG submission 187145) | Freshwater lake sediment microbial communities from the University of Notre Dame, USA, for methane emissions studies - BRP12 BR (SPAdes)... | ecosystem: Environmental > Aquatic >...
GGCGAGGGGCGCTGGCGGCTACGGCTCGAGGTGGACGAGGGCGTGCTCGCCTGGCTCGAGCGCGTGGGGGAGGTGCCGCTTCCGCCCTACATCCACCGCCCCGGGGGACCGACGCCGGCCGACCGCGAACGCTACCAGACGACCTTCGCGCGCGTGCCCGGCGCGGTTGCCGCGCCGACCGCCGGGCTGCACTTCACGCCCGCGCTGCTCGGGGCGCTCGGGTCGGCGGGCGTCGGGCAGGCGGCGCTCACCTTGCACGTGGGGCCCGGCACCTTCCTGCCGATCCGCGGCGGCGACCTCGACACACACGTGATGGCTGCCGAGCGCTTCGAGCTGCCCGCGACGGTGGCTGCCCGGATCGCCGCCACGCGGGCTGCCAGCGGCCGCGTGGTGGCGGTGGGGACCACCACCGTGCGGGCGCTGGAGTCGGCGGCCGCGCACGGTCTGCTCGCGGGGGGAGTGGGGGCGGCGGATCTGTTCATCCGCCCGGGCCACCGCTTCCGCGTGGTCGATGCGCTGCTCACGAACTTCCACCTCCCCCGGAGCCCGCTACTGGCACTGGTCGCGGCGCTGGCCGGGTGGGAGCGGGTGCGGGACGCCTACGGCGAGGCGGTGCGGCTCGGGTACCGCTTCTACAGCTATGGCGATGCCATGCTGATCACGTGACGGCGCCGTGCTTCGAGGTGGTGGCTCGCGCGGCCGGCGGCGGCGCGCGGCTCGGCCGCTTCACGACCGCGCACGGCACCGTCGAGACGCCGGCCTTCATGCCCGTGGCGACGCACGGGTCCGTGAAGGGCGTCACGCCCGCGCAGCTCGCGGCGGTGGGAGCCACGATCGTCCTCTCGAACGCCTACCACCTGGCGCAGCGCCCCGGGGTCGAGGCGGTGCAGGCGCTCGGCGGCGTGCACGCGTTGCTCGGCTGGGACGGCCCGATCCTCACCGACAGCGGCGGATTCCAGCTGATGAGCCTCGCCGGGCTGGTGACGGTCGACGACGACGGCGTCGGCTACCGCTCGCACGTGGACGGTCGCGCCGGCCGGCTGCGACCGGAGGATGCCGTCGCGGTGCAGGAGGCGCTCGGGGTGGACGTCGCCATGTCCCTCGACGACCTGGTCGCGGCGGATGCTCCCGCCGAGCGCGTGGCGCTCGCCGTGCGCCGCACGACGGCGTGGGCGGCGCGTGGCCTCGCCGCCCGCACGCGCCCGGAGATGGCGCTCTTCGGCATCGTCCAGGGGGGCTGCGAGGAGGCGCGGCGCGCCGAGAGCGCCGAGGCCCTGGTCGAGCTCGGCTTCGACGGCTACGCCGCCGGCGGCCTGTCGGTCGGCGAGCCCCCGGAGGAGACGGCCCGGATCGCAGCGGCGACGGTGGGACTCCTGCCCCCCGACCGGCCCCGCTACCTGATGGGCATGGGGACCCCTCGCGATTTGCTCACCTTCGCCGCGATGGGCTATGACCTCTTCGATTGCGTTCTGCCCACGCGCAACGGGCGGAACGGGACGCTGTTCACCCGGGAAGGGAAGCTGATGATCCGCAATGCCCGGTGGGCGCGCGACGCGCGCCCCGTGGAAGAAGGGTGTGCCTGCTACGTCTGCGGCCGGTTCAGCCGGGGTGCGCTGCGGCACCTCGTGCTCGCCCGTGAGATGCTCGGCGCGACCCTCGCCACGATCCACAACCTGCACTTCTACCTCCGGCTGATGGCGGCGATCCGCGCCGATCTCGCCGCGGGCACGTTCCCGTGCGGGGCGCACGCGGCTGCCGGGGCCTGGGCGGCGTCATGAGCGAGGCCTGGGCACAGGGCGGTCCGAGCGGGCCGCCGGCGATGTACAACATCGGGTTCATCGTCCTGATGATCGCGATCTTCTGGTTCGTGCTGCTGCGGCCGGAGCAGAAACGCCGCCGCGACCACAGCCAGCTGATCGAGAACGTGAAGAAGAACGACCAGGTGGTGCTCAGCTGCGGGCTCCACGGGCGCGTCGTCGGGCTCGCGGACAAGACGCTCACGGTGGAGATCGCGCCAAAGGTGCAGGTGGTGTTCGACCGGCAGTCGATCCAGACCGTGGCGGCGCTGGGGGCGCCCGCCGAACCGAAGGAGAAGGCGTGATGGGATCGCTCGGATCGCGCGGGATCGCCTTCCTGGCGCTGCTCGTCGCGTCTCTTGTGGTCGTGCTCCCGACCTTCGTCGACGTGCCGTCGTGGTGGCCCTGGCGCCAACCGGTGCGCCTGGGGCTCGATCTCCGGGGGGGGACGTACCTGCTCTACCAGGTCGAGGTCGAGCAGGCGGTCGACAACACGGTCGAGCGTCGCGCCCGCGACCTCGAGAGCGAGCTGCGCAGCGGCAACGTGGGCGCGTTCACCGTCGACCGCGTGGGCCGCGAGATCCACGTGCGACTCGCCGCCAAGGACCGGCGGGCGGATGCGCGCCGGCTGGTCGAGGAGCGGTTCCCGGACCTCGTGGTCGCCGAGTCGGCCGGCGCCGACGGCGCCGACCTGACGCTCCGCCTCTCCGAGCGCGAGGTGGCCACGGTGCGCGACGGCGCCGTGGCGCAGGCCGTCGAGATCATGCGCAACCGCATCGACCAGTTCGGCGTGGCCGAGCCGACGCTGCAGACGCAGGGCCAGGACGAGATCGTCGTCCAGCTGCCGGGCATCCAGGACCCGCAGCGGGCCAAGGACCTGATCGGCCGGACCGCGCTCCTCGAGTTCAAGCTGCTGGCCGAAGGCCCGCAGGCGGGGACCGTGCAGAGCCCGGGGCCGGGCATTCAGGTGCTCTTCGGCGAGGGCGGGGGCGGAGGCCGCACCCAGTACCTGGTCGAGCGGCGAGCGATCATGACCGGCGACGTCATCACCGACGCCAGCGTGCGGCCCGGCGGCGTCGGCGAGGGCTATGCGGTCGATTTCACGCTCGACAGCCGCGGCGCCAGGCTCTTCGGCGACGCCACCACGCAGCACGTGAGGCGCCAGCTGGCGATCGTGCTCGACGGCTACGTCCAGTCGGCGCCCGAGATCCGCGAGCCCATCACCGGGGGACAGGGGCAGATCACCGGCCGCTTCCGCATCGAGGAGGCGCAGGACCTGGCCAACGTCCTGCGCCACGGCGCGCTGCCCGCGCCGCTCAAGCTGCTCGAGGAGCGCACCGTCGGGCCGTCGCTCGGGAAGGACTCCATCCGCCAGGGGAGCATCTCCTTCGTGGTCGGCAGCATCCTCATCATCGTGTTCATGCTGGTCTACTACCGCGGCGGCGGGCTCATCGCCGACCTGGCGTTGCTCCTGAACGTGCTGCTGATCCTGGGAGCGTTCGCCGCCTTCGGGTTCACGCTGACGCTCCCGGGCATCGCCGGCATCGTGCTCACCGTCGGCATGGCGGTGGACGCGAACGTCCTCATCCTCGAGCGCGTGCGCGAGGAGTTGCGCGCGGGCAAGGGCGCCCGCGCCGCCATCGATGCGGGCTACGACCGCGCCTGGACGGCGATCCTCGACTCGAACGTCACCACCTTCCTCTCGGGCGTGATCCTCTTCCAGTTCGGCTCGGGCCCCGTGCGCGGCTTTGCGGTCACGCTGTGCCTCGGCATCCTGACCACGCTGCTCACGGCGGTGTTCGCCACGCGCGTGGTCTACGACTGGCGGCTCGCCAATCGCCGCCTCGCGACGGTGAGCGTATGAAGAGCACCAGGACTGCGCAGGGGCAGGAGCGCCTGCAGCATGGGGCCGCGGCCACGCCGCGTCAGGCCCCGACGTTCTTCCAGCTCATCCCGCCGAATCCGGGCATCGATTTCATCAAGCTGTCCCCGAAGATGGCCATCGCCTCGACCATCCTCGTCCTGTTGTCGTTCAGCTCGCTGTTCTACCGCGGCGGGCTCAACTACGGCATCGACTTCGCCGGTGGGACCATGGTCGAGGTACGCTTCCCGCAGGCTGTCGCCGTGGGCGACGTCCGTGCAGCGCTCGAGCAGCCCGACATCCGCGAGGCGACGGTGCAGGACATCGGCGGCGGCAGCAACGACTTCCAGATCCGCGTGCAGGCGGGCGAGACCGAGATGGGCTCCGCCGTCGCCGACGCGGTGAAGCGCGGGCTACAGGCGAAGTTCGGCGAAGGCAGCTTCGACGTGCTGCGGGTCGAGGCGGTCGGTCCGAAGGTGGGCAAGGAGCTCTGGCGCCAGGCGCTCCTCGCCGTCCTGGCCTCCACGGTGGTCATGGGCATCTACATCTGGATCAAGTTCAACCTGGCCTTCGGCATCGGCGCCGCGGTGGCGCTGCTGCACGACGTCCTGATCACGGTCGGTGCGCTGCTCGTGTTCAACATGGAGTTCGACCTCACCACGGTCGCGGCCCTGCTGACCGTGGTCGGCTTCTCGGTGAACGACACGGTGATCATCTCCGACCGCATCCGCGAGAGCCGCATCCGGATGCGCAAGGAGCCGCTCGAGACCGTGATGAACGTGGCGATCAACGAGACCCTGTCGCGCACGATCATCAACAGCGGCACGGCGATCCTGGTCACCGCCGCGCTCTACGCGCTCGGCGGGCCGGTCATCCACAGCTTCGCCTTCGCGCTCCTGGTCGGGTTCATCATCGGGACCTACTCGTCCATCTTCGTCGCGACGCCCATCGTGCTCGCGGTCGAGCGCCGCACCGCGCGCCGGTAGGCGCCGGCGGTGGCGGGACCCCGGAGCGGCGATGCACCGGCCGGGCGCTCCGTGGGCATGGCGGGGTGGCGGGGAGGACGTCCCCGCGGCGCTGGTGGCGGCGCTCGGCCGATGGCCCTCCGGCGAGCTCCTCGCCACGCTGCTCTGGCAACGGGGGATCGTGACGGTCGGCGAGGCGACGGATTTCCTCGAGCCGACCCTCGCCCGTGGCCTGCGTCCCCCCTCGGCCCTGGCCGGGGTGCCGGGCGCGGGTGAGGCGCTCGCGGCGATCGCGCGCACGGAGCCGTCCGTGGCGATCGCTCCCCGCGGCGGCGCGGCTGGGCTCGTGGGCGCCGCCGTGCTTGCGGACTGGCTCGGCGCCCTGGGGTGCCAGGTCGCCGTCGATCCGGGCGTCGAGGCGCTTCTGCAGGTCGGGAGCGACGAGATCCGGGTGGCCGGGCTCGCCGTTCCGGTCTGCGTCGCGGACCCGCCGCTCGCGGCGGCCGGCCTGGCGTTCTACGTGTGCGCGGCGGCGCGGGCCGCGCGCCGGCTCGCGGGCGAGAGCGCAGGCCCCGAGCTGCGCCGGCTCGTCGATCTCGTCGCCCTCGGGACCGTGATCGCGGGCCGGCCGCTGCGTGCCGAGAACCGCGTCCTGGTCGCGGCGGGCCTGCGGCGCTGGCGGGAGGAGGCGCGTCCGGGGCTACGCGCCCTCGCCGATGCCGCCGCGATCGAGGTGCCCACGAGCCGGCTGGTCGCTGCGCGTCTGGGGCCGCGGTTGGAGGCGGCCGCTGCGGCTGCAAGCGACGCGCTGGCGGCGCTCCTCACCACGTCGAGCGCGGACGAGGCGCGGGCCCGGGCCGCGGCCGTCGAGGTCGCGGCAGCAGCGCGACGGGTGCCGCGCACCGGGGACGGTGAGGAGCGAGGCGGGGGGCCGATCCTGCTCGACGCCGAGGTGCCCCTCGACCGCCTCACCCCCGGCCTGCTCGTCGCCCTCGCCCGTCTCGAGCCGCACGGGGCCGGGAACCCGGAACCGGTGTTCCTCGCCCGCGACGTGCGCGTGGACGGCATCCGCCTGGGAGGCGACCCGCTGCGCCCGTGGTGGCGGCTGCGTCTACGGCAGGAGGGGCGGACGCGGCGCGCCACCGCCATGGGCATGGCGGGCGCGCCGCCCCCGCCCGGCAGTCGCTGCGACCTCGCCTACGTGCCGCGCCTGGCGGCGGACGGCGTGCGCACGGCGGTCGAGCTGGAGGTTCGCGGGCTGTGCGCATGTTTGCAGGGACTACCGGCGCACAGAGGCCAATAGTCTGGGAAAACAGCGTTTCTTGACCCGGGGTGACGACCCTGCTACGAGCGGGCACGGCTCGCAGGGTGGGTCGCATCTGCCATGCTCGACAAGAACGACGCAGTGCTGAACAGCAAGGAGGTGGCCGAGATCCTCGATCTCAGCCCCGACACCGTCAACGAGCTGGCGAGGAAGAGCGTCCTGCCCGCGTACAAGCGTGGTCGCCAGTGGCGGTTCCATCGCCACGACATCGCCTCGTTCGAACGGGAGCTGCGGGGCATGACGGCGGCATGAGCGCCCGCGCCATGCCGGACGCTGCGGCACCCTGACCAGCGTCTGCCGCCGTCGTCCATACCCACGAGGAGTCGCCCATGGCCATCGCCAACACCCCGCCCCACGAAAGCGCGCTCTACTACGAGCTCTCGAACGTCTACGACCTCGTCTTCGCGCGGGTGTTCCATCCCCGGATCGTGCGCGTGATCCGCTCGCTCGACATTCCGGCGGGCGCCCGCGTCCTCGAGCTCGGGGTCGGCACGGGGCTCTCCCTCGACGCCTACCCGCGCCACTGCCGGGTGACCGGCATCGACCTCGCCCCCGACATGCTCGAGCGCGCGCAGGACCGGGTGAACCGCAACGGATGGCGCCACGTCACGCTCGAGCAGGGCGACGCGCTGGACCTCGACTTCGAGGACTCCAGCTTCGACTACGTGATGGCCTTCCACGTCATCAGCGTCGTGCCCGACCCGCACCGGATGGTGGCCGAGGCCCGTCGCGTCTGCCGTCCCGGCGGCACGATCGTCATCATCAACCACTTCCGCAGCACCCACCCGGCGGTGGCGCGGCTGCAGCGCACGATCGATCCGATCACGCGCCGGCTGGGCTGGACCACCACGCTGCGGCTGCGCGACGTCCTCGACCGGCGGGCGCTGCACGTCGAGCAGCAGTGGAAGACCTCGCCCCGCTCGCTGTTCACGATCGTCGTCGCCCGCAACGTGAAGGCCGCCGAGCCGGCGATCGCGTCCGGGCCCCTTTCGAGCTGAGCGGCTGCCGGCGGCGACCGCTCAGTGACGGTCGCTGCGCTGCGCTGCCACCGGAATGAGTCCCCGGCGCACCAGCAGGTCGGCTTCGCGGGCGCCGCGGTGCGCCAGCCACCGCTTGTAGACCCGCAGCGTGTCCTGCTGGCGCATGAACAGGTCCTGCTCGCTGACCTCGCCGAGGACGCGCACGAAATCGGAGAAGCGGTCCGAGAGCTCCTCGAACGACTCGCCCAGCCCGCCGCGACCGGACGTCGCCGACAGGTGCGCATAGGCAGCTCGCCCCAGGGCGGCATAGTACTCGGGACCGACCAGGCTGCGCTCGAGGCTGTCGACGAACATGCCGGTGACGAACAGCGCGGTGTCGGCCACGCGACGGAGCTTCGGCACCCGGTGCACCGGCGGGAGCCGCATCGCTTCCAGATAGTCGATCCCGAGCGGAGGGTCGAGCAGATCCCGCCGGCCGGAGCGTGCGAAGCCCTCGAGCAGGGTCACGATGTAGAATTCGGTCGCCTCGAGCGATTCGACGCCGAGCGTCGTCATGGCCCGCTGGACGAGCTCACGAAAGAGATGTGTCAGGGTCGCCGTCTCGACCATCCGGATCGGCCTCCGCCGCGATTCCTAGCAAGAACCGTGACGGCGGCGAGCCGGGAGGGGCATGGCGTGGTTTGAAGGGCCTCCGGGGCTCTGGTAAGACCTCGCGCTTCGCCGGCACGCCGATGTCGAAGCCCCCTATCATGGCAGCCGTCAAGGGCTTCCGCGACGTGCTGCCGGAGGAGAGCCGCCGCTGGCAGGTGCTCGAGACCGCCGCTGCCCGGATTCTCGGCAGCTACGGCTATGGCGACATCCGCCTCCCCGTGCTGGAGCGCACCGAGCTGTTCGCGCGCTCGCTGGGCGAGACCACCGACATCGTCGAGAAGGAGATGTACGGCTTCACCGATCGTGACGGCACACCGGTGACGCTGCGGCCGGAGGCGACGGCGAGCGTGGTGCGGGCATATCTGGAAAGCGGCCTCGTCCACCGGGAGCCGGTCTGCCGTCTCTGGTACGCCGGCCCGATGTTCCGCCGCGAGCGCCCGCAGAAGGGGCGCTTCCGGCAGTTCTCGCAGATCGGCGTCGAGCTGCTCGGGCGCGCCGATCCGCTGGCGGATGCCGAGATGCTGGTCATGCTCTCGCAGTATCTCGAGGCCGTCGGTGCGCGCGAGGCCTCGCTCGAGCTGAACTCGCTCGGCGACCGGGCCTGCCGGCCGGCCTACCGCGAGGCGCTGCGCGCCTTCGGCGAGGCCAGCCGCGAGCGGCTGTGCGGCGACTGCCACCGCCGGCTCGAGCGCAACCCGATGCGGCTGCTCGACTGCAAGGTCGATGCGTGCCGCGAGGTGATGGCGTCGGCCCCGCTGGTCCTCGACTCCCTCTGCGGAGACTGCCGCGGGCACTTCGCCGAGGTCCGGCGCCTGCTCGACCGCCAGGGCGTGGCCTACCGCCTGGTGCCGCGGCTGGTGCGCGGCCTCGACTACTACTGCCGCACGGCGTGGGAGGTGGTCGCCGCCGGCCTGGGTGCGCAGAACGCGGTCGGTGGCGGGGGCCGCTACGACGGCCTGGTCGCCGCACTCGGCGGCCCCGACGTGCCGGGCATCGGCTTCGCGCTCGGCGTCGATCGGCTCGCCATGGTCCTCGCCGACGGCGAGGCGATCGGCCGGCCCGAGGCGGTCGTTCTCCCGCTCGGCGACGAGGCCGTGGGGCCGGCGTTCGATCTGGCGACGCGGTTGCGCGCCGCCGGCCTCGCCGTCGGGCTCGAGCCGGCGGGGCGGACGCTGAAGGCCCTGCTGCGCACGGCCGACCGTCACGGCGCGCGGCGCGCGATCATCGTGGGCGAGGACGAGCTGCGTGCGGGCCGGGCCACCGTGCGTGATCTCGAGCGGCGCATCGACCGCCCGCGCGCGTTGCCGTTCGCAGCGCCCGCCCCCGATCTGGTGCGCGCGCTGCGGGCCGACGCGGAGGTGGCGACGTCATGAGCATGCAGCTGGCATCCGCGGCACGCTGGCGGCGCACGGCGCTGGGCGGCGATCTGCGCGAGGGCGACGCCGGCCGCGAGGTGGTGCTCTGCGGCTGGGTGCACGGCTGCCGCGACCACGGCGGCGTGGTCTTCATCGACCTGCGCGACCGCGCGGGCATCGTGCAGGTGGTGTGCGATCCGGCCGACAGCCCGCTGGCGCACGGGCAGGCCGCCGAGGTCCGTCTGGAATGGGTCATCGGCGTGCGCGGCGTGGTGCACCCGCGGCCGGCCGCGACCGTGAACCCGGAGCTGCCGACCGGCGCCGTCGAGGTACGGGCTGCGGAGCTGGGCGTTCTCAACACCGCGCGGCCGACGCCGTTCCCCGTCGACGATGCCGCCGAGGTCAACGAGACGACCCGGCTCAAGTACCGCTACCTCGACCTCCGCCGTCCCGGGATGCAGCGCACGCTGCGGCTGCGCCACGACGTCGTGCAGCAGGTGCGCGCCCATCTCCACCGCGAGGGCTTCATCGAGGTGGAGACGCCGGTGCTGACGCGCTCGACGCCCGAGGGCGCGCGCGACTACCTCGTGCCGAGCCGCGTGCAGCGCGGCGCGTTCTTCGCGCTGCCGCAGTCGCCGCAGCTCTTCAAGCAGATCCTCATGGTGGGCGGGATCGACCGCTACTACCAGATCGCGCGCTGCTTCCGGGACGAGGACCTGCGGGCCGACCGGCAGCCCGAGTTCACGCAGATCGACCTGGAGATGTCGTTCGTGACGCCTGCGGACGTGATGGGGATCATCGAGCCGATGATCGCCGATCTGTTCACCCGCGTGCGCGGGCGCGTGACGCCGCAGCCGTTCCCGGTGATGCCGCATGCCGACGCGATGGCGCGCTACGGCATCGACCGGCCCGACCTGCGGGTCGAGCTCGAGCTGCGCGACTTCTCCGAGTGCTTCGCCGGCACGCAGTTCCGGGTGCTCGCCGAGGCGCTGGGGGCGGGCAACCGCATCCGCGGCCTGGCCGTCCCGGGGGGCGGCCAGCTCTCGCGCAAGGAGCTGGACGACCTGGTCGGGTTCGCGACCGGCGAAGGCGCCCGCGGTCTGACCTGGATCCGGATCGGCGCCGACGGCTGGCAGAGCCCGGCCGTCAAGTTCCTCTCCGAGGCCGAGCGCGGGCGTCTGGCCGCCGCCGGCCCACTCGCGGCCGGCGACCTGCTGATCCTTCTGGCGGAGCCGGACGTCCGGGCGTTCCCGATCCTCGCCCAGCTCCGGGTGCGCCTCGGCGAGCGCGTCGGCCGGGTGGCGAAGGACGAGGACCGTTTTCTCTGGATCGTCGACTTCCCGCTGCTCGAGCGCGACCCGGACGCGGGGCGGTATGTCTCGGTCCACCACCCGTTCACGGCGCCGCGCGAGGAGGACCTCGAGCGTCTCGAGTCGGATCCGCTCGCGGTCCGCGCCCAGGCCTATGACCTCGTGCTGAACGGCACGGAGCTGGGCGGGGGTAGCATCCGTATCCACCGGCCCGACGTCCAGCAGCGCATGCTCGCGCTGCTCGGCATGCCGGAGGTGGAGGCGCGCTCCCGCTTCGGCTTCCTGATCGACGCGCTCGCCTACGGGGCACCGCCGCACGGCGGACTCGCCCTGGGTCTGGACCGGCTGGTGATGCTGCTCGCCGGCGCGGACTCGATCCGCGCGGTGATCGCCTTCCCGAAGACCCAGCGCGCGACCTGCCCGCTCACGGACGCACCGGCGCCCGTCGACGCCGCCCAGCTGCGCGAGCTCGGCATCCGCGTCGTCGAGTAGCGGCCTCGCGGCACCGTTCGCCGGTCGCTAGAGCAGCGAGTCGACCGCGACCGGCTCGACGCCGACGGCCGCGGCGACGCCCGGGTGCGTGATCCGGCCGCCGAGCACGTTGGCGGCCCCGCGCAGCGTGGGGCGCCGCCGCAGCGCTTCCTCCACCCCGTGGTCGGCGATCTCGAGCGCGTACTGCAGCGTCGCGTTGGTCAGCGCGTAGGTCGAGGTGTGTGCGACGACGCCGGGCATGTTCGTCACGCAGTAGTGGACGACGCCCTCGTCGACGAAGGTCGGCCGCGCGTGGCTCGTCGGGCGCGCGGTCTCCACGCAGCCGCCCTGGTCGATCGAGATGTCGACGATGGCGGAGCCCGGCCGCATGGCCGCGACCATGGTGCGCGGGACGAGGCGCGGCGCGCGCGCGCCGGGGATCAGGACGGCGCCGATCACGAGGTCGGCGTGGGTCACCTCCTCCTCGATGTTGGCGCGGTTCGACATGACGGTGGTGAGATGGCCGCCGAGGATGTCGCTCACGTAGCGGAGCCGGGCCGGGTCGATGTCGAGGACGGAGACGTCCGCGCCGATGCCGACCGCGACCTGGCACGCGGCCGTGCCCGCCATGCCGGCGCCGATGATCACGACCTTGCCGGGCCGGACACCGGCGGCGCCCGAGAGCAGCACGCCGCGCCCTCCGTTCTGCGCCTCGAGACACCAGGCCCCGACCTGGACCGCGAGTCGGCCCGCGATCTCGCTCATCGGGGCGAGCAGCGGCAGCGAGCCGTCGGGGAGCTGCAGCGTCTCGTACGCGAGCGCACGCAGCCGCTTCTCCGCGAGCACGCGCGCCAGGTCCGGATTCGCGGCCAGGTGCAGGTACGTGAACAGCACCTGCTCGGGGCGCAGCAGCCCGTACTCCGACGGCAGGGGCTCCTTCACCTTGAGGACGAGCTCGGCGCGGCTCCACACCGTCGGCGCGTCGCTCAGCGACGCGCCCGCGTCCCGGTAGAGGGCGTCGGGCAGGCTCGAGCCCGCACCGGCGCCGCGCTCCACCAGCACGGTGTGCCCGTGCGCCACCAGCGCGCCCACCCCGCTCGGCGTGAGTGCCACCCGCTTCTCTTCGTCCTTGATCTCGCGCGGCACGCCGACGATCATGCGGCGAGCCTAGCAGATCGCCGGTGCGCCGTCTTGCCTCGACCGGTTGCGGCTCGATACAAGAGGAAGCGAGCGGACGGTGGGACGGACGATCGACGGCAAGGCGGTGGCGGCGGCGGTGCGCGGAGAGGTCCGGGAGCGCGTCGCCCGCCTCGCCAGCCGCGGCGTGGTCCCCGGCCTCGCCACCGTCCTGGTCGGCGACGACCAGGCCTCCGCGGTGTACGTCGGCACCAAGCGCCGGGCCTGCGACGAGGTCGGCATGCGGTCGTTCGGGCACCGTCTGCCGGCCGAGACCGCGCAGGCCGAGGTCGTCGCCTTCGTGCGACGGCTCGGGGACGATCCCGCGGTCCACGGGATCCTGGTGCAGCTGCCGTTGCCGGCGGGGCTCGACCCGCACGTCGTGATCGCGGCCATTCCCCCCGCGAAGGACGTCGACGGGCTCCACCCCATGAGCCAGGGCCGGCTGCTCGCGGGGCTGCCCGGGCTCCGCCCGTGCACGCCGCTCGGGGTGCTGCGGCTCCTCGACGAGATCGGCTGCGAGCTGCGCGGCGCGCGCGCGACCATCGTCGGGCGCAGCGTGCTGGTGGGGAAACCGCTGGCGCTGCTGCTCCTCGAACGCCACGCGACGGTGACGCTGTGCCATTCGCGCACGCGCGACCTCGCCGGCGAGGTCGGCCGCGCCGACGTCGTGGTGGCGGCCACGGGGCAGGCGGGGCTCGTGCGCGGGGCCTGGGTGCGCCCCGGGGCGGTGGTGATCGACGTCGGCATCCACCGCGGCCCCGATGGCCGGCTCGTCGGCGACGTCGAGTTCGCGGCCGCGGCGGAACGGGCCGCGTGGATCACGCCGGTGCCGGGCGGCGTGGGACCGATGACCGTGGCGATGCTCCTCGCCAACACCGCGACCGCGGCCGAGCACCGGCTCGAGGCGTGCGAGGGCTGATGGCGCGCCGGACGCCGCTCCATGCGCGACATCGCGAGCTGGGTGCGCGCCTGGTCGAGTTCGCCGGCTGGGACATGCCGCTCGCCTATCGCGGCGCCCTCGACGAGCATCGCGCCGTGCGCGAGCATTGCGGGCTCTTCGACGTCAGCCACATGGGCGAGATCGAGCTGCGCGGGCCCGGTGCCATCGCCTGCTGCCAGCGACTCACGGTGAATGACGTCGCGCGGCTCGGCGACGGCGACGGCCAGTACACGCTGCTGTGCAACCCCGACGGCGGCGTCATCGACGACCTCATCGCCTATCGCCTGGCCGCCGATCGGCTCCTCCTGGTGGTGAACGCGTCGAATGCGGCGACGGACCTCGCCTGGATCCGGGACCAGGCGGGGGTTGGCGTCGAGGTGGCCGACCGGAGCGAGACGACGGGACTGCTGGCGTTGCAGGGGCCGGAGGCGGAGACGGTCCTGCGCACCTGCACGCCGCTCGCGCTCGACGCCATGGCGCCGTTCACCATCCGCGAGGGGCTGGTCGTGGGGCGGCGGGCGCTCGTCGCGCGCACGGGGTACACCGGCGAGGACGGCTTCGAGATCGTGCTCGACGCCGGCGACACGCCGGCGGTGTGGGACGCGCTGGTGGAGGCCACACGGCGCCGCGGCGGAATGCCGGCGGGACTCGGCGCTCGCGATACGTTGCGGCTCGAGGCCGGCCTGCCGCTCTGCGGCAGCGACATGGACGCGACCACGACCCCGCTGGAGGCCGGGCTCGGTTGGGTGGTGAAGCTCGGCAAGGCCGACTTCGTCGGGCGGCCGGTGCTGGCACGCCAGGCCGCCGAGGGCGTGCGGCGCAAGCTCGTGGGCATCCGCATGGAGGAGCCGGGCGTCCCGCGGCACGGGCAGCCGGTGTGGGTCGACGGCGTCGCGGCGGGGACGGTCACGAGCGGGACGCGCTCGCCGACGCTGGGAACCTTCATCGGGATGGCGTACGTTCCGCTCGAGGCGGCCCGACCCGGGACCCGGGTCGAGGTCGAGATGCGCGGCCGGCGGCTGCCGGCCAGCGTGGTGGCGCGACCGTTCTACCGGCGCGTGTCACGGGAGAGGGCACATGCAGATACCTGACGATCTCCACTACACGCGCGAGCACGAGTGGCTGCGCGTCGACGGCGCCGAGGGCGTGATCGGCGTCACCGACTTCGCCCAGGACTCCCTCGGGGACGTGGTCTTCGTCGAGCTGCCGCCGCTCGGCACGGTGCTGCGCCAGGGCGACCCGTTCGGGGTGGTCGAGTCGAACAAGACGGTGTCCGACCTCTTCGCGCCCGTGAGCGGGCGCGTGGTCGCCGTCAACGAGGCGCTGCGGGATCGCCCCGAGGCCGTCAACCAGGAGCCCTACGGGGCGGGCTGGATCGTGCGCATCGCGGTCGACGACGCCAGCGAGCTCGAGAACCTGCTCGACCCGGCGGCCTACCGCGAGCACCTCGCACGGGAGCAGAGCCGGTGAGCGCGTACACGCCGCACACCCGGGACGAGATCACCGCCATGCTCGCGGCGATCGGCGCCGGGTCGCTGGACGACCTCGTCGCCCACGTGCCAGAGCGCCTGCGCGCGCGCGCGTCGATCGGGCTGCCGCCCGGGCTCTCCGAGCCGGAGCTGCGCGCGCGCTTCGCCGCGCTCGCGGCGCGCGACCCGGTGGGCGCGACCGTGTCGTTCCTGGGCGCCGGCGCGTATCCGCATCACGTGCCCGCGGTGGTGAACCAGGTGCTCCTGCGCTCGGAGTTCGCCACCGCCTACACCCCGTATCAGCCGGAGGTCAGCCAGGGGACCCTGCAGGCGGTCTTCGAGTTCCAGACCTTCGCGGCGCTGCTGCTCGGGCTCGACGTGGCGAATGCGAGCATGTACGACGGCGCCTCGGCGACCGCCGAGGCAGTGCTCATGGCGCACCGGCTCGAGCCGAAGCGCCGCGCCGTCGCCGTGGCGCGCTCCCTGCACCCGCACTACCGCGACGTCCTGGCCACGTACCTGCGCGGGCTCGACGCTCTCGAGGTGCGCGAGATCCCCTTCGCGGCCGACGGGCGCCTCGACCCGCCGGCACTGCGCGCCGCGGCCGGAGCGGACCTGCTCTGCGTCGTGGTCGGGCAGCCGAACGTGTTCGGCGTGATCGAGGACGTCGCGGCAGTGAGCGCGGTGGCGCGCGAGGCCGGCGCGCTCGTGATCACCGCCACGGCCGAGCCGCTC